>JAABUJ010007017.1_pt1 | contig 10661 bp, 14 predicted proteins | sample 5559131 | NCBI WGS metagenome assembly JAABUJ01 (sample SAMN10711875, study PRJNA513366) | rock metagenome | isolation source: Antarctica rocks | place: Antarctica: Victoria Land, Mt New Zealand nord | collected 2016-01-07 | reverse complement strand
TTCACAACTAGCATAGGTCACAGGCGCAAAGCTGAGTGGGTTGCAGTTGTGCTGCAGAGCAGGGCCTGTTGTGTTGTGGCAAGTTGTTGCGTTGATGGTGCAGCATGTGGCAGAGCTACCTGGTATCTGATTGGTGGGGTACCCTAGGCCCCCACCGTGGGGGCCTATTCCGAAAGCCCGCAATCTCCCTAGGTAGTACCAGGTAGGTAGCCTCTACCCATCTTCTCCGCCTGTTGCGGCTTGGCCGCTGAGCTCACAACCATGTCGTGGGTTCGCAGCCAGAGTTGTGTCTTTGTCTGACCCCCTTTCACGGCATGAGAGGCCACTCCTGAGTTACATGTAAGGCTGCCACCTCGTACCTACCTAATCCTTTGCTTGTACGAATTATGTACCTCAGGTATGGAAAGTTGAATGGGCTACCTTCCAAGCAGCAATGTGGCTCGTTCCCCTCAGGTAAAATGCTGGAGGTTTGTGTATGAACTTTGAATCTGCTGCATGCATTGCATGCATTGCATTGCATACATTGCACCTCGCTCGACCGCCTGCCTCGCTCAACGGCGCGACCCTTAACGCTCAAGGGAGGTTGGTGTTTCCTACCCAGTCATTATTTCTTAGCTGTCTGTCCCTTTGCCGTTCACAAGTTCGTTGTCTATCTTGTTCTGGGCTCGGTGTCAGTTCACGGGCCAAAAGATTTCACGATCTTACCTTCATCATGACCTTCCTAAGGAGCTCTGCTATTCCACTAGTCGTTTCCTACGTCGTTTTGATGATTATGAGCCTTATCGTAGTCATATTGCGCTTTATCTCCAAACGCATCCTGCAGAGAAACATCAAGGGGCATGACATGCTCTGCGTGGTGTCTCTTGTAAGTCAATAGCACTATTTGATCTGGAGATTATTTTTGCGTGAAGCTTATAGTCAAAGGTATCTTTCTTTGGATATGCTATTGACACCTTGATCGGTAAGAGCATTCTGTCCGGTCACTTGGATCTGTCTCTAATTATCTAGGCACCATTGCCGGTGGCATTGGATTGCATATTGATCAAGTCCCATCTTCACAGTTGACAACTGCATTGACAGTATGTCTTCAAATGCAATGGCTCCTACACAGCGCATAGCCGGTGTCCAATATCTAACACACCCTTTTAGACATTCTTTGCGTCGCAATTGTTCTGGGAGACATCTATCTCATCGTTCCGGATGTCCATCCTCCTCCTTTACATCGAACTCTTCCCGAAACCAATGTTTCGCTGGTGTGCCTATGGCTGTGCCTGCATTGTCGGCTTGTTCTACATTGGAAGCATGATTACAACTTTGACACTGTGTCAGCCATTGAGATACAGCTGGAACAAAACAATTCCTGGATCCTGCGGCAACCTTGGAGCGGCGGAGATGGCTGCAGCTGCAATTAATATGGTGCTGGATGTTGTGATTGTATTATTACCACTACCGATTGTCTGGAGGCTGCAAATGCCCACGCAGAGGAAGCTAGGCATAACAGTAACATTTGCCCTCGGTCTAAGGTGAGGCGCCTGCACATTCACACACCCCTCACTGCGCGAGGGCAGAGAGATGGAGCTGACAGTTCAACAGCATCGCGGGTATCAATCTCGGTCGGATCATCAAAGTCGTGACCTGCAGCCTCCAAGACTTTACGTACTGCACCCGGGACAGTGCTATCCTTACCGTGGCCGAGATGGCGGTCGGTATCATCGTTGCCTGCGTTCCTACATTCGGGCCGATCTTTTCCCCTCGTCGCTTTGCTTCATCCGCTCGAAATCAATACACTAGCAAGAATGGCGATACATTGGGCAGTGGAACGCACGTACAGCTGCATAGCTATCGCGATGACTCTTTCGGCGGCCAGTCACTCCAAGGCCTTCAAAGAGAAGAGCTTGACCTAGGTAGTTTCCTTCGTTGTGATGACTCCAGGTCGCACACCTATGTTCTTGCAGACACAAGCAAGCCAACAAATCTATCGCATAACGCTCCTGATGGCATTGGAGTCAAAAGGGTCATTGATGTCACTTCAGACTCGCCAGCGCATTAGGCGAGCTCATCACAGAAGACTTGTTTGATATCAGTGCCAGAGCTACATAAATTGAGAGAATTCTCTGACCGCTGAGCCAATCATGTAAAGGTTCTACTGGCTGAGCCAACAAGCACTGAAATTTCTATTCTCAACTTCCTACTATAAGGTAATGCTCAAAGCACAGCCTCTAGCGCAGCTAAAGTGGTTATTAAAGAGATCATTAATGTCAAACTTTCAGTCTTGTTTCGTTACCTTAGTGGTTCGGAGCCCTACAGAGGTTTCAGGAACATGCAGAGTTTGCTAGGGCAAACAGTTTGCTACAAATAAAAGTTTTTTCTTTCACTGATTGAAGGCCTTCTTATAGGGCCACATTTCCATAGAGTAGCTAGACACTTATGATTACATGTTCATTTCACTAGTCACTTCTTCTATGTTTGACAGGTTATGAGCTCAGATATATATTGATATTTATTTATTCATTAAGTCATTTGTTTCTATTCAAAATGATAAAAAAAAAACACCTTGTTGTTGCTGTTATTTCATAGATGCTAGAAAGAGCCTCTCTCAAAGAAGTAAAGTGAATTTGATGTATAATGAGAAGTTATTCACATTAAACTGTTATAAATTCATAGATAAAACAATTAAAACAATTCTTACAATCATTTTAAAGTTAGATCTTTACATTAAAAACAACTTCATCATTAATTTAGATGTTCTCATCATACAAAATGACTACAATGTCATATGACCTCACATTTTTAAAAGTTACAAAACTTAAGAGGTCAGCAGACTATCTATTATGAAGAACATTGATTAAATACAGTCTGATGAGTGCTGAATTATGAGATTTAATAATAGAAGATAATGTTGAAATCTCATCAAAGTTAGATGTTTCAAGTCAGTCAGTAATGACTGAAGAATTTATATCTAAAACAATGATGACTACATTGATGATCTTAATTGACATCACTTAAGCTGACTGAATCACACAGAACAACAAGATTATAATTATTATTGTTTTTATTGTCAGCTTAAAGATCACTGTCATCATAGACAACATAAAAACAGCAAAAAAGATGTAAAATCATTTTGTACATCTCTATTTATCTTACAGATTTAATCTTAAATACATTCTATTTAACAATCTATATATCTATCAACTCAATCAATACTTCTCTGTCAATGCTTATGCTTTAAAGTATAAGACACTCTTAAGAGAAATTGTGATCTTCAGTTTCATTATTGATGAAATTTTAAAGATTATTACTTTTCTATTAAATTTAAAATTCTTCTATTCTCAATGAGTAACAACAAAACACTTCAGAGCCTATAGTGTAGTCTTATTTCTTAATGATTTAATTGTCAAACTAATTGATGAAGAGTGTCTCAAAGAAGAGAATGAGAAGCTTGTTTTAATGAGTAAAAAGAAAAATCATAAAGACAAGAAGAAAAAGAATAAGAAGAGAAACACTGATAAGAATAAAAGTAAAAATGAGATATACATTCACTGTAAGAAAGCAGTTCACTTTAAGAACAATTACTGAAAATTACATTCAGAAAAGATGCTTAAAGAGCTAAAGAAGAAGCAAGAGACTAAAAAGAAAAAAGAGAAAAAGAAGAAAAATAAGAAATTCTTAAGTTTTGAAGATAAGTAGTATAATAAAGACTCAGTGATCTTAACTGTAATAGAGAGCTATAGTCTTATGATTAATAAGATATTATAAATAGCTGACTTCAATGCAACATAATATATGTGTTGTGATCTCTCTGCATTTAGCTTAATCAAAACATTTAACAATGAACTTTCTATAAGAGAAGTGTCTGAAGTGATGTACATTTAAGAGATAGAAATGATCAACTTACAGTTAAAGAACAGTGATGAAAAGTCTTAAAATATTATTCTAATAAATGTTTATCTTATGTCTAATATAAGACTCAATCTCTTCTCAATTAAAACAGCCAAAACAAAAGAAATATCAGTCAAAATCAAGAACAGATTACTACATCTAAAGAACAAAGTAGAAAGTATACTTAATCATACAGTACATAAAGACAAGCTATATTATCTTTAAACTTTAACAACAAAAAAATCTGTGAATAAGAATAAGACTATGTTAGTTATTAAAGATTATAAGATCTTAAGAGTTACTTAACACTGATATCTTAATTATATAGAGAATTTAAGTCTTGACAATGTGTCAAAAAATCCTGAAATAGTGAGACTTAACTTATAAGAACTTATAAAAACATTATTACACTTGTGTGATGTCTGTATGAGAGCAAATCAAAAGAAGAAGATCTTAAGAAAATTACAAAACTGAGTTACAAAGATGACTAAACTGATTTACATTGACATTGTTGATCTTGTCACACTGAAAGTATATAATAAGTTCTTGTAATATATAGTCTTCACAGATGATCTTATCTGCTGACAATACATTTATAATATGAAAATGAAAGATTAAGTAAAAGATAAAATTGAATGATTTCTTAATATGCTTTTTACTCAGATGAATCTATGAATTGCATAGATACAACTTGATAATGAAAAGAAATTTGAGAGTAAGCTCATTATTAAATGATTATGAAGTCTCAGAATTATCTATGAAACAACAGTTTCTTATGAACTGAAGCAGAATGAAGTGACAGAAAAAAGTAATGAACTTTTGACAGTAAAAGCTAGAACTATGATTCTGAATAGTGAAGTTTCTGAAACTTTATAATCAGAGACTGTTAAAACAGCATGCTATCTTCTTAATTAACTTTCAATGTCAGCTTTTAAGAACAACAAAATCTCAATTTAGCTACTGTTTAAATCTCTTAATAAGAATAGATCAGTGAATCTCATCAATCTTAAACATCTTCAGTGTTTTGAATGCACAGCATATATGTATATTTTAAAGAAGATCTAAATGATAAGAACTAAATTTGAACCTTAAAGCAATAAGAGAATTCTTATTGAATATAAAGAAAGAAATCAATACAAAGTATAGCTTTCTGAAAAGAAAAAGGTAGACTAAGTAATTAAAACAAGAAATATACAGTTTAATGAAGATTCATCAATCTATAACATCAAAGTTGCAGTCTTAATTTCTAAAGTCATTTAACTTTACATCATTAATGTAGAACAAGAAGATATATAGTTATTTTTCTTGTTTTATTTTAATTCTCATCATTGTCATCATCTTTAGAGTATGTGTCATCATATTCTTTTATACTGATATTGTTAAATCAGTTAGAAGAAATGAAAAAAGAAAAAGAAGATATTATGAAAATTCTTTTTACAATTAACAGATCAGTATTAGCTGAGTTTTAATACTTTAAAAGAGAGAGATGATTCTTTATAAAGCTAAAGCTCAAAGCAATCATGATCTATCTGACTGTGTTTGATGTCATCATTAATGTTATAAAAAAGAAAGAAGACTTTAAGAGTAAATCTATTCATAATGAGTAAATGGGATGAACGTAGATACCATTTATTTGTTAGTGCTGAAGTTTTACCGACAGCTGTGTAATCGTTAGAATGGGGGGTTCATCCCATTTATTTTCGCAATTGAGTTGAATTAGGTTCCGCCCCGAATTTGACAATGCTTTGGTGAGCAAAGTTAGAATTCAGCTTCGAAATTATTGATTGCACTTTTCAGATTCACAAGATTCGTTGTGGTTGCTATATTGTAGGTATTGCAAAGTTAGGTGTTGGAGGTTTCTGCAACCATTGAGATTTCGCATGCAATCATACAGTAGGGTGCGGACCACCAAAATACCAAATTGTCTTAATTGCATTGAGAGACTTGTAGTAGCATATCATTTATGTGCATTGAAAGCAGCCATGGAATTTCAGGTTTTCAACTATATTGAGCTACTAGGTGGTCCCTCACTTGTGGTCTGCAAGCAATGTCAGCATGCAGTTTGGCCCAGGGAAATTGGTAGGCATTTTTGTGACACAGAGCACGATTTACCCAAGAAGATTATCAGACAAATTATTACCACTGTTCAGGAGCGCGAGGAATTATATCAGTATCCGTTCCAGCTAGACTTACCCATCGCTGTTGAACACCCATTCAAATCATTACAAGTCCGTCACAATGGATTATTATGTCAGTTCCAGCCAGAATGTTGTCATTATGTCTGCTGTAAAGAAGAGTCCATTCGAAAGCACCTGCGGCAAGCCCATCATGCATCACAATATGGACGAAAGGGGCGGCCGACAAGGCGTCAACAAGAACGGCAAGGGACTGCAGATGGCCCAGTACCATGGGTTCCAGTGGCATGCCAAAGATTTTTCCCATCGCATAAGGGGTCACAGTATTTCCAGGTGCGACAGCCAGATGAGGTGCGACCATGGACAGCAGATTGCATTGTCTCAGTATGGGATCAAGCAGTCAAGACCATGGAAGAGAGGGTTAAGAAAGTTGAAGCAGAACATCAGAAGGTGATTGTGGAGGGAACTGATTGAGAGGTGAATCAGTGGTTGGAACGAGCTGGATGGGACAAGTATCTGGCCGACGTCGAGGTGGATAAACTGCTGGATTGCGTTGCGGCCCCTGATGAAGAAACCGAGCGAGAGTTATGGATGATATGGCAGGCAATGGATCACATGGTTCAAGAGTGCCAGAACACCGTTGTTTCCCGGGCTGGGTTATATATTCAGTTTGAAGCCGTTCAAACTGAAAAACACCAGACCCGATATACTCCGTTGAAGGGTTACATGGACTGTAAGGCAGTTGTGGAGCATGCCTGACCATGAAAGCAGATTTTAATGTTCATTGGGCGCACCCAAGGAGAACAGGAGTGGAGAAAGCCCAAGTATAAGTTGAAAAAAGGGCAAAAGAAGGCATGGAAGCATTTGTGGTGGGTTGCAGGGACAGAGTACATGCGGAGTCAGAGGGTTATTGATAAGGAGAGTGGAGAAGAGAGCAATGATCATTTAGAGCAAGATGAACCCCAGTTGAATGAATTGTTGCACGCATGTTTGGATTTTTGTTTTACATTATTACAGGAGCAGTATTCAAAGAGTGAGTACAGCAATGTTTTGGTTTGTGGGCTGGCAGTATTGGGAGTTTGGATATCAGGGAGTCAATGGGGATGGATGGGTCCAGATAACTACCCGCCCATATTATCAAAGATGATCAAGATTGCGCGTTTTATGGTTATTGAACAGGCGTTCCAGGAGTGAGGACAAGACATCAGTGACAGCAGTTCCGACAGTGGGTTGAGTTCGTCGGATACAGACAGTGAATTGGAGCATGAAAAGAGGCCAGAGTGTTTGGAGTTGGTTCAAAAGTACATGAATAAATTCATGATTCGAGGGACCAACGGGGCGATGCAGTGGATGTTGGATTTGCGGACATATGGGTTGAAGATTCATTATAACACCACTGCAGAAGGGTCAATTGATTGGGTTGGAGAGCAGATTAGTTGGAAGGGTTCGGTGCAGTTTACCATGGAGCAATTACGCGAAATGATTGGGGAGTTGATTCGAGAGAGTAGAGAAGTGTTGTTTTATGATTTAATGTTGATCAAGTCTGAAGCGGAGATTCCAGTCATCCCATGGTCATCGTTAAGAGATAATCCACGAAACGAAGAGGTGGGTTGGAATTATTTACAGGATGAGCGTAATATATGGCCAGTGAAAGAAGATACATGGTTGCAGACCCGGATTGGGGAAGACCAGGCATTACAAGATCGATTCATTCAAGAGGGTACCGTATCAGATTGGGACGGCGAGAAGATACAGAAGTATTTAGACGGGGTTGTTCAATTTCAAGGTTTGTTATTGGTTTTAATGCATATTACAGGAGGTCAACCCGCACAAGGCCCTGAGATCACCGGGTTACAGCATAGCAATGGTGTTAAAGGGCGGCGACGGAACATTTTCATTGAACAGAACACACCATTCAGTGAAGAGAGTAATTGGTTGAATCCAGAGGCATTGGTGGTGTTTGTCACCCAGTATCATAAGGGGTATTCAATTTCCGGGAAAGAGAAAATCATTCATTGTTATTTGCCACGCATGGTTGGGGAGTTGTATGTATATTTTGATTGGTTGGTCCAGCCATTTCAAAAAGGGTTGGATGTTTTATCACATGAGGGTAAAGGTTTGTCGATGTTGGTTTGGCCCATGGACCATGAAGGCAAGATTTGGGATACGCCGCGGATGACAAGGGTGATGGAACGAGGCAGTCGACGATGGATGGGAGTTCCATTCGGGGTTCAGGCATGGCGAGAGTTAGCCATCGGGATCAGTCATCGATTTTTACGCAAGGATCATGCATTTGATTACGACAAAGAGGACGAGGAAGAGGGGTTCAATGCGGATCACCCGGAAGACATCCATGATGTACAGGCAGGCCACGTCCCATGGATTGCAGGGAATATTTATTCACGTGGGATTATGGAGATGAGTGGAGTCGTAGCCAGCATGCGGGAACGTTTTTACCAGGCCAGTCAAGAGTGGCATCGATTTTTGGGATTGGATATGGACCGATTCCAAGTGAAGACGGGCCAGAAACGAAAGCAGATTGATGACAAACAGAGTGAGTTGCAACCCAATGCATTGATTGTCTGCGGGAAGCGGTTACGACGGATGGACATTGTGGGCAAGTTGAAAGAGATGTTGGGAGTTGAGGCCGAGTTTCGAGGTTGCCAGCAGGCAGTCATCCAATCCATCATGTGAGGGGAGAATTGCGTGACTCAGGTGATGGGCACTGGAGGGGGGAAAAGTTTGTCGTTCATGTTACCAGCATGGTGCAGTTCCAGCGGGGTTAGTATCGTCGTGGTTCCGTTGATTGCATTATGTGCGGACATGTTGGTTCGGTGCCAGGATTTGCAAATCCCATGTGCAGAATGGAACAGCCAGCGTCAAGAGGAGTGTGACGGGAAGTGATTGGTGTTTGTGACGCCAGAGTCCGCAGTTGGGGAGATGTTTAGGTTATGGATGGTGAGGAAGAAGGTGGCGCAGCAGTTGGACTGGATATATATTGATGAATGTCATGTGATGTTGAACAATCGAACCGATTTCCGGCGGAAGTTGCAAGAGATGGGTTGATTGAATTCAGTGGGAGTGCAGATGGTGTTGTTGACGGCCACATTACCGCCCAGTTGCGAGGGCGAGTTATGGAGGCGGATGGGCTGAAAGGAGTTGCAAGTATGGATGTTTTGAGCCCCCATGAGTCGAATCAAGATTGGATACGGCACTGTATGGATTGAGGGCCAGGGCAAGGTGATTCCCCAATATGCAGCGGTGGTTGAGAAAGCATTCGCCAAGTATCCAGTTGGCAAGGTGGTGGTATATTGCAACATGGTCAACATGACCAAGGATTTGGCCCAGGCATTGAACTGCCGGGCATTTTATCATGATGCAGAGGAGAAGATGTGGATATTGCAGTGGTTCCGTATTGAGGGGTGAATGATGGTCGCAACGAGTGCGTTCGGCATGGGGATTGATATCGCAGACATCCAATTGATCATCCATATTGGTTGGCCGCGTACATTATTGGATTATGCGCAGGAGAGTGGCCGTGCAGGGTGAGATGGATTGAAGAGTGAAGTGGTGGTGGTGATTTGACAGTTCCAGTTCATGGAAGCTGGTCAAGGGCCCGAAGATCGATTGGTCCGGTCGTTTGTCGAAGGAGCAGAATGCAAGCGTCGGATATTAGACGGATATTTGGATGGGCGAAGGGTTCAGATAGGGTGTGAGGAAGAGGAGGTTGAATGTGAAGTATGTCGGGATGGAAGGCAGGTTGGCATGCAAGAGACGAGGGTCATGGAGCATGAAGAGGAAGAGGAGCAGGAGGAGGTGAGCAGTGAAGAAGAGATGGAGGGTGAAGTTGAAGAAAGGCAGCAAGAAGAGTTGAGCAGTGAAGGAGAGAGAGATGAAGACGTTGAAGAGCTTGAGGCGGCGCAGCTGGAACGACAAGCGATGGCAGATGAGCATATGACGGCAACAAAAGAGGTTGTGGAGGAGGCAGAAGGATTGCGGAGATATTTAGAGAATATCTGTGGGACGTGTTCATTTTGCCGATGGCGGTTGGGGGAAAAGCGAGAACATGTTTTGTTTCGATGCCGGGAGTTGAAGGGATTCAATGCACGAAATCGGTTCAAGGTGTTGCAGGGGATGATCCGAAAGATGTGGTGTATGGCACAGTACAGTGGATGCACGGAGTGTTTTGTGCTGATGGAATGGTGCAACCGGTTTGAAGGGAGAGGGTTAGGCAGTCAAGGGGGAGCGAAGACAGAATGGGTAAGAAGACAGGGGCCAGGGTTGTGTCAATTTGATGAGATGGTGTTGGGAGAATATGTGGTGGCGTTGGAAGGGGACGAGGAGTTTCGATTAACGATGGCGAAACGGATGCGGGAATTGGGGTTGGAATGGGTAAGAGATGAGGATCGGATACGATATTTTGGGTTGTGCGAAGAATGGGATATGATTGAAGGAAACAAGTTATTATGGGAGTTGGGGCGATTTGTGGGTTGGTACAAAGATGTATGATTGCATCAGGGTTAGGGTTTGAAGATGAAATGATAGATGGTTAATTTAATTTAGGGAAAGGAGAGAATTAAATAGAGTTAAATAGAATATGAAATGAAAGGTTGAAAAGGTATAAAACAAGATGATTAAATGGAGAAA
>JAABUJ010007016.1_pt1 | contig 10663 bp, 9 predicted proteins | sample 5559131 | NCBI WGS metagenome assembly JAABUJ01 (sample SAMN10711875, study PRJNA513366) | rock metagenome | isolation source: Antarctica rocks | place: Antarctica: Victoria Land, Mt New Zealand nord | collected 2016-01-07 | reverse complement strand
TTGTCTCCAAGGAAATTGTCACTGCCGCCAGAGACAGCCTGGTCATCGGACAAGCCTGATCTCGAACGCGACCCTGTTGCGCCAAATAGCGCTCAAAGATTTACGCCACTTTGCGATCCAAGCTACATGGCACTAATGCAGCGTAACAGAACTATACCCCTGACAATATACATTGTCGTGGGTAATACGCAGCCTGCATGCCAACGATAAATGCGCGATCGCGCAGCTATTCCCTGCCCTCCTCCCAGCAGGATCTTCTATGCTTTTCCCGCAGATTCTCGATTCCCGACTCTGGCCAACCGGTGCCGTTGTTCGAAGAGCGCGAAGCGGGAAATGATGGGCTGATGTGTCGTCGGTGCCACGTTGTACTCCGCATCAGGCATCGGCAGCTCTGTCGGGTTCGGTTGCGCCCGGAAGTGTTCTGCGAGCTTCTGTTTGTCACCCTTCCGAACGTAGCGTCCACACATCAGCTTGCCCTCACATCTAGGGTAAAACGCTTGAAGAGTGGGCTTCCGCGTATGCAGCCATTTAGCAATCTGGACCACTAGGCCGCTAACCGTTTAGAACAGGTTGGGGAAGGACTGCGCCCTTCGCCCAGCTCCATCCCTACGGGGTACCCCGTAACGCCCCAAACAGGTTTGCGCGTATCGCGCTAGTCGGAAACCAAGCCTCCTAAGGGGCTCTGCCCCTAGCGCCCGCAATAGCCACCTTTAGGAGAATGAAAGTGAAGAAGACCCACACCGACCGGCCAAACGTTTACCAGATCGTAACCGACCGCATTATGGCCAGCCTCAAGGATGGCATCATTCCGTGGGAGAAGCCTTGGAAGGCTCCCACGTTCAGCGGTGGCAACCTCCCGCGAAACTTCCTCACCGGCAAACCCTACCGAGGCGTGAATGTCTTTCTTCTCTGGGGTACGCGCTTCAGTTCCCCTTTCTGGCTCACCTTCAAACAGGCTTTGGAGTTGGGCGGCAACGTCCGCAAAGGGGAGAAAGGGGCGCAGATCGTCTTTTACAAACAGCTTTGCAGCCGTCAGGACAGGACCGAGGATGCACTCCCAGACAAGGAAGGGAGCAAGACCAGCGACCGTGCCCCCTTTATTCTCACCTACTACACCGTTTTCAACGTCGAGCAGTGCGGCGGACTGACAATCCCCACTGTTGAACCCACGTCAGTTCAGCCGGTAGACGCTGACGAGACCTGCGAAGCCATCGTGAACGGCTGGGGAGCTCGCCCAACCATCCGCACCGAAGTAGCGAGCGAAAAACGCGCCTACTACCGCCCCAGCACTGATTCCATCCACCTCCCGGCACGGTTCCGCTTTATCGACACCGCTCATTACTACGCCACCCTGTTCCATGAGCTAGTACACAGCACTGGACACGAGAGCCGCTTAGCCCGGACGTTCGGAGAACGATTCGGGGACGAGCTCTACAGCAAAGAGGAGCTAGTTGCGGAGACTGGAGCCGCCTTCCTTTGCGCTATCGCTGGCATAGCAACCAAGCGCACTGAGCAGAACACCACCGCATACATCCAGAACTGGATTAGCAAGCTGGAGCAGGACAACCGCTTGATTGTGCAGGCAGCAGCCAGCGCCCAACGCGCCGTGGACCTCATCACCGGACAGACCTTCGAGGCCCAGAACGACGAGGAAGGAGAGGGAAGCGCCGAAGATACCGGCGCCCCCTCAATCCCACATGCTGAACTGTTAGCAGCTTAGAACTCTAGTATTCTAGTGGTCTAGCGATCTAACCATTTAACCCGCTCACACGCTAGGAAGGATTGACCATGCATGTTGCAGTAGCCAGTTTCAAAGGAGGAGTGGGCAAGACGACGACTGCGATACACGTCGCCGCGTACCTTCAGACGCTCGGCCCTACATTGCTTTTCGATGGGGACGGCACCCGAAATGCAACGGAATGGGCGCAGCGCGGCGAGGGCTTGCCGTTTCGGATTGCAGATGTTCGCTCAGCCGTAAAGCTCGCCCGCGACTTCGAGCACACCGTAATCGACACCGGGCAGCGCCCGAGCGATGCAGACCTGAAGGCATTAGCCGACGGATGCGATCTCCTCATCATCCCTGCTGTACCCGCAACAATGGACAGCGATGGCCTCCGACAGACGATTGAAGCGCTGGCAGAGATGAAGGCCGACAACTATCGCGTTCTCATCACCAAGGCGCCGCCGCCCCCACAAGCAGAAGCAGCCAACCTTCGAACCGCATTGGAGAAGGCAGGCATACCAACTTTCGGCGTCAGCATTCCACTGCTGAAAGCCTTCGAGAAAGCAGCAGCGGCGGGCGTCATCGTCTCGGCTGTAGATGACCCACGCGCCGCTCGCGCTTGGGAGGCTTATGTCTCTACCGGAAAGGAAGTCATAGCGTATGGCAACAGCAACTAAGCCCACCGGAAGCCAATTTGATGGCGTCCTCGCCCCCCGCAAGCGCCCCCAGGTTGAACAGCCTGAATCGACGCAGATTGGCCCAGACGACACGGCTTCCAAGAGCCGGCCGTCTGCTGCCAAGTCGAAAGCGAAATCCCAGGCAAAAAGCAAGGATAACGCATACCAAGGAAGAACCTTCTATGTCCGCAAGAAGACCTACCTCAATTGCAGTCACTTCCTCGAGATCAACGACGACCCAAGAGATATGTCCGATCTAGCAGAGGAACTTCTGTCTGCATGGCTTACCAAGCAGAACGCTAAAACGCCAGCAGCCTAGCGTTCTAACCATCTAGCCGTTTAGCAGCCGGAGGACGTATGGAACGCCTTTCTACTATCGCGAGCAAGACTTTTGCGGATGACCTTCGCAAGGAGACCGCCGAGCAAGACCAGCCGATATCCAGGAAAGATTCCAAAACCTCTGCAGAGATAGTCATTCGGAAGGGAACTGCAAAGGCGCTGAAGAAAGATGGCCTTCGAGACTACGGGGCAGAACGTGATGCCGCATGGTGGAACACAAGCGGCAGAGTCGCAGACTTGGCAGTGGCTCGCAGAGACCAGACGCTTGGCGATGAATACATCAAACTCGCCCAGGCGATGATCCTTTGTACGCTTCCACACAGCCCCACTAAGGAGACCAAGATAACCCGCCGCGCCCGTCTCGGTGATGGATCCACGCTTGCGGTAACGTTTTCGGCCACGGCGGATGGCATCGGCTTACCTTACGGGGCAGATCGTAAGCTGCTTTTTTGGCTTTTGGATCGAGCCATTCGGAACGACAGCCCGTTTGTGCCCTGGTCCAGTGCGGCAGAATTTGGCCGTGAGATGGGACTAGAGAAGGGAGGACGAACCAACAAGCAGATTAAAGAGCGCTTTTCACGTATAGCGGGACTTGTCATCAGCATCTCCCGCAAAGGAACCGAAGCAACAGCACTAGATACTTTTCCTGTGATCGCTCGCGCTTATCTGCCGAACTCGATCGCTGGAGATGCAGAACAGGCCAGCTTGCCCGAGATGGGAGACCGCTTTGGCGTGCTTCTGCACGCTCCGTTGTTCGCTGACATCAAAAAGCACAACATTGTCATGCCTCGCCGCCTATGGCTAGAACTCAAAGGACCGACGCCTGTCCAGGACCTTGTTTTCTGGTTGTATTACCGCTGCTATGCAGCTATGAGCGAAACGATCATTCCATGGGAGGCTCTTGGAGATCAGTTTCCGCAGACAGACTCCAATCCGTACAGGCTCCGACAATACCTACGTAAAGCAATCAAGGTCCTCAAGGTTCTATGGCCAGAAGCTCAGGTGAGGGAAGATCCAAAAGGTTTATGGGTGGCCAAAGCGAGTGCAGGGATGCTTGAGGATGACGCAACACGAAATCGTATCCGGAAGCTCTAACCGGCTAGCGGTTTAGCAGTCTAGAACGCTAGAAGGTTATATACACGGAAGCCCACCGTTCGAACGCTCCAAGCCTATCCTGACTATTCAGCTAAATCAAAAGATCAAATACACAAAAGCCCACCCCCTATATTTTTTGGGGCCCTTTTTAGATTTTTTTTGAGCTCGGGGTATCAGATTAGGCACCGCTGAGAGGGGTAGGTAGGCTTCCGCGTATTGCAGGAGCCTAGAAGACGGTGGGCTTCCGCGTATATCCGCAGGTTGTGGAGATTCCTATGTGTGCGGTGGGCCTCCGTGTATGCAAAAGTGGGCTTCCGCGTACTGAAAAGCGGGCCTCCGTGTAGACCGCGGTGGGTCTCCGTGTATGAAAAGGTGGGCTTCCGCGTAGCTCTATATAAGGAAGCAAGAGGTACATGAGATTCAAAAGAGAAAGAGTAGTAGGAGTAGTTGCCTGTGAGAACTGCGGAAATGTCTAAAACCAGAAAACCTCTCTATGAATGAAAAAACGCTTCCCTGTTCACAGTCCTGTGCAAACCCAGAGTGTGTATAAATTCAACTAGAATAGAAAGGTGAAGCTAAAACGCTGGGCGAAAAGAACCGGAATAGGGATTGTCGTGGCTGTAGGTGGCTTAGCAGGGGCTTACTGGTATTCAGTTACCCCTCACCACTCCTTCGCGTCCCCGGAGTCCGCAGCGAGCCTGCTAGACCGAGCAGACACCCTGTCTTGGACTAACCGATGGGACGAGGCGCGGCCAATCTACGCAAAAGCCGCCGATTTGTTTACGTGGTGAATGAAGCACTCGAATACATCTTCAAACGAGACAAGGACTTTCAGCAACACCTTCAGCAGAACCCGAACCAAGAAGTAGCAGCTTCAGTGCGGATTAAGAAGGCTCCCGGCTCTGCTAAAGCTGTAAAGCCCAGCTCCAACGGCAATGGACACCAGAGCGCTTCCGCATCGCGTTCAGCATCTCCGGCTGCATCGTCCAGCGCGAAGTAAAGAGCAAAGACGAAGAATGCGCTTTGCGCATGAAAAGGATGACACTCCACCCCTTCCAGGGTGTCGTTAGAAGGCGCGGAGGGAGCCTATAGGCTACCTCTTACATAACAGTCCAGTTACGGTTACACGGTTGCTTATAGGAGACCAATAGGCTCCTATAAGCAACTTTGGAGCAGATGCCATATGGAAACGCAAACTCAAGCCTCTCTCCTCAACTTGGAAGCACGCATAAGGCGCTCCAAAGGCAGGACCGGCCGCACGATCAGCGTACGGACGCCGGTTGAAGGGTCCGGTGATGACCACCCCAGCCAAATTCAATCAAGCTCTGAAGGCCGATGGCCTTGCCATCACCACTTCCGAGAAGCCGCCTCTCTTCCGTAAAGTGACCCATCTCCGCATCCCGAAAAGTGCCGAAGCGAAGCACATTCAGATCATGGGCGACACCGGGGCCGGTAAATCGACCTTGATCAAACAGCTCCTCCAGCAGATCGCTGACCGGGGCGAGGCCGCCATCGTCTACGACCCGGCAGGGGAGTTTACCGAGAACTTCTATAAGGAAGGACGCGGCGACTGGATTCTAAATCCGCTGGACGAACGTACCCCGGACTGGACACCATCGAGCGAGCTGCGGAACCCAGCCGAGGCGCGGACTATCGCGGCTTCCATGTACCAGCCGCGTGAGGACAAGCGCGGCGAGTTCTTTACAGACACTCCGCAAAAAATCTTTGCTCATCTCCTGAAATACAAGCCATCGCCCGAGGAATTGATCGCGTGGATGTCCGACGAATCGGAGATCGACCGGCGACTAAAGGACACTGAGCTTGCGAACTTTGCACCCAAAGACGCGCCGCAGCAGCGCAGCGGCGTACTCGCTTCGCTGGGTCTGGTAGCCGACAGCTTGCGGCTGTTACCGACCCGCGAAGAAGCCGCAGGCCGGGAATGGTGTGCCACGGATTGGGCCGAGAAACGCGAGGGATGGATCTTCCTCACATCCACCGAAGCGCAGCAGGAGGCGTTACGCCCGCTGCACTCTCTCTGGATCGACTTGCTCGTGCTCCGACTCTTGACCAAGCCGAAGCCGCGACAAAAGAAGGTATGGCTGGTGATTGATGAGCTTGCCAGCCTGCAGCGCCTTCCGCAATTCCATAACGCACTGATCAAGGGGCGGAAGAGTGACAACCCAATCGTATTCGGATTCCAGGGCAAGGCCCAGCTCGAAACGATCTACGGCCATCTGGCAGAGGTGATGCTGTCGATGCCGACGACAAAGTTTATCCTTCGCACCGCCGAGCCGAACGCGGCGAAGTGGGCAGCGGAGTTGATTGGCGAGGTCGAGATCGAGCGCGTCCGAGAGACTGTCGGGGACGGCAAACGCCAGGGCAAGAGCTTCACCCTTGATCGGCAGATCGAGCCGCTAGTGATGAAGTCTGAGGTGGAGGGTCTGCCCGACCTCCACGCTTTCGTGAAGATCAACAACTATGTCTCTCGCTTCTCGTTCCCGCCGCTAAAGCCTGAAGAGGTACTAGCCGCGCACAAGGAGATGGCCGCGGAGTATGGCAACCAGCCCGAGCGGATCATTGCCGCCGCGCGCGAACGTGCGTTGAGCCAAGCGCAGGAAACCGGCTTGCAGCCGGATTCCCGAGGCGCAGTAGCCTTCGCCAAGGAGAAGGTTTTTGAGCGCGAGGCCGTCGCAGATGAGCGAGTCATTATGCGCGAGGCATTACGCCGGGGAATGGGCGAAGTAAGCTTTTCCGAGATCCAGGATGAGTTTGAGAGACGACGGGAGGAAGGCGAGTTCCGTTCCGTGCAAGGCCAGAAGCACAGTTCGGGTCGCAGCTTCACCACGCCAGAGACGATTGCGTCCGAGCGTGCGAACGTGCAGCACGTCTTAAACGGACAGGGCGCTTCCGCGTCCATGCTGTCCGACGCCGCCGCACAGCGGCAGGCCACATCCCGCGACTTTTTCAACGAAACACAGCAGACCGCCATCCGTGAGGTACTGACCAGCACGGACCGAGTTCATGGATTCCAAGGCTTAGCAGGCACAGGAAAGACGAGCACCCTTGCCGCTATCCGCGAAGGTGCAGAGCAGGGCGGCTACAAGGTCGAGGGCTTCGCCCCGACCTCGAAGGCAGCCGGCCAGCTCCGCGAGGCGGGGATCGAAGCCAACACGCTACAGAGCTTTCTTGCACGCCAGAAAAACGCCGACCCTGCCAGCAAACATCTCTACATGCTCGATGAGTCGAGCCTTGCCAGCACCAAGCAGATGCGTGCCTTCCTGGAGAAGATCAGACCCGAGGACCGCGTTCTAGTCATCGGCGATACTCGCCAGCATCAGGGAGTGGACGCAGGCCGACCGTTTCAGCAGATGCAGGAAGCTGGCATGCAGACTTCCAGGCTGGACACGATCATGCGGCAGAAGGACCCCGAGCTGCTACGTGCCGTGCAGCATCTCGCCACGAACGAGACAGAGAAGGGAATCGCGCTGCTTGCCGAACAGGGCCGCGTGACGGAACTACGCAGCGGGACAGATCGTATTTCCGCCATCGCCAAAGACTATGCAGCGAGGCCGGAGAACACCATCATCGTCTCCCCGGACAATCGCAGCCGCCAGCAGATCAACGAGGCCGTTCGTGGTGAGCTGCTAAAGACCGGCACTCTGGCCGACGACGGCCAATGTTTTCTAACCCTCTCTCACCGCTCCGATATGACCGGACCTGATCGCACCTGGGCGGCGATGTACAGACCCGGCGATGTGGTGCAGTACGAACGGGGTAGCAGGGCCGAGGGGATCGAGCGCGGCAGCTTCGGCGTCGTGAGGTCGAGCGACGCAGCGACCAACCGCGTGACCGTGGAGCTTTCGAGCGGTTCAAGCGTGGAGTATGACCCCAAGCGGGTCTACGGCGTGAACGTCTACCGCGAAACCAGCCGCGAGTTTGCGACTGGCGACCGCCTGCAGTTCTCCGCTCTTAATAAGGAGCTGGGCATTTCTAACCGCGACATGGGAACCATCACGAAGATGGAGCCGGACCGCCTAACGGTCCTCATGGATGGCAAAGAGCAGCGATCCGTCAGCCTCAGTCCTTCCGAGTTCCGACAGTTCGACCACGGCTATGCGGTTACGTCTCACAGCTCGCAGGGACTCACCGCAGACCGCGTGATCGCCAATATAGATACAGACTCCAGCCGTAGCCTCATTAACAACCGCCTTGCTTATGTCGCCATCTCTCGCGCCTCCGAGGACGCACGGATCTACACGAACAACGCGGAATCGCTGGGCCAGCGACTTGCTATCGACGTGACGAAGACCGCCGCCTTGGACTTCACGACGAAACCAGAGCAGCCCGAGCTTTCCAAACAGCGGGCCGTTGCCTTCCACGAGTACAACAACCAGGATTCGCGACTTGCCGCAGTTGCCAGCGACTACGCCCGCCGACCGGAGAAAGCCGTCATCGTTGCGCCCGATCGCGCAGAGCGCGACGAGCTGACGCAGCTCATCCGCGCCAACCTTTACGCACAAGGCAAACTCGGCCGCGACGCCCATGCCGTCTCGGTCCTGGTCGAGAAGGACGCCGGAAGCAAGATGCGCGTTGAAAGCTATGCACCCGGCGACAAGATCCTGTACAAGACCGGCAGCCCCAACATCGACGGGATTCCTCACGACAGCCAGGCTACGGTCACCGCCGCGCAGCCGTGCGGCAATGTCCTCTCAGTTCAGTTCGACGCGACCCGCGAGGATGTTTCCTACAATCCCGCCCAGCTCCGAACACAAACGCGCGAGAGCCGCGTTTTCGAAGAGCAGACTCGCGAAATCGCCCAGGGTGAGCGCATTCGGTTCACGACGTATGACAAGGAGCTGGGTGTGCGTTCCGGCGACCTCGGAACGGTGACCCGCGTCGGTCAGGATCACTCCATGACAGTAAAGCTAGATTCGGGGAAGTCCGCCGAAGTGTCCGCTGAAAAGACCCGACACATCGACTATGGCTACACCATGGATGCCTTGAAGAACGTACGCGCCGAACGTGTCCTTGCTACTGGCGATGGACTCACGAGCAGCAGTTTCAAGGTGCATCAGCGAAAGCGGCTCTCGCTCTGTACACCAGCTCACCGCAGCCACAACAGGACTTCTCCCCCGCACAGCAACTCGTACCCTCCGAAATCGCTCAGTCTGCCAAGCAGCATGATTTCGGCATCGCCTTCTGAACGTCCTATGGAAGCAGCTTTCAACTGCGAGGGCACCGGCAGCGGGCCACCGCTCTGCTCCATGTTCTTGCCTTTACGTCTTTGTTGTCTTTACATAAAGAGAGAATCATCGCCGTCGAGGGCTGGGGAATGTCGGAGACGCCGGGTAGTGTCGGCGCTCCGGTATTTTCCAAAGTCCTGTTTGCTTGCTTTGTTCCCACTTCCGACGGCTTTGGTCCCGGTCGAGGTTCCTGCGGAGCCTTCGCACAGGCAATTCCGTCCGTTCAGAGAGAGAGGTAATCAGTCTTCCATTTGCGTCGTTTCTCAAGAGGTTCCGCGCGTTGTTTTAATGAGTCGGTCCAGGAGCATCAGTTCTTTCGCCGCCCGCCGCTCTATCCTTGTGATCGCTATTTGAGCTTCCAGCTCAATCTCTGAGATGGCTTCCTCTCTATTCAGATACTCCGCTGGCGAGGTTGCGCGATCTCTGCGCAGTTTGCTTACCTTGGTATGAAGACTCGTCATCTCCACATGATTGTTGTCCTCTCTGAGCTTAGGCTCTCGCAATTCAACGAGATCGTATCGACCTCGATCCTCATAGGAGCGGGCATCCAAACGCTGTTCGTGCCCAGCTCTCTCCATCGCCGCATTCAATACTTCGACCCACTTTTCGCGGACTTCTTTCGGCTTGTCCCGATTCTGCCAAGCAGTGTCTTTCTTTGCTCCGTTCCGCTTGAAAAATCGTTCTTTTTCTATTTTCCGGGTATGCTCTGTGACTGGCCTAGTGGAGAACATCAAGTGCATATAGGGCTGCTCCACGTTATCCAGCGCGACCGAGTTGTGAGCCGTGAGCGTGTAGGGGAATCGATCTCCCAACAACTCTCGCGTAGCCTCACGGGCCACCTCGTTGCGTTCTTCCGCTGTGAGTTCGCGGGGCAACGCCGCTTGAATCTCTGTATAGGTCCGCCCGTTCGCGCGTTCATAAAGATCCGCAGCCAGCCAGAATGCACCAGGTTCCCCTTGCGCAAACTCCGGCAGGTTGCCATGTTCCACAAGGACTAAACCTCCACGACGTTTGTATACCCCAGTCCGGCAGAGCGTTCTCATGCGATCAACGGCTTGGCGTTCTCCTGCTCAAGCTCCTTCAGCCGCCGCGCTTGGTCCACCTTCAATCCGCCGTACTCCTTGCACCAACGGTAGTACGTCTGCTCCACGATCTCAGCTTCCTTACAAGCCTGCGGCAATGTCTTCCCGTTCGCCACACTCACTTCAACCTGCCGCAGCAGATTCACGATCTGCTCCGCCGTATGCTTCTTCCCTCGCACCATAAACAGCTCCTCTTGTTCCAGTTTTATCGCTTCTCAACTGGTACAAAAAAAGCCGGGCATTCCACTTACGATCCGCGTTCTGTAGAGGGTCATCAAAATGCCGCTCGCGAGTCCCGCGAAACGAGAGAGACCAACAAGCGGCTCAGACAACTGGAGGAAGAGCGATTGGCTAACAGGTCGCTCAGAGAACGGTTACGTTCAAAGTTCACCTTTCGCCGCAGTTGACGGGTCCGAGTATTTATCTGGCAATGACCTTCGGCAGCTCATCCCATCGCGTCGTCCAGCGAGGGGAGCGATGCTCCGCTCGCAGGTTCCAGGCCGC
>JAABUJ010007015.1_pt1 | contig 10666 bp, 11 predicted proteins | sample 5559131 | NCBI WGS metagenome assembly JAABUJ01 (sample SAMN10711875, study PRJNA513366) | rock metagenome | isolation source: Antarctica rocks | place: Antarctica: Victoria Land, Mt New Zealand nord | collected 2016-01-07 | reverse complement strand
TTCACATGATACCATTCTGCGAGCGATACCCTTTGCTGCTGTTCTGCTATTGCGCTGGCCTAACGGCAAGCGCTTTGACATTCGCCTTCGCGCCGTTCTCACTCACGTTTCGATCCCTGCTTGGGCAGATGACATGTGCTAACCAAGGAAGGCAATCTGCTAGGGTTCAAGGTCTTGGTAACTGTTTTGCAAGCTGGCTTCGACCGCCATGGGATGTCGCCCGTTGCTTTGCCTCTGCGAATACATTATTGCGTAGGTAGACAATTCCACTACAAGATCAGTCTCATCCCTCTCTCTAAATCTGCCGTCCTTGGTTTCGTTCCCCGCGCCATCGAGTTCGATTACGTCAATTTATTCCTTCTGACGTGATTTCTAATGTTCGCCTGCGTATATGGTACCCTGCTACAACCCTCACAGGCAAGCTAGCGTTCTATGTCCCAGGGAGTTCTTCCGGCTTGGGTTGCACAATTCCACATAACCATCTGTTCCTGTAGAAATGCTCTAGAGTGATCATCATCCATGACTTTATTGATATGGTCATAGATCCAGCTACATGACATCCGCTACTATATCGGACACGATAGGACAGAACGCTTGCAATCCCAAAAGCATCGTCGTCTCCACCTACGTTGCACCAGCTCTCAGCTACAGAATCTTCTCGAATCACGGAGTTCGTTGACAAGAGTGCTCCAAAGAGCGATGCTTTCAGAACGCCGTCCAACGTCTGTGACCAACGTTTGGCCATGCAGCACGTCGCTAAGAACAGGCATTGAGAGTTACGTGTCCTCTGGAGCCCGGTTCCTGCTTCCACCGCAGTCAGTCTCCGAGGAGTCAAGTTGGTGTGGGAGATCTCCCCTATTCCCCACCACAAACGCCACAACCACAGACTGGAGGTCATTGAATGCGCGGATCGCAAAGCTACGCGTTGTGCCGACACGTTGAGCTCTCGTTTCCCGCGTGAGTCGGCAAGTCCAGCGGCGAGAGACGCAATAACTGCCGCCGCCGATTACCCCGATGAGTACCATGACTTTTCGTCGATAGGTTAAGCTTTGGGCTGACGCCTCCCAAAGCCTCCAAGACCCAATGTTGCTTTGCTGCAGAGAGTCTTAGCTTGGGCGCGGGGAATTAGAACAACCTCATCATTGGACCAGCGCGATCAGACTCGAACCTAACCTGCATTGTCTGAACGAGCCTACGTAGAACTGGCATGACATTTGCATCGCGTCACTGGTGATGTCCCGTTGGACGCCATTGCCGCTGGACTTCAGGCCGCTGTGATCCGGGTGATGCGCTGTTGGAAGTAGGAACAAGGTTCGGGAACCTTGATGCTCTATCTTGGGGTCCGCTAAAAAGTATGCAGAGGACCGGAACGCCGAGGATCAACGAGCTGAGGCTGCTGACTTTAACAGTTGCGAACATATGGTCTCCGCAACAGCACGATTCCCGCACTTGCACAGTGGTCGGACACCCAGAATTTGCCAAGAGGTTTCCTACTTATTGTTTCCTGACAAGGTAGATCTAATGTCGTAGAGAACCAGCTGGGCACAAGAGAGCTCGACATAATCTGGAAGAAAACTCGACAGAAAAGGCCCGAGGCTTCAGCTGTGACTAGATTATATGCTTTGCGGTTGCGAGAACCTTCATTCCGTCTAGCCATGTATGGCAAAGAGATCCAGCTCGATGGGTCAACCATGGCCGAGTCTGGGAGTTGCGGGAGGCGCTACGGATGGCTTGCAAACATCTCGGATTGCTACGCCCTTGGCTTTTTAGCTGACGTTTCTTCGATGCCAGTGATTCGCGTTCTGTGGTGAGTCGGCTGAAATCGGGAAAATTGGGGAAGCGTTGCTGTGGATCGATTCAAGATGGAGTATGGGATACAATCTTCTCAAATTCGCGCAAAGTGCCAATGGTATGGATTCAGCCCCTTAGGCTAGTAGCGAACGTCAATACCGTTACTGAAATACGAAGGTATAGCGGTTTTGCAACATGGGTGGGTCAATGTTTTGTAACATTGTGAGCAGAGAATGTCGTGTTTCATCTCAATGTCTTATGGATATTCTTCCAATAAGATCCACTAGCCTCTACACAAGCGAGCTTAGCGCGGGTAAGCCCTATCCTCAAGGCACACAAATCCACCTCACCACGATTATCAACAGATCCACACACAATCGCAGCTATGTTCTTATGATTGAGCAAAGGATGTTGTAGTGTATGCGACCCCTCTGAAAGCATTTGGCTATGTGCGGACTCCAGCCGAGCATTGGGTGTCGGTAGCATCACGAGCATGATTCACTTATCGCTATAGTTAGAGTCTCGATTTCTGCGCTAGCATTCGCCAAGTTTTGAGAACAAAGGACTTCGTGATTTTCTTTGTCCCTACAATAGCGCTGTTGATGAATGCTTCGTCTTCTCCACTAAATCGGTGACGTCGGCGAGAGCGTGGAGCAGGCACCTTCGGCTGAAACACGAAAGATTTGTCAACTTCTCCACATTGGTCTTATCTCAACCTTTCGGAAACATGATGAATGATTTCTTTGTCCCCATTAGAGGGTCTAGCTCCCATGCATCTCCCATCTTGTTCGCTTTCCTTCTCCCCTCCTCCTCCTCCTCCTCCATCCTTCCTTTCTCTGTGTTTCTCTTTTGTCGCCTTTGGACAGCTTACGTTCTGGCACTCTTGGAAATTCATCTATCATCTGGCAATCTGGTATTGCATTACATACAGTATTTCTTTTGTACCTTGGCCTAGCAATCCGGCATTGCCTTGCGCACAGCATTCCAAGCCAATACCCATTTAACAAACTATTCCCACTGTACACCACTGCCCCCAGCAATCTGGAATTGCCTAGGGTACCTGGCTCCCGCAAGCCGGCCGTCAAGTCTGTGTGAGGTACTTATCCGTAGAAAGTGTACACAATACTCGACGTAAGTTGGGCTCAATCGGGCAGTGGCCAATCAACGGAAGCAGTACGAATTGCTAATGTCGACATAGAGACACAACGACCAACCTTCGCCAGTTCGAAAATGGACTACTTTGGCGACAGCAGCGACTATGACAGCAACCTGGATAGCGATTACGTCACGGAGAGCGATAGCGCCACGGACTACTCGGACATGACAAGTCATACCTCTAATACAAGTCTGTCACCGATCGATGGTATTGGAGACGATGACGATCAGAGTCTCCACACCAACGATACCGATGTCGAATCGTGGTACGAAGATGAGTCCATCTCGGGAGACTCGTCTCAGAATCTAGATGACTCGAGCGTCGACGCCGCTTCCACACCAGTTTTGAAAGTGCTTGCAGACAGCCAGCCTGACCGAAAGGAGCCTTGGTTCCATTGTCAAGCCTGCGATAATCCGGATTTTGTCGGAATAATACAGTGTTGTGGATCCATGCACGAAGGGGTCGGAGGGTATTTTCATTACGCTTGTGTTGGTCTAGATTGGGAGCCGCCGTTCCGGGATTATGGCGATTGGTTCTGTTCAGTATGCAGACCTCGTAGCGAATTTGCTCCTGTGGCTGGAAGACCTTCCACTGGAGGGAAAGGTATTTCTCTGTTGAAAGTACCATGGCCACAGCCATTACGTCCTGCGTTGCCTCTCGAGAGTGGAGACACATCGAAGACACAGAGCAAGCCGACTCGTAAAACACCAAAGAAAGCACGATGGGCCGAGCTATCCTTCCCCAATACTGACCTCTCCAAGGCCGATGTTTACGTCGAATCTATCTTAGACCGAGTTAAGAGAAAAAGACGTCCTGTGGAATCTGCCGACTGCATTGTGGTATCCTCTACGGTAATTGAACCGGTCAAGAGGCAGGATCTTGCCACCGTATCAGAGGATGGAAACAGCACCGACGCTGCGTCCACTCTTGCAACAGCAACGACGATGAAGCAGCGAATTACTCCTTCGGTTCAGAGCAAGACGTCGACTCAAACAATCTTGAAAGTGACAGATCATAAGAAAGTCGAGAAGCTCAAATGGAAAAATCCAACCGAATCGCAAGGGCTTGCTGATCTCATGAAGGCAATGCTAGAAAGCTCGGATCCAGAAGATGTAAAGGTGAAGGGAACCGATCACAAATGGCAGCTTTTGGCTGATCGCCTGCGGAAAATCTATGGTTATGAACGTACAGCTAATTCCGTCAAGAACTACTGGCAGAGAAAAGGTCGAGCAACGTTCAGCATCGACGAGCGTATTGTTGCGAAACCTGAAAAGTTGGTCACGTCTGTTCAAAACCCAGAAGATAGAAAGAAACGTCGCGACGCAAACAAGAAGTCAAAAGGTCTTTCTTCCAATACTGACAATAACGGCCACTTTCGCGAGCAGTCCCCCAAACGAAAGCGCGACTCGAGCGACTCGAGCGGTGACGATGAACCGCTGATTATAAGACGTCGACCTAGCCCTCTCTGAACATACGGAGGTCTACAGCAAAAGTCCTGGTCGACGCTAGTAGTGCCACTAGTGTGGTTAACTGGAGACCACCCGAAGGACCATCTAGAAGTTGTCGCCCAGGCGACAGGTTTGCGGATTCTGGGGCACCTAGCACCCTGTAGCCCCTAAACGTCCCCTATCGGCCAGGTCTTGGCATGACCAGGACTTATGGGGTCGAGCTCCGTACTTCCGTACTTTCTTGGCGCCTCCGGAGTTTAGGAGTTCTATCCTAGCGGCGGCTTGGCGAATATTGCTCAACGGACATTTCACAGCAAAGATTAGTATTTGTTTCACATCTTCTTTCATTTCGATGATTCACACTCTCTACCTTCCAGTTTTCCATTATACTCTCAGCTATGGAAGTCGCGTACCCTCCGGGTTTACCTGTGAACGCAGATCTGGATCACCACGTAGCAGCCATGGCCGCAGATGAAATGGATATCGATATCGATAGTGACTTGGATCCAATTGAAGAAGGCGAGACCCTCCAGTCCGTAAGTGGCCCTTCAGATACACGAATGGAGTGCCGAGTATCGCTTACAATCTTAACAGGGACTTGAGCAGACGACCCTCAACACTCGAGCAATTTACGAACACAGCGCTGCACCTTCTGCAGGTTCTGCAGGTTCTGAGCTGAACTCTGACAATGTCACGGCCCACAAACTTTACATTCGAGGTCTGGATGATCTCAGTACGAACGATATCACATCATTCCTTGCCGAGCATCTTCCGTCACTGTCGCATTCACGCATTGAATGGATTGATGATACCTCCGCCAACATGGTTTTCCCCACACCGGCTCTTGCACTCAAGGCGCTTGAGCAGCTCACATCACCAAATCACAACAACATGACTCTCTCAGATTTGCAGCTTCGCGCTGCGAAGCCATACTCAATACGACCTGAATCCAACCTTGAAGTTAGGCAGGCACTGACAACGGATCAAAAGCGCCCCCGAGCCTACGAGGCATCCAGGTTCTATATGATGCACCCTGATCTCGATCCCAGAGAACAGAGTCGCAGGGCGAAACTCAATGGCGGGCCCAGCGACTACCGCAGACGTAGGTATGATCACGACGAACAGAGGCGAAGGCGGAGGAACGACCGAGAGCAAGGCTTCGATGCTTCAATGTATGACGATGGCGCGGATGTATCTAGGACCTCGAAGGGGCAGTCTACAACAAGGCGCACCCCCTCCTCAATCGTTTCTTCAGAAGAAGCCATCAGTCCTGAGGATCGGCGCTCACGGCGCTCACGGCGCCGGGGCGATTACTTCAGGCCACGAGACCGAAGCGCATCGCCATGCATGGAGCCTGATGAGAATACCCAAAACACTGCCGGTCGAAGACGAAGACGAAGAACAACACCTCTGCGCGACTCTGAAAAACCCATTCAAGTACCATTACAGAATTCCGGCAAGGAACTCTTCCCTTCAAAACCAGCAATGGGCACAGCACTTACCGGTGGTCAAAAGCACGAGCTATTCCCGAACAAAAAGCTTGCTGCGAACCTCAAGAAGGAGCTCTTTCCAAACAGATCTCCCACCATCCATCATCGCCGCTCCGATGCTTTCGATGCTGCCGATGCGACAGCCGACCTGTTCGCAAACCGCCTTGCATTCACGAACGCTTCTGCGGCTGGCGAAGCTACCAAGGCCACCTCCTCCTACGGGCGGCTCAATGTGGATTCGGAGATGGACTTAGCGGATGAGCTCAACATTCGCGGCGCTTCGAAACAGGACACTGGCTTCACCGTACGTGGCGTTGCCGCTGACGGTACTCGTGTTGGCGTTATCAAGGAACTTTTCCCCGATAAGACGGGGTCGAATTCGGGAAAGGAATTGTTCGCTGAGCAGTTGCAGGGTCGAGGTGGGCGGAGGAATCGGGCGGCAGACATGTTCCACTAGACGGACCGCTACAATATCTACTACTCCACGGGGCACAATCATTGTGCTTCACGCGAGCACCCATACTAGCATTGATTTTGGCGCTGGCCTGAGAACCGGTATCGATTTGGCACTGGAGTTGGAAAGGGGCATTGGCATAGGTAGCACATCAGCACTAATGACACCATGGCAATTTCATTCCCATGATCTTTTGAATACCCTCGTTCAATGCTCCTATCGGGATGAAGCCTGAGCGCGCGATAGTCTAGTCAGGAGACATCTGAAGTGCGAGTGAGGTAGTGAGTTTGGAGGTCCCAAAGTTCATGTTGCTTGGAAGCTCAAGGCGATTTCGGCCCGCAATGATGGTGGGGTCATCTGGTCCGCAACCTCGGCTCTCCACGATGATGACCTCGAGCAACCGCCAGAATGGAGGACAACGCTACATCCTCGATACTGAGAAAGAGCCGACGATGGCTGGTGCTGTCCGGCAGCCCATTGATGTTGATGCTCTGTCCAAGTACATTGGGAGAACCGTGACTGATATCAAGCTACCCATCGCCATCAAGCAGGTATGGCTCAAGGCCAGTCACACCAATCAATCAGATCGTGCTGATGGAGGTCTAGTTTGGCTATGGACAATCAAATCCAACGTACCAAATCACCGGCAGTGATGGAGGTCGATACGTACTGCGGAAAAAGCCTCCCGGAAAGCTGCTATCCAAGACGGCCCATCAGGTGGAGCGAGAGTATCGGGTCATCCATGGGTTACAAAATACCGACGTGCCAGTGCCCAAAACTTATTGTCTCTGCGAGGACGCTCGGATTGTAGGAACATCATTCTACATTATGGAGTTTCTTGATGGCCGGATTTTCGAAGATCCATCTCTCCCTAATGTCACCGCCGATGACCGAACGGAGATGTAAGCCCACAACCCTTAGCTCGAGCTTCATCTTGATGTATCTCAGGTGGCATGAGGCTATTCGAACGCTGGGAAAACTTCATAATGTTGATGCAAATGAGCATGGCCTCTCCGACTTCGGGAAGCCGAATGGTTTCTACAGCCGCCAGGTCAAGACATTAAGTACGATCTCTGCGTCGCAAGCCCAGGCAGTGGACGTGGAATCGAACGTTGCTGTTGGCAAGATCCCTCATTTCGACGAGATGGTCGAGTTCTTTCGAGACCCAGCAACGCAGCCTGTCGACAGGACATGCGTGATCCACGGCGACTACAAGATCGACAACCTCGTGTTCCATCGGACAAAGCCCAGAGTGATTGGTATCCTAGAGTAAGTGCCTCCAGGAGCCCCTGTTCTTGGACATGAATGTATCTTGCTCACCAATCTATGCCACTTCAGCTGGGAAATGTCGACACTTGGACACCCTCTCTCCGATCTTTCCAACCTTCTCTCTCCATTCACGTTCGCTCTACACCTCCCAACTAGTGATCTCGAACCCCGAACCAATCCCGCTTTCGCCTCCTCAGCCTCTACGCTAGGTCTTCCCACTCGCTCACGATGCATAGATTGGTACGCCGAGGAAGCGCGGTGGAGACCGCACCAGGAATCGCGTTGGGGCGATTCATTCGGAGTCTTTCGCAACAGTGTCATCATGCAGGGGATCGCGGCCAGATGGGCGTTGCGGCAAGCGAGCAGTGAGAAGGCCAAAGAGTACGCAGCGCAAATGTCACCCTTTGGAGACTTCGCCTGGAGGTTATTGCAAGACCTCAAGGGCGGACAGTCCGCAGTGGACCGAGCCCGGTTGTAAGTCAATGTGCGAAGGGCGTTATGGGTACTATGTGTATATCAATCCCAAGGTAGCTACATCTTGCGAGGCTGCCAAGTGTGCATGCAGCGGCGGCATCATGCCGCTTTTGCGATGGGACGATCCTGTGCGGTCCGTGATTTGGAAGCAAGAGGTCGCACTGCAGAGCGACGCTGCCATATCGGCCAAGCTCTTTGTATGTCTCCACTCTCCAACGAATGTTCGTATCACTCGCCTGGTGATGCGCAAGCTTTGCATATTGAGGCAGCAGAAGCAGACATGTTGCTTTTGGTGGTCGGCGAGTAGGAATCAGGCTAAGGGTATATACTGTTGGTAAGTGTTGATGAGAAAAGATGAAGGCTTACTCCTACTTTCCATCGAAGGCCAGCGTGACAAGCGAAGGTGAGGCGCAAGGGCCAGGTCGCTACTTGCACCGAAAGGCCAATCAACGGTCTGCAGCTAGAGCATCAAGGCAGCCCACCACACTTTAAGCCGCAGCGAGTCACGACAACCTACTGCTGACTGGACAGGTGCCGGGCAGCCAGGAGTTCTCGTTCGCCTGGTGGGGAAGGCGGATTCTCTGGACGGAGTGAGGCCCAACAGGAACATGCCGACCGTAAGGTACTCTAGGAGGGGAGAAGGATGGAAGACGCAGCTTCAGGCTTCCTCCTTCTTTTCACATCATCTCGTCGTTACATTCATCCGAAATTAAGGGTTCAGGCACCTGGACGCCATCGACCAAGGTACTGCTACAGCGGACGCCAGCATTCATCATCGTCGCAGGACAGTTCCCGCATGGTCGTTGGCCAGGTTCGTTGCTAGCATGTCCGGCATCCTTACGGGCACGAGTATATCTCAGCACTACTACGGAGGCACCCAAGCCTGAAGAGTGAAGAGTGAAGCCTGATGAAGAGCAAAGAGTGAAGAGGGAAACTTCTCAGCCGCAGCGCAGTCCATAAGCATCCTTCCCGTTCGAGGCCGCGTCTACCTTTACGAGAGCAGAGCGTGCCTCGCGTGCGAAAGAGCGCCGAGTTAGCGGACGATTTTAAAGCCAACACCGCCCCATCGCTGCTATCCCAACTAGAACTCATCCTAACCCATCGCATCCATCCTCAATCCGTCCGGTCGCCAGTCGTCGCCGCCGTCGTCGTCGCCGCAATCCCAGTCATTCTCTTCGCCCGTCGACTTTACTCACTCTGTGCAGCTCGTATGCTTTCTCTGGCGCGCCATCGATTCTCACGTTGGAAGATCTCCAACGCGCAAATAGACTTCTAAGCCTCAAGAGGCTCCCCGGCTAGCTTCGACCGTCGAGCATCAGGACCCCTTTGCCTCTGTCAAGTGAGCATCAACATTTCATACTCGCATCGTTCATGCCTGTTGTGCCGTCCAAAACAATCCTTGAACGGTCAGCGTTTCATCGTCGATGATGTTGTATCCGTAATCCTCCTGCCCTCTCGAGCACAGCTAGCACCTCGTTTGGCACTCGCCAAGATGAGGCAGCCTCCAGCCTGCTTTCATTTGCCCGCTCGCAAAGACCTCCCCGGTTTACCCAAGCTCAGCTGCTACATGATCGGATCCCTTCCCGAACTAGGTCCAACGCTTCGTCTATGCTGTTGTCCCGACTGATCTCATACCAATGCGATCCCCCACCCCTTCGTACTGCTCCGGGGCTAGCTCGGGCATGACAGTTACAGTCGTTTCGCCCGTCGTTCTAGATTTCTTTTTAATTCCATTTATTGTTCTTTCGCAAGATCTTACGCTCTCGATCACTGCGCTTGATCGTGTCTGACGGTGCTGAAGCGGCTCTCTTACGTTGGAAACCTTTGTCCCAGTCGCAAGGATACCTGGGAAGCTGTGTCGCCTTCAAGGCCGAGAACACTGTTGCGCCGCTGTTGCGGGCTGGGAGGACTTAGGTCCTTCCTACGCCAACGACAGTGAAGCTGGCGACAGAACTGTATGACTCGGACGACGCCGCTCCCAGCCGTACTCCTCCACTCGTCAGACGTGAAGTGAAATTACAGCCCTCGCCATCCCCCGAATACCCGACGCCTCCACCAAGGTCTCCGAGCCCGGAACCCTCAAACACAGCGAAGCGGCGAGGGCGGAGGCGTCGAACGCAACCTTCCCAGAGCGACGGTGTCCTGATCAGTGTTCTGGGCGGTCTGAATAATCCAGACATAGCGAATCGTGCTGCGGAATCCCCACTAAACTCGGCCTCGCAATCGGAAATTGAGGACAGCGACGTGGCCATGGAGGAGGTGGAGGAGGGAGGAGCAGTGGCCGGGAGGAACCTTCTCGCTCAGGTAGCTCAAGATGCGATTCAGGTCGGTGGGCATGAAGAGGCCCAGAGTCGAAGCTGCAGTCCAAGACCAGATAGTGTGCGACGAGTGCGACCTCCGAAGCTTCAGACACGCGCGTTGGACGCCCAGTTGCGTCGGCCTGGCCCTTCTGGTCTTGCTACGGTCAAAGAAAAGGGCAATAATGCGCAGCAACGGTCATCACCTCAAAATCTGCCCGCCAATGTTCCGCACCCTGGGACTTCCGAGAAGAAGCCTCCTCATACCATTTCTCATTCATCAGCTC
>JAABUJ010007014.1_pt1 | contig 10666 bp, 8 predicted proteins | sample 5559131 | NCBI WGS metagenome assembly JAABUJ01 (sample SAMN10711875, study PRJNA513366) | rock metagenome | isolation source: Antarctica rocks | place: Antarctica: Victoria Land, Mt New Zealand nord | collected 2016-01-07 | reverse complement strand
GCTCGGCGCGTCCTGATAGCCGAGAAGGCCCGTCAGCAGGACGCCCAACACGCCGTCCCCGGGGATTACGCCGCCGAGGTCGAAAGCCTGTTCCTGCAGCCCATTCCACAGCCCGGCCTCGTGGAAGGACCGCAGCGCGCCCGCCAGCAGGCCGGCCGCCACGAAGACGATCAGCACGCTGGTCCAGCGGAAGAAACGGCGGAGATCGAGCCTGTAGCCGCCGTAGGTGACGGCGGCGCCGAACGCTACCGCGGACAGCACGCCCAGCAAGGCGCCGAGCGGTGGGCCGTATCCTTGATTCTGCTGGACGGTCGCGAGCAGGAAGAACGCGGATTCGACGCCCTCGCGACCGACCGCGAAGAACGCCATCACGACCAGGGCCATCGCACCGCCGTCGTCCCGGCCGAGCGCCGCTTCGATGGAGCCGTGGACCTCGGCCTTGATGGACCGGGCGGCCCGCTTCATCCAGAACACCATGGCGGTGAGCACACCGGTCGCCAGGATCGCCACGGCGCCTTCGAACAGTGCTTGCGCCCTCTCGGGAAATTCCGAGGTCGTGAGCGCGAGACCGAAGCCGAGCGCCGTGCAGATCACGACGGCCAGCACCACGCCGAGCCACACGGACCGCATGTAGCGCTGTCGGCCCGTCTGCTTGAGGTAGCTCGCCACGATGCCGACGATCAGCGCGGCCTCGATGCCCTCGCGAAGCAGGATGAGATAAGCCACAAGCACCGCACTGTCCTCCACATCGCCACCGATACGACGCCCGTATAGGCCACAGATGACAGTGGTTCAAGCACGATATCGCAGACGTCGTTACATTATAGTAGCTCAAAACGGGCAACGAGACAGATTAGAATGGATCTGAACTGCAGCTTGGAACGATGATAAACTGCATAGGCGAAAAGGCGCCGTCGGAACGATTGGATCCGCAACGAGGCAAGGTTTCCCGGCCGGTTCGCGGCTGCGGCGGGACGTCGTGCGACAGCCGGGCTTCGGCCGGCGAAGGGCGGCGGTAGGCGGCATGGCGCCGGTGATCGGGGCCGGCCGACCCGCCCCGCAGCCGCCGGGCGGACTCGAGGCGGGTGTCGGCCGTGCCGCAGGAAGGCGGTTATGTCCGTGGGAGCCCTAAACGCGGTTCTTGCCCGGGACCCAGAGCACGTCGCCGCCCGCGAGGCGGTTGCAGTGTCGCGACGCCACGAACAGGAAGTCGGAGAGGCGGTTGACGTAGGCGAGCGCCGGCCCGCTCACGCTCTCGCCGCGGCCCTCCGCGAGGTCCACCATCAACCGCTCGGCGCGGCGGCAGATCGTGCGGGCCAGGTGGAGGGCGGCGGCCGCCGGCGTGCCGGCCGGCAGCACGAAGGAGCGCAGCGGGGACAGGTCGGCGTTGAGCGCGTCGATCTCGCGCTCGAGCCGGTCGACCTGGGCCTGCACGACGCGCAGCGCGCTGCCCTCGGCCTCGCCCTCGGCCGGCGGGGTCGCGAGATCGGCGCCGAGGTCGAAGAGGTCGTTCTGGATGCGGCCCAGCATGGCGTCGAGGTCGGGCGACTCGGTGGCGGTCGCGAGCCGCGCCAAGCCGATCGCCGCGTTGGTTTCGTCGACGGTGCCGTAGGCCGCGACCCGCGCGTCCGATTTTTGCCGGCGTTCGCCGGTGCCCAACGCCGTCGTGCCGTCGTCGCCGGTGCGCGTGTAGATGCGGTTCAGAACCACCAATGCCGTCAGCTCCTGAAATAGAGCACGATCATGACCACCAGGATGGCCACGAACTGCAGACCCACGCGCCAGCGCATGAGCCGCTGCGACGTGCTGGAACTGCCGCCCCGCACCATGTTGATCAGCCCGGCGCAGAGCACCACGAAGACGAGCCCGATCGCGACCAGGACGAAGGCGTTGGCGGTGGCGGCGGACATGGCGGCGGATCCGGGTCGAAACGGTCCACCGTCTTACGCCAATGCGCCTGTGCCGCAAGCTGGAGCACATCGTCGCTGTGGCGCCGGCCCGCGCGCGAGCGACGCCGTCCGGGGCGCTCGACCTCGTGCCGACGCGCGGCAGAACCCAGGCGCAGCTATCGCTCGGGCCGCGGCCGTCACAGATAGACGCCGCCCGCCACCTCGATGCGCTGGCCGTTGATCCAGCGGTTGTCCTCCGTCAGCAGGGCCGCGATCATCCGGCCGACGTCATCGGGCAGGCCGGCGCGGCCGAGGGCGGTGGCCTGCGCGACGGAGCGGTTGTAGGCCGGGTTGTCGCGCACGGCGCCGCCGGCGAAATCGGTCTCGATGGCGCCGGGCGCCACCGTGTTGACCGCGATGCCGCGCACCCCGAGTTCCTTGGCGAGGTAGCGCGTCATCACCTCGACGCCGCCCTTCATCATCGCACAGGCCGACATGCCGGGCAGCGTGAAGCGGGCGAGGCCGCTCGACAGGTTGACGATGCGGCCGCCGTCGGCGATGAGCGGCAGCAGCGCCTGGGTCAGGAAATAGGGGCCCTTGAGGTGGACCGCGACGAGCCCATCGAAGGCTGCCTCGGTGGTATCGGCGAAAGGCGCATTGTGGCCGAAGCCGGCATTGTTGACGAGGTGGTCGAAGGTGTCGCGGCCCCAGGTGTCGCGCAGCGCGGCGCGGACCTCGCCGGCAAAGGCCGCGAAGCTCGCGGTGTCGCCCGCATCGAGCTGCAGCGCCACGGCGCGGCGGCCGAGCCCCTCGATCTCGTCGACGGCGGCCTCGGCCTCGTCCCGTCGGGACTGGTAGGTCAGGATCACGTCCGTGCCCTTGCGGGCCAGGTTGACGGCCGTGTTGCGGCCGAGCCCGCGGCTGGCGCCGGTGACGAGGGCGATCTTGGGGGACGTGGTCATCGGGGTGGTTCCTTCCGTGGCGAGGACGATGGTCTAGCCCGGCCGGCGCCGGGCGGCTTGCCGGAACCCCCGGGAGACTTGCCCGATCCTCCGAAACCGCGCTCGCCCCCGGATCGGGCCGTGCTACGCTGGGCCGTTGGGGCGGAAGGAGAGGCGGCCATGGAAACCCTCGCGGCGGCGGTGCGGCGCCACGCCGACGCCCATGCGGACCCGGACGGCGTCGCGGCGACGCCGATCCCCGGCCTCGTGCTGATGCGGGTCTCCGGCCCGACCGGGCTCACGAAGGCGCTCTACCGGCCGGTGCTGTGCCTCGTGCTGCAGGGCGCCAAGGAGGTGACGGCGGGGGCCGAGGTGCATCGCTTCGCGGCCGGGCGCGCGCTCGTCGTCGGCGCCGACATCCCGGTCTCGAGCCGCGTCGTCGAGGCCAGCCGGGCCGCGCCCTATCTCGCCTTGGCGCTGGCGCTCGACCTCGGCGTGATGCGCGACGTCATGGCCGAACTCGCGGCCGCCACCCCGCCGCCGCCGCTGTCCGGCCGCGACCCCGCGATCCTGGTCGACGACACCGACGCGGCGGTGGCCGATTGCGCCTTCCGCCTCGTGCGCCTGCTCGACCGGCCCGCGGCCGTGCCGGTGCTGCGGGCGCCGATCGTGACCGAGATGCATTACTGGCTGCTGGCCGGTCGCCACGGAGCCGCGATGCGCCGCCTGGCGCTGCCCGACGGCCCCGCGGCGCGGGTGGCCCGCGCGGTGGCACTGCTGCGGGCCGGGTTCGCCGGGCACCTCCCGGTCGAGCGCCTCGCCGCCGCGGCCGGCATGAGCCCGTCCTCCTTCCACCAGCACTTCAAGGCCGTGACGACCCTTTCGCCCCTGCAGTTCCAGAAACACCTGCGGCTCCTCGAAGCGCGCCGCCTGATGCTGAACGAGGGCCATGGCGCGACCCGCGCCGCCTTCGCGGTCGGCTACGAGAGCGTCTCCCACTTCACCCGCGACTACGCCCGCATGTTCGGGACCGCGCCGAGCCGGGACATGGGGGAGGGACGGGCGGCGGCATGAGGGCGGAGGGTGGCGGAGATGCCGGTGACCTGACCCGCTCGGGACCTTCCAACGGGCGCCGCTGTAAGACCGGAGGTGCCCGAGAGCGGGTTTGCGAGATGGGGTATCAGGTCCGGATTGCGCCAACAGTTGCCGTTAGCTGACTGCTGTCTTGCGGACATTGGCGAGCCACCGCCGATCGCGTCATTTACCGTCCGAGCGGCCGGTGACTGTCGACCCTACTCGGACAAACAGCCGGTCGTTGCCAAAGGACCGCTCTGGCGGTGAAAGCTGACCTTCGGCTTGGTGCCGAAATCAAGATATTCGAAACGGCTTGATGTCCGGAAAATCGAAGAGCGTCGATTAGCATCCCGCGCTGACGCTAGAAGAGAGCAGGCCGACTGCCGCGAGCCAGCCCTCGAAGATCGTCGGCGTCAGCGTGTGGGCGCGAATGAAGATGTCAGTCGCCCCAATCGACGATTGCGGGTTTTCATGCCGTCCCGAGCTTGGACCACCTTCGAAGATGATCCCTACCGGAATCATTTTGTCCTCAGAAGCCGTAATGAAAACCGGGCCTCCACTCATGCCGCTGAAGAAAAGACCATGAGCCTCGTCAACAATGGAAGAGAGCGTGAAGGTTGGCAGTTGCGGCCCGATCGACGAAGCCAAATCGGCGACGGCAAAATTCATTGGTGTGGCGACATTGTCCGCCTGATTATGCTTGTGCTCGTTGAGATAGCCGACAGCTGCCAGTGTGCCCGCCGTCGGCCACTCAGGATCCTCCCAGGCATCAAGATCGATGGCGGCCTTCCCCTTGCGACTCTCCATGAGTCCGAAGTGAAAATCAGTCATCGGGGCTATGGCGATGTCGTAGTTATCCCGATCCGGGAACCGGAAATTATGTCTGTAGACCCCGTCGGGATGACAACTTGCAACGTTCAAGATGAGCTGGCCGGCCATCAAAGCCGGCACGAAATCGCCCTTCGCCGCATCGGCGACGTGGCGACAGGTGCAGATGAAGTAACGGTTCCTGAACTTAATGAAGGTGGCGGTGCCATTATCGAGCGTCACGTCGTGACCGGTCGCGAGAAAGCGATGCTGGATCCAAAGAGGATCACAGCTTGCGCGCGCGATTTTCTGCATCTGGTCGGTCGGTCTCATTTTCGTGTCGCTACGAGCATAGTGCAAAAATCAGGACCTTCGCACGGGATGGCGTCTAGTCTCCGCTGGCTCCCAACTCGATGGAGATTGCTATCGCAGCTCCGATCGGGCCGGAGCGACGAACTAACAGGTTGGAAACAAGTTCCTCATCGGAGCCGTCGAATTGTCGGCCGACTTGGCACGTGAGCAGAAGGTCAGCCGCCCAATGCTCAAGACGCCAATCGCTAGAGGGCGCTATCGCGTTGATGTTCTGAAATGTCGGGGCAGTGTTCGTAGGCAAGGGCGTAAGCGCCCGATCAATGTCTGCAATTGTGAACACGCGACAGCCTAGCACGGGATTTTCTACAATCTGTTTCTCGGTAACAGGATAGCGGATGCTCGCTGGCAAAGATGGCGGGTTGTAAAGAAGATAATAAATCGCCTCGCCAAAATGTCTAGTGAAATCCGCCATGGCTGCGATTTGATCAGAACCGGCCGTTAGCGCCGCATAGGTGCAGCCGGTATTGAAATCAAATTTCCTATGAAGACGAGATAAAACCGACTTTGGATCACGACGCAAGAACTTGTTTATGCCAAAAGCGAAATCTACCGGGTCGCTATCATCAACATCATTATTAGCGGGATAGAGGCGCTTTGATTGCAAGAAACCAATCTTCTGCGCGAGGAGATTGCCGCCTCGATATACAAACACAATCACTGAGATATCGGCAGTCTCCCATCGATGAAATCGACGAAGGCCACCAATATTGTGAATATTCATTTCGACCACTGCACCCGATGGCAGAAGTCGCGGAGGCGAAAGGGGAATGAGCGCCTCGATCAGCGCATCATCAAGAGCCGGCTCATGGATGTTAGGGACGTTGAACAGCCGGGAGGTCGCTGCACTATTCGCTTCAGCGAAAGCAGACCGGAACCAGTCGATCACATCCGGAGGTAGAGCGGGCCAGGAGGACATCCCGCCACCCTACTCGCCCGCCCAATGCTTGAACAGGCTGATGTTCGGCTAGCATGTTCCGCAGGCTGAACGGTGATTGGCACTCCCGACGGTCACGCCTGAGATGACGGTCGCCGTGCCAGTCTCAAGGGTTTCACATCGAAGAGAAACGCAAGCGGGATCAGGCTCGTGTGTGGTGCAGTAATTGGGTGCAAATGTCCGCTTGTTGGTGGGCAAGCAGCCGCACTCGGCCAGCGTGGTCAGCAAACGATATGGGTCGGTGACGGCCAGCTGCTGGCTGATCATCGTGCGTGGCCTATCGGTCTAACCGGACACGAAGGCGTCGCGCGCGCTCGCGGAAGGCGGCTTCTCCGCCTTCAAGGATGTCGCAGACCGCCTTGCGGATCGCGGCGCTTTCCAACCCGCCCGCCACGTAGCTGATCGGCGGGAGACCGCCCGACGGGTGCGGGCCAGCCTCCGCCACGATGATCTGATCGGCGTCGGTGTTGATGACGAGGTTGGCGTTGTGCGTCACCATGATCACCTGGCGCTTCGCCTTTGCCGCGATGAACAGCGCGACTAGCTCGTCGAAGACAGACTTCGGGTCGAGGTTCTCCTCGGGCTGATCGATGATCAGCGGCCGATCGTCTGAATCGTCAAGAGCGAGATAGAGCAGCAGCAGGACGATGCCGCGCGTTCCCGGCGAAAGCTTGCGAATGTCGACGCCGTCATAGGAAATCTCGTAGCGGACGGTGATGTGCTCGGTGCCGAAAAGCCAATGAGCGAACTGCTTCGCCCAGGCGCGGAATTCCACCTGTTGCGTTGGCGCAAACGGCGCGTGGGACAGGAAGTCCCTCAGGTATTTCCCCATGAAGGCGGACATCGCGGCTTGAACTTCCGCCGCCGAGCCCGTCCCCCAGGCAGGTTTGAGCGCTTCCGTGACGGCTGCGATCAGGGATCCTTTCCTGTGAAAGGGTCCGGATTCACGTCTGTCGATAAGCTCGTTCTCGGCGAACGCGCCCCATGCCTGGACGTCGGCGATCCTGCGCACCGAGAAGCTTAGCTTCTTGAGCGTGCCAGACGACACCGAAAGGCGGGCCATCAACGGTGCGTAGAGGCCGGCAAGCGCATTCTGTTCGTTGATGATGGCTTCGAAGACCCGCCCATAAGTGTCGTCGCGCTCGGACTGGAGGTCCTTCCGTCGCGCCGCCGCGCCTTGGGCGTCCGTAAGGCGGGTTTCCAGGGTTTGAAGCGCAGAGTTTTCCTGCGCGATGCGGTTAAGGAGCGCCGTATATTGCTCCCGCACTACTTTGTCGGCGCTGAACAGAGCTTCGAGTCGCGTCATTTCCGCGGCGATCGGCGCGAGCGCAAGGATAGAGAGGTCGGCGTTGTCCGCGATCAGGGCGATGTTCGGGTCGCCCGCTGGCGGCGGGACGCCGTTGAGCTTGCAGACCTCGCCATCGCCCCAGGCGACATAAGCCTTCAGGCTCTTGTCGACGTCGCCCTTGTAGATCAGCAGGAAATCGTCCCACTGCTTGGCGTCCAGACCGCTGTTAGTATGTCGCGCCTGAGCCTGCCGCAGCATTTCCGTCGCGCCGGTGGCGCGCATGCTACGAACCTCGTCCTGAAGGGCAACGAAGGTGCGGCGCTGATTGCCGAAGGACTGGATCTTGTTGCGGAGCTTCTGCGCTGCCTCGCTGAGCTGGGTATGTCGGGCCACCTGCGCTTCGGAGCCCTTAACGACGAGCTTCGCTCGGTCTGCCGCGTAATCGGCAATCAGTTTCTTCTTCTGCCCGACCTGGGTAGTCAGGCTGGTGACAAGACTTTCCTTCTCGAACTCGGTGGCGATGCGATCCGATATGTCGGCGATGGCCTCGACTTCGCGCTCGCGCGCCTGCTGGAAACGCGAGGTCTGCTGGTCGCGCAGCTCGGCGAAATCGAGTGCCCATTCGCGGTCGTGCTGCGAATGGGATTCGAAGATCACGCGCTCGATCTCGTCCACAAGGCCGTCGGAGACGCCCTTGGCCGAGCAGAGCTCCTCGACGAATTGCTGGGAGAGATACCGGGCTCGCGGGAAGGACATATGGCCGTTGGCGTCGCTGCTATCAAGCGCGCGCGTCACCGCCGCGCCGCCGCCCCAGGTCAGTGTCGTCGTCGCGTGCCCGATGAGCCTGCGCGCCCGCGCTAGGAAGGATGGGCTGATGTTTTCGTCGGCATTCCAACCGGCAGGCGTAATCGCGTCGCAGCCAGCGGCGATCACATCGGCCAGCGCAGTCTTGCCCGATCCACGCGCGCCGATGATGGCCACTAGGCCGGGGTTGAGAGCGATGTCTCTCGTCGTGGCCCAATCCGCATGGTCGATTCTGACGTGCGAGATGACCTGCGACGGCATGGCCGAGCGCGGGGGCTGTTCGCCGACGAAGGCGCGGCCTTCCGGGTCGATGCAGGCCTGACGGAGGGCGTCGAATTCCAGCGCCCCTTTGATCCATGAGAAGCGATTGTCGACAGGTTGGCCCACGGATTGCAGCTCATGGGAGTCGCTGCCGTGGAGACAGGGCTTGCAGCCGTCGTAGCGCGAGCGCAGATCCTCGATCGTCACACCGCGTTGACCGAGCCAAAATTCACGCTGCTTCGGGCTGCTCGAAAAGATGATGTGGGCGAACTTCTCGATTTCCTGACGCGTAGTCGCGTCGGCAGCTTGGCGCAGGCCGGACGTGCCGTCTCCGGCGCCACCGGCGACGGCAATAAGGATGTTCTTCTTCGCCCATTCGCTTTCCTGAATCACCTTGCGCAGTTGGTCGAAGTTGACTTTGACCTGCGTGGCGCCGTGCCGGAGCGCCGGGCCATCGTCGGTGATCGTCGTGTCGGAACGCTTGCCGAGCTTTATCAGCTCTTCCCGCGTGCAATCGAAACGATCGTTATGCGCCCCGAATTGCAACCGCTTGAGGATGCGGTTGATCTGTTCGACGTGATCAGGGTCCTCGGGGCTGATCAGCAGATGGATGTTAACGAAGCCCGACTTCGCGGCCACGTCGAGCCGCAGCTCGACGTTTGGGAACAGCAGCTTGACGCCGGGCAAGCGGCCGGCCGCCTTGTGCTTACGGAATTGCTCGTAGGTGTCGGTGACGTAGTAGTCGGTAACTGCGATCACCTCGATCGCCGGTTTCAGCCTTTCGAGCGTCGTGAGGTAGGAGCCCCACGGATCGGCCGTTCCAAACTGGTTATTGAGGATGGTGCCGGGTGCATGGATATGCGGCTCCCATCGATGCCATTCGGACCCACGATTGATCATATGCGCCCGAGGTTCACCGACGGTCTTGCCGGCGCGAGTCGCCGAGCCGTGACATCCAATGAGTCAAACCCAAGTTCGGCACGCCGCCTTCTGTGATCAGATCGGCTGATTATCGCCCAGATTTATCGACTGATCCAAGGTTTTCAAACGGCCCGGTAGTGGAAGTTCTCGAGCCCAGCTTTGGGTCAATGGCCGACATAACGAGGAGCGGCGCCGCTCGCACAGCCACCGCGATCCCGCTCCCCGCCCCCTCACACCAGCTCGCGGAACGCGGCGGCGCTGAAGTCCTGCAGGCCTGCGAGGTTGCCGGTGCGCACCTTCGTGACCCAGAGCGGGTCGCTGAGGATGGCGCGGCCGACCGCGATGAGGTCGAATTCCTCGCGCTCCATGCGGTGGACGAGGTTGTCGAGGCTGGCGGGCTTGGAGCTTTCGCCGCCGAAGGCCGCCATGAAGTCGCCCGAGAGGCCGACCGAGCCGACGCTGACCGTGGCGGCGCCGGTGAGCTTCTTGGCCCAGCCGGCGAAGTTGAGCCCGGCCTCGCCGTCGATCTCCGGGAACTCCGGCTCCCAGAAGCGGCGCTGCGAGCAGTGCAGGACGTCGGCGCCCGCCTCCACCAGGGGCACCAGCCACGCCGCCATGGCGTCGGGCGTTTCGGCGAGCCGGGCCGCGAAATCCTGCTGCTTCCACTGGCTGATGCGCAGCATGATGGGGAAGTCCGGCCCCACGGCCCCGCGGACGCCCTTCACCACCTCGGCCGCGAAACGGGCGCGCTCCTTCAGCGTGGCGCCGCCGAAGCGGTCCATGCGCGCGTTGGTGCCGGCCCAGAAGAACTGGTCGATGAGGTAGCCGTGGGCGCCGTGGATCTCCAGCGTGTCGAAACCGAGCCGCTTGGCGTCGGCGGCCGCGCTCGCGAAGGCCGCGATCGAGTCGGCGATGGCCTCGTCGCTCATGGCATTGCCGCGCGGCTGGCCCGGCGCGATGAGGCCCGACGGGCTCTCGACCGGAGCCTCGGGCGTCCATTCGGTCTGGAAGCTGACCACGGAGCCCGTGTGCCAGATCTGCGGACCCATGCGGCCGCCCGCCGCGTGGACGCCGTCGATCACGCGCTGCCAGCCCGCCAGCGCGGCCTCGCCGTGGAAGAACGGAATGCCGGGGTCGTTGCGGGAGGCCGGCCGGTCGATCACCGTGCCCTCGGAGAGGATCAGCCCGACGTCGCTCTCGGCGCGGCGCCGGTAATAGGCCGCGACATTGTCGCCCGGCACGCCCTCGGGCGAGAAGGAGCGGGTCATCGGCGCCATGACGATGCGGTTCTTCAAGGCGAGCGATTTGACGCGGAAGGGCTGGAACAGGGCGTCGACGTGCGGGGAATTCATGGAATCGGCTCCAGGGCGATGGG
>JAABUJ010007013.1_pt1 | contig 10666 bp, 11 predicted proteins | sample 5559131 | NCBI WGS metagenome assembly JAABUJ01 (sample SAMN10711875, study PRJNA513366) | rock metagenome | isolation source: Antarctica rocks | place: Antarctica: Victoria Land, Mt New Zealand nord | collected 2016-01-07 | reverse complement strand
TACAGAAGCTCTCCACGCAGCATGAACCGAGAGCGATCATCTCTTCAAAAAGTTCGCGCCTGAACACCCCGCGAGGGAGCGTTCGGGCGCGTTTCACATCGGACATCGGAGTTTCGTAACGACCTCGGAACGGCCCTGTCACGCGCTCCGGGGAGCGTGTCGAGCAAAACGGGATGAGGGATAGGGAGAAACCGAAGGGGTTTCTCCCGCGCCGCGCTTCGCGTGAGAAAGCAAAGGCGGGAGCCGATGATGGCTCCCGCTTCTGGTTAAGCTGCAATCTTCTTCTTGATGGACGTTGATTTGTGCACTTTGGCCTTTGGAGTGGCTTTCGCAGGAGACTCGATGGGTGTCGGCTGCTTGACCTTCTTTGCGGCCGCTTTCTTCTTTGGGAGTGGGGGAGCGAAGACGCTCTCGGCTTCGGTGAGGAAGTCCAACTCGCCTTCGCGTGGAATGCCGAGGTGTCCAGCAAATGCGAGACGCAGGGCGAAGCGGGTCAGCTTGTCGTCTGCGGTAGCGTCGATGCTGGAAAGCAGTACCTCTTCGGCGCTGCGATGTTCGTTCTGGTGTCCCCTGCAATGTCCTCGGCCAAGTCGTCGGCGAAGGTGTAGGGGTCAAGGTTGACGAGGGCGCGGAGCAAGACGCGGAGTTGGGATGCGGTGAAGGTAGCCGGGGCGTTTTCAAGGATGCGCTCGAAGGTAGCAGCGCGGACTTTCCGCTGCTCCTCCTTGCGGGTTTGCTCCGCTTCGTATTCCTGCTCTTCGCGCTGCCGCTGTTCCCTGAACGCCTCAGCTCTGCGCTCCTGCTCGGCTTCCGGTGGTGGAGGCATGGTTGGGGGTAGAATTCTCGGCCAGACGCGCGGCGGCGCGGGGATCATAAATCGCACAGTGGTTGTCGGTGCATACGGTGATGGCGGTTCCCGCAAGTTTGCCGTAGACGATAATGGCTGGTTTCGCGGCGGCACATGCGGGGCTGGTTCTGCATCGGGATTCTGCATGACGGTTTCAACTTCGCGGAACTGTCCACGCTGGACGGCTCCGGGTCTCTGCTCTTTCGGGCTGCGGTATCCGTTCTCGATCTGGACTAAGTCGGGGTGGGCGGCAACCTCGGTCGATATGGGCGTTGATCTTCATTTGGTAGCAGGGTGAGTCGAGGCACTGATCGCCCTGCACGTCGATGAAGAGGGCGGTGTTGTATCCGCTGCGCCGGGGACAGGTGATGCAAGCTCCAGCAGCGCGATTGAGGGTGGGGTCTTCACGGTCGAACGGCGCATCCGCAAGGGACAGATAAAGATTGCTTTGAATCCAAGCGGAAAGATGCTTGGCGGGGAGCAGGTGCGGTTCCTTGTCCTGCCAGTCCTTGCGCCAGCACTCTTCGTAGGCGGTGGCCTTTGCCTCCTGCGGAAGGCGAGCAAGCAAGTTCGTGTGACTCGCGGTGATGCGCTCGTGGGTGACCAAGAGGCGTCCTGCGTCGGTGACGCGGATGGAAGAGCCTCCACGCTCAAAGATCTGGAGCTTGAGCTGGCTTTCGAGTTCCAGAATCTGATGGCTAAGAGAAGGCTGGGCGAGATAGAGTTGACTCGCCGCACGGGTGAAGTTTTGGGCTTCTGCGACTGCCTTGATGTACACCAGAAGACGAAATGTAAGGGAATCGGACATGGCCTTGGTACTCCGTCGGCTGCCGTCGATTCCACTGGCCCGCTGTGCCGTCGACCCGTGGAAATACTGTGACAAACATCTTTCGGAAACGGGACTGCGGTTGTCAATAAGGCACCGAATGGCATCCGGGAACCCTAAGGTAACCATGGCATTTCCTTTTGCTTTCATGCGCCATAGATAAAACGTTGGGCGTTATAGGGAAGAAGTATTGGACTCGTGACTCCCTGGGATCACGCTGGACGTAGCAGGCCACGTGAGGTGCTCGATGCGAAAACCGTCTCTGATCCTTGGCGCCAACGGAACAGTTGAATTGAGTGGAGCTGAAAACTTGTATGAGCGTCCACAGCTCAGCCCAACAACCCGCAAGCCACCTCGGAGAGTCATCGAAATGGACGCCAGTAAAATAGAGGGAGGCCCCATCAGATCCTGCGCGCAAAGTGAAGGTTCCCACGCAACTGCGGGAGACCGACACGACCAATCTAACCTGGGATCAGCTCCGCTCCGCTCTCAACGCCTTAGAGCCGCGAGATCGAACTCTCCTGGAAGTGGATATGACCAACGCTCTTCGACCTAGTGAGTTGTTCGCTATGAAGTGGAAGTGCTTCGATTTTGAAGCCTCTGCCATGAGTGTCATTGAGACGGTCTACAAGGGAAACATTCGTCCTTGGGGCAAAACAAAGAAGAGCCTCTCGGTCATCCATATTCCATAGACACTCGCTGTCGATCTCGATGCTTGGAGGTCCGAGTGTCCGGACTCGTCTCCGGAAGCGTTCATCTTCGCCAATCAGGCTGGGAAGTTCATGGACACGGACAACTATCGCAAGCGAGTGCTTCATAGACTTGCCCGCGATCTGAAACTGCCGAAGCTGACGTTTCAGGTAATCCGCAGAACGATTGCAACACTGGCCCAAAAGAAGGGCACAGTGAAGGACGTTCAAGGATTGATGCGGCACTCCCGGACGGCGGCGACCACCGACGTCTATATGCAGGAGATTCCCGAGAGCGTGCAATTGACCGTCAACTTGATCCACCTGGAGTTGCGGAAGTCTCCTGAAAAGGAACGTCGTAAGGTGGTAAAAGCTCTGCCGGGTGCAGCCGTCTTGAGAGGACGTTCACGCCAGCTTGGAGCTGGTGTCTTTGAAGGTGTTTGGAAATTTGACACCCAATGACACCAAACCCTCCGGAGAGGAGATTGCTTCTTCCTCTAACTATTCATTCGTAGGGGTTATTTGGTGGACCTGATCGGGATCGAACCGATGACCTCTTCCATGCCATGGAAGCGCGCTCCCAGCTGCGCCACAGGCCCACTGTAGTCATTGTCAATTGCTGTACCCGTTTGCGTCAACTCAGCTCGTTGACTTTAGCCCTGGCGCGCGCTGGCGGCCACGCAGCACGGGAACAAGCGCACGGTGTGCGGTGTCTAAGTCAATAGAGTGAGCGAGCACTCGGCCGCCGGCGGCGCAGTAGCTTTTTGCTCGGATTTGCAGCACATGCATCGTACGTCGTAGGCTAAAGGACACCCGAAATGCAGGCGGGAACAGCAATGGGCAATCTGGCGAGCGCGATTGGAGTCAGCACGGAGGATGCAGCCCTCGTGGCCGCACTCAAGGCCGGCTCAGAGGAAGCCTTCGGCATCCTTATTGCGCAATACTCGCAGCCCATTTATTCGCTCATTTCGCGCAGCCTGCGCGACCCGGCCGATGCGCCCGACATTACGCAGGAAGTTTTTATCAAGGTGTTTCGCAGCATTCGCAGCTTCCATGGGGAGGCCAGCCTGCGCACCTGGATCTACCGCATCGCCATCCACGAGGCCGCGAATCAGCGCCGCTGGTGGGGCCGCCACAAGCGCCAGGAAATCACCATCGATACTCCTTTCAGCGCGAGCGATTGCGACGGCGAGGACGACAACCTCTGCCTAAGTTCGACCCTGATGGATTGCCATGGCACGCCCTGCGACCACGCCCAGCGCGCTGAGTTGAAAGCCCTCGTTGAGGATTGCCTGCGCCGCCTGCCCGAAGCCTTTCGCACTGCCATCGTCCTGCGCGAGATGGAAGGGTTTGCCTACGAGGAGATTGCCGAGATCCTCGAAATTCCTGTAGGCACGGTCAAAAGCCGTTTGAAGCGTGGGCGCGCTTCCCTGCGCGATCTGCTGGTTGCCGAAGGCCTGGGCAGCGCCTTCACTGAGTCCACCACACACGGAGGCAGCGGATGACGACGCTTGCAAGTTCGCCCTGCGTCGATGTGCAGGAGATGTTTTCGCCTTATCTGGACGGCGCGATTACGGGCCGCGAGATGCAGGTGGTTGTCTCTCATCTGGATGCATGCTCCAGTTGTCAGAACGAGTTCGGCCTTTGGCGCGGCGTGCAGCAGGAACTGGGCCAGATTGCACGGGTTGAGATTCCCAGCGACCTCGGGCTCAAGCTGCGGCTTGCCGCTTCGCACGAGAGTGCGCGCCGGCAGACCCACTGGTACGAAGGCTTGCTGCTGCGGTGGGAAAATCTGGTTCGGCCGATGTTGTTCAAGTTCTCCGCCGGGCTGGCAAGCTCGATTATCCTGATCGGCAGTATTGGCATGCTGCTGGGCGCGGTCGCCGCCCCCGAGGCCGTTCTGGCCCACGACGAGCCTCTGGGTCCAATCACCGCACCGCACTATCTCTACTCTGCGGCCCAGTTGCCTTCGGTGGTGACGCCCGAAAATACCACCATTGTTGTTCAGGCGGATATCAACGCAGAGGGGCGCGTCTACAATTACACAATCCTCTCCGGTCCGCTCGACCCAACCGTGCTGGCGCAGGTGCGCGACCAATTGATGGTTCAGGTTTACGCGCCCGCCCGCGTTTTCGAGCAGCCCGTGCGTGGACGTGTGCTGCTTACGTTCGCCGGGGTCTCGGTCCACGGCTAGTCCGGGTACAGCGCACCGCATGGCTTTGCGCCGCAGCCCGGTTTGTCTCCCACTCTCCGCTCTCTTATGCTGGTGAGGAAGGTTGAACGTCTGATGCCTTCCCAGCGGGTCTCTGCAATGCGTCGTGTCGTCTCGGCTTTCGCAGTCTGTTCGATGGTATGTGCGCTGGCGTCGGCGTCCGCCCAATCCTCTTCGTCTGCGCCTGGCGACACGCCTACCCAGGTGCAGCAGCCTGCGGACCATCAGCCCCGGGTCAGCGGTCCAGAGGCGGGTGGAGCGGCCATCACGCTCGAAACGCGCGAGCCTCTGTTCGACATCGCTGCGGCGCTGAACACGTGCGGCTACGACCGCGACCTGGCCAACTCCGAACCGGTGCGCGCTGCGGTCCGCGCGGATGTGGCCCAGGAGATCAGAGCGTCTCCCAAAGCCGCAGCGAGCCGCGACGCCTTGTGCAGCTACATGCGCGAGCACGAACTGTCGGACAAGGCCCAGCAGACCGCGCAGTACGTTTCGCTGGCGCTCTATCTTTCGCCGGTGCCGGAGCTTGCGCCGATCGTCGGCCAATCAACCATGCCGCCCGACGCTTTGCAGGTGGTTAACATTCTGCCTCTGCTGCGAAACTTCGCCGAGGCTGTGTCTCTGCACGCAATCTGGCTCAAGCACCGGCACGAATACGAAGGCATCATCGACGCGGTGCATGATCCGATTACGCGCATGATCCTGAACACGAACGTCTACCTGCGCGTTCCGGTCAGCAGCTACCAGACCCGCCGTCTGCTGATCCTGGTCGAGCCTATGCTCGCACCCAACTCATCGAACGCCCGCATTTATGGCGATGACTATACGATCGTCACTTCGCCCACGGCAGCCGGAGCGATCGCAATCGACCAGATCCGGCATCTCTATCTTCACTTCGAGATTGAGCCGTACGCGTACTCGCACACAGAGGCCATGCAGCGCCTGCTGCCTCTGCTCAAACCCGAGCAGGCGGCTCCGGTCAGCTTTGTCTACAAGTCTGACGTGGTCGCGCTGGTCACCGAATGCCTGATCAAGGCAATCGAGGCGCGTACGCTGGACCCCGGCCTGCCAAACCGCCAGGCTGAAGAGATTCGCCGCCGCCAGGTCGCACTCGACATGCGCGAGGGATGGACGCTGGTGGGCTACTTTTATGGTGAACTCGCGGGTATTGAGAAGAGTCCAGAGGGCCTGAGCGAGAGCATTGGCCGCATGGTGTACGGCATGGACGTTGAGCACCAGGCACATGCGGCCGCGCAGATTGAATTTCTCCCGGCCGGCTCGGGCGAATTCGTTACCCGCGTAGCGCCGCGTCCTACCGGCCTGATGCTCGCCGAGAAACTGATGTTGCAAGGCAAGCTCGATGAGGCCGGCGCGCTTGCCGACAAGGCACTCGCCGATCCGCATGCGGACCATTCCGCGGCAACCTATGTCAAGGCGAAGATCGCTCTCATGCAGAATGATCCGGAGGAGTCAGCCACCGAATTCAAGCAGGTTCTTTCGTCGTCAAAAAATCCGCAGATGCTTGCCTGGAGCCACGTTTACCTGGGCCGCCTGTATGACACAAGTGAGCCTGCCCAGCGATCGAAGGCGGTGGCCGAGTATAAGGCTGCGCTCGCTATTACGAGCGTTGCGCCGGGTGCACAGCAGGCTGCACAATCTGGTCTGAAGGCACCGTTTGCCATACCCAAGGTCAAGCACGAAGAGGAAGCTCCGCTCGACCCGTCTGGCAAAGCTGAAAAGGATTCCTACAAGCCGGATGAAAACTGAGACCAGCAACCCGCGAACGCAAATGGAAACGAGGTAAGCCTTGGCTCCTCGCGCCCCAGAGCGACAAAATGCAGAGCAGAGCGGCGCAGCCGGTTACGCCGATCTTGAGCGGGTGCTCGGGTATACGTTTCGCGATTCCCATCTGCTTGTGCTGGCACTGACCCACCGCTCGTTCGCGTTTGAAAATACCGCCGCCGTCAACTCAACTTCAAACGCGAACAGCGATCCAAAGAACGATAACGAGCAGCTCGAGTTTCTTGGCGATGCTGTGCTCGGCATGATCGCCGCACAGTCGCTGATCCGCCATTTCCCGCAGTCGCGCGAAGGTGAGTTGAGCCGGCTGCGCGCCTCGGTCGTTAGCCGGAAGTACCTCGGCAAGGTCGGCACCCGCCTGGATCTGGGCCGCTGGCTGCGCCTGGGAAAGACGACTAGTAACAGCGGCGGCCAGCACAATGCAGCTCTGCTGGCCAACACGGTCGAAGCGCTGATTGCCGCCCTTTACCTGGACGGCGGACAAGAGGCTGCGCTGCGCTTTATCGAACGCGAGGTTCTCGCCGCTGCTCTGCCCCATTTGGAAAGCTCGGTCGCTGCGGGCAGCAGCTTCAGCGGCGCGGTCGGCGATTTCAAATCCGGCCTCCAGGAACTTCTGCAGGCCGAAGGCCACCCCACGCCTGAGTATCGCGTGCTCGAAGAATCCGGACCCGCGCATCGCAGGCTGTTCCGCATCCAGGTCGCCGTCGCGGGGGAGCCGCTGGCCGAGGCCCAGGCATCCAGTAAAAAAGAAGCTCAGCAGGAAGCAGCACGCCTGGCCACCGAACGCCTGCGCCAACGCGCCGATGAAGCGCCAACCTCGCCTTCAACTCCGCCAGCGGCCACGCGACACAACCATGGCTGAACTCTCCTCGCAATTGCGGGAGCCGTACCAAGCGGTCGAAGAGCCGCAGGTTGTCGCGCCTGCCTCGGAGATGCACTCACCCGCAGGCGCGCCACATCAACTACCGCTGCGCCCTATCAAACCCGCACGCGACGGGTTACTCGCGGCTGTTCAGTCTCTGGTCCTGCTGCTTGTCGTCGCGATTTATGTCACCACATTTTGCGTGCAGCCTGTGCGCATTCCTTCGAGCAGCATGGAGCCCACCCTGCTGGTTGGTGACTTCCTCCTGCTGAATAAGCGGCCAATGCTGGGCAGGGCCGGCGGGCTGTTGCCGCCTGACATCATCGATCATGACGATGTCATCGTCTTCTACGATTCGGTAGGCGACTCCTCCGCACACCTGGTCAAGCGCGTCGTCGGTCTACCCGGAGATCGCATCCACCTTCGCGACGGCATCGTCTACCGCAATGGCATTCCGCTCAGTGAACCTTTTGCCGTGCGCCGGGCTTCCCCAGCGGACTTTTACCGCGATGACTTCCCTGACCTGCAAACACTCGATCTGCGCGTCAATCCGGCGTGGTGGATTGCCTTGCGCCGCCTCGCCCCGAGTGGCGAACTCACCGTGCCGGCAGACAATTACTTTGTGCTGGGCGACAACCGGAACGACAGCGAAGACAGTCGCTACTGGGGTTTCGTTCCCCGCGCTGCGATTGTGGGCAAGCCAGAGCTGATTTATTTCTCCTGGCGTCAGCCCGGCAACTTACCCGATGGCGATGCGGTGCCTTCAATCGCGAGCCCGTTCGGGCTGGTTCGGTGGGACCGTACGTTCCGGGTCGTTCGCTAAAGCTGATTGCGTAATGGTGTACAGCGTTGCGGCAGGAATTGGGTTTACAACAAGGTAGTAAGTAGATGTAAAAAGGATATTCCGTGTTCTGGTTGTCATTCCCGAAGGGAATCTGCGTTTGTTCTCGCTCTACACCATCTGTAAATCCGCTTTAACGCGCATGGGCCGGAATCGTCGCAGGGGTGGGGATCCGCAATCTGTTTCGCGAGCAAACCGCCTGTGAGCAGATAGACTGAAGGACGAGAAGGTCAGCCAGGCTGACGCCCTGCCAGTCAGGCGTATCCCGCAACCGGAGAAGATTTCGATGGCTTCAATCGAAGAACGCAGACAATCCGCCGAGACCGTTGACAGTGCCGGTGAGCGCTCAATACCAGCAGGGCAAGGAGTCCAGGCAGATCCGGTACGCTCCGAGTCGCTGCTCGAATCCATCTCCTCCATGTGCACAGTGCTGGCCGTGGGGCTGTTTCTAATGGGATTTGTTTTCCAGAACTTCGTCATTCCATCGGGCTCTATGGAGAAGACCTTGCTGATCGGCGATCACGTCATGGTGGATCGGGTTACGCTTGCGCCACGCACCTCCTGGGCACCGTTCCTCCATTACCGCAACCCGCAGCGCGGCGACGTCATCGTCTTCTACAAACCGAATCCCGAGTCTCCCGACCTGATACTGGTCAAGCGCTGCATCGGAGTTCCCGGAGACCACATTCACCTCATCCACGGCATCGTTTACCTGAACGGAGTCGCGCAGAACGAGCCCTACGCGCACCCCGTTCAGGACGACAGCGACCCCAGCGACGCCTACGACCCCGCACGCGATGACTTCCCCGCCAACGGCGTCCCCACCGGATCGACCGAGGTTTGGTCGCAGGAGCTCAGCGCCCACGTTGAGGGCCAGGACATCGTCGTTCCTCCCGACAAATACTTTGCCATGGGGGATAACCGTACGCACTCGCTCGACGGTCGCTTCTGGGGCTTCGTCCCGCGCCAGAACATCATCGGCCGGCCACTGTTCAACTACTGGTCGTATCGCAGCACCGCCGACCAGACGGACGCCCAGAATGTCTCGTTCGGCGCACGCGTAGGGTCGTTCTTTTCAACCGCCGCCCACTTCCTCAGCCGCACGCGGTGGAGCAGGACTCTCCACCTGATCCGGTAAGCGCGCCATGGAGTCAGAGTCTCAGGCGATGGCCCACAGCGAACCTGAACGCATCCGTGCCTCCGGGCCGCCGAATGCGTCCGGGTTTTCTGTACCTTCAGACGTTTCCGACCAAAGCCATCTGCCCGTGGTCGGGATGGAGGACTTCAGCCCCGAGGACCGCGATCCGCGTCCGCTCCAAACTCCTCCTCTGCGGCGCGTCCTGCAGGTCATCGGCATTCTGGCCCTGCTGGCCGCGCTGATCTTCGTGCCCCCGCTGGTCAGCATGAACCACTATCGCCGGCAGATAGCCTCCAGCATCTCGGCGAGCCTGGGCCGTCCCGTCCGCATGGACTCGGTTACGTTGAATCTGCTGCCGATGCCTGGATTTACGCTGCAAAACTTCATCGTCGGTGAAGACCCCGCATTCGGCTCTGAACCGATTATTCGCGCCAATTCGGTGTCCGCTACCCTGCGTTTTCATTCACTGTGGCGGCGCCGGGTTGAGTTCTCACGCATTCTGCTCGACGCACCCAGCGTCAATCTGGTTCGCCTGCCCGATGGTCGCTGGAATCTGCAGAGTATTCTGCTGCGAGCCTCGCACGTCAGGGCCGCGCCGACAGCGCAGCGTGCAGGCGGCGACGCTCCACGTTTTCCCTACATCGAGGCGACAGGCGCGCGCGTCAACCTCAAGTTCGGTTCCGAAAAGCTGCCCATATCGTTGACCGACGCCACCTTTGCGCTTTGGCTCCCGCAACCGGATAGCTGGAATCTACGCTTGGCAGGGCACCCCGCGCGCACCGACACCGCAGCGACGGACACCGGAATGCTACGCCTTGAGGGCTCGCTGGGACGCGGTCCACAATTAAACGACATACCCATCAATCTGACGGCAAGCTGGTTGAACGCTCCGCTGGGGGCTGCCAGCTGGATTATTCTAGGCCGCGATGCCGGAGTTCGCGGAGAGCTGGCGCTGCGCGCCTCAGCCAAAGGAACTGCCGGAGACAGCGCCGTCACGAGCCAGCTCGAGCTCACCAGCCTGCGCCGGGCCGAGTTCGTTCCCGACCACCAGCTCTCCGCCGACGTACATTGCACCGCCCTCGCAACACGCCTCTTCCATCGCCTCGATCAGATTCGCTGTCTGTGGCCTACCGGCGAAGAAGGCGGCGGACTCACCGTTGAGGGCACGCTGCCCGATGTCACCGAGCCCACCTCCGCGCGCGGAGACGCAGTGCTTGCCAATATGCCCGCCGACAATTTGTTAAACGCCTTGAAGGCCGCCAGTGCACGCGTCGACCGCAATCTGCATGCCTCCGGGAACACATACGGCCACATCGTTTACGGAGAGCCTGCCGCGCCCGTTGCTCATGCTGGCAAACCGTCTCGCAGAGCGCGCAAGCCGCCACCGTCGCTTCCGGTGATTTCTGCACCAACTTTTTCCGGAACCCTGGGAATCAAAGGAGCAGGCCTGA
>JAABUJ010007012.1_pt1 | contig 10666 bp, 10 predicted proteins | sample 5559131 | NCBI WGS metagenome assembly JAABUJ01 (sample SAMN10711875, study PRJNA513366) | rock metagenome | isolation source: Antarctica rocks | place: Antarctica: Victoria Land, Mt New Zealand nord | collected 2016-01-07 | reverse complement strand
GTCGCCGCCGTCGGCAAGCCCTTCGAGCTCCCCGCCCTCCTGCGCTGCGTCGCCCGCTGGGCCGGCCCCCCCGCCCCCCACGACACCGCGTAGCGGCTCCGTCTCCTCCACCTCCCGCCCCCCGCGCGCTGCGTCCCGCCCCCCGCGCGCTGCGTCCCGCCCCCCGCGCCGCGTCCCGCCCCTCCGCGCCGCGCCGCGCCTCTCCCCACGTGATACCAAATCTCTCGTCCACATGCTTTTCAAAGCCATCTCATTTGCCAACAGTATCACTCTCGGGGCGCACCCAGTTGCGGCCGTTGGTGAACCACGGGAGGCTATCCGCGCCCGGCCGCCAGGGCCGTCACGAGTACGCCACGCCGTCGAGGTTGCCACCGCCTCGCTCATGCGCGCGCCACGATGGTGCCGCGGTCGCCCACCGCGTAGCACATGCTCGCGCTCGGACAGGCCACATGGTAGAGGCGCACCGAGACGCCACTGGTCTGATTGCTCCAGGTGCGGCCGCCGTCGAGCGAGGCCAGGACTATGCCGCTGTCCGCCGCGGCGCCGACCGCGTAGCACATCGCCGCGGTGGGGCAGGACATGCCGCGCAGCTCGGCGGCGGTGTCGCTGTAGGGGTTCTTGATGGGGGACCAATGGCGCCCGTCGGCGGCCAGGCGCACGAGCGTGCCGTAGAAACCGGCGGCGAAACACGCGGCGGCGCCCACGCAAGACACGCCGTGCAGCTCCTTGCCGTCGGTCGCGGCGCGGCTACGCCAGGTCCGGCCGCCGTTGGTCGTGCTCGCGGCGGTGCCGTTGGCGCCCACGGCGTAGCAGGTCCGGGCTTTGGGGCACGCCATGTCGTAGAAGTCGTCGCTCGCGTTGCTACTCTGGGGGCGCCAGGTGCGACCGCCATCCGTCGTGGCGACGATCGCGCCCCGGCTACCCGCAGTGTAGCAGACGCGCGCGCTCGGGCAGGCGACGCCATTGAGGTCCTCTTGGGTCACGGTGGTGACGTTGTCGTCCGCGTCCTTGTGATAGGCCTGGCGCTTCCAGGTGTCGCCCCCGTCGGTCGTGGCCAGGATCGTGCCTTCGTTCCCCGTGGCATAGCAGACGCGGAGGGACGGGCAGGCGATGCTTTTCAGGGTGGCATCCGTGCCGCTGGCCTGCCCGTCCCAATTGCGGCCGCCGTCGCGGGTGTAGACGATCGTCCCGCCCTCGCCCACGGCGTAGCAGGCCCGCGTGGCAGGGCAGGCCACGCCATCGAGCACCTGGGTCGTGCCGCTGTCCTGGGATTGCCAGCCGCGCCCGCCCGCGTCCGTCGTGGCCAGGATCGTCCCATCCTCGCCCACGGCGTAGCACGTGCCCGCCGCAGGACAGGCGATGCCGCGCAAGCCGCTGTTGGTTCCGGTGGTCTGGTCGCGCCAGGTGCGGCCGCCGTCGGTCGTCGCCACGAGCTTGCCGAAGTCGCCGCCGGCGTAGCACGCGCGCGCGCCCGTGCAAGACACCGCGGACAGGGCGTAGATGGCGCTGCTGTGCCCCTTCGTCCAGGAGGCGCCGCCGTTCGTCGTGGTCAGGATGGTCCCGGCTTCGCCCATGACGTAGCACGTCGCGACGCCCGAGCAAGCCACGGCATTGAGGATGCCGCGCGTCACGGTCGGGTTGCTGCGGTCTCGCCAGGAATGGCCGCCGTCGGTCGTGACCAGGAGCGTGCCCGCCGTGCCCACGGCGTAGCAGGTCGACACGGTCGGGCAGGTCACGGCGGTCAGATTGTTCGTCTGGTCGCTCGGCCGCCCCGTCCAGGAGGCGCCGCCATCCGTCGTGGCCGCGATCGCCCCGTTTTCGCCCACGGCGTAGCAGGTCCCGCTCCCGGGGCAGGCCACGGCGGCGAGGCTGTCGTGCCCGGAATACGACTGGCTCGTCCAGGATGCGCCGCCGTTGGTGGTCGCCACGATGACCCCGGCGGTGGTGCTCTGCCCCACGGCGTAGCACCGCCCGGCGGTGGGGCAGGCGATGCCGCCCAGGGACCCGTAGCTGCCGCTCAGGGGGTTGCGCTGCTCGCGCCAGCCTTTCCCGCCGTCCGTCGTGCCCACGATCGTCCCGTCGTCGCCCGCGGCGTAGCAGGCGCGCGCCGTCGGGCAGGCCACGGCCTTGAGCGTGTGCTGCACCGGGCTGTTCTGCGTGCCCCAGCCGCTGCTCCCGCGCGGGCTCACCGCGACCACCGTCGCGCCCCGCCCGCCGACAGCGGGTAAGCTGGCCGACGCCAGTACCAGCGCCGTGAGTAGGACCCTCTTGCCTCGTGCCCATCCAGGCATACGTCCATCCCTTCTGCGCCGAGGCGCACAGATATGTCGAGTAGATTAATAGATGACCCCGCCGGAGATGGGGTGACGACGGCCATGGCTCTCGCACGCTGTCCCGCGCGCGACCCCCGCGCTAGCGGCCCCACGCGGGGTTCTTCGCATTGGAGAGCACGAGCGTGGGCCGGCCGCCCGTGGCCGGGACAGTGTAGACGCTGCCGGCGCGGCTGAAGGCGATGGCCGTGCCGTCGAGCGACCAGGCGGGGCGGAAGTCGCTGTCGACATCCGTCGCGATCTCATGCTCGCCGGTCCCGTTGCTCCGGACGATGCGCAGGCTCCCGCGCGCGTGGCGCTGCCCGACGCCCACGCGCACGCAGGCGATGGAGCGGCCGTCGGGCGAGACGGCCGGCGAGAGGTAGTCGTGCCGGCGGTCGCCCTCGAAGACGAGGGGGTAGGTTTGGCTATTGCCGGGGATCTTGAGCAGGGTCAGGGCGATGAAGTCTTTCTTGTTCTGGTCGTTGTGCTCGTAGTCGCCGGCGACGATATGCACGCCGTCGGGCGTGTAGGTCGGGGAGAAGTACTGCGAGCCGTTGGGGCAGCCGGAGTAGTCCACCTGTTTACCGGTCGCCACGGCGTTCACGGCCACCACGAACTCGTAGGCGAAGTAGCCGCTGGACCCGAGGGCCCCGATGTTGTAGCAGTTGAAGTTCAGGTCGTAGGCGATGCGCCGCCCGTCGGGCGACCACGACGGGTTCCCCGTGAAGTACCCCTGGGCGACGCTGCGCGCGGTCCCGCCCGTTACCGGCACGACGTAGATGTGGCTGCCCTTGATGTTCTTGCCGTCTTGCCGCGCGTAGGCCAGCATCGTCCCGTCAGGCGAGACGGCCGGCTCGATGTCCGGCATCGCGGCCGTGCCGGTGCGCGTGACCTGATGTGCGTTGCTGCCGTCGGCGTCGGCCGCGTAGATGTAGGTGCCGCGCTGGAAATAGATGTGGCCGCTGCCTGTCGCGGCCCGGCCGGCTCCTGGGGCTGCCGCGAGCCCGGTGGTCGTCAGGAGCAGGGCTGCCGCGATGGCGGTGAGCGTACGTCGCATGGATGCTAGTCCTCCTCGATAACGTTGTCGGGCGACCGTCCGGCCCGACGGGGATGTTGGGCTGAACGCTGACGGAAAGTGTGGAGCATCGTCGTGAGCACCGGCAGGAGCGCGTCGCGCTTAACGCCCGATGAAAAGGTGACAACCTCCATCTTCCACGCCCTCCCGCGCGCGACCCACAGGGCCTCGGTGATCCGGGTTGTGCCCGAGGAGGTGCGGCGCGTGACGTCGAGGAGATACGCCTGCGTCCCATCGACGGCGATAGCGCCCCCGCGCGTCGCCGTATACATGAGCACTGCGTCCCCTTCTTTGGCGCGCTGGAGATCCAAAAGTTCCAGCTCGCGATAGCACGCGAGCGTGAGGAGCGATCCCGACGGCAGGCCCTCGCCTCCGTGTCCTCCATCTTTCCCGCGACACGCCGCTCGTCGCCGATTTCGCCCGCCTCGCGCCGCCGATCCCCGCCTCGCGCCGCCGATCAACGTCCCCGCGCGGGGTTGCTCGCCTCGCGCAGCAGTAGCGCCGGTTGCCCGCTCATCGCGGCGACGGTGTAGACGTTGCCACCGTTGCCGAAGGCGATGGTCGTGCCGTCGGGTGACCAGGCGGGGCGCGCCCTGTCGGCGACCGGCGCGAGCTGGCGCCCGCCCGTCCCGTCCGCATTCATGACCCAGAGGCCGCCGCTGTCGCCCTTCCGCACCGCTACGGAGCGGATGCAGGCGAGGAGACGTCCGTCGGGCGAGTAGGCGGGATAGAGATAGTCATGCGCCTTATCGTGGGTGAGCGTGCGACCTTGCTGATTCGTGCTGTCGATCGCGACCAGCGAGATCGAGGCGTGGCTGCCCTGGCCGAACGGCAGCTGGCTCGCCACGATGGTGCGCCCGTCCGGCGACCATGTGGGCGCGATGCGGGTGTAATCGGCGGCGGCGCGGTCGAACACGGCCAGCGTCTTGCCGGTCCCCGCCGCATTGATGGCGATGACATCGCCGGGCGCCAGGTCGCCGTAGAGTGTGGTGTGCAGGAAGATGCGGTCGTAGGCCACGCGGCGCCCGTCGGGCGACCATGCCGGGTGGCCCAACTGCTTGTCGTCGGAGGACAGGGCCAGGGGCGTACCCCCCGCAGCGGGGACCAGGTAAATGCTTGAGTTCCCTCCTTTGCCCCGCTGCGCGTAGGCCAGCCGCCGGCCGTCCGGTGACACCGCGGGGTCGATGTCGGGATAGGCGGCCGTGCCGGTACGCGTGACCTGCCGCGCGCCGCTCCCGTCGGCGTTGATTTGGTAGATATAGGGGCCACGCCGGACGTAGAGATGCCCGGCCGCCGATGACGCGGCCCACGATCGGACGGGTGCGGCCTCGGGTTGAGCGGGGTGGGCGATGGCCGGACTGGAGAATGCGCCTGCGATGAGGCATGCAACAAGGGCCCGCTGCATTAATGACACCTACCTCCACAATCAACGCGGTTCGACGCATCATCCCGCTATCCATTTCGTGGGCGGGGACATAGAGGTACTGTAAAGCACGGCCAGTCATGTTGTGATGTGCCTGTAGGTAGAGTGCTGCAGACCGGTGAGAGGGTGCCGAAAGTCATGTCATGCCGACGGGAGTCGGAGGGCGACAGGTGGCGCGTCGGCAAAAACTGGGACCGCCGGTTTCCAGCTGGCTGGCGTCGGCAGGCGAATGTGATGTCGACAGCGGACGCCATGGCCGCGACCTTTTGCCGGCTGGAAGTCGGCGGTCCCAGTAAACTCGCCACTCGCCACTCCGTCAGATGAGGCCCTGCTCCTTGGCGTGGAGCACGGCCTGCGTGCGGTCGCGCAGGTGCAGCTTGGAGAGGATGGAGGAGACGTGGTTCTTGACGGTGCCCTCGGTGATGTACAGGCGCGCGCCGATCTCGCGGTTGCTCAGGCCCTCGGCGGCCAGCCGCAGCACGTCGACCTCGCGCTCGCTCAGGGCCTCGCGCCCCTGCGCGTCGATGCGCGACACCTCGGCGCGTCCGCTCGCGCCATCCGGCGGGGTCGCCGGGTTTGGCGCGCCCTGCGGCCGGGCGGGGACAGGCGGTAAACCCTCAGACCCAGGCCCGGGCGCGGTCAGGCGGGCGATGACCTTGCGCGCCACGCTGGGGGAGAGGCTGGCCTCGCCCATGCGTACGGCGTGGAGGTCGCGCGCCAGCTGCTCGGAGGGGGTATCCTTGAGCACGTAGCCGCTCGCGCCGGCCTGCAGCGCCGCGAAGATCAGCTCGTCGTCGTCGAACGTGGTCAGCATGAGCACCTGGACATGGGGCAGGCCCTCCTTGATCCGCACCGTCGCGGTGACCCCGTCCATCTCGGGCATGCGGATGTCCATCAGCACCACGTGCGGGTCCAGCTCGCGCGCCAGCGCCAGTGCCTCGCGGCCGTTGGCGGCCGTGCCCACCACGCGGATCGTCTCGTCCAGGTCGAGCAACGTGCGCAAGCCCTCGCGCATCAGCGCCTGGTCGTCCACGATGAGCACGCGCGTCGGGGTCGGGGCGCCCTCGCCGGTCATGGCGCGGTCTCCCCCCCGTGTCGCTCAGGCGCAGCTCCCGCGGGGAGGGGTGCGGCGGGGGCGGCGTGGGCGACGGGGGCGTAGGGCACGCGCAGCGCGACGCGGAACCCGGCGCCCGGCGCGGTGTCGATGTCGAGCGTTCCCCCCGCGGCGGCGAGGCGCTCGCCCATCCCCCGCAGGCCGAACCCGGGCTGCCCTTGCGCCCCGCGCACCGGCGTCTCCGCCCCCGCTGCCCCTACGCATGGCGCCGCGCCGCGCCCGTCGTCGCGCACATCGACCGTGAGGGCTTCAGCCCCCCACCCCAGGTCGATCCACACCGTGCGCGCCGCGGCGTGCTTGCGCACGTTGGTGAGCGCCTCCTGGATAGCGCGGTAGACCGTCACCTCGACGGCGGGGGACAGCGGCGCGGGCGCGGCCCGCGTGCCCTCGTCGCTCGTGGCCACGTGGACCGCCAGGCCGGTGACGCGCCGCGTCTCGTCGGCGAGCTGCTGCACCGCCCCCAGGAGCGTGCCTGCTTCGAGCGCCGCCGGGCGCAGGGCGGCGACCGAGCGCCGCACCTCGGCCAGGCACTCGCTGGCCAGGCGCTTGGCGGTGGCGACGGCCGCCTGGCCCTTCGCGGGGTCGCGCGCGCCAAGCTTCTGCGCCGTCTCGAGCTGCACGTTGATGATCGCCAGGTAGTGGCCCAGCGTGTCGTGGATCTCGCGCGCCAGGCGATTGCGCTCGCGCGCGACGGCCAACTCTTCGACGCTGTCGACGTGGCGCCTCAACTGCTCGTGCGCCCCGTTGAGCGCGGCGTGCGCCCGGTTGAGCTCCTCCAGCAGGAGCGTCGCCCGGTAGCGCTGCGTCAGCTCGACGACCGCGCTGCGCGTGAAGGCGGCGACGAACACGAAGCCGGCCAGGATCTCCGCCGCCGAGGACGCGAGGTAGGCGCCCGTCCAGGGCTGCTTACTGCCGAGCATCTGCGCCCCGACGGCGAGCGGCCAGAGCAGGGCGGTCCCGATCAGGGCGGGGCGCAACGGCAGGAGGAACTGCAGCTCGGCCGCCAGGATATAGAAGAGGATGGTCGGCCCGGCGAAGTCGCCGTTCGCGTACTGGATGGCCGTCGCGCAGGCGAGCTGCGCGCCCATGAGCGCGAACCGCCCGTCGTAGGCCGGGCGCACCCGCGCGCGCGGCCGGCAAAACAAGTGGTAGGACGCCATGAACACGGCGCCGAGCGCGAGGTACAGGCCGGTGTGCCGGGGGTCGCCCAGCGCGGCGGTGAGCACGGCCGCGCCGCCCGCGACGTAGCCGGCGGCGCGCACGAGCGGCGGCCAGGCGTACCGATTGAGTGCCTCGCGCTCGGCGGCCGGGGCCGCGAGAGGCTCGGGGAGCGCCCACGCGCCGATGGGGGGAGGAGCCACGTCCGTCGCCATAGCTGGCATCTCTATCTCTATCGCCGGCACAGTTCTATAGAAGATCCACACACGGAATCCCAACCAGTATACGCGCCATCGGGCCATCCAAGATGTGCCGGTCGATAGAGCGCCGGCGGCCGGAGGGGGTGCCGGAAGTCACGACCGGTCGGTCCCGTATACGTAGGACATATGGACGAGGACGAACGACATCGGCTGGTGGCCCCGGCGCTGGACGAGGACGCCGCGGAGCTCTCGCTGCGCCCGCGCCGCCTGGCCGAGTACATCGGGCAGGACAAGGTCAAGGAGAACCTGCGCATCCTCATCGACGCGGCCACGCGCCGCGGCGAGGGGCTCGACCACATCCTGCTCTACGGGCCGCCCGGGATGCGTCAGAACTCGGAACGCACGTGGGCCTATGCACGCGTCGGCACGTGGTGTTGCCCACCCGATCTTGCCTACGCAGCTTCCAACACGGCGCATACCTCTCCCCACCGCTCCGCGAAGAGCCGCCGTTGGTCCGCCAGGGAGACCGTCTCGTTCAGGTGGTGGCGATAGCGGAGATGGTCGCGCAGTTCGTCGTGGGCCGTGCAGAAACGGGTCGCTGCGTCAAAGGAGCCAAACTATCCCATGCGTGGGATAGTAACGCTGCTTGATGCCCCGATGGTCCTGTTCCAGGCGGTTGTTCATGTACCGGCTCGTCCGATGATGCACGTCGGGTCCCAGCGTCTCGCGGATGGCGCGCGGATAGGCGTCGTGTCCGTCCGTGGTCACCTTCTCCGGCGCGTGGCCGACCACTGTACGGGCCTGCGTGAAAAAGCGCTTGGCGACGTCCATGTCACGCGTCTCGCTCAACATCGAATCGACTAAGTTCCTGTCGGCGTCGATCGCCCGGTAGAGATAGCACCAGCGTCCGTCCACCTTCACATAGGTCTCGTCCGCATGCCACTTTTTGCCGGCTTTGCCCCATCGCTTAGCGCGCAGGCGCTCCGTGAGCAGCGGGGCGAATCGCTCCTCCCACTCGCGGACGGTCTCGTGGGTGAACGTAAAGCCTCGCGTGAGGAACATTTCAGCGAGGTCACGCAGGCTGAGTTTGTACCGCAGCCGCCACAGAACGACGAGCAGCGCGATGTCGGTGGGGACCTGCAAGTGGTTGAAGGGCGTGCCCGTGCGCTCGTTGAAGGTGCGCCGACAGGGACGACAGCGGAACAGCCGGTACCCCAACGCCGTCGTCCGCTCCAACTCCTGCGTCGCGTCCCCCTGGCAGTACGGGCAGCCCATCGTCCCCTCCTCATCGCTCCTCTATAACAGGAGAAGGATACCCGATCAGTTAGCCCTCGACCACCACTGATTCTGAGTTCTGACGCATCCGTGCCGGAAGGCCGGCGTGCCGGAGGAGGACGCCGTCGGCCGGATCACGTCCCACCGCAGCCGGGCAACGAACGCTCCACACCACGTCAGAGGAGGGGGTACACATTCCGGTCACATCGGTGACGGATGCTGACGGTTGGAACAGGTGAGCGGGATATGGTAAAACCTGTGCATAACCGTTTGACACGAGTAGAGGCTTTCAGGAAACCTGATGCCGGCTCCGAAGCGACCGCGCCGCGACCAGACCGATGACTGGGAACAGCTCCGCCTGTTCGTCGGGTGGCCGGAGCAGGAAACCTACGAGATGCTCCGACCCATCGTGCTGTTCGGACAGACGTCGGAGAAGCGAGCGCAGGTCGTGGGGGTGTCCGAGCGCACGCTCGACCGCAAGGCCGACCGTTTCGACGCTGAAGGCATGGCCAGCTTGTTCGACGACAATAAGCGGTCCCCCGGCGACCGGCGCGTGCTGTCCGCCGACATTCGGCACCGCATCCTGACGCTCAAGGCCGAGTACCCAGCGTTCCGTCCGCATGAGATCGCCGAGATCTGCCGCCGCCGCGACGACTGTCGGGTCAGCCACAAGACTGTCCAGCGCGTGCTCGACACCTACCCCCTCCCGGCCGGTGTGACGCGCCGCTATTCTCTCTATGCGCAGATGCCCGATGGGCAGCAGCGCCGTCTGGCCATCGTCCACCTCTATTTCGACGGGTGGAACATCAGATCGAGCTAACAAGGCCGTCCCCACGCCTGTGGGGGTGAACCGGACTGGCGACGGCCAACGGCTCCACCGCCGGCGCCGTCCCCACGCCTGTGGGGGTGAACCGCGGTGGTGCTGCACCACGCGCTCGACAAGGATGCCGTCCCCACGCCTGTGGGGGTGAACCGACGGTTAGCTCGTAGCGGGTCTGACGTGACATGCCGTCCCCACGCCTGTGGGGGTGAACCGACCCTGAACGCGCGGCACTGGCAGCTACAACAGCCGTCCCCACGCCTGTGGGGGTGAACCGAGCCGAACTAAATAGCGATGGGAGCCGAACAGGCCGTCCCCACGCCTGTGGGGGTGAACCGACTATCCAGTGCGGCGCACCGTCCCAATTACCGCCGTCCCCACGCCTGTGGGGGTGAACCGCATTCAGTCTTGCTGGATAAAGATTGGGATGGGCCGTCCCCACGCCTGTGGGGGTGAACCGGACAAAGTTTGCACCTTGGCAGGCACGCCTAGGCCGTCCCCACGCCTGTGGGGGTGAACCGTAATGAGCGTCATTACCATTGCTTTGTGGATAGCCGTCCCCACGCCTGTGGGGGTGAACCGAGCATAGCGATAAATGTGATGAGCTAATAGACGCCGTCCCCACGCCTGTGGGGGTGAACCGTATGGTCTGCGCCACTTTGGCTATGAGTCGTAGCCGTCCCCACGCCTGTGGGGGTGAACCGAGCCGCATGCACTGCTGCTGCTGATGGTACACGCCGTCCCCACGCCTGTGGGGGTGAACCGAAGCGCGTTGACTGTCTTCTTGCGCTTAAACGGCCGTCCCCACGCCTGTGGGGGTGAACCGATAGCGTCATCTTGTTTTCGCATAGTCGCTACGCCGTCCCCACGCCTGTGGGGGTGAACCGGCGAGGGCGGTACGGTCGTTTGTTGAGATAAGGCCGTCCCCACGCCTGTGGGGGTGAACCGAATGGTGGGTCGGTTGATTGGACGCCCACTGAGCCGTCCCCACGCCTGTGGGGGTGAACCGTTAGATGGCGCCCTACGTATCTGGGAGATGCCGCCGTCCCCACGCCTGTGGGGGTGAACCGAGCGCGAAACGACGCCTGTTAAGCGATAAGGTGCCGTCCCCACGCCTGTAGGGGTGAACCGCCGCGCTCGATCTTCGCCACCTCAGCCTCGACGCCGTCCCCACGCCTGTGGGGGTGAAACGTATCTCCTTCGCGCCGGTCGGGCGAGGACAATACTGTCCCCACGCATGTTGTGAGTGCCGGAGTTGAAGTGGTTGATCCGCCGTACTCGCGCCACCC
>JAABUJ010007011.1_pt1 | contig 10667 bp, 8 predicted proteins | sample 5559131 | NCBI WGS metagenome assembly JAABUJ01 (sample SAMN10711875, study PRJNA513366) | rock metagenome | isolation source: Antarctica rocks | place: Antarctica: Victoria Land, Mt New Zealand nord | collected 2016-01-07 | reverse complement strand
TCAGGGGATGAGGGGGGGGGGGCGTCGATGCGGCGCTCGAGCCAGGTGAGGTGGGTCTGCCGGGGCCAGCCGGTGGGTAGGTGCAGGTGGTAGCGGCGGGCGCTGTGGGTGAGCCGGGCGGGGACTGCGAGCAGGGTGCGGTGCAGGGTGGCGAGGGTGGCTTCGGCGAGGCCGTGCCTGGCGAGGGTGGTGATCGCCCGGCCCATGGTGATGGTCATCGCGGCCAGGGTGAGCCAGGTGGCCGGGGGACCCGACGCGCCGCGAAGCGGTGTGGTGGGGGTACGGGCCCAGAAGTCCCCGGAGGGCAGGTGGGCGAGCGGGCCCTGCTCGAGTTCGGCGGTGCTCTGCTCGACGACGGCGTGCGCGCGGTGCTCCCGTTCGACGGCGATCAGCGGTTCGATCCGGTCGGTGAGCAGGGCGTGGTGGCGCCACACGGGGACGTCGAGGGCCTGCTGGTCCAGCGGCTCGCCGGTGGCTGTGTCGCGCAGCCGGCGGACCCGGCGCACGAGTAGCCGGGCGGTCACCGGGGTCTTGGTGGGAGTGACCGCGGTGGAGACGGTCTCAGCGACCTCGGCGCTGCTCGCCACGATGATCCCGTCGTCGTCGTCGACCGCGTCCCAATAGGGGATCGGCTGCCACGCGGTCTCGGGGATGCTGGCGATCGCCCGGCTGACGGCGGTGTCGATCCGGGCGGTCACGCTGAACCGCGCGCCGGCGCGACGGCAGCAGGCGGTGAACCGGCTGTCGGAGCAGCCGCTGTCCGCCCGGGCCAGCAGCGGCCCGGTCGAGCCCGCCGCGCGGACCCGGCTGATCGTCTCGGTAGGACGTGCGCGCCACCCCGGCCGGCGGCGGCGTTCCCGCGGCGGAACCGGGCGGGGGACCCGGTGCACCGCGCAGCGGTGTGACGGGAGTACGGCGCGATCCGGCCGGGCTGGGTCGGTTCGCTGACCCGGGCGATCAGCGGGTGGTGACCGCGGACCCCGGTGGAGCCGAAGAAGGCACCCCGCTTCGCCAGCCCGTGCGTCTCGATGATCGTGCTGTCCAGGTCTTGGGAGAGCAGCTCGTCCCACCGGTGCGGGCCCGTGCCCGCGGCCCAGCACAGGACCAGCAGCTGGCGGGCGATCGCGCGTCGCTGTTGGCCCCCACCGACCCTGGCAGCCGCAGGCCCCGAGTGATCACCCCCGGCATCCCGAGGCGCTGTCACCACGACGCGGCCGGCAGCAGCCCCGCGTGCGACACCGGATTCGGGTCGTCGAAGCGCACCGCCCCTAGACACGCCCAACAGAATCAACAATTAACGGTGCATCCAGGCTGAGCCCGGGCCAGTTCAGTTCAGCGCGCCCGCCGTCCAGCGCGGGCGGCAAAGTCATCCAGGGCAGAGAGGATCTCGGGTGCCTGCCACAGGCGGTTGCGTTTGAAGCCGGTGAACTCGGTGAGCACGCCGGCCTCGACGAGTGGGGTGATCGCGCGGTTGGCGTTCTGCGGTGCGATCTCGAGTTCAGCGGCGACGGTCGCGGCATCCACGACGGGCTGCCGCACGAGCAGGTCCGCGAGCCGCCACGCTATGGCTCCTTTGCGAATCGTGATCCTGTCGGGCCAGCTCGCCCTCGTGGCACGCAGCTCGGCGACGAGCTGACGCCCGCTGGCGATCGCGGCGACGGAGGCGTCCGCCAGCCTCGCGACGATCGGCGCTGGGTCCCCCTCGCGGTAGGCGGTCAACGTGGCGAAGTAGCCAGCCGTGTCGGTGAGCAGCCCGGCCGACACCGGGACGGTGACGTTTCGCGTTAGACCATGCCCACGCAGCATCGCGTGGACGAGCGCCCGTCCCGTGCGACCGTTGCCGTCGGGAAATGGGTGGATCGTCTCGAACTGGGCGTGCGCGACCGCTGCCTGGACCAGCAACGGCACATCGACCCGCTGTGTGAAGCGCACCAGGTCGTCCATCAACGCTGGCACCTGCTCGTGGTGGGGCGGGACGAAAGACGCGGCATGCGGCCCGAAGGATGTGCCGCCGATCCAGACTTGCTCGGTACGCCACCCTCCGGTCATCCCGGGCTCCACCGTGCCGAGCAGCGCAGCCTGCATGGCGATGATCGCGGCACCGTCCAGCTGGTCGGCCAGCGCCAACGCTGCGCGCATCGCGGAGACGTTGCCGACGATCTCGGTGGCGTTGCGCTTCTCGGGGCTGCCGAGCTCGGCCAGGGCGATCGCCTTGGCTCCCGCGGTGAGGTTCTCGATCATCGACGAGGACGCCGATTCGGAGCGCAGGAGCACGGAGGCAAACGGCGCCACCTCGGTGCCGAGCTCGGCATCGAAGCGGGCGATCTCGGCCGTGGCGTCGTCCGCTGCGGCGAGCACGTGACTGGGGATCGTCGGCGTGAGCTCGGCAATGCACGGTACGGCGGCCGCGCGGTAGGCCCCCGCGTGCCGACGGCGGACCGCTGCCGAGACCAGCTCGGGGGGGATCCGCGGCGTCCAGGGCCGCTCCTGCCACCCGATCGCGGGCCAGGTCGTTGGTGATACCACGCCGTCAGCGTACCTTCAGGTAGGGACTAAGTGATACTAAGATTCGGTGTGGGCTCAGTTGGAGCCATCGGAAGCCGCAGCGTGGACCGGACTGGAGCGCCGCCCGGAGGGGATCTCAAGCAGGCCGCGGCCCTCGGCGTCCCCGCACCCGCTCCAGCGGCTCGAGTGGACTGTCGTCGGCGTCCGGCAGGTGTGCAGGTACTTCTGCGTGGTGACAATGCTCATGTGGCCGAGGCGATCCCGGACCTTCTCGATGTTCTCCCCTCCAGCCAGCAGCCAGGAGGCATGTGCGTGGCGCAGATCGTGCAGCCGCACCGGCGGATCGATGCCTGCGGACGAGCTCGGGTGGCCGTACGTCACTGATGCCCGCGTCGACCAGTCCGAGGGCCACGGCCGCCCAGCCGAGCGACTCGGTGCTCATCGCGAACAGGCAGCGGTCCCCGGGCAGCTCCTGCAGGTCGGCCCACGCGCCGAGCCGGTCCCGTGCCGTGGTTGCGCTGCAGTGCAGCACCACCCGGACCTGGTGGTTGGTCGGGGCAGCGCTGATGCCCTGCCGGACGAAGGCGGCGGCGTCCTCCCCCGGAAGCTCGCGCGGCCGGAAGCGACGGCCGTACGGCGCCATCGAGGTGATGCGGTCGAGGCGGAAGCTGCGCCACGCCTGGCGGTCGAGGTCGTAGGCCACGAGGTACCACCGCTTGCCGAGGCAGGCGATGCGGTGCGGCTCGACCGTGCGGTCGGTGCGGGCTCCGTCCGCCGCGGTGTAGACCATCGCAAGTCCCTCGCCCGCGCGGCAGGCCAGCGCCGCGTCGAGCAGCAGCGACGGGTCCGGGCTCGGGCCGCCAGGCCCCCAGGGCGCCGTCACCGTCATCGCGCGCAGCGCGTCGACCTCCCGCCGCAGTCGCGGGGGCAGCACCTGGACGACCTTGGCCAGCGCCCGCAGCGACGGCTCGGCCATCGAGGGGACGGCGCTGGCGGTCGCAGCCTGCAGGCCGACGGCCAGGGCGACGGCCTCCTCGTCGTCCAGGGCCAGCGGAGGCAGCGCGGCGCCGGCCGCGAGCTGGTAGCCACCGGTCACGCCCCGCGCCGCCTGCACCGGGTAGCCCAGCTCGCGGAGCCGGTCGACGTCACGCCGCAGCGTCCGCACCGAGACGTCGAGCCGGTCCGCCAGCTCTGCGCCCGGCCAGTGGCGCTGCGACTGCAGCAGCGACAGCAGCCGCAAGGTACGGGAGCTGGTGTTGGCCACGTACCCATGGTCGCTGGATCGAGGACAGGAAGTGGCCGCTGCCGCTCCTAGCGTCGGACGGGTCGGCAGCAGCCGGCGACAACTCTGTGGAGGTCGACGGCGTCGCTGCTGATGGCGGTCGAGGGCCGCGCGGGCAACGACTTCGTCCAGCCATGGACGCCCTCGGCGACCTGACGGCCTACGCCGGCGCGCTCACCGCGCTCTGCGGGTCGATGAGGATCTTGGCGTGCGCTTCCGCGCCGGCCAGCTCGGTGAAGGCAGCGTCGACGCCGGCGAGGCCGACCGTCCCCGTCACCAGGGGAGCAGCCGTCACGCGTCCCTCGGCCAACATGTGCAGGGTGTCGCGGAACTCCAGCGGGGTGTAACCCACCACGAAGCGGAGGTCGATCTCCTTGTTGATCGCCATCACCGGGCGGATCGTGTCCGGGGTCATGCACACCCCGGCCACCACGATGCGCGACGACAGCGGCGCCGTGCTGATCAGCTCGTCGATGATGCCGGGGACGCCGACGCACTCGAAGACCACCGGACGCCCGGGCCCGGCTCCCAAGGCGTCCGCCGCGCGCCAGACGTAGTGCCACGGGATGGGCAGCCGGGTGAGCTTCTCCATCGTCTCCAGCCCAAGCAGCGCCCGTGCCGGCACCGTCATCAGGTGGCCGCGGCTCTCCGACCCGGCGAAGGGGGACTCCTCGCGCGGGTCCACCACGACGTCGGCGCCGCAGGCGCTGGCGAGCGCCCGCCGGCCGGCCGACAGGTCGCTGGCCACGACCGTGCGCACACCGCGTGCCTTGAGCATGGCGATGACGGCCAGCCCGACCGGGCCGCAGCCGACGACGACCGCCACGTCGCCCTTCTTGATCTCCGACCGACGTACGGCGTGCCAGCCGACGGCCATCGGCTCGGTGACCGCGGCCAGGTCGGGCGCCAAGCCGTCGGGTACGCCGAACATCAACGACTCCTGCACGACGACCTGCTCGGCGTACCCGCCGGGAGCCCGCTCGGAGAGCCCGATGGCCTGGACGTCGCCGCTGATGTCGCGCAGCAGCGGCAGCGCCACCACGGGGGTGCCCACCGGGAGCTTCTTCCGGCAGTCGCGGCCGTACCCGGCGACCTGGCCATAGACCTCGTGACCGAAGACGACCCGCTGCGCCGAGCGCATGAAACCGTGGTAACCCGCCTCGGCCAGGACGTCCGCCTGCTCGTCGGCGTGCCGACGGGCGTGCAGGTCCGATCCGCAGATGCCGCAGCGCAGGACGTCGAGCACGACCTGGCCCTCACCCGGCTGGGGAGCCGGGAGGTCGGCGAGCTCCAGCTGGCCCTCCTGGCAGGTGACCGCCCTCATGCCGGCAGCAGGCTGTCGTCGAAAGGCGGCAGCGGCTTGATGAAGGGGGCGAGCAGCTCCCCGGCCTGCGCAGCGGTGAGCACGTCGGCGGGGTCGAGCTTGATGTGCTCCCTGGCGTCGTCGAACTCCCAGACGTCCTCGCCGAGCAGGCGGCACCGGTCGTCGTACGGCCAGATCATGGCGATCCGCGACTTGGTGAGGTACATCGCGTCGGGCTCCGCGTCGACCCCTGCGGCCACGAGCGCCGAGCCGAGGGTCTGCTGGTAGGACGTGCCGCGCCCGACGACCATGTGGTCGCCGACCGACACCAGCTCGTCCTCGACGTAGAAGACGCACTGGTCGGTCTCGGTCCAGTGCCGGTAGAGCATCTCGACCTGGTCGCGCCCCTCCAGCCGCAGGGGTGGCTGCCCGGCCAGGCTGAACCGGTAGACCGGGTGCTCCACCGTGAGCCCGGGCTCCAGGATCTCCTGGTAGCGCCCCGCCGACTCGAGGTAGCGGTGCCGGAGGTAGGCCTGCAGCAGGTAGCGGTGCCGCGGGTTGGTCGTCTGCTCCAGCACCTTCTCCACGGCGACGTTCTGCTTGGTGATGTCAAGCGCGATCATGCGACTGCTCCTGGGGGTGGTTGGTGCCCGCGCCGGTCAGGCGACGGGGAAGGGGGTGCTGCCGTAGATCGCGCTGAGCCAGATCCCGACGAGCGCGTCGAGCGTGTGCTCGTCCGCGACGGCGGGCTGGCTGTCGGTGGCCATCGACTCGAAGACCTTCTCGTTCATGCTGTTCAGGCAGATCGCCAGGTCCCGGGCGGGTACGCCGGGCGGTGCCGCCCCCCGGGCCCGCTCGGCCTCGATGACCGCTGTGGTGCGCTCGACGAAGCCCTCGAGCAGCCGCCCCCACACCGCGCGGACCTCCGCGCTGGTCGTCCGGGCCTCCATCGTCGCCCGGACCACGCCCCGGTGCGCCGACCACCGCCCGTACGAGGCACCCAAGACGTGGCGCCAGACCCGGGCGGGGTCCTGGGCGAGGTCCGTCGGCAACGCACGCTCGTCCTCGAGCTGCTCGTGCACCAGGCGGTCCAGCAGGGACAGCAGCACCTGCTCCTTGGCGGCGAAGTAGAAGTAGAACGCCGGCCGCGAGATCCCCGCCCCCCGGGCGAGGTCGTCGACGGAGATGCGGTGGAGCGGGCGGTCGTCGAGCAGCCGCTCGGCCGTGCGCAGGATCGCGCGCTCGCGCTCGTCACCGGACACCCGTCCGGCCCGGCGTCCGCGGGCCGGCGTGGCGCTCGGCGCGTCCCTCAGCACGGTCACCGGAACACGGTACCAACATAGTGTCGATGCTGTCGACACGATGTCAGAAGCCGGCGTGGCTCAGCGGTCGACGGCCGCGGTGGCCAGGTGGGCGAGGCCGGTGGTCAGCCGGTCCAGCAGCTGGCTGGTCGGTGGCCAGGGGAAGCCGGGGGTCGCTGCGGGCAGGGTCGCCAGGCCGTGCAGGGCGGTCCACAGGGCGGCGCTGTCGCCGACCGGGTCCGTACTGCTGGCACCCCCCTGCGCCACGGCGTCCGCCAGGGCGGAGCTGAGCAGGTCGAAGGCGGCCAGCCCGGCCGGGTAGCTGCGGGCATCGGCGCTGATGTTGGGCCCGGTGCGCTCGAAGAGCACGCGGTAACGGCCCGGGGAGCGGGCGGCGAAGTCGAGATATGCGCGGCACAGCGTCCGGACCCGCTCGGCCCCCGGCGCCTCGGGATCGGTCGCCGCCCGCATCGATGCGGCGAGGCCCTCGAACGACTCGGCCACCACCGCGGCCAGGATGGCGTCGCGGTCGGCGAAGTGCGGGTAGATCGAGGGAGCGGCGATCCCCGCCCGGCGGGCGATGCCGCGCAGCGTCACGGCCTGGCCGGCCGAGGCATCGGCGAGCAGCGCCGCGGCGGCGGTGAGGATCTCCCGGCGCAGGCCCGTGCCCTGACCGCGCTTGTTCACCGTGCGGACCGGCGCCTCGGCGGCGGCGGGGGACCGGCGGGGGGGCACGGGTGACCGTACAGCTGTTAGGTGATCGTGGTACGGTCGTCTAACACGCGTGAGGCGAGAGGGAGCCGTGACCACAGCATGTTCGATCGTCAGGCTCCGGGTCGGCCGACGCCCGCTGCTCGTCGCGGCCGCCGTCAGCCTGGCCGCGCTGGTCCCGTCGGTCGTCGGGCTCCTCGCTGACGGGCAGGTGATCGCGGGGGCACCGGCGTGGCTGAAGCCCGCCAAGTTCGCGATCTCGATCGCCGTCTACTGCGCCACGCTGTCCTGGCTCCTCTCCCTCGTCCAGGGGCACCGACGCGTCATCCGGGTGGTGGGGTGGCTCACCGGTGCCGCGCTCATCGCTGAGCTGGTCCTCATCGACATCCAGGTGCTGCGGGGTACGACCAGCCACTTCACCACGAGCACGTCTACCGACTCGCTCATCTTGGTCTCGATGGGCGGGCTGGTCGGGGTGGTCTTCCTGGCGGCCCTGGTGACGGCCGGCCTGCTGGTCAGGCAGCGGGGCCTCCCCACCCCCCTGGCCACCGGCGTACGGGCCGGCCTGGGCGTGTCGATCCTCGGGATGGCCGAGGCCGTGTTGATGATCACGAACGGGACCTACCACCCGGGTGGAGGGCACACCGTCGGAGCGCCCGACGACGGGCCCGGCCTGCCCCTGACCGGATGGAGCACGCAGCACGGGGACCTGCGGGTGGCGCACTTCGTCGGCCTGCACGCGCTGCAGGTCCTCCCGGCGCTCGCGGTGCTGCTGCACCGCTACGGCGCCGCCCTCGAGCCGCTGACCCAGACCCGGCTGGTGCGCACCGTCGCCGTCGGCTACGCCGGCCTGGTGGCGCTGCTGACCTGGCAGGCCGAGCGGGGGCTGCCGTTGCTGCACCCTGACCCGGCGGTCGTGGCGGTCGTGGCGGTCGGCACGGCCGGCGCCGCGCTGATCGCCGGCACCGCGCTCGTGCTCCTGCGTCCCACGGTGACCGGTCCCGGTCTGACGAGGTCGGCTTGACCGCCGCCCAAGGCCACCACACCCACCCGCTCGACCACCCCGACCTGGAAGGCTTCTCATGATCAAGTTCACCGCGATGCTGGTCCGCAGCCCGGCGACGACCCACGAGCAGTTCGTGACCCACCACACGACGAGCCACGCCGCGCTCTTCATGGGGCTGCCCGCCAGCAGGGAGCACGTCCGGCGCTACGTGCAGTCGCACAACCTCGGTCTGGACCTCCCGGGGATGCCCGCCTCCCGCTACGACGGCAGCACCGAGATCTGGTTCGACGACGTCGACGGCTTCGCCGCCGTCTTCACCTCGCCCGAGTACCTGGCGACCGTACGGCCCGACGAGGAGGCCTTCCTCGACCTCTCCGCCGGCGACGTGTCCGTCAGCGTCGAGAACGTCGTCCACGCCGGTGCGACCCCCGACAGGCCGTGAGTGTCGCGCTGCCCGCCGGCGTCAGACCCGCTCGAGCACCCGCGGACCCCTGGCGTCGGGCAGCGCAGGCTCGGACGCCTCGCTGAGCCCGATCCTGGTGTGCAGGCGCCGCAGCGGGGCGGGGCCCACCAGCTCGCCTCGCCCATGACCCGCATCAGGACCGGCACGAGCACGCCGCGCACCAGGGTGGCGTCCACGACGATCGCGAGCCCGGTCCCGATCCCGAAGAGCTGGATGAAGCTCACCCCGCTGGTGCCGAAGGCGAAGAACGTGATGGCCAGCAGGGCGGCCGCGGTGGTGACGATCCGCCCGGTACGGGACAGCCCGGCGGCGACCGCGTCGTGGGTGGTCGCCCCTCGGTCGTGCTCCTCCTTGATGCGGGAGAGCAGGAAGACCTCGTAGTCCATCGACAGCCCGAAGGCCACGCAGAAGAGCAGGATCGGCATGGAGATCGCGATCGGCCCAGGCGTGAAGCCGAGCAGGCCCGACAGGTGGCCGTCGACGAAGATCCAGCTCATCACACCGAGGACGCTGCCGAGGGTGAGCACGTTGAGCAGCAGGGCTTTGACCGGCAGCACCACGCTGCCGGTGAAGAGGAAGAGCAACACGAACGTCGACACGGCGATCAGCAGCCCGGCCAGCCACAGGTTGTCCGAGATGGCCACCTTGCCGTCGACCAGCGCCGCGGACTGGCCGGCCACCAACGTCGGCCCGGGTGCCGGGAGCGCGCGGACCTGCCGGACGAGGTGCTCGGCGGCGGCGTTGTTGGGGTCGACGGACGGGACGACCGACAGCCAGCTCCCCGACGCGTCGCGGCCGGACAGCGCCGCGGTGGTCGGGCCGGCGGGGGCGACCCGGCGCCCGCTGCTCCAGACCCCGTCGACGGTCACGACCCGGGCCACCCCGGGCAGTGCGGAGAGGGTGGCGGGGTAGGCGGTGGGCGTCTGGTCTCGCGGGAGGACCACCTGCAGCGCGGCGCTGTCCTGGCTGGTGAAGTCGCCGCGGAGGATGTCGCCGACCTGCCGCGCCTGCGTGCCGGGCTGCAGCACCCGGTCGTCCGGTAGGCCGAAGCGGATGCCGGTCAAGGGCAGGGCGCCGAGGATCAGGACCCCGAGGACGGGCAGGCCGGCGAGTAGCGGGCGGCGCATGACGAAGGACGCGAGCCGCGCCCACCCGGTGCTCGGCCGGGTGGCGGCCTGGCCGCGGCGGCGGGTCCACGGCAGCGACAGCCGCTCCACCCGCGGGCCGAGCACCATCAGCAGGGCCGGCAGGAGCACCAGGGCTGCGACGGTGGCGACGGCCACGACCGCGATGCCGGCGTAGGCGAACGAGCGCAGGAAGAAGAGCGGGAAGACGAGCATCGCCGACAGGGCCACCGCGACCGTGGCGGCGCTGAAGACGATGGTGCGCCCGGCGGTGCGCAGGGTGGCGGCGATCGCCTCGGTGGTGGTGGCGCCGCCGGCCAGCTCCTCGCGGTAGCGGCTGACGACCAGCAGGGAGTAGTCCACGCCGAGGCCGATGCCGAGCGCCGTGGTCAGGTTCAAGGCGAAGACGCTGACGTCGGTGACGCGGACCAGCGCGCCGAGGGTGGCGAAGGTGCCGACGATGGACACGCCGCCGACCAGCAGCGGGAGCAGGCCGGCGACCACGCTGCCGAAGACCAGCAGCAGCAGCACAAGGGTCAGCGGGACGGCCAGGGACTCGGCGCTGGCCAGGTCCTTCGTGACGCTGCCATTCACGTCGACGTTGCCCTGCTCGGGGCCACCGGTCGCGACGTCGGCGGGGCCGAGGTTGCCGGTGAACCGGGGCCGCAGCAGCTTCGCCGCCTTGTCGGCCTGGTCCTGACTGCCGGTGACATGGGCGACGACCAGGGCACGCGTCGCGTCCCGGCTGCGCAGGGTCGGGCCGCCGCCCGGTGACCAGTAGCTGGTGAGGATGCGCACGTCGGGCTCGGCGGCCAGCCTGGCCGCGACGGCCCGGCCGGCGGTCGCGACCGCGGGCGAGTCGACCGTGCTACCCGGGTGGGCGCTGACCAGGAGCACCAGGTTGGCGCTGTCCACACCGAAGCGGTGCTCGAGCACCTGCCGGCCTTGCGAGGACGGGGAGGACGGGTCGTC
>JAABUJ010007009.1_pt1 | contig 10668 bp, 10 predicted proteins | sample 5559131 | NCBI WGS metagenome assembly JAABUJ01 (sample SAMN10711875, study PRJNA513366) | rock metagenome | isolation source: Antarctica rocks | place: Antarctica: Victoria Land, Mt New Zealand nord | collected 2016-01-07 | reverse complement strand
GAACTGTATCCTCATCCTCACGGGAGACCTCCTCGACGTCGTGGTTGCCAGCCATACGCCACAGGATACGGTCTCCCGCCCTACTTGTCAGCCCGATTCCAACTCTTTAGCCGCACGACTATAGTCGCATCGTCGCTCCTTTCTGCATCAGCACTGCCCCACAGCTTTCGCTATCGCCATTACCCCCGCAGGAGGGTACCCCCCGCATCGATCACGACCTCCGTACCCGTGATGTAGCGACTGGCATCCGAAACCAGGTAGAGGACCAGATCCGCGACCTCCGACGGGTCGGCGGAACGCCCGCCGAGCGGCGCGAACTTCTCCGGCAGCCGCACGTCGTAGCGGACCGCGTCGAGGTTGCGCCGGTAGGTGCGCTCGCCGATGTTCGTGTTAATCGCGCCGGGGAGGATCGTGTTGACGCGAATATCCCAGCGGGCGAGCTCGAGCGCTGCCATCCGTCCGAAGACTGCTTGGCCGGCCTTCGAGGTCGAGTAGGCGGAGTAGCCCGGCAGCGAGAAGAGGCGATTGCCGTTGACCGAGGCGGTGATCACGATCGCGCCGCCGCCCGCCGCGCGCAGGTGCGGGATGCTGTGCTTGACGGTCAGGAAGGTGCCGGTCAGGTTGGTGTCGATTGTCGCGCGCCACTCGGCGCGGGTCATCTCCTCGATCGGCGTCTGCATCCCGTTGATCCCGGCGTTGGCGAAGACGATGTGCAGCCCGCCGAGCGTCTCGACCGTCCGCGAGACCGCCGCGTGCATCGCCTCCTCATCGGCCACGTCGGCTTCGACTGCGATAGCCTTTCCGCCGTCGGCCACGATCGCGTCCGCCACTGACTGCGCGGGTCCCGGCCGCAAATCGACCACGGCGACCGCCGCGCCCTCCTGCGACAATGTCCGGCAAGTCGCCTCGCCGATACCGGATCCGCCACCCGTAACGAGCGCGACCTTCCCCGTGAGATCGGTGTTCATCCCGCCTCTCTCCCCATCGAGCATCGCCGCGCGCGTTGCGGCACGCTGCTATATCCCCAGCTCCCAGCCGAGCCGGGCGCAGGCGCTATCTTATGACATCGCTACTTGGCATCCGCGTTCCACGGCACGGCCACCCCAAACTCGGCGGCAACCTCGGCCAGCTCTTCGCGGTGGCGCGGCCCGACTGGCACGCCCTCCGCCGCCCATTCCCGCTCGCGCTCCCATTCCAACCGGCCCGGCAGCGTCGCCCGCTCGGTCCCGGCGAACGGCACCAGCTGCGCCAGCATCCGGTGGTACTCGTCCAACTCTCGTGCGAGGATGGCGGGGTCGATGAACCGCGCCGGGTCGATGAAGACGAACAGCGCCCCCTGGTTCGCGCCGGAGTACGCCTTCACCGCCCGCGATTCGTCCAGCGGCACGCCGGCCAGGAAGCCGCCCAGTACCTGGCAGACCGTCCCCAACCCGAAGCTGCGGTAGAGCGTGCTCGGATAGTGCTCCAGCATCTCGCGCTGGCGTTCCTGGGTGATGTTGTAGAGGTCGTGGATCGCCCCGAAGTCGAGCACCAGCGGCGGTTCCTCGCCCGCCGGGATGGCGAAGCTCATCGGCGAGCCGCCCGCCGCCTGGATCTGCCCCTGCCCAGGCGCTAGTAGGAGCTGGTGCCCCGACGTGTCGTAGCCGATCAGCCCGGCGGCGGCGGCCACGCGCGTGTAGAGCCCCGCCCCGCCGAAGTGTCCGTGGTTGCGCGTCATCCCCACGCCCACGCCGACCTCGCGCGCTTTCGCCACCAGGCGGTGTGCCACCTCCCACGACGGGAAATACCCCAGCCCGCCGTCGCCATCGACCAGCAAGGTTGCGGGCGACTCATTGAGCGTGCGTACTTGTGCGCGCGGGTTCAGCTTGCCGTCGCGAAAGAGGCGCGCATAGTCCTTGATCTGGCGCGAACCGTGGCTGAACACACCGCGCAGGTCGTTGCTCACCAGCAAGTCGGCCAGCAGCACCGCCTGGGCCGCGCCCGCACCGGCGCGCTCCGCCAGCGTGCTCACCAGGTCGTGCAACACCGCCGGAGCCACCCGAATGGAATCTTCCGGCACCCAATTCATCTCTCCCTCTCCTCATTTGGCCGTGTTCAGGTATCGCCGGCGCTAGCCGATCTCGGCCAACCGTGGCACGATCTTCTCGCCGATTTCGCTGACCATCGCCACCGGGTCGGGCACATTCGGCATGATCTCGGCGAGGTCGATGCCGAGCCGGGCGTAGGTCTCCATGTTGCGAAGGAAGCCGTCCGGGTCGCCGAGCGGGTCGCCTCCGCCCAGGATCGTCTTCGTGATCGTGGCGGGATCGCGGCCCTCGTCCTCGCAGTGGCGCGCGAGGATATCGGGCTTGCGCCGCACCTCGTCGGGGCCGGTGGCGAAGAGGTTGCAGGCGTCGGCATACCTGGCAACAAGTCGCAGCGTCTTGCGCTCCCCGCTCCCGCCGATCAGGATCGGCGGGCCGGGCCGACGGATCGGCGGCGGCACGCAGAGCGTCTCGGCCAGCTGGTAGTGCTTGCCCTCGTAGGGTCCGTCGTTGTCGCTCCACATCTGCTGGCAGATCTGCAGCGTCTCCTCCAGCCGCTCGAAGCGCTCGGCGAGCGGCGGGAAGGACACGCCCAGCCCCTGATGCTCGCGCTCATACCACGCCGCGCCGAGCCCCAGCATGGCGCGCCCACCGGACACGACATCCAGCGTCGTCACGATCTTCGCCAGCAACCCGGGGTGGCGGTAAGTGACGCCGGGGACGAGCAGGCCCAGGCGCAGGCGGCTGGCCTGCCCGGCCAGGAATCCGAGCGCGGTATAGCCCTCCAGCATCGGGTCCTGAGCGGTGCGGAACCGCTCCATCTGGAACCAGTGGTCCATCAGCGTGAACCACGCATAGCCCCGCTCATCCGGCGCGTCGGACTCAGCCGTTGGCGAAGCGGGGGATGATCTCCTCGGAGATGCGCCGCCAGTTGTCGGTCAGCTTGGGGCTGCCGCCGCTGACCATGAAGTAGGTGATCCCCAGATCGATCTGCTCGCGGATCTTCGCCTCGATCGCCGCCGGATCGCCCTGCAACATCCCTTGCTTGACCTGGTCGGCCGGGCGACCGTTGATGCGCGTGATCTCGGCCAACACCGCGTCGGGGATCTCGCCGCCGACCCAGATGCTGACGCTGGTCGACTTGGTGATCTCTCCAGGATCGCGACCGTAGCCGCGCGCGTACTCATCGATCAGCCCGATCTTACGGGTGAGGGTCGCCGCGTCGCCGCCGCCGTGCCAGATGTCGGCGTGGCGCGCGACGACGCGCAGGGTCAGCTGCTCGCCACCGCCGCCGATCAGGATCGGCGGATGGGGCCGCTGCACCGGCTGCGGGTTGAGGAAGGCGTCGGTGACCTTGACGTACTTCCCTTCGTAGGAGACCTTCTGGCCGGGGTCGGCACCCCAGAGGAGCTTGGCGACGTCGAGCGTCTCGCGCAGCATCCCGATCCGATCCTTCGGCGCGGCGAAGGGGATGTCGAAGGCCTTGAACTCGCGCTCAGCCCAGCCCGCGCCGATGCCGAAGTCGAAGCGCCCGCCCGAGATCACGTCGACCTGCGTCGCCTCCTTGAGCTGGATCCCGGGGTTGCGGTAGGTGACGCCGCTGACCAGCGCGCCGAGGCGGATCCGCTTCGTCGCGGCGGCGAGCGCGGCCATCGTCGTGTAGCAGTCGAAATTCGAGCCATCCATGTCGCCGAAGATCGGCATCAGGTGATCGAAGGTCCAGAACGTCTCGAAGGCCAGCGCGTCGGCGGCCTGCACGGCGGCCAGGTAGTCGAGCCAGCTGATGTGGCTGGGCGGCATGGCGAGCGTGAAACGGATCGCGGGCATCGCGGTTCTCCTCTACTTAATGGCTCGATCGTCCATCCTCGATCGGACGGTACCCGCGGGCATGCGGCGGTGCTGCGGCGCGGTCTCGCCCCCGACCTACTCGGGCTGGCCGACGATCAGCCGGAGTGACCCATCGAACGTCGGCTGCGTCCGCAGCGCGCCGTGGCGCGCGTCCCACGCCCCGGAGTCGAGGTCGGCGCGCAACGCCCGCTCGAAACGCACCCCGACCGCCGGATCGACGAAGCTCCAGGCCGAGTTGGCGCGTCGCGCGCCAGGGTCTAGCAGGCACTCCGGGCGGCCGTAATACGCCTCGCCGAAGCCATCGACACAATCGAAGGGGATCCGGATAGGTGTCACCGTGGCCCCGTCGCCGAGCAGGCGCGCGATCTCGGTGATCGCCGGGTAGCGGCGCGCCTCGACTGCGATCACCTCGGGTGCATACTCGGTCAGCCAGAAGCGGTCGAGCGCCACCCCATCGAAGGTGAGGATCGCGATCGGGCCGCGCGTCACCCGCCGCATCTCCCCCAGCCCGGCGGCCAGGTCCGACCACTGGTGGACGGTGACCGTCGCCATGCTGGCATCGAACGCTCGGTCGGGGAAGGGCAGGCGCTCGGCGACGGCGTCGATGGCCTCGCTCAGGTGCGGCGGGCGCTGGGCGCGCATCGCGGCGGACGGCTCGACGGCGGTGACCGCCCGGTCGGTCGGCTCGTAGGAGCCCGCGCCCGCCCCGACATTCAGGACGGTGCGCGCCTCGCCCAGCGCGGCGTGGATCGCGGCGGCGATGCGCGGGTCGGGCTGGCGAAAGCGGGCATCGCCCTGCCCGATGGTGCCGTAATCGGCGTCCCCCGCGCTCCCGTCGGCGTGGCGTTTGCTCATGAATGCTCCTCGCATCGCACCCATCCCCTCGGAGCCTGAAGCTGCCAACCTATCTAGAGATGCTCTGTGATGAGGTGGCGCAACTTGGCGAGATCGTCCTCGGCGAAATGTTCGGGGAAGTACAGTGGTAGCCCCTCGATTATCCGCCTTCGGATCGGACCAAGTGCGACCTGGCCGCGATTCAAGCACCCGATATCTCCGGGCAATCCTATATGCCCGGCGACGACGCAGGTCAGCGCGCCGTGATGACGCGCCCGAAGTCGCGCTTGGCGGCACCGGCGATGAAGTCGTAGGGATAGGGCAGCGGCAGGGCGCTTGCGTCGTCGAGGCGCTGCCGCTGCTCATCGGTCAGCGCGAAGTCGACCGCGCCGAGATTGTCGTTCAGCTGGTCGAGCGTGCGCGCGCCGATGATCGGCGCGGTGATCGCCGGGCCTTCGAGGACCCAGCGCAGCCCGATCTGCGACGCCGAGCGCCCGGTCTCCTGTGCTACCGCTTGCAGGGCATCGATCACGCCGTAGGTATGCTCGTTGCTGTTCGCCTTCCAGCTCGTGCCGTCTTCCTGATCGCCGACGCGGGTGCCGATCGGCGGCTCCTGCATCCCGCGATGATATTTGCCGGTCAGCCAGCCGCCGCGCAGCGGGCTCCAGGGGATCACGCCCAGCCCCTCGTCCTTGCAGAGCGGCAGCAACTCCCACTCCGTCTGGCGGCAGAGGAGGCTGTACTGCGGCTGGAGGCAGGTGTACGGCTCCCAGCCGTTGCGCCGACTGGTGTCGATCGCCCGCTGTAACTGCCAGCCGGTGTGGTTGCTCGCGCCGAGGTAGCGGACCAACCCCTCGCGCACCAGATCGTTGAGGGTCGAGAGGGTTTCTTCGAGCGGCGTCACCGGGTCCCAGCAGTGCGTCTGGTAGAGGTCAAGATAGTCGGTCTGCAAGCGGGTCAGGCTGGCCTGCACCGCCGCGCGGATCTGCTTGCGGCCCAGTCCGATCTCGTTCGGGCCATCGCCCATCCGAAAGCGGACCTTCGTGGCGATCACCAACTCGTCGCGCTGCTTACCCTTGAGCCAGCGCCCGACGACCTCCTCCGACGCGCCGCGCCCGTAGACGTTGGCGGTGTCGATGAAATTGCCGCCCGCCTCGACGAAGCGATCGAGGATCGCGTGGCTGGTCTGCTCGTCGGCCTCGCGTGCGAACGTCATCGTGCCGAGGCACAGCGCGCTCACATTCAGCCCGGTCTTACCGAGATAACGGTACTCCATCTCAGACCTTTCTTTGTCAGCCAACTTCGCTCGCCATGGAGAAGGAATCGGTACTTGTCCCCTGGCCGACACGCGTGTGCAAACACAGGGCTAGCCTGAATATACCGGGCGTCCTCACGGTCGCTCGGTGTCAAAGCCCACGGTAGAAGGCAGCATCACGAGGCTTGACGGTGTCCCGGCGCGCGTTGCGCCACCCGACCTTCCCAGCGCCGCGCGGCTTCACGCAATAGCGCACGACGGGCGGTTGGCGCGAGCCCGGCGAGACTATCCAGATTGCCGCAGTTGGGGCATTCCAGCCCCCATTCGCCGCCCCGAACGTGGACCGGCGCACGATCGATCAGGAGTCCGTGTCGGCCACAAAGACAGACCTCGGCCAGATCAAGAAGGGCATTATACATGCGCAGGCTCCCCGGCTCGCCAACAGCTGGACTTGCCTCACTTCTGTGGCTCTCCCGCCCTTTCGATGCGTAAGGTTTTGCCGCTGGCATATCGGCCCAAATGAGTGACTGACGATTGCCAGATGGCCGCGCCAGATCCCGTTTCCGGGCCGCACCGGCACGCTTTTCGTCTCGCTCAACGATTAAGCATCGAAAGGGCGGGAGAGCCTGTCATGGCTCATTATCCATCCGGGGCGAGAATGCCGCCTCCGGTCGTGGCGAAACCGCGCGAGCGGGTAGCCTTCGGTGTGGCGGATCGCCCTGCATCCTCGCCGCGCGTGCGCGTCGACAGTGAGGAGGACACCGTTGGGATTCCTTGGCCGTTGCCGTCATCGGCTTCTGGCGCTCGGTGCCGGGTTGCGTCACGCGCTCGGTGCACGCCGCTGGGCGAGGCCGCTGGCGCTGCCGCAGGCGACCGGTACCGGTGCTGACCTGGTGCGAAGTCGGGCGCAACTGCGCGCCGAGAACGCCCTCCTGCGCCAGCAACTGCTCGTGCTGCGTCGGCGCGTCAAACGTCCGGACGTGAGGCCAGCGGATCGGGCGCTCCTGGTGCTCCGCGCCGGCCGGGTCCGCGCCTGGCGCGAGGCCCTGCTCCTCATCCAGCCCGCGACCCTGCTGCGCTGGCACCGCGCGGGGTTCCAGGCACGCTGGCGGCGGAGATCGCACCCGGGGCCGAGCCGCCCGCCCCTCCCGGCGGAGACCGTCGCCCTGATCCGGCGGCTGGCGGCCGAGAACCCGCGCTGGGGTGCCGAGCGGATCCGGGGCGCACTGGGCAAGCTCGGCGTCCGCGTGGCGCAGCGCACGATCCGGACCTATCTGCGTGGCCACCGCGCGCCGCGGCCGCGCGGGCAGGCCTGGTCGACCTATCCTGCGCAACCACGCCGCGACGATCTGGGCGTGCGACTTCCTCCCGGTCACCGACCTGGCCTGCCGGCCGTTATTCGCCTGCTTCGTGATCGCGCTCGGCACGCGCCGGGTGGTGCATGTGGGCGTGACGCGCCACCCCACCGACGCCTGGGTCGCCCGGCAGCTGCGCGAGGCCACCCCGTTCGACCAGCGCCCCAGGTTCCTCATCCGCGACAACGACCGCAAGTACGGCGCGGCATGCGCGCCCGTCGCCGCAGGCCGCGGCATCCGCATCCGGCGCACGCCTCACCGCGCGCCGCGGGCAAATGCCGTCTGCGAGCGTTTCCTGGGCAGCGTGCGCCGGGAGTGCCTGGACCAGGTCCTCGCCCTCGGCGAGCGCCACCTGCGGCGGGTGCTCCGGGAGGACGTGGCCTACTGCAACCGGGACCGGCCGCACCAGAGCCTCGGGCAGGCGACGCCCGCTCCGGTTTCACCGCCCGGTGGGCGGGGACGGACGAGGCGTGCTGGGACACCGCCGCGACGCTGGCCTATGTCTGCCGCGCCTGCGGGACCGCACTGCCGGAGACCCACGCGACCGCGCTAGATCGCCTGCTGGCGAACCATCGTACGCGGGAGGAGTGAGCGATGACCGCCCACCTCATCGCGGTAGAGATCACGGGCGTCGTCGATGACCCGGACCTGCTCGACGCGATCGTGCGGAACCTCCTGGCGGAGGGGCTGGCGCAGTACCGCGAGCAAACCTCGCCATCGCCCCTCCGACACATCTTTGCACTCAGCAGTGGCAGAGATTCGGGGGTGGTCAGCGAGTAAATCCCGCACCAGCACTACGGTTTCGCCGTCACCGCTTCACGTTTCCCTGCCATTCATGGCAGCAAGCATGTGTCGGGGAGGCCGTGGCGGGGTTTGTTCGGTGGGCCGAGCATCGGTCGCCTCCTTCCTGACGTCCGCCGACACCGCGCCTGCGGACTTGGTCGCGACGGCGCGATAGAACGTGGCGCGCGAGATGCCGAGCGTCTGGCAGATCTCCGCGACGGAGTGGCGCTTGTCGTCGTAGAGGGCCTGGGCCAGCGCCACCTTCGTTGGGGTGCCCAGCTTCTTCGGCCGACCCCCTTGGCGACCGCGGGCGCGCGCCGCCGCCAGCCCCGCCCGCGTGCGCTCGCGGATCAGGTCGCGCTCGAACTCGGCGAGGGCGCCGAAGACGTGGAAGATCAGCTTGCCCCCGCTCGTCGTGGTGTCGAGCTGCTCGGTCAGGCTCCGGAAGCCGATCCCGCGCCCCTCCAGCCCGTGCAAGGTCGCGATCAGCGTCGGCAGGGAACGCCCGAGCCGGTCGAGCCGCCAGACGGCGAGCACATCGCCCGGCCGGAGGTACGCCAGGATCTCGGTCAGCCCCGGCCGCTCGACCCGCGCCCCGCTGATCGTATCGGTGCAGATCTTCTCGCAGCCCGCCGCCCGGAGCGCGTCCTCCTGCAAGGCCAGGGTCTGCTCCGCCGTCGACACCCGCGCGTAGCCCACCAGCATCGCCGCCCCTCCTATCGCCCAGCCCGCCGCCATCGCCCCAGAGTGTCGCAGAACTCAGCACGCGGGACAAATGGCGAGGCATTGATTGTGAGACAGGTTACGAGAACGGATTGACGCGGTAATCCTGCCCTGCGGCGACCGCGGCTTGCGTGTCTCAAATAGGAACGTTTTTGAGACGGCCAAACGTGACAGGGGTGGAGCGCTCCGTACGCGGGCCACGGGAGGAAGCCGAACGTCCCATCCCGCCGCCACACGAGCGTGACAGAGGCACCGACCGCGCGATCCGGCACGAGTACCGGCGGGCACCTCCTCGACCAGCCTTGGCCGAGCCGCCGGCGTCCCCATTGCGATAGTACGCACCGGATCGAGCACCCGGACCTTTCACCCATGGAACTGGATCGACGCGGCGGTTACCCTTCCCGAAAGGAACGCGGGGCGCCGCGCCGTCTGCGGCGATCATCGCACCGGCCGCGCCACGTGTGCGCCATGCCGAGCGCCCCATCACGAACCACGAGGTGTGTCGATGCCCACGACCGGACGCTCGCGCGCGCCATATGCCCTGCTGCTCCTCCTCCTCGCCCTCGCCGGGTGCGGCGGCGGCCCGGGACCGGTCGTCGCCACCGCGCCGCCGGAACCCGCCCTGCGCATCGCCGGCTCGGGGGCCTCGCTCGCGGCCTTGCGGCAGGCGGCGGCGGCGTACCAGCGCGCCTATCCCGCCGCCCGCTTCGCCTTCGACGAGGGGAGCAACACCGACGGCGCGGTGCGCGGTATCGTGGGGCAGACCCTCGACCTGGCGGCGATCAGCCGCCCGGTCGCCGAGGTCAAAGGCGCGGCGGCGCTCGAATTCCGACCCTTCGCCCGCGACCCGGTCGCCTTCGCGGTCCACGCGCCCAGCCCGGTGCGCGACCTCACCACCGCGCAGATTCGGGACATCTATGGGGGCGGCGCGACGACCTGGCGCCCCTGGGGCGGGACGGACGAGCCGCTCGTCGTGCTCGACCGGCCCGACGGCCAGTCGGCGCGGACCCTGGTGCTGCTGGGGTTGCTCGGCCCGCAGCCGGTAGGGGCGCGCACGGTCGTCCTCAGCGCGAGCGAGGCGATGGTGACGGCCCTGAACAATACCCCGAACGCGGTGGGCTACACCCCCCTGGGCGAGCTGGGGCCGCAGGCCCCCCAGGTGCAGGTCGTCACCCTCGACGGCGTCGCCCCCGACGCGGCGGCCGTGCGTAGCGGCGCGTATCCATGGTCCCTGACCTATCGGCTGCTGGTCCGCCCGGACGCCCCGCCGCCGGTGCGCCGCTTCATGGACTGGGTGCTCGGGCCGGACGGCCAGCGGGCCTTGCAGGACGCGGGCTATGCGAACGTCGCGCGGTAGCTCCGCCTCCGCGGGGATCCGCGCGCGCCTGCTGGTGCCGCTGGTCCTGCTGGTGCTGCTCGCCACCCTCGGGCTGAGCGGCATCAACGACCTGCTGTCCCGGCGGCAGGAGGAGGCGCTGGTCCGCCAGCGCGGCCTCGCCGTGCTCGCCGGGGTCACCCAGCAGCTCGGCGAGCGCCGGGGCGCGCAAGAGACGTTCGTCCAACTCCTGGCCGATACGACCGACCTCGCCGGGCTGGTGCAGCGGGGCGATCGCCTCGGCCTGGACCGCGCGCTCGTGCCGCCGATGGCCAAGTTAGGGCTGGGCAGCGTCGCCGTCTACGACCTCGCCGGCCGGGAAGTCGAGCAGCTCGGCCCGCGCGCGGAGGACCTCGACCTGACGTCCCTGGGCGGCGCGGCGCTGGCCGGGGCGACCCGCTCGACCGCCGCCGCCGACCGTGCGGGGCTGGCGGTCTTCGCGGCGACGCCGATCAAGCGCGGCCAGCGGGA
>JAABUJ010007008.1_pt1 | contig 10670 bp, 10 predicted proteins | sample 5559131 | NCBI WGS metagenome assembly JAABUJ01 (sample SAMN10711875, study PRJNA513366) | rock metagenome | isolation source: Antarctica rocks | place: Antarctica: Victoria Land, Mt New Zealand nord | collected 2016-01-07 | reverse complement strand
CCGTTGCCGCTTCCAGCTCAAGTACAAAGCGACATAATGTGCTCCACCTCCAGCAAGCACAAACAAGCCCACGAGTACGGTGCCCAGTCCTGGCCGGAATCGAGCATAGTAATATCCTGTACCCCTCCATTTCGGAAAGCCGTTTTCGAGAAAAAAGTCGTAGCGTTCACGACCGGGGCCCTTCAGAATCGTCACGATAACGCCCAATCTTGCGAATCGCTCACTCGCTTTCTTCACGTGCGCTTGTATTTCGCTTTCAGACGGCGCCTTCACGACATGGACGCGGGGCTTTTTCTTCTTCTCATCGCCAGTTTTGGATTTGGAAGTCGTCTGGGCGCGGGAAGCGATCAAGGACTGTTTAGCCTTGTCAGGGTGGATGAGCCGTGATTTTTTGCGATAGGCTTTGCCGATGTCGTCTTGCGAAGCGGAGGGTTTGACGCCAAGGAAGTCGTAAAAGGTTGTCTCTGCACCTTCGGCTACCGCGATTTCGTCGCGCAGGCGAAAGATTTCGTGATCAGCAGCAGTCCAGCTGGCGACGAGGGTCACGAGGGTAGACCATACGAGGATGGTTGGTAAGAAGAGCTTCATGTTCAGGAGGAGAACATGGTCTTATGTTAGGTTACTACGAAGTACTGTGTGCTTATGCGAAATTCCGCCCACTGGATCGGATCTAAAAACCCTAGGGGAGCCCGAAAAGCATGGCTCGAACTTTGTGATCTCGCGCTTACTCGTTTGGGATGATCGACGACTAATGGCTTGAATGCTGGCAAGTGGGTGCAAGGCAGAGACCCACCGAAGCGTCTGATGAGTCTCAATATTAAGAGCAATTTGTCCCTCTTCCTCAATTCCTTTCCCGTCTCTGCTGAGTGTTCGCGAGTCAGTCGCTTCTTACCCCCTGGAGTTGTAGAATGTATTCCCACAATGGATTGTGATCGAAAGCCAGGCGCTGGCTAGGCGATTCCGGCCCCTCTTCGGCTTGTGGCTTTCCAGGCTGTCAGCACCCAAAAATCCTCCGAGCACAACAGCCTTTGTCTGGCTTCAACCCAAAGCTCAGCCATCCAAAGTCGAAACTTCTAGGAAAGAACCCTTCTGTTATTTCACTCGTTGTCTCTAGAGTACCGATTTCGGATATCCTCTCTCAAGTCAGCCTGCTCACCGGTTACCACCCCTCGAACACCTGCCTGCCGAACTCCAAGCTCACGCCTCCGCTCATCAAGGCCACTACGCCGAACCAAAATCTAATGGCCCGGATCCAGATCCCTCTTGATGCACTGACCTCACGGCTTAAACTTGGTTCGCGGTTTGAGAGTGTACGTTCTCAGTCAATAAGCACGAGATTCGCCAACCTAAAGCCCGTCTCCGAGTTCCTCGACCTCAAGCGTCTCTCAAAGCCAGCAAGCTTTGGTGAGGTCCAGAGCAGGGTGAATTACAATCTGGGCTACTTTTCTAGCAATTATGTCGCAGTTGCCTGCATGCTGGCCATCTACAGTCTGCTCACCAATCTCACTCTCCTTTTCGACATCATCTTTCTTGGCTTAGGTCTGTTCGGCATCAAGAAATTAGACGGGCGCGACCTCGAGCTTGGGTTCACCCGTTTGACAACCTCGCAGCTATACACTACTCTACTCATCATAACGGTGCCTCTGTTCATTTGGGCTTCCCCTATATCGACTGCGTTGTGGCTCGTTGGAGCTACAGGTGTGACCATCTTGGGTCATGCTTCCTTCATGGACAAACCGATAGACACAGCTTTTTCCGAGGAGGCGGTCTAGGTGGTCGGCCGCGAACTCCATATGATATGCCCCTATGGGGAAGACCATCCGGGGCTCGACAGGGCAAGAGGCGTAAAGGTCGGGATGCTTATTCTTCGCACAGAAAAGAGGGCAGGCGTTTCGAGGAGATCGACAGTGACACGGATGATGGCGAAGGTGTTGGCTTGGAGGGTTCTCTTAGTAGTGATGATTTGCTCTTTACAGGCGCCGATCTTGGGCAGCGGTCACGCACCCGGCGTGGTAGGGACTATGAATACATATCAGGGTCCTCGGACGAGGAAGATGATGTTATGGAAAAATCGGGGGCCACGATGCAATTGGCTTTGAGAGATAAGGAAGACTTGCTGGTTGAAAAGGCGTTAGAACGCATACTTCGAGCGCAGATGTTAGGAAAGACGAACGTCAAGCTCTCACAGCGCGAGCTGGATGCCCTCGAGCGAAAGAGAAGGAAAGATGAAGCCCCACGGAAAATTTCGCATTCAGTGCTGCAACCTGGCGACAGACGTCGTACTAGCGGTACATCAAGTCCAGCCTTGAGAGGGCAGAAGTCTCGAAAGAAGATCAGGGCTGCTTCGTCACCACATGACGATCGTACTTCGAATCCTAGCCGTACTGGTCCGCCGGGTCTGATCGTACCCGGTCACGATGGCCCATTGTATGCTCCGTTGGGCTACTACCCACCTGCAGTGTTACACAGCAGACGCTCAGGCGGCGCATCGCCCGGATCCCTCGGCCAGCAGGAGGTCAGTCCTCCATTACCACAACAGCCAAGAACTAAGGGTCAATCTCAACGGCAATCTTCTGGCGCTATGCCTTCGAAGCATTCTCCAGTTCTAGGCACTGGCCCAGTGTCTCGACGTCTTCCGGACGATCCGAATTGGCTTCCTCGACCCCGATCAGCGTCCTCTAATCAACCATACTCCATGAATCCTTACCAACTTCAACAGCACCCTCAGCCACCGCCACAAGTTCCCCCACGGTATGCGCACAACCGAAGGATTGTGTCTGGCCCACCGGATGTCCATTACCCGGAAGTTCAGTATCTCGGGACACGAAGGGTTGCGGCCCATACTCAGCCGTTCGCAGCGTCTTCTGGTCCTTCACTTCTACGTCGAGAATATTCTACCCTACAGCCACATGAAGGCAGTCCAAGTGCAGACGACAGCGGTTCGTCTGCCGAAGGCGTCCACGTCGATGTGGTGCCCTATGATCGTGGCCATGAAGTGAACGTTGGGTTCGAAGGCTCCATGGGAAGGCAGCGGAGGGGCCAGCGATGACCCAGCATAGAGTCTGGAGATTTGGAATTTACAGAAGGCTCGCAAGGCCTTACGTTATATAGACCTAGATTTTCTGGCTCATGCATCGATATTCAGGGCCCTGCACTAGTTCTATCATCATATACAAATGGGAACTCTATCTCGACGCTTGGAGCGTGGCTATCGTCGCTCTGCGCAGCTTAGTATTCTTCATGCCAGATCCTGCAACTTTCTCCCGACTGACATTCACGATGCAGCATCAAATCGGCTCGCTCCTCTTCAGCTAGCTCCCAGATTCCCAAGGCATCAACTCCAGGACAAAATGAATTATCCACCCATTACTCATATCCAAGTCTGTGCGAAAGGGCTCACTGGATGAAAGACCCGGGAGACAGGGGAGCGGAACAAAGACCAGCAGCACAGAACGCCACTATGTGGCCTGTGAAAGGTTAGCAAACAATAGACGTTCAACTCCAAGAGGTGAAGGGACAATGGCATTATGTCTTTGTCCTTGGCCAGAAACACCATTGTTTGGTAGCGCAAGCCATATAAGAACCTTTGGTGTGCACCCCGTCAAATTCATTCGGCATTCCCAAGTCTTCGACGACGTGCGTGATGTCTACTACACCTACCATCCGCCGTTGGAGTTTCTCCTCCGAGTCATCCCTGAACCTACCGCTCACACGTTCTCGTTCGATCAAGAAATACACCAAGAAGCTCTCTAATCTCTTATCCCCCACTCCCAAAGTTGCGGACGACACTGGAGTCAAGTTCGTCATCAATGCCACTCCACCCTTGACCAAGCCTGTAACAGTCACGAGCCCTACGTCCGCATATGGTCGGAAACGAGCGATGAGTCGTGGGGAAAAGGCCTTTGCGGCTTTCACAGAAAGCTGGAAAGCGGGCGTTGATACTGTGAGGTACGAGCGTGCTCCTGACGTCTGGTCGCCGCTTCATGCGCCAATTAACGAGCTCGCGAAAGCCGAAGATCGCCGCCGACTGGATCTGGCGCCAGGGCGACTCGAGTATTTGCTTTATGTCCGAGAAGGTGTAGGACTCCCAGTCGAGCATTGTCTTATCGTCGAGACAATGTGGTTGAGACCTTCTGAGGTGAGTTTCTTCAAAGCGCATGCGCTGATCATGGGCGAGGGTGAGGAAGCGAAATGCTTTTTCTAGACCTGAATTCGCCCCACTCATGGATGGCTTGCGCGTACAATTTGAGTATCGAAACCCGCACTCGGTATGCTAAGGTAAACTGGGTCAGGACATCTTCCGTCGCGGTGGGGGCGCCCACGAATGTAAAGTAATAAAACTACTTAGATATTCACTACCAGCTCATACCAGTAACATTGCCTCCTGTATGCGTTAGGTTTCCTCCGCCCCCAGAATTCGTGTGAGATTACCTTGCGGCTAGCAGCAGGTCGTTGCATCTTAGCTGCCAGTTGCTGGATTGATAAGCCTGTTGATACGCGATAGGTTGATAATTGCTAAAAAGTAAAGTAGGTTCGGCAAGGCACGTTCCAGTGCCATCCCAACCGTTTCTAGATTAGCAGGAAAGCGGACATAAAGTATCCATGAAACGTCAGGTATTGCGTGATTGCACCAACTTCATTCGTTCTGCTCAACCGTAAAAGGTAATAAGACGTAAAGTACCGTATACTTTGTGTGATGCGATCTCATTCTATCGCAAACCGTCCATTCTCCCCTTTTCCCTTTGCCGTGTCCGCATTCCCATTGGGTCCTCGTTGAGAGTGTACATTCTGTTCATCATGAGGAGCAAATCCGATCAGAACATGATCCATGAGAAGCGTCCCCAAGCGTCTGTTGAACGCCCATTGCACTCGGACTCATGTCACGAACCGGACGCTCCATACGCAGAGGCCTACTCTGCCCCATTGCACCGGCGGCTCAAGTCCCGGCATCTCCAGATGATCGCCATCGGAGGCATTATTGGGCCTGGACTGTTCGTCGGTTCTGGCAATGCGCTGCATCTTGCTGGACCAGGTGGCATTCTCATCAGCTTCTCCTTGGTCGGCATCATCGTTTTCTTTGTGATGCAGTCGCTCGGTGAGTTAGCGACCTTGATCGTAAGTCATCCTTTCCGAGCCTCTTTTTCCCCTTTTCGACCGTTTCAAGAGCCTCGGGACATGTCTAGCGAGCATTCGCTCAGAATATATGATTTGTGTCTCTATCCACTCACAAGAAGGAATGCTAACATCGAAATCACATAGCCTGTAACAGGCTCCTTCACAGAGTATGCATCGCGCTTCGTTGATGATTCTCTATCGTTTGCTCTTGGCTGGGCCTGTAGGTAATTTCGGAGCGTTGATATCCATTTCTAGCAATGCTGACTCCGAAGAGATTGGTACTTGTGGGTTACGGTGCTTGCGAATGAGTATAATGCAATCTCGCTGGTGATCATGTACTGGACGGACGTGGTCCCGCAGTGGGCTTGGATATTGATTTTCTGGTTCGTGTTCCTTGGCTTCAGCATGGCTGGGATTCTGGCCTATGGAGAAATCGAGTTTTGGCTGTCCTTGTAAGTTACGCTTCCGGCATTACGTCTACCGCGATATTGAACATGCTGACACCGGTGCAGGATTAAGATTATCAGTATCACCATCTTTTTCATTGTTGCTATCTTCATCAGTGGAGGAGTCATAGGGCCTCAAAAAATCGGCTTCAAGTATTGGCACAACCGTACGCTTCCCCCTTTTCGTCTACCCAGCAGGTCGGCTGACAGTAATCATCCACAGCCGGCGCTTTCGCTGATTCAATTAATGGCGTCGCCAATACCTTTGTCATCGCAGGTACACTTTATGCCGGCACAGAAATGGTTGGAATCACAGCCGGTGAAGCAGGAAATCCACGGCGAGCCGTACCACGCGCCATCCGTCAAGTCTTCTGGCGTATCTTGATCTTCTACGTTGGAATGATGTTCTTCATCGGCATACTGATCCCATGGAACGACAAACGCCTTCTGTCGAAGGCTTCCAAAACCGCAAAGTCGCCACTCACGATCGCGCTTTCAGATGCGGGAATCAACGCTGGAGCGTCACTGATCAACGCGGTCATCGTGATTGCTGTCCTCAGTGCGGGTAACTCATCGCTGTATGTCTCGTCGCGGACCATACTTTTCATGGCGCGGAACAGGAAGGCGCCGAGAATTCTGGGCAGGGTGAACAAGGCTGGGGTGCCGTGGGTCGCATTGCTACTTTCCAACCTGGTCGCGTGCATTGCTTTCCTGTCCGTCTCGAATGCTGCTGGCACAGTCTACGATGCGCTGATTACCCTCTCTGGTGTCGCCACCTTCATTGTGTGGTAAGTCAAAATCTGCAATGCCGTATCTGTCGTATACTCATCCTCTAGGGGCACGATCGAAATCATTCATATACGATTCCGCAACGGCCTAAAAGCTCAAGGTCAATCTGTTGACGACCTACCATTCAAAGCGATGTGGTACCCCTACGGCACTTACGCCGCTCTAGCGGCCAACATATTCCTCATCTTCTTTCAAGGCTACACGGCCTTCTTGAGCCCTTTCAGTGCCTCGAGCTTCGTAATCAGTTATGTCTTACTTCCCGCTTTTGTCATTCTACTTCTGGCATATAAATTTTGGAAAGGGACGAAATGGGTTAAGCTAGAGGAGATGGATATATGGACGGGTCGAAGGGTAGAGGGGCTGGGTGCATCGGGTGAGGAGTCGATGCCGGAGAAGAGGGGTTTTGTACAAAAAATGAAGAATGTGGCAGTCGGATAGGCTTTTGCGGTTGTGGTCAGCGTATGCCAGAGAGGTCATGACAAATGTATGCACTCCCGAGGACCTTAAAACGCTGAGGTTGGCGCTTATCACCTTAGACATATCCTTCAAGGCACTTATTGGCTGACCAAGCTCTAAAACATCATCCACCAGTCCGTCTCTCTCATACCTTAGAACGCCGATGTCTTAAAGCCCCGCTTCATTCCCCCCAGAATCTGTGGTCAGGTCTGTAACAGAAGTCTCCACGAAAACGAAAATGATCTATGCTCAAAGGCTTTCGGTCAGACTCTTCGGAGAGAAGCCACGTCCAATAGCTTGATTGACACTCCCTTCGGAAGGATGATCTACATCTGGGCTTTTGTTGTCTGATCTCATGCAAAGCATTTATGCTGAGGCGCATTCAGAATCCCACGGTCCTTGAAGGCCTGTTTGACTAGGGCGAGGGGCATCCTATAATCAGAAGGCGTTGCAACAGCCATTCGTCTAGATTACAGGTATATATCTCTCTGTGAATCATGCCTCGCGTCGTTCATGCGGTTCATGCAGTTGGAAGAAACAGACATACGGCTGAGCGTTTCGTGAGACGTTCACAACTAACTTAGAGCGTGAAGCTATCGGAGAACACAGCATCCCTATTCCCCAGCTGGGACGTTATTGATCTGCATTCGACTTCGGCCTACTGATGCTACAGATGATTGTGGAGTCGTGTCGCGACTAGTGTCAATGGAGGTGGTTGACTGCCCTTTCACTGTACCGAGGACCTCATGTGCACATGAGAAAAGAATCCTCCAAACCTACGACTTGAACGAAGTGCGGGACTAATCTCCTTGAATCAGGCCGCCTTGCCGGTCAAATGTGGACGTCAAACCGTTAGATGGTCTCAGCGGACCGCAAACTGCCAAGCATAATCACAGTGATTTCCAAAAAGATGGGCCGTGAGCAAAGCAAGATAGATGATGCTCAATCGATTCGCACGCATAGATAGGTCAATCTATTGCTTTTCAGTGGCTTGTTGAAAGGCGAGCTTTGTAACCCAGGAACTATCACAGTGCACTTCCTAGGGGGGCGCTCGATGCCGATCGATTCAACGTTCCTTCTGCGTCGTCTTCTCCGGATTAAATCCTGTGGTCAAGCAACGAGATGCCTATCTAGCTACGAGTCACCGCGGATCAACAATATTTTCGCCAGCCCGTCGCAACGAGTTTGCCTAGGAAGCGCCAAGGACAGGTGCATCACCTCATGACAGTACATTGAAAACACTGCAGGGGTTCCTGCTCATGAGATATTTCTATCGTGGGAAAGCCGTAGATACTTACACTGAATAGTATTATCATAGTATCCTTCCCACCAGTCAAGGGTAAATACATTGGGCTTGAGTCGCAAAGGGTAGCTGTTTTGTTGGAGAATATGGAGTCTCAAGAGGAGGATCCGACCTCGTACCTCGTGCTCGAGAGATGCGAGAGTGCCAGTATGTTTTGCCAGAGAGGACTTTTGCCCGACTTTTGAAGGTTGTCCGATATGAAGGACGACCGGATGTATTCGTTTGTTTGGAAGAGGCTGCGATGTTCTCTGCTTAAGCGGAACCAGCACCGCCATGCTCATAACTGGCTAGCCTGATCACTGAAGTCGGAATCGGACTGAAGCGGGGCAATTAGCATATATACTCTTGGTAGGCCTCGAAACGAGTGCAGAAACCATTCGAGGAACTTTCTCACCTCGCCAGCCCCTCCTTCGTGCTCCATGCCATCCAATTCGTCAACCTCGCCTCCGATGAGTGGCGCTCGCTCTCCTTCGGCCCGGGAGTAATGACCTCCGACGCTTATTGCAGCAACGGACAAGCCATGGATCATAATAGAGCCCAGGATAATAAAACAGACTACGGGCCAAATGGTTAGAATTGCCGTCCGGTGCGGATGATGGAGTGGTGGATGAGGGAGCGGTAACGAGGTTTCCGTTTCCAACTGTGCGCGAGCTTCAATAACAAGGAAGATGGCACCAACGCCCATCGGACCAAAATGACCACAGAACAACGCTTCCCTATATGTCTTAACATCAGGTATAAATCTTTTCATGGCTACGACAATAGGGATGCGCCGAAATAAGATGATCAAGATAAGAAGACCAATGAGTCGGCCGACCGTCAGGTGCGGTATGAGGACGCTTGAACCGAAATCAGACCAGGGAATTATTGCCCCAAAATAGACGAACATCGAAGAGTTCAGCATCAAGTCCAGAATTTCCGGTAATCTTGTCTCCTTGGTCTTGCTGCCAAACCATCCATCCCAGGCAAAACCAGTACCGGCTCCAAACGAGACAAGGAAATCATCAGTACCCAGTGTACTGCCGATACCAACGCATAGTATCGCGAGCAAGAAGTAGAACACAAAGAAGAACGAGGTCGCTATGTAGGCGCTGCCGTGAGCGAATCGTAGGGTGCGATTTGCACACACGCCAACGAATAGGCCGATAAGCGTCCCAAAAAGACATTTCCAAAGGATCGTATCGAGGATCCACTCTTTGATTGCAGAAGCTGCGGTCGGCTCGATTAGAACATACAGGCCCACGTATAAGAATGGAAATGATACACCATCGTTGGAACCTGACTCTGCCGACAGCATATGTCGTAGCCTTTTTGGGACTCTACTCGAAAACTGAGATGCGTTGAGCACACTGGCAGCGAGAACAGGGTCCGTGGGGGCGAGACATGCACTGATGATTAGTGCAGTACTGAACTCGGTTCCGAGAACTCCAAAGATCAACAAGGCGGTAACAAGCCAGCTGTAGGTCATCACGGGTCCGAGCAGTATGGCAACGCTCTTCCAGTGTCGCTTGAAGTACTTCCTCGGTAGCTCCACCCCAACTGCGAACACCTGCACCCCCACTATGATCCGTGATGCTTCCTGTGTGACATTGTCCTCCCATCCCCAACTTTTTGGATCAAACAGGCCAGCTCCCCTCGGGCCAAATGCAATACCAACGAGAGTGGCCAAAGGCGGCTCAGAAAGGTGAAGCCGATTCCGGATGAATTGTGAGAACAGGGCGTAGAGGATAAGGAATATCGATAGAATGAGGTAGAGTAGGTGAGCGGATGTCGGCTCAAGCTGCTTATCAATCCAGGCCATACCGAATGCGCATACACGTTCGATTTCGAGACAAACACGCAATGCAACGGACGGTTGTGGAATCGTCTAAAAACCCGGGCACCAAATGCAAGTCTCTGCCACCCCCACCAAAGTAAGTTACAGTCGACCCTGGTTATAAGGAGTCGCTTTAAACGTAGTTCCGGGTTAAACGCCTGCAAATGCGTCGGAAATCGGTTATTTTGCGATATTTATCGAAGTTTTAGTCTGTAGGGAGAGGCGATAGATTCTTCGCTTATTTTGGTGGAACTCCTTATAGAAAAAACGAAGAAAAAATCTGAATTCCTCTTTGCATGCAGGCTTTACCGACCAAATTTTCCATCTTCTTATCTTAATTTTATTACTAAATCGATAATTTCATATTTGCAGTGTTACAAATAGCTACTTCTACTACTTCTACTACTTCTTCGCGTTTGTCTATTTTAATTAAGTATAGAATAGATGCTTCGCAATCTCTTTTGACTATAATAATGTTGTTATCAAAGCAATCGCGAGTTAGCTACTCTCTATATTAGAAGAAGTAATTGCAAAAACTCTATTATTTGAAAGCTCTTTATAAAACTAGATTGTTATTTTATAAGAAGTTTGCAAACGTCTTTTAGACTAAGTTTAATAGAAGCATTTGTATTGCTAACGTCTATATATATTGATAGATTAATAAGAAAGATATCTACTTGAACAATTAAATTTGAATTACTTACAATTGTAATTGCAATAATAAGTAAATCGAAATAAAAAATAT
>JAABUJ010007005.1_pt1 | contig 10676 bp, 9 predicted proteins | sample 5559131 | NCBI WGS metagenome assembly JAABUJ01 (sample SAMN10711875, study PRJNA513366) | rock metagenome | isolation source: Antarctica rocks | place: Antarctica: Victoria Land, Mt New Zealand nord | collected 2016-01-07 | reverse complement strand
CACGTAGCCAACGATCGTATGCAGCACAGGCGCGTTTGCGGGCCTTTTCTTGCCGCTGATATAATAATAGGCGGCCTGAAACGCGTCCTCGAGCACGATCCCGAGAGCTTGAGTGAGAAAGAACCTGATGCGCCAGACTCGTGAGGTAGAATCATCATTCCGTGATCCGAAGCTATATTAATAAGCCCGGAAAGGAAGAACGCGAGGAAGATGTTCGAGTAACGTGCTACTATCGTGCGTTTAGGAAGACGTAGCACATCATGTGTGACAAAGCGAGATATGCCTTCGACCATGGCGCGGAAGTTCTGGTGCCAGAAGACGCTGCGTAACACAATAGCTAACACTCGTTCTATCAAGACACATATGTGGACGGCTAACTCCCAAAACTGCCGGACTGAGTACGCGTTGGTCGGGGAATCGAAGTTCGGATGCCAGTCCGCTGGCTTGCCAAGGCCTGAAGCTACAGAGAGTAAAGCGCAAACATATGTAAAAAGACTCAAATACGCAGCGACGTTTACCCAGAGGCCAATGGTGCTAGCTATGCGAAATACAAGCTTCTCGGACGTGACATCGCTAAGCCTACTAAAGAAATATTCCTGGTTCGCAGCAATAAGTCTTGGGTCTGGCGGCGGCTGCGCAGCTGAGATATCGTGGACTAGGAAGCATAGCACGGCTAGGGCAGAGATGCGAAGCAAGAATGCTCCCCGACTTGGTACGTATGAAGGGTCGTTTGAGGAGAATCGAGGAACGTTCTTGACCTGCCACGGCTTGCCAACGCTGCGTGGTGAAAAGAGCATGTCGCAGGCGAACCAAAATTTCGACCTGGCCGGCTCTTTGGGCGAAGGGTGGTCCATTTTCTTGGAATTGACGCTGCCATTGATGTTGTTCTTCTTGCGGTCTGCTTCGGGTCCACCAATTTCATAACTCCATTTGCCTATAAGGAGCTTTTCAATTGCGCTTAACGTGCAACCCATGGTGATTCCTGCCGGCAAAGTCTTCGTCATTTTGTTGTCCATGCGATCATGCACTGTAAGGTGGAAATAGTATGCTGCTGCGACCATGACAACGATAGCAGCATAACGAAGGGAGGAAGTAGGCTTCGTGAAGGCTGCAGCACCGAAAGCAGAAAGTTGAACAGCCAGCAATCCATATGGATGGGTCAACGCAGAGAGAACTGTGATGACAATAGCTGATGGAGTGAACATCATGCCGTCCTGAACGAAGTCCTGAAAAGGAGATCTCGCAAGCGAGCAATGAGTAGACAGAAAATAAGAGACCTTGGAGCGTTTAATATTACTTTCGCGTCTTTTCGACACTAGTGTTGGCTTCCTCCAAAGTCCAAACAAGAGCTAGAATTGCAATCTTGCGTTTACTAATATAGTACGGCCCAGCCGCACAGGATTCGATCCTCAACCTATCATACAACATCACGTCTTAGCAGGTAAATAGCTGGCGCCATGGCTCGAGGATACAATCTGATCAGCGAGCCAGCTTATAAGCTGTCAGATCGGATGAATGGAATTTAAATATTCAATCTGATGCAGACCGAACTCTGAGGTCCGATTGAGGCCAAAAACCGCTAAGCGCCACGCCAAGCCGCGAACCACAGCCTTGCTCTTTCAGCTCGACTTTGTTCCTTCCACCACAGCCAACAGGTAATGTCATATGGTCGCTTCGCATCTTTCGGAATCGCCTCAGCTGCCGGCATACTAGGAGGTCCGTCGTCTCCACCCTCCATATCAAACACACTTACTAATTCTTGTTCAGGCTACTACACCTTCATGCCCGAGCTCGACGAAATCCAGAAAGAGAAGGAACTGAAAGAGCAGTATGTCCGAGCGCTACCAACCCAGCTCTGAATTGCTGGGCTAATGGTTTCCAGGTCCAACGCAACTCTTGAAAGCCGATATCTGGTCGAGAAGCCTGCAGACAAGCCTGCCGAGATGCCAGCGGTAAAGGCGGAGAGAGGTTTGCTGGCTACTGCAACCGAAGGCGAAGGGGAGAGAAAACCGTGATGAAAAGGGTATAGACATGGCGTTGCAGATTACGGCAGACTAGGAGTTGTGGAAGAGGCAACGCCTGAGGCGGAAGGAATAGCGCGCAAAGGGAAGAAGGTGGTGTTCGCAAGCCTAGGAATCGTACCCACGCGCCAGGAGGGGATTTAAAAGGTGGGGGGATATATCGAAGCCTCCGAAAAGCACGTGGAAGGTAGACGGCACAGATATGCCTTTGTATAGGAGGCGGCCACAATTCGACGGGAGAGTATTCATAAGGGGCTCTCGAAACAGTGAGATGACGGCGGAACGACGTTGTAGGGAACAAGAGTGTACCGCGAATGAGTTGTGTGCCATATTCATAGGCTAAATGGTTAGAGTAGTCAGTGTCGATATCAGGGCACAATCATGTTCTATGTCTATTAATGGTCGATTGCCAATTAATGCTGAACTGCATCATCTAAAATTATTTCTTGAGCATACTTTTACACCTTCATAACCAGCTACCCCTTACACCTCTGTGACTAATTGCCCCGATGCTCCCATGGGTAAACCACCAAAGACCTTGCCAGCAGGCCCTTCCAACCATTCGCCGGGCACACCGACCCTGCAACCTTTCGCATCACTGATCCATCTCACGAACACTGGGTTAGCGTTCTCGACCTCAGGCTCTTCCGAAAGTGTAGTGTCCAGACCTGCCGCAGCATTGGCAGTAATTTCGGCTTGTGAGATCTTGCCGCGGCGTTTGGGGGCTTGTTTCTTGAGTAGACGGTTAATGGTGTCCGCTTTCTCTTCTTCATTGCGCTTCTCGCTGAGGTTCTTGCGGCGACGAGCCATTTCGGCACGACGCATGGCGTGTTCTTCGGCGGTCAGATGCTTCTTGATTTGTGGTTCTGATACCCAATGTTAGTAATGGACGGACTATGCGCTGGAGGTAGCTGAGAAGAGAAGAAACGCGATGAGCACGGGATAAGATAGCGACACTTACCCATCGGCAGTTGCAGAAAGTCATTACCCATCACTTCACTAAGCCTGCTTTTCTGTCTTTTCGTCATCTTACTGACGTCCGGCGTGCTGGCTCTGCTGCCCACGCCAGCGCTTTGTATATCGCCTTCCTCGTCTTGGTCCATCTCGTCCACGTCTCCAATCTCCTCGCCTTCGGAATTAATAGAAGATAGATCCTCGTCATCCTCCTCCCCCTCCATTTCCTTTTCTCCGACACCCTTCAGCTTGCCACTCTGTGCTGGGGTAACAGTCACTCTAGGCTTTGATGCCGGTCCAGTCATCCCTATTACTGGAGGAGGCGGCATAGGCGATTCATCCTCCATCTCGACATCTTCGTCTTCTTCGCCGCTACCGCTTTCAGCCTCGTCCTCGTCGGCCGCCTCGTCCTGCTCTAGCTCCTCCTCCTCGTCATTCTCGTCTGCATCAATGTCGTCGTCAGTGGCTTCGGGTTCTCCGATCTGATCCTCTACCGGGATGTCCTCTTCGGCCTCTTCCTCTTCTTCCTCCTCCTCCTCTTCATCGTCACTCTCACTCTCAACTACATAGCTCTTCTTGCCTCGGTTACTCCGCGGCCCGGTGATAATATCCGCAGGCTCCAAGCCGTCGCGAGTTCCCACCCGTCCGCTGGAGGTGGCTTCACGTAATCTATTTGAGGGCATTTTCACCGTAAGGCGTATCGCCTTCTTGGCACCTTCTGGAGAATCGGAGCTTTCACGGGCGATGGTCACTTGCTTCCCCGGTCCTGATGCACTACGTCTGGGACGCGTTGACGCTGCGGGCGCAGGTGGGGGCGCAGGTGGACTAGCATTGGATGTCAGATTATTGCGCGTACGAAGGCTACGTCGTGCCGACATAATGAGAGCAGTATTCAAGGCCGTAGAGATTTGCTTCTTTCTAAACCCCAGCCTCAGGTGTTTAGAGGATCCGCGGAGCGTAGCAGTCTGAAAGTACTCTGCGCAACGATGGGAGAAGAAAACAGCGCCGCGCAAGATAAATACTCTCAATGCTGCTGTCGGGGTCTGCAAGCTTAGGCCTTCGTAGTGATCGAGCAAGGTGACTATGACATGTGGGATGATTGCAGATGAATACGTGGGGGGTCAAAGGATTAAGTGGAAACGAAGGAATGAGTAGTGTTAAGCTTACATGGTGCGCGTGTAATCGCCCAGTCCGTCTTCAAGGCTGCGCTTTCGCTTAGCGAGCCTTTCTGCCATCTATCGCTGCCAAATGCCAATCGTTGGCCAGGTGCTGCGCCTGGATACCGTGGTGTCTCATGCGCGGCGGCAGCTTCTAGGTCCGATATCCAACAAAATTTATGTCACATGCTACGACTTTGAGAATCCGCTCAATTGGAGGGTATCACGCTGCTCTCAAGCTCTTCCACAACACAAAAACTTTCTTGACTCTCTGCGACCCAGCGCTGTTCAACTCTCTCCTCGAACGTACTTTGATGCCACACCAAGCTTCTTCGGCGCTACTTCCGATCTTATCTAATCGTGCCGAGGTTCCCGTCTGTCGCATTGACTTCAACCGCTCTTAAGACACAATATGAAACTTCAGCTTGCAGTTGCTGAAGTAACCACTGGAAGATGCAGGAGCTCCGCCATGCTCTGTACGGTCCAGTCAACGTTTGACGCTGGACCTACATGCTTTCCGGATCGAATGGGGCTGCTGGCTGTTGCACAAGTATTGTAGTTGTATTACGAAGAAGAGGATGCCTCGCAGCAACTCAGGCTGTGGTGTGGTGTTTTGGTTAATGGATCAAGGTGCAAATTACCGCCAATCTTCTTGGTTGGGTGGCCAAATTCATGGTCTATCAGGGCAAGCGATGTTGCCAACGATGCTGCGAGGAGTCGTCAATACAATCCACCCGACGCTGCTCATCAGTTGACAACGCGGTAAAAGTCACCCAAAACCAGTAACTCCTCCCTTGAAAATCCTCCCCGGCAATGCTGCGATAAAAGAATTCGGGTAGTCTCGAGACTGACCAAGCCAAGATTCATGTGTTACCTCAAAGTTCTCTATTGCCAAGTTGCAGCAAGCAGCAGAGCCGAAAAAAAGTACAGTACCGCTATGATTAGTTAGCTGATTGATCTCTTATCGTTGCTTGAGGTATGTGTAACGGATTCTCCTCTGTTTGCACATAAGGCGAGTTTGCTCAAGCTTGGCAACATGCAGGTGAGCTCTTTTGTCTGTTGACGACTGGAGGACGAACAAACCGACTATGGCACATGATCTGCTGTAGTGTATATAAATCTCTGCCTTTCCCTCTCGGTTCTTGATTTGCTGGCAAAACGCTATTAAATTGCACATTTTGGCCCTCTCATTCAAGGCTTCCCATTGATTTAGTCAGCGCAAGTTTGACCTGCAAGCATACATCCCATTGCTCCAGATCTTTGACTCCGTTGCGATAGGTACCGTGGATCCTGTGCCACCATGCCGAACAATAGGAAACAAAGTTGGACGCCCCTCAAAATTGACTTCAGCCGAACAGAGAACGAAAGCACTACTGCAAAAGCCATCATAAAAGACGGGACAACCCAGAACGACAACCAGCGTCCAGAGCTCGCCGAGGCCGAAAGAAGGGGCAACGCAGAGTCTGACACATTGGGCAAGACCAGTAGCAAAAAGCCGGAATCACAGGCAAACCCCAGCTCTCGGATATCGGAAGCTTCTTCCACATCTAGAGCCAGCATGCACTATGTGGAAAGGAAAGACAGCGATGAATCCTATGATCCGGGCGACGACGATGACATAGGTGCTGCATATGAAGACGGTGAAATCGAGAGAGATCACAGGACTAGAGCCACAGGACGAAAGGTGGAGTATCACAAGAGATACAACACCTCGCAGCGGAGCCGAAAGTAGGCCTGGAATGTTCGGATTGCTGTACAGCCCAATAGTAGAACCTGGTACTGGATGCTCTGACTGCGGCGCTTGGAATTATTTACGTTTTATCTGAGAGGAATGAATGATTACTGGTCGAGCAGTCCATCGCCCTACCGTTGGAACGCTTTGTTCTTCAAAGATCACAGCGGTGTGCTCTTGGTCAGTAAGCTATTGGAAGGAGCGCCCTCAGGGTGCTGGTAGGAAAAGTACTGCATGACCGGTGCCGATGATTAGAAAAGATGTAGTATAGTCACGCCTCCACGTGTTGTGGAAGAGCTCGCGATGGGTGTCGCGCCCACAGGCAACTTGTGAAAGCGTTGTTGGTTGATGGCGGTGCCGATCTCGAGATGCCCTGCAGACTAGCAGCCAAAGTCTCCCAGGTCCTGTCCGACGATCCACCAAAAATTTCTCACTACTGTATCATCGGCTACTGCTCCTCCCTCCTGTCTTCCTCAATCATCTGCATCTCCATCCTCCTCTCCTCTCACTCTTCCTCGCATCCTCCGGCTTCTCACTCATCTCTTTTCTAGCTTCTCTTTCTACCTTAAGAAATTGACGATCCAGCCTCTCCATCTTCGACCCCAACATCGCCCTCTCCCTCGACCTATCCTCTTCCAATTTCCGCTCCTCGGTGGATGCTTGCCAGAATTACTTTAAGCTTTCAGCCACGAATGTCTAGCCTTGTTTAGATCGTATCAGCCTTCCCTAAAGATCTTGTAGGTAACCGAGACTTGAGACCTTTCTTCTGGATCTTGAGCCACGGCCGGAAAGCACACTGCTTTAGCGTTGCTCCTATTTGCTGTGCTCGTATACGATTTGGGACAGAGGACCTCGGTCACAACAACACTAGTCAGGAGTAAGGTACTGATATGTTGAAGAGCGGAAGCTATAGGTGTTTCATGACAGAAAAAACAGACCAGACGGCGATTTGGTGAGATCCTGCCCCTGGTGACGGGTAGTTTACATTGAACTAATGGAAGTCACGTCCATAATACTACCCCTACGTAGAGGCGACCTTCGATGCATGAGACGGCGAGAACGCGATTCAAACCAAGGAAATTCTCACAATACACATTTTAGAGATTCCAACAGATAATGACAAGAACATGTCTAATTTGAGTACTACCATCGACGGAAGTCCACAGTCCACTCTCCATCAACTCTAGTATGAAATGAAAGAGACAGCCTTCCACCTCCTCCTATCCTCAGCAGTGACGGGAAGACATGTGTAAGGCTCGTTGCCGCTCCCATCCTTTTTCATCACCTGCGAGATGTCCTTCCCTACCCTCATAGACTTCGGATCACAGTCTTCTTTCCCATAAACGATTACCGAATTCATGGTATAGGCACCCGTGCCCCAGAAGATGGATACCCAGTCGGTGGTGGGCTGGAAGCCGATACAGCGGCTCTTCAGCTGGGGGCGAGGGCCCACGAGTTCGCTGGTCTTGCACGCGGAGGGGGAGTTGCCCATCCAGGGGTAGTGCCAGCGAGCTTCGAGGGCGTTGAGGTGTGAGGCGGATGGGGATGTGGTGTCTGTGGTGGTGGTGCTGTTGAGAGTGGTGGGGAGAGCGGTGGCGCCCAGGGCGAGGAGGAGGAGAGAGATGACCTGCATCTTGGTTGGGTATTTGGAGAAAGGTGGTACTGTAGGTCAGGTGCTGCTGTGTTGATTCGGTTATCAGGTTTGGAGAATGGCTCAACCGGTTGGGAGCTTCGTTTTGACTGAAGTCCATGCTTTGTTCTCGATAATTCATTTGTTGGGTATAAGAAGCTTGTATCCTTTGTGCGCGGGAGATGAAAAGATTTTGTAGCACTTCTTTGTTCACAAGGCCACACCCTTTTCACCTCTTCCATCAAGCATGCTGTGGTAAAATCAGGCGACTAGTAGTGCCTGTCTATAACCTGTTCGCAAAAAGCAGAGGAATACAGCCAACCCAATTACATATTAGCCACTGGATTGCTCCGAAGCCCATCCGTTACCCACAGGAATCACCAAACTACCCCCCTAACCCACGCCAGCCTCTGCATAAATGGGCGGGCCACTAATCGAAGTCCGGTTCTTCCCCTACATTTACGTCGTCACCGTAAGCCGCATCCTTCTCCGACAATGGCTTAGAATCCGACCGGCGCCTACCAGTAAGAGCGGTGTCATAATGGCTTCGAAATTCGGAATTGAAGCGGAGAAGGAACAAGTGTGCAACGTGTTTGTCCTGAGGCAGCAGCCACCCGTCCGTCCGCTTTCCATGAGTTGCACGGACCACGATTTCCGTCTTCCTCGACGCCATGCTCAGTGCTGTATTGGCCAGATCGAGCCATATGCTGCACCAGTAGCAGCTCGACTTAGAAACTCCAATCTCATAGGTCCCACCTGCTCCTGCGCTTTGTGATGTGTTGATGAGAAACAAGGTAAGTGTTAATTCCGCATGTTGGCATTGATCGATGCGCGTAGACCCTGGGGGCCCCTCTTGAGCATCGTGAAAGCGCGCCTTGACCTGTCCCTCAAAGCTCGTGATCTGAGCAAGTCCAGGTTGTTGAGCCGCCCATTTGTTCAAAGCACGGATCAAGGGTCCCTCAACCTCTTTTCGGTGCGGATGCTGATTCGCGAAACGCTAATCTCGATTAGCTCGTATTCAACGTCTTGTTGCTCAGTTGGACCAGACCTGTTCAAATCTAATCTCTCGTATGCCCTTCGACGACAGCCGCGACACTTCCTTTTGGAAATGAGAAATGGCGTAGAGATAATCCGAGAGTTTTCGGAACTTATCGTTTTGCTCACGATCAACAAGACTCTCAAGCTTGTGAACCTTGGTGCATAATTCGAATGCTTGACCAATGATTTTTGCGAGGTTCTGTGTCTTCGCCTGTGCATTCACACGAGCAATGGCTCTTATGAACTTGTCCAGATAGTCGACCAAGCGACGATCAGGCTTGATGATCCTTCGCTGCTTGAGTTGCTCTTCCAGTTGATGATACTTGAGCGTCCTCGTGTCCACATTCATGATGTTCTGCACATCAAGCTTCTGATTCTGTTGATTGAGTTCGTAATGTTTTGCCAATTTCTGGCACCGGGAGACGATCTTACGCTTCGTGTAGTCGACGACATGGGGAAGAATCTCCGTTGCGGGCGTTTGTTCTTCGGCATATTTTCGTAACAGATTCATGTACTGCTGTTCAGCTTGTGACGCTTGATTGTCATTTCGGGCCCAATACAAGATGAAGCTCTCCGAAGTGAGCCTCATGGTCGTCGCTACCACTTCGGATTTTGGGCTCTTGATAAGAAGCAGGGCAAGGCCGTCAAGAAGTGAAAGGTGCTTACTAATGGTGGTGTCGGGCCCGTAGGCGTTGGCAGCGTAATTGACGCTCTGCATCTCGATATCCGCATGGAAGTCGAGCAGAGAAAATGCATGAATCTGGTTGGCAAACATTGCCTCATCGAAGACAGGCGTCTGCACGGATGTTGCCATCGTAGTAGAAGGTTTGTAATGCTAGGTGGTAGAACAACTTAAGCAATTGATAAGCTGATAGTCTCGAGTGTGCTAAAGATGGTTGTAGTAAAGCTAGTGTAGATGTGTGGATGTAATTGTAGGAGGGATGGAGCGGAGGACACTCCTTTAGTAAGGAAGAATGACAAAGCTTGACGGTGAATGACCTTCGGAAGAGACTGTGAAACAGTATTAAACAGGATGTAAGATGAAGCGAGTGTGAAGAAGTAAAGGAAGGAGATGCTATTAGTGAGGAGCACGAATTCACATGCCAAGTCTTTGTCAATTAGCGCTTTCACAACGGTTGTCGCCCCTTGACCTTATTTTTAGATTCTCGATCTTACTATCTAAATTTGTATGCAGATTACTTGAGAGCTCAAAACACATTAATTATTTACAATTCTTATTATTTGAAGTCTAAATACGAGATTACACGTTGAAATCTAATATTGCAACTATCTTACAACATAATTTATTGTAGAATCGACTTTATTATCAAATTTAAAGCTCTTAATCTTCTTTATAATTATTGAACTCTTGTGTTACGCGTCGCGTGCTAATAGATACTATTCGTCGCGTATCGCTCTTCACAAGATAATCAAAAAGAAAAGATTTGCCAACAAAATCAAGATAATTAAGATGGCTTGACCCTTGAGCATCTTGAATTTCGAATCAAGATGATCAAGATAATTAAGGCCTTAAACATCTTGAACATCTTAAATTTCAAATGATGAAAAAGTATATAGCTTTCGAACGCGATTCTTTTATAAATTGTGTTCAACTTATCTTAAGTCTTTACTTATTGTTACTTTGATTCATTGAATCATCTACGAAAATTTATTAAACATAAGATTGTCTATAATTGCAAATCTTGTTATCAAATGATTGCTTGCATTGCCTAAAAACGCCTACAAATCTCTTTAATAACATAATTTTCTTTAATATTTTTTACGAAAGTACTAGCGTAACACTTTGAATACTTTAAGAATGTTTGTATTAGATTAACGTGTTTTTATCTCAAACAATAGCTTAATAACATCACGTCGACTCTCTATTAATGAAGATGACAAAATAAGAATTAACAAGTTTAACGTTTATTATAAAGATTGTATCGACTTGAAGAACTAACTTATGCAAATGAATATTTATTTTATCTTCTATCTTGTTCTAGCGAACAAAAAAATAATTTTCGCATTAACATTTTTTAGAGAAAGAGTTTAGCATTGACTTAAGTCAAATTAGATTAATCGTCGATTCGGTTTTCGATTCCAACTTTTGGAATCGAATTGAATCGACGATTCAACTTTAGAAA
>JAABUJ010007004.1_pt1 | contig 10676 bp, 11 predicted proteins | sample 5559131 | NCBI WGS metagenome assembly JAABUJ01 (sample SAMN10711875, study PRJNA513366) | rock metagenome | isolation source: Antarctica rocks | place: Antarctica: Victoria Land, Mt New Zealand nord | collected 2016-01-07 | reverse complement strand
TGCGCGACACCCGGTTGGTGCTCGGCTACCTCGCGGTACTGGCGGTGGCGGGTGGCGCCGGTGTGGTGGTCTGGCTCCTCTAGCGGCGGGGCACGTACACGGTGCGCTCGGCGTCGATCGGCTCGAACTTCTGTTGGGTGCTCAGCGCCTCCGACAACCGCTCACGGGCCACGCCGGCCAACTTCTTCGTCGTGGGGCTGTTGGCGATGCGCTGATAGTTCTTGCTGATCTGCTCGTAGCGCCTGCGGCCGGCCTTGGTGCCCATCACATAGCCGGTCGCGGCCCCGATCACGAAACCGATCATTCTTCACGCACTCCTCTCCACAGCGAACCCTGGGCACCCATCTTGCCGTACTGCCCGACGGGCAGCCGGGCGGGCGGTCAGCGGCTGCCGGATTGGGAAGCGGCGCAGAGCGTGCGCTAGGCTTGCGCACCGTCGCCTCACCCGCGTTGGACGAGGCGGCTGCGGTCCCCTGTAGCTCAATTGGCAGAGCAGCCGACTGTTAATCGGCAGGTTACTGGTTCGAGTCCAGTCGGGGGAGCACAGCATCAACCCTGTGACCTGCGGAAACGTCCTAAACCGTCCTGAGTTGTCCTCTGGCGTGCGATCTACGTGCGATTGGGTGTCAGGTGAGGGCCTCGGCAGGTAGATGCCCAGCGGTCGTCTGAGCGGCCTCTACGGCGTGTCTGAGACCGCTCGGCCAGGGCAGCGGCCTGGGTACGAGCCATCCGCCAGGTGCTTGACGATCAACCCCCTTACGGTGACCTCGCACTCATCGGGGCTAGCCGACTAGCGTGCACCCATGGATTGCCAAGTGTTGAAGTGCTCTAACGAGGCGACGGTCGCGAGGTCGCTTCGCCAGTCAACAGCCGAGGGTGACGGTGTGCATCCGCTCTGGCGGACCGCACAAGCCAAGGGCCGGGCCTGCGCAACCGACGACGCCGAAACGCGTTTTAGGACAGCATGGGGTCGCGCTTTGAGGCGCCCCAGACGGTCTTCGTGCCGGTGTCCAGCTGCGGCGAGGCTGCCTGCGGCGCGTAGGGCAGAAAGCGCCGCAGGGATCCCCAGTCTCGTCCCCAGTCGCCGGACAGGTAGGTCGGGACGGTTTGTTGTATGGCGACGAGGTCGAGCCAACCCAGGGGCCCACCACCGAAGGCGTCCTGCCATTCGTCCGACGCAACGGCCAGTCGCCCACCCGGCGGCGATATCCGAACCGTTGGTACCTCCGCGATGCCGTTGCGCACCGCGAAGGGCCGCTGACAGGGAAACTCTAGACCCACCGGCCAGTCGACCAGTGCGGGCTGGTTGCCCACGGCCGACTGCATCGACTCCAGTTGCGGTACCCGCGGCGGCGTGATCGCGGCCCACACCGTCGGGTCGAGATTGTCATCGAGCACCCGCATCCGCACGGCGTCGGCCTCGCGCGGTACCGCGCTGAGCGGCACCCGCATGTTCCGCCAGCCAGATCCACCCTCGGGGTCGAGCAACGACGTCTCGCCCACCTGCTGCACCGCCGAGCCTGCGGTTTGACCGAACTGCATCAGCATCGACACACCGCCCCGCTGCTTGCCGACCGAGTCGATGGTGGCGATCAACCCGGCCGCGGTCACCACCACCAGCGGCGCACCTTCTGTACTGCGCGGCAGCCGGAACCAGCCGGTGGTCAGGTTGGCGGAGCGCTGCTCCCCGGAAACCCAGCTACCGCTCACCGGGAGGGCGCCCGGTCGCAGCCCGGCGGGCAAGGTGGTGCGGTTTGACGGCCCGTCCAGATTCTGTCCCGCGGTCGCCGGATCGACATTCGGGGGGAGTCCACGCGGGCCGAAACCGACGGAGTCGGGACGATCGAGCCCGTTCGCGGTGCCGTTTACGGTCGGCAGCACTCCGGACATCGGTTGCTTCTCGACCCGGACATCGTCGGCCAGAGCGCATGACCGGCCGCCCAGGGCGCTGATGTTGGCGGAGGCGAGGGTGTAGTTCGGCCAGCGCTGCACCGCGGCTTTGGCGAAGACGAGCACCTCGGCGAGGACCATCACGCCGGCCACCACGGCGATCGGGGAAAACGGGAGCCGGCGCGATCCACCGGTCGCAGCCGGAGGCGTTCCGGCTTCCTCGGCACGCCGGGGGGCGCGCAGGTGTTCCACAAACGCGACCGCCGCAGTCAGCGCCGACAACAGGATGATGACGGAGCTGGCGGTCACGCCGTGGAACACCGGCGCGCTCGCGGACCAGGGAATGCCCCAGGCCGCGGTGTAGAGCCAGGCGTCCTGCCCGGTGACCGCGAAGGCGAGCACGGCCAGGAGGGCGGCGAGGAACAGGGCTCGGTTGCGGCGGGAGCGCAGCACCCGCGCGCCGACGGCTACCGCAGTAAGTGCGGCCAGCGCCGCACCCATGCCGGCAAACGCCCCGAAGTGGTGCGACCACTTGGTGGGCGTGACGACCAGGACGCCGAAGGAGCCCGCGACGGTGAACAGCAGCCGGCGCGAGGGACCAGCCGGCGCGCCCGGCAGCTTCCGGCGGCGCAGCAGCACGGCGGTGCTCACCACCAAGCACAACATGACGATCAGCACCGGGAACCGTCGCGCCAGCGAACCGTCCGCGCCGCCACCGAATAGAAATTCGTAGCGGACGAGCTCCTGGAACCACGCCCAATTTGGCCCGCGACCGGTTCGAACCCGCGTGCCCTCCTGCACGGCGGCGAGCGTCTGGTCGGCAAAGATCACGGCCAACACGACCAGTCCCGCCGCAGCAAACGGCGCCAACGTCGGCAACCAACCCACCTGCGCCGCCCGCCTGCGCACCAGGAGCAGCAGCGGCTTCAGCCCCGCGAGCACCGGAAGCAAACAGATCAGTCCGGTCGGCCCGGCGGCCAGGGTGAACCCGGACACAAGCAGCACCAGGGCGGCCGGTAGCAGACGCTCGGAGGCGATGCTGCGCTCCACCAGACACCAGGTGACCACCACGCCCAGGGCGATCAGCGGCTCCGGCCGCAAACCGTTGTTGTAAGGGAGCCAAAAGGCCAGGAACACAGCCGCCGCGGTCCAGCCGGCGGCGCGGCTGCGTTTCACCGAGTGGCCGAGCCTGGGCAGCAACTCACGGCTGAGCGTCAGCCACGTGAGCATACCGATGAGCAGAGCTGGCAGCCGCAGCCAGGGACTCGCGGTGCTCACCCGGCTCATCACGTCGATCACGTCGTAGTACCAACCGAACGGCGCCTCCGGCACCCCCAGCCATCGGTAGTAATTGGCGAGGTAACCGCTGGAGCGCGCCGCCCTCACCATCGTCAACAGGTAACCATCATCGGAGGTGTTGGTGCCGACAATGTGCCACAGCGCCAGCGTCCCCACCACCACGCCGTCCCGGACCGTGGGCCGCCACCACCGCCGCTGTAGCAACCGAGCGGCGCGGTGCCGGCTTCGGGTATCCATGCCGTGCAGCGCAAATAAGCTGCTCACGGCGCAGACCGCGGCCAGCAGCATGGCGCTCAGCTTCAGCCACGTCGGGCTGGTGAAGAACCGGGTGTCGATCGTCGCCGTGAGGGACAGCCCCGGCGGGGTGGCACCCAGCACGTCGCTATACACCCCGGTCACCTGCGGGCGCACGTCGCCGGTGGCTGTCACCGTGCGTCCGGCCAGATGTGCGGTGGTGGCAGTGGCGGTGGACGTGAGGTTGAGTGCGCAGCCGGCCCCGGTGAGCTCGGCCACGAGGGCTGACAGCAGCGTTTGTCCGCGGAGGTCAATCGCGAGCGTTCCCCCTTGGACGCTGACCAGCAGACCCTTCTTGGCCGCATCGGGCGCACCGGCTGGGACCGTGGACAGCACCGTGCCACCACCTGACGCGGCCACCCCGGACATCGCCGCGCACGGCACAGCTATCTTCAGCCGCGCAGGCGCGTAGGCCACCAGCGGGGCGGTGACGTCGGCGACCGTGCTCTGCTGCTGTGGCCACCGCAGTGCTGCGGTCTGCTCGTGTACCGGCAGGAAGGGCACCGCGATCGCCGCCAGGGCGCCGAGGAGGCCCAGCACGGCGGCGAGCACCCCCCATGGTCCCCCGGCCCGAGTCGGCAACGCCGGTGCCTGGGTCTGTCGGTCCGCGGTCAGCAACGTCACGGCCATGCAGCATAGGCGACACCGGATGGTTCGGAAGGCGTTCTAACCCGCGACACGCTTACGACATACCCGGCCGCAGTACCGTCTGTCAGCAGAATGGAACAACCGCTCCGGCGCACTGCGCCGTCGCGAGGGCGTAGCCCTGCTGGGTCACGCGGTCGTGGTGGTGAGTGCTGCGGCGTCCTGGCTCAGCAGCACCTTGCGGACGCTGGCTGCCTTCCACACGGCCGTGGCCCGGGAGGTGGCGAGGGTGGTCGCGGCCTCCTCGGGTGAGGTGCCCTTGGTCAACTCGTGCCGTTCCTTCGCGGTGTGGACGCCGTCTGCGGTGAGCCCGTTGGCGATGCCCCAGAGGGTGGCCCCGTCCTGGCGCTCAGAGACGATCCGAGCCACGATCTCGGTCGGCAGCACACTCGGCCTACCCAGCCGGACACCAGCGGCCCTGCGGGCTGCCAGAGCCTCCCGGGTGCGGGCGCCGATCTGCTCGCGCTCCAACTCGGCCACACCGCCCATGATGGTCGTGGTGAACCGGCCCGCCGGGGTGCTGGTGTCGATGGTGTGGTCGCAGGCCGTCAGTTCCCAGTCCTCCCGGTCGGCTCGGGCCACGAGCCCGGCGAGGTCGAGCACGGAGCGGGTGAGCCGGTCGGACTTGGCGACGAGCAGGGTCGCGGCGTCACGGTTGCGCATGGCCTCCAGAGCGGCGTGTCCAGCGGGGCGGTCGTCGGCGGGCTTGCTGCCCGAGACCCCCTCGTCGGTGTGCCACGCCACGATGGTCCAGGCCCGCTGCTCGGCCTCGGCGGTGATCATCGCCCGCTGTGCGTCCTGCCCGGCTCCGCTGGCCGCCTGCTCGTCCGTGCTCACCCGGGCGTAGCCGATGCAGGTGTTGATCGGGGCGGACTTCCGGGTGCGGTCCATACTCTCATTGTAACCAAAGGGTCAATTAGTTACAAGTGGCGACGGTGCACGGGTCGGTGAGGATGGCCCGCGAGGTCTGCACATCCACCCCCGCCATGAGATCGAGGGCCAGCACCGCACCCTCCAGCCGAGCGCGGTAGGTGTCGGGTGCGACCAACTCCCCGGCTCGGACCGACGCGAGGACGGCCCGCAGGTGGGTGGCCACGTCGGCCACGTCGGTCCGGGTCATGGCGGTCATCGGCGGTCTCCTCGTCGTGGCATTCGGACGACCTCGGCACTCTGGCCATCCCGGTGTACATCGTCGGCCACCCGGTCTGCTGGCGTCCAGTCTGGCCGTTCCCAGGGGTCTCGGACCGGGAGGGCGTCGAATGCACCTATCTCGCGGGTGAGTCTGGCGATCTCGGCGTCCAGGACGTCGCCGGTCACCACGGGTGCGGCAGTGATATCGAGGCCCAAGAGGGCAGCCTCGCGCTTCTCGATGTCGAGCAGTACCCGGATGGCAGCGATCTCGTCTCGGGTAGCGATCAGCGGCGTGTCGGTGATGATCCCCACGAGTCGCTGCCGGAGAGCATCCAACCGGTTCTGCGCGAGCAGGCGGGCGGCGTCGGTGGGCTCGCGGTATGACGTGACGAGCGCCCGGGCTACCGCCTTGTGCGCCGACGACGGGTCGCGGTAGTCGAGCGTCTGCGCGATGTCGGCGTAGCTCTGGCCTTGCGCCCGCAACCTTGCCGCCTCGGCTTCCTTCTGACGACGGCGCTCGGTCGCGGTGATCCTCGCGGGTGTCGTGCCCTTGCTGTCCCGCGCGCTGTCCTGCTGGTCGCCTTCGGTGTCCATTGTTGACCGTCCGGTCATGACTGGCGGCGACTGACGAGACGAGCGAGGTCCCTCTGCAACTGCTCGCGTGACGGCGGGCCGTAGATTTCTGGCCTCACCCTGCGCAAGTGGTCGATAATCGAGTCCCCGTCCCGGATACCTGACGCCTCGCCCACGGTCGGACCCCGGTCGTCGTCGCGGGACTTCCTGCGGCGGGTCACCAGCGGTATCCCTGCGTGCGGTCGACCTCGGTCGCGGCCTGCTCGTTGTTCTGCTGGCGCAGCAGCCTGGTCAGCGTGTGCGCAGTGTTCGGGTGCATCGGGGTCGTCGAGTAGGTGGTCGTACCTCGGTCACCACCGAAAACGGCGTCATGCGCGGTGGGGCCGGACCAGGTGGGGGCTACCCGGCGACGAGCAGCATTCCCCGCCAGGTTCGCTGCAATGCGGTCTGGCAGCGGGGTGTGTGCCCGGCGGCCCTTCCCGGCGTCGAGCTCGTTCATTAGGTCCTCGCGGCGTGTGTGGGCTGTCAGTTCCGAAAGTTACGTTCCTGCTGGCGCGCGTCGAGGTGGTCGGGATCGCACGGGTCGTAAACGGTGGCCATTGTTGATCTCCTTCGCTTGGTGTAGATAAAGGCTACTCTCAGAGCCAGGATGAATGGACGATAGCGCGGTGCGGCATCTCCACCGTGTCCGCGTCGGGGTGTTTCCGACTGGGCATCCCGGCTCTTCTCCTGCCCCCACCTACTCCCGTCCTTCCCCTGGTGCCCCGTATTGGCCCCGCGTTGAGCCGCTGAGCGAGTTTTTTGGTCCTTTGCTGTCCGTATCCCGGAAAGATTCCAGGAGAGCTCTCAGGCGACCTGAGGGCCGGTCTTGCCGGCCTTTCCCCGCCGGTGTGTTCCTGGTCCATCCTGTCCGGGAGTTGTTGACCTGCTTGTGGTCTCGGTGTTGATCTCCCTTGGCTAGATGTCCTGCCACCAGGCCCGGAAGGGTCTGCGTGGTGACTTCCCCCGTCGCGGTGGCGTGGTCGGTTGGGCATTCCTGGATTGTTGACGTTTCGCAAGCTCGTCCATTGCCTTCATGTTCTGTTTGAGTTCGCTCATGGCCTCCGCCAGTAGTTGACCGCAGTTATCCGGGTCGAGTGGTTCGATGGACTCCGGTAGTGGTTCTGTTCGGACTCGACTACGACGGTCCCTATTGTTGATCGTCATGTGTGCTCACTTCTCCTTCGGGTTCGGTATTGACTTGCCAGCGGGCTTCGGTCGGGTGATGACACGTCGAGAGATGCGCCGCTTTCCCACAACACTCGTGCGAGTACGACGTGCTGCATCTGCGGTAGCGCGGGTAGCGCCGGTAGCGGACTTCTCGGGGGACGAGGGCCATCACTCTCCGGGGTCCGGAAGTCCGGAACCTCCGGAACCGCTGGAACGTCGCAGGTCAGCGGTGGTACGGCAGGTTCCGGACCGTCAGCAGGTTCCGGAACCTGTTCCGCGTCCAGAACCTCGGTCGAGTGCTCTGACCTGCATGGTTCCCCAGGTTCCCCAAGTTCCCCAGTTTCGTCCCCCGGGGACATGCCCTCGCGCTGCCAGGCGTCCCAGAGGTCCTCACGGCGGTACCCCTGCAACGACCGGCCGTCGACCTTGACCTTCGTGGAGCGCACCTCGTAGGGGGCCAGCAGACGGGCCAGACCGCGGGCGTCCAGGGGCTCCCCTCGCAGCGACGACCACGGTGCGTCGAGCAGGGTGAGCGGGTCCCCGTCGTCGTCCTTGCCGTACGGCGTCTCACCGCACAGGAGACTGAGCAGGTCGGCGGTGTGGTGGCCGGGGGCCGTGTCCTTGCCCCACACCAGGCTTAGGTCGCGCAGCAGCCGCACTCCGAGTGACACCGTGCGGTCGTTCGCCACGGCGCACAGGTGGGTACAAGCGGCACGGGCCGTCTCCGGCCAATGCCCACCCGCGGCGTCGGCCACTGCGATCAGTGGCTCCCACACCTCGGCCGGGCGGTCCACGATTCCCGCGGGCAACTCGGGCCACGCCGAGCCGATGTCAGCGCCCTTGGTAACTGCCCAGGCGGCGAGGTCGTCACGTAGCTTGTGTCCCTGCTCGGCGTGGACGCGGTGGCGGAACGGTTCGACAGGCTCGCTGCGCTTGCGCTTGCGCATCCGCACGATGATCGCCCGCGACATCAGCGTGTCCGGCAGGTCACCGAGACCGGCCAGGGCTACGGCAGCGAACACGGGGAAGTGCTCGACGTCGTGTGCTGGGCCCACACACCTCGGGATCGTCGCGCCCCGCTTGTACCCGGCGTTGAGTAGCGCCCGTAGGTCGCCGTTGTCGTCGTCCTTGCCGCGCCGACCGAACACTGTGTCGACCTCATCGAACAACAACGTGGTCTGCTCATTGCGCATCGTCCGAAAGATCGCAGCAGGGGACGCGGAGAACACGAACATCGGCGCCGGGACCAACAGGTCCAGAACCTCTAGAACCCGCGTCTTGCCCGAGCCCGGGTCGGGAGAGAGCACCGCGAACCGGGGTGTGGTGTGCAGGTGCTCGACAACGTGGGTGTGCGCGGCCCACAGGGCAGCCGCGGCAAGGGCGTGCTCGTCGGGGAAGCGGCAGAACCGACCGACGAACGCGTGCACCTCGTCGAGCAGTGCAGCACCGGGGGTAACTTCAGTGGTGCGACGGTCAATCGCTTTGGTGGCGGTCTCACTCTGCGGGGTGAGGCCGCTGCTGCCGTTCACAGGGTGGCCCCGGCGGTGGGGACGACGCGGATCATGCTCTCGATCTCGTCGGCGTCGAGCCGAATCAACTTGGGGCCGACGCGGTACGCCGTGAGTCGCCCCTGGGAAATCCAGCGACGCAGCGTCTTCTCATCCAGCGACAGCCACCCGGCCGCGTCGGACAACGTCAGGTACCGGCGAGATGACGTGCTGGTGGGCTTGCGTGATGCAGGCATAACTCTCCCTCGTACCGGTCCGTGGACCGACGAGGACGGGAGTTTGGCCAGCAGAGCGCGTCCTGGTGCTGGCCTGCTCATGTCGAGCAGGTAGTACCCGAAGAGTACCCGCCCGTTGTCGTCAAAGTCCACGTACGGTTAGACCCATGGCTGGTGACGTGCTGTGCGGCAGGGTGTCTCGACCCGGTGGTGACTCGTGCCGAAAGAAGTTGCAGGACGGGCGGCACCCGATGCACCACCATCGGCCCGGGTTCGTGGCCGACCGCCACCACGATGCGCTCATCGAACTGCGGTGCCCACGTCGGACGTGCCGGGCCGTCTACCTCGTGCCCTATGACGACCTCGTGGCCTACCAACGTGAGGGCAGGCTCAGCGGCACGGACTTCTACGCGGAGCGCGTCCCGCGCCAGAGGGTCGCCCGCCTCGTTCGGAAGGCGCAGCGGGGCTCTCAGGCGGCTGTACGGGCCACCACGCTCGTCGTGTAGTCGAGCAGGGTTACTCCCCTGCCGCGAGCACCGAGAGGGCCGCTGCGATCGCCTGGTCACGTCCCTGCGCGGTGTGCTGGTAGCGAAGAGCGGCCTGCGGAGTGGAGTGCCCCAGTCGGCCCATCAGCTCTGCCAGCGACGCGCCCGTCTGAGCGGCCAGCACGGCCCCGGTGTGTCTCAGGTCGTGCCAGCGCAGGTCAGGTCGGCCCACTGCCTCACGGGCCGGGTAGTACGAGCCGTACAGCACGGCGGGCGTCATGTGCCCGCCCTCGTGGCCGGGGAACAGCAGCCCGCGTGCTCCGGGCTGGCAGTGCTCGCTCAGGTGGGCAGTGACGGCGGTCAGCAAGTGCGGCGGGATGCTCACGTCCCGGACCCCGGCTGCGCTCTTGGGCGGACCGACCTGGGGCACACCACCGATCCACACGAGACCCCGGCGGACGCGCAGGACCCCGGCGTCGAGGTCAACATCTTTGCGCCTCAACTCGAACAACTCGCCGTAGCGCAACGCGCACCACGCGGCGAGCAGGGTGGCGACCGTGAGGTGGTCGGGCATCGCGGCGACGAGCACCCGCAACTCACTCAGGGTCGCGGGCTTGGGCTGGTGTACCCGCTTGGACGATCCGGCCCGGGGGAGCGTGCACGGGCTGGCAGGGATCACCTCGTCCGTCACGGCGCTACGGGTGATGGTCCGCAGGAGGCTGTAGGCGTGCGCTCGTAGGGTCGGCGTCCTGGTGCCGAGCGAGGTGTGCCAGGCGCGCACCTGAGCGGACGTGATCGAGGTGATTGCGGCGTCCCCGAACTCGGGCAGCAAGAACCTGTCGAGCAACTGTTGATAGTGCTGGTGGGTGCGCGGCTTGAGGGTGCGGCTGGTCAACCACTCGTCAGCGAACGCCCCGAACGTGAGCGGTGTGACCTCACGGGCTCGGTCGCGCTGGTCGGGTGGTAGCCACTGGCCGGTCTCGATGAGCCGATGCTCGGTGCTGAGCCACGCCTCGGCGTCGGACTTGGCCGTGAACGTCGACGGCGCGGTGTGCCTCTCCAGGTCGGGGCCGACGTAGGACGCCTGGACGCGCTTGCTCGGTAGTCGGCGGATGTACCCGAACCCCCTACGATTGGGTTTGCCCGCCATGTTGACCCTTCCGACCGTGCGATCCCACGAACGATACGAAGGGTAACCCGTGGGTATCAGTGTCCACGTTAGGCCGGGTCACTGTTTCGTGTTTACGCAGGTCAGGAGGATGAATCGCAGGTCGGACCCAGTTTCACGGAGACCCCTAGGACTGGTTCGAGTCCAGTCGGGGGAGCAGCACAGCGTTTCACCAGCGGGAACTCACCGCGCGGGGCAGTAGCTCAGCTGGTTAGAGCAGCGGACTCATAATCCGCCAGCCGTCGGTTCAAGTCCGACC
>JAABUJ010007000.1_pt1 | contig 10680 bp, 9 predicted proteins | sample 5559131 | NCBI WGS metagenome assembly JAABUJ01 (sample SAMN10711875, study PRJNA513366) | rock metagenome | isolation source: Antarctica rocks | place: Antarctica: Victoria Land, Mt New Zealand nord | collected 2016-01-07 | reverse complement strand
GCTATGGTGGGCGACATCCAACGGACACGAGACCATAGTCAAGCTGCTGCTCGATACAGGCAAGGTCGCGATCGATTCGAAGGATAACGATGGCAGAACGCCGCTATGGTGGGCGATAATCCAGGAACACGAAACTATGGTCAAGCTGTTGCTCGATACAGGCAAGGTCGCGATCGATTCGAAAGATAATGATGGCAGAACGCCGCTATGGTGGGCGACATCCAAGGGACACGAAACTATAGTCAAGCTGTTGCTCGATACAGGCAAGGTTGAGATCAATTCGAAGAATAACGATGGCAGAACGCCGCTATCGTGGGCGACATCCAGGGGATACGAAACTATAGTCAAGCTGTTGCTCGATACAGGCAAGGTTGAGATCGATTCGAAGAATAACGATGGCAGAACGCCGCTATGTTAAGCGGCATCCAACGGACACGAGGCCATACTTTTTCTTCTTTGAAATCGAATTAAAGTGTCGATTGAGCTGAAGAAGAAGAAGAATACTTTGGGATGCATCAACATAGAGCAGCCCATACGATGACGTGTGGCTAGCAGGGTACGAGAGTGAAGTCAGTTTAACAGGAATCAAAAGTGGCGTTAAGCGCTGCGGGAAGCGAGTGCCCTTTTGCCCGCAACAAAAGATGAAGTCGAACAAAATTCGTTCGTAAGAACTAGGTAGTAGATAATATAGATTGAGTACATTGCAGGACTTGACCACTGCTCTGTTGGGTAGTCTGCTCTCCTAAGCCCTTCTGCGATGGCGGTCACGGCAGAAAAGTATCCTCTTTGCCCAAGTGCCTGCAGGCTTGGTCGACTCTTACTCGACCTGAAAAATCGATCTCACTTGCCTTGGCAATCTCGGTAATCCACGGAACCCATCGGTCATTCACAGCAAGAGCATCCTCTATATCTTCAGAGACATTGAGCCACTTTACTGATCCGAACTGTGTCAGCCAGTTGGCTGTAGATAAAGATCTTGTGAGCCGAAAGACATCGACATTAGCTGCGAACGCGTTTGGCCCAGTTGATGCCATGTTGGCTCTGGTACATGCGTTTGAATCTGTTCTCCAGCAATGAAAGCACCTCTAATAGAAGGTGGATGTTGTTGTCAATTCGTGAGAAGTATAATTTCAACGGCCGAGTGAAGTATTTATCGCCGCCAAAGCCCGGGATCTTGCCGTCTAAGGCCATGCTAGTGGCTGAGCCTTGTTCGCTCGCAGCACCTGCTCGACCTCCAATTTTATTTTTGGCTCCACCATGTTCAGAGACTGCGACTGCGAAGAGCCGACAATGAAGAACATCTCGCTGAGTGCGTGGAAAGGATCTGTCGTTGCAGAGGCAGGGTGGAGGAAACGACCGTATTGCGTGGGTACCTGGCACGCGCTCTGAGGAAAGCGATCAAGATGACTCTGAGGATTCCAGTTGGCTCTTGCAGTTATGTAGTATGTCTTGAGCGCGAGTTCCGGACGATGCATGATTGTGGGATGAAGCTTTGTTTCCACGAGAGTGCCTGCGTGATGAACTGCGACAAGGCCACTAGGTTCTAGGGCTACCTGATCGCCATTGTCTCACCAGAAAATGCTAGTCAGGTGGAACTTCAGCGATGGGGGGCATCTCAAAAAGATCAGTCACTTACCGATTCAACATTTGCCAAAGTCATGCAAGCAGATATAACGTCTTGCTCGATGGCGTCACGCCTTTAATCGTACACCGCGACCGATCTTGCAATAGGGTCACCGACCTTGACAGTCGCGTTTTGTCTTACTTTGGACAAATATACTGCCATCTCTTCGCCACTCTCTTGTCTAACAATTCCAACTTCATTCTAGTCTTTGTTGCCATCATACTGATGGAAGCTGACAGTAGGGATTCGTAGTCTGATGATATTTGGCGAGGTTGACGGCAAGGTAGGTAGATTGAAGAGATGGCCCTCGCCCAGCGCTCTGGAACGTAATTCGAGGTGGCGTAAGAGGAATTCCGGAGCAACGTCGCACTTCCACCCAGTTGTACTGAGCCCTGCGGGTAACGGATAGCCCTAAAGGAACAAGAGATGCCCTTGGCTGGGTTTCTCTCCAGAAACCTTTGTTCCATCATCACAAGCTTTTTTAAATCCAGGAACTATGGTGAGTTTGGATGCGAGCGGGTCCCGCTCATCCAAGGTAATATCGTGAAGAGGAGTCGATGGTGGCAGCTGCAGGATAGGTGGATCCTTCGTTCTCACTTGACATGGCCTCGGCCGGAGCGGTTGGAGCAATGCTGCAAGAGGCTCGTAATCATGTCCAGGATAGTGAATTGGCAATCGAGGAAGCCGCGGGTGCTAAAAATTCTTCGATATATTGCATAGCTGACTTGATGATGACTTGTGTCGTCAGCTCGTGGTGTGAATTGATGGCGAAGGCGAATAACTAAGGGGGCTGCTTTGCTGGAGCAGGAAGGTTGTGCGCTTGTTCGTGTTCTTTTGGAGCAAGGTTGGGAGCCTGCGAGTGGGATGCTATTCATGAAGCGCTTTTAAAGACTGAATGCTGTGGCTGGGCGGAGCCAGATAGGTTTGAGATTCATTGCGCATTTATAGAACTTTGTACATGGCTTTTATATACTTTCCTTGCGGACGGACAAGACTACCAACAATAGAAGAGGACGGATAACGATGAGCTGTATGCGCAAAGCACAAGATCAAGACTAGATCAACGGTTTGAAAGCCGTATCTTCGGAGAGAGGAAAAAGAGTGCTAGAAGTATCGAGACCTTTCTTAGCTCTTAAGACATTCGGCAATTTTAGGATTGCAGCTTTAGAGGGTTTGGATGACACCGCTACTGAGGGATACAATACAACATCCTCAGATGTTCGCGTGATTGGGGAATGAGAACCCTAGGCTGTCGATGGCACTGTAGAAGATCGATTGGGGGCCAAGGTCTGTCGGTTGTTGAACCGAATTGTTACTGGCGCAAATGACAGAGCTGCGAATAGTAGAGAGTAAAGAAAGACCTCTGAGGCAAAAGTTACCCACAAAACACGACTCATCGACGACTTGGGAGACCGTGAGCGCAAAGATCACTGAATTAGCTAAAAAAGTGAAGCACCTAGAGCAAGGTAGTTCTGATAATGTTTGTGAGTGGTACTATGGATGGGTACTTATATGCGGAAGCTCTTGTTGGAATGATCGAAAGATCTAAGACAATATTATCTCTTCCCAGTGTCTATGAGATCTGCCACCATCGTATAGAGCATTGAGACGAGGATTCGTTGTCCACCACCGATAACTACGCAAAAGTTCGATGCCCATACTGTTCGCGTTGGCAGGATCGTGGGTGTTAAAACCCGAAGGATCTAGGAAAGTGCCAGCAGCTCCCCGGAGAACCCAAGACAGAGGACCACTTCGCGGCCATAAGCATCAGCTATTGAGCCGTAGAAGACAGCTGTCAAGACACCTATGTAACCTTCAGTCCAGTGAAGAGGGTTTCCAGCGTGATTCTACCAAAGCTGCGAGAGCTTCCAGAGAATCCCAGACGCCGAGGAGTAGAGCGAACGGATTTGTTCGCCGGCAACTTACAGTCAGACTTGTCGACCTCATTCTCCACCATTGGAAGATGTCGCCTGCGAACAGTATACTCCACGATACAGATTGTAGGGATCTCCACGAACAGGAAGGTCAGACATGCAATATTGCAGTATGGAAGAAATTTTCTTGCTATGGCTCTTTTTCAATCCGAAGGCTTCTTATCACTAGCCTGGTGGGAATTGTGCTGATGGATTGTTGGTATTATTTTTTGAACCAAAGGCTTGTTCTCAGGGGTTCCGTCCTGGTGTGGGTTGACATGACATCCAATACCTTTTTGGACATATTACGAGTTCATCAGTGGAAGTCGCAAATTACCTACTAGAAGTAAAAGTAGTTCAAGTCCGGAGGGCTATATGTTAGTGCGGCGCTAAGAAAGAGCTCCGGCTAGATTTTCTTCAAGTTATCCAGCTCCGCAGTCATATTTGGCCCTAACCCTGACAATTGAGGGCGTGAGACAGATAATCTGAGCATGGTCTCATGGATTCTAAGGTAGCTTCCGCCTCCTAGGCTGGCACCAACGTTTAACCCTGCAATTTCAAGGAGGTGGTGCTACGGATGAACTCGATCGTAAGCCTGATTTCGCAGTTCAGGTGGCAGATACAACAAGTGAGGAGACCTTGTATAACGGCGTTGGAGCTATCGCGAACTGAAGGCGTTCTCAATTGCACACAAAGTATCCGCGTCTTTCCAATCCCCATCAGCTGTCAGCCGGTGCCCCCACGGCCATGACGATTATTACGCCAGATCACCAGGAACCCATAATTGCCCGGCGTCAGCAACGATGCCTCCGCCTGGTTGGCGAGCATTGCTTCCCAACAGAGCGGTCCTGACTCCAAAGCCATGTGCAAGGCCTCACACAGCCAGCACCCACCATATCCGCCCACAGCTCGCATGTAGCTTCGACAGATCACAGTCCCGCACTTTTAGATTGTCTATACATAGATATAGAGACGAAGAGCATACTACAGTCGCCAAATCTCGTAATCAGAAGAATTTAGAGGATCAAGAGTCCGATCTTGAGGAATCCATCGCACAGGAGAAGGAAAAGCAGACACGAGCACCATGGCATCGAGAAGGCTCAGATCTGCCACCCGTTGCGCGGCAACGCTCCGCCGGCGCCATGACAAAGGGTATGGGGTTCTACGGTGTTCATTGTTGCCTATGTCTAACATTTCGCTAGGTAAACTGCTTACGACTCCATCCCGCTTGCTGAAACTTGTCCTGCCTTTGACGACGCTTGACAAGAACAGTGACAGAAAAGACGTTGAGCCTTTGGCACTGCTAGGTAAAAATCAATTGTGGAGAATTTTAATATCTTGGACGTCCTGACTCGCCAGCATAGTGCACCCACAACAGCCTCTCTCATATCTGGAGCGATTGATACAGTCCGAACTACCCACTATCAAGAACGAACGAGGCGAAGATAAGATACCTGCAGTGCATTTTCGAGCGGAGGACTCCCAGCAGGAAGGAATCAAACCGAACTCCAACACCCCAGCAGACGAGACGGAGACGGGAGAGAAAGAATATGATGAGGGTGACCTCGAGGAAACCAAGTTCGGTGGGCAAACCGAGAGAACAGGGAAGCTAAAATCAATAGCGGAGAAGAGCACCAAAATTCCTCCTCTGGGAGAGGGTGGAGTAGAGAGCTACAGTGGACTTGGCCGCGAAGGACCATCTGCTGAAGAAAGCGGATCGCAAGGGAAATTCGTTCGGTGGTCATCCTCTACCGAAGTTGGCGACTTCATCCGCGACGCAGCCAGAGGAAAGGAATTTGCGGTCGAAATTGAAGGTGCTCCTCGTGAGATCCGGGTTGCGGTACCATCCTTCAATGATAGGACTTACTACCTACGCACAAGGCTGCGGAAAACATCTGGCCAAATCCTCGGCATGACGAAGATCAAGGGCGAATGTGATATCGCAGCTCATAAAGGCGCTCAAAGAGTCGCAACGGGTGGCGCAGGGCTCCTGTTTGTCTATTGGTATGTGGTCTATCGCCTGACCTTTGAGACTGACCTGGGTTGGGATACGATGGAACCGGTCACTGTAAGCAACACGCATTCAAAGTTTCAACCATTCTCATATCTTCCTAGTACCTTGTTGGTCTTTCAACTTTAATCTGTGGTTATCTGTGGTTCTTGTACCACAACCGAGAAGTGTCTTATCGCTCAGCAATGAACCTTACCATAAGTCGCCGCCAGAACAAGCTGTATCAGCTGAAAGGATTCGACCTACAAAGATGGGAGACATTGACAGATGAGGCGAATGCTCTCAGAAAAGAGATCAAAGCTGTAGCTAGAGAGTACGACGTCGACTGGGACGAGAAGGTTGACGAGCGCGATGAAAAGGTGACGGAGGCGCTGAAAGAGATACGAGAAGAGAAGAAAGCCAAGAGTGGAAAGAGCAAGGAGAAAGATGACGAAGACTAATAGCCGGAGCAAAAATTGGGCGTCTCACAGGCTGAGCCGTGACGGTCAGAAGTGCAGGTACCTTGCGCTAACATATTGCATTGCTGTTAGTTTGCATAAGCGGTGGAGTCCAATGGGACCCTTTCGGAAGACATTCCTACAGCGAGCTAAAGATGTTTCTACCAGGCCTAATCAGAAGTACTGATGTGCTTTTGTCTTGGACTCGAATCGATCTAGATCCGTCTATCCAGAGCTGTGGGTTCTCCGTCACCAGACGCCACGGGCAAATGTCTTGAGTAAGGAAGGTATCGACACGCTTGAGCATTATGTTGATTAAAACAGATGGAATTAGTACCTTCTATATTAAGGTGAGGTAACCACCGAGCTTTTACTGTACATAAGCAGATACTGAGATACAAGGGCACTACTAAGAAACGCACAACTGCCACCTGCCATTATCAAGCCGCTGATCCACCGGTTTATCGACCTGGAGGTCCATGACAGAAAGGCTGAGTGCTTGCTATCACGTTTGGTATCCGTTCCTGGCCGGGTCATAGTACCCAGTGGTCCTCGTGAACGACGGATGTGATGAACCTGGATACGCTAGCATCAGTACACCGCGCGAGAGTCATCTATTAAGTGGTCGGGTCATCACCATTGTCCAAATCGTCGTCATCATGGAAGTTTCGGGACTGAGCTCGCGAGTTGCGATGATCACGGTATCGGCAGATATGATATAGTATCCAGGAAACGATCCAGTTGTCACCGCTGGGAGTTGCCGCTCGATCGTACCAAATGCGAGTTGGAGCACTAGCGTGGTGCCAGATGAATCGAACGGTGGCATTGAAAGCCTCATCCGTGAATTGGTTCGCTGCATATGGAGGCTGGCTGTTGGCGTACTGGGGTCTCAATAGGTCCCTTCTTCCTCGCATGTGGGAATTGAAGGCGCTGATTGCTTCTCGCTACATCCAAGGTCAGTTTCCAAACGGCTTGAGCGTTCAGGCAGCTGGGACGACTCTACCTTCATGAGGTCATACAGATGCTTCGTGGTTGAGTCATCTTTGACGAGTCCCAAGCCGCTGATGAAGTCGGTTTTCGAAGCGCTCTTAACCCGCGCCGTCAACGGCATGATGTTTCGAGCAGGGGGTAGAATTTCGAGGAGTTGAATTGGAACAAGAGACGTGTTGTAGTCTCCTAGTACGTTGCTGATGATTGAATGGAATAGTATCAACTCATAGACACGGGTACGGATCTCGAGTATTTGTATTCGTGCGGATGGGCTCTGCCTACTTCACGCTTAGACGCTAGAGCTGCACCCAGGGTTAACAAACGATACGAGACATCCAACAACGACAAAACTCTCGAGCCGCTCTCTTCATTTTCTCGAAGCCTTGATAGCTCTGTCAATGCGGCCAGGCGAAAGTGTTCCGTCGAGTACGACTCGTGTAATGTGACCACGCTCAACTGCGAGCTTCTCGGCTCGAGGCAGCATCACAGAGGCTCTTGAAGCCATTTGTTTCATCCAGCCCTTGTTTGTATCTCTGTTATCGATGTAGAATGGTGTTGGGTGGCAAGCTGGCATGGAATAGGTGCGCTCAAGCTCCTTGCAGTTGATATGTTTCTACAGCCGTTGATGCGGAGCTTTGACCGAGGACGACTGCCTTTGACGAAAGGTATGTCGAAGCATTAGGCCATGTTTTGACCACGGATACTACTGCTGCCATCGCACTGCTCATTCAGAGGCCCATGCACCGGTCCGTCGGTGCGTCTTGAGCTGCTTTGCGCCTCGACCATGTCACCTGAGCCTCGTTCATGGACAGGGGCTGTTCCGTTCTTTCGGCACCAAATGGGCGATGCCCTCAACGATTTCGATTCATAGAGGACCTCTGTGTCTCTTTTCTGCACAGCAGCGGTTTTGAGCAAAACCCTTTAACAGGTTGCATGGGTGTCTTCCAAGACGTCCTTTTAAAAGACACGCTCTAAGCCAACACCTGTACGTTACATGCGTTACATGCCTTGCCTGCAGCAAGGGACTGCAGCTACCGTATGCATGTAGCCGTTGTCTTTTGCGCTCCAGCAGTCTACCGAGTCTGGTCACATAATCTTGTTTGCTAACCCCCGAGACTTTTCAAATATCTACGGTATATGAACACCAAGGAGTGCTCACCGCTTCTTCGACTGTCACAGTGGACCTTCGCTTGATTGCCTGACCTACTTCACCCTCACACGCTTCGGATACTCTGCTTGTGGTCATATTCAATGCACATTTGACAGCCCGGCCCGTTGCTTTGTGACAGATTGTACAACATCCGTCCCGGCTTGACGGTCAAGCACCAAGAAGCCGCCGGTACACATTCCGAAGAAGTATCCCAGAGTCTTTCGAAGCTTGCCGATAATCAGGACCCTTGCGTAAGGGAGCCTAACAACGGTTGCGCGCTCTAGATAGGGATCTCTCAAGAGATCATTCAAGACTAGTGATGGAAAAGTCGTCTCTGCGGTGTTCTACAATGGAGGCCTGCTCTACCGTGAAAGTACGTCTTCCTCGACCATATCGACCATTGTACTTTTCAATCTCTTTCACGGATCGTTGGCCACTTGATATTCATCGATCTGCTTGAGCGCCTGTAGGGCTTCATCAAGATGCTCAAATGAGCAAAAATGGCCACGATTGGTTCTTTAATAGGCTCCGCAACCTCATTCCGTAATCCGCATCAAGAGGACAGATGAATATGGTCACTTTGGCCTCGCGATCAGACCCTTCAACCTTTGTAGGCGAGCAAGCGGCCTAGTCAGGGGTAACTACCTCGGACGGCACTGAACCCCATCGCGATTATCGCGAGATCATGTTAATCGCGATCTGCTCCAAATAAGTGTACAGGCAGTCTTCGAGGCCCTCAGATCCAAGGATACCCCAAGTGCTGGTTTTGGCATCATCAGGATAGGTCTAATCATTGCTTCCCTGAAAGACGAGCGTACCACGTTGATCTAAGCCTATGGATGTCGGCAGCCACGGAAGCTCAGAGCATCCAAGAGCGCTTGTCTCCTTCACGCTAGCAAATGAGGTTCCTCAGGCAGGATAGTCTTACATTCTCCTACTTTTCGGTCATAAGAATATCCAATGCCAACATTGGCTATTACATCTTTCACCTCTGTCATCAGAACGTCTATCATTGGTCTTTGAGGATGCAACTACCTTGGGCCGAAGACCAACACCTTTGTATCCTAAGCAAGGTTCTGGTACACTTTCGGGTTTGATTCGATTCAGGCGCATCGCCTTCCACACCTCTGCTGCCTTTTGCTCTTCGGAGAAGGCTCCCGTCTGTTGTCCTGGCTTAGGAACCCCCAGCCCAGCCATTGTCTCTTTCGATGTAGGATTTCATTATTCGAACAGTTCATGTTCACTCGATTAGGCTCTCTCATCTAGGGCTGCCAAGGATTGGATACATGAATTCTTCTACCGACGCTCGAAACAGATCACTTCTTGGGCTCTCGGACACTAGGTGCACTCGTTCAATCAACAGGCTATTTTTCCAATGCTATGGTCTCACTCAATCTTGGTTGCGGTCGCAAACCACATTCTTTACGATACCATTCACACTCTAAACTCGACCTGTGATCTTCCATCAGAGGAATGTATATCCTCATCAGAGGTTGTATCAATCAAGAGAATTTACCGGATGACTAATTGCACCGCGATCATGCACACCAGAAGGCTCAGCATCATTGTCAAAATGTCAATCGACAACCCTCCAGGCTCCCAACAGCACAGTGGCTTTGGTTGATCTTGATCCTCAACTCCCAGAATGGATGATGACAGCGGGATGGAGCACTCGAGTCTCATAGCGCTTAGGCAAGCTAGGACCTATCTACCAAACCTTCCTCCCCTTCGCCCCTTACCCACCCCCAATATCTGGTATGTACTGATATCTTTGGCTGACCCCATTTTTGATACGCTATGCATCATACCACTCGGAACACACTACATCTCTCAATTCAAAGCAGCCATTAAACCAGTAGTTTCTTCACACAGTTAGACACCCTGGTCAGACCTTGTAAGGCACTGGATCTCTTTCCGTGATGATCTGTATAGCAGACCTTATCATCCACTCCATTGCCGATATCTTAACCCCCACTAGCATTAGCATCTTCTCTTTCCCTGCTGCATGACCCATTAATTATCATTCACCCACCATGCATATCTATCCTCGTGCGCTGCGTATCTAGGCACAAGCGTATATCTCAGCGCGTGGTACCTCGAAACAACATGCTTCCCGGCGCCTTAGCCCAAATGGACCACAAACACTCGAATATCACCACCCACACCTCCCTCCTACCCTTCACACCCACCTTGCGCACCGTCTTCTAGCTACCTCTGCTACATCACCATCTGGTGCCACTCTACTCGCTGCTGTCTATCCACCAAGCAAAACATCCTCGTTCCTACTCGCTCTTGTCAATCTGTCAAGCAAACCTCTCCTTGACTAGCTCATCATCACCTGCTCCAGCACCACCTCTCAAGCCACCTCACCACCCACCAACCAACAATGCCCGACCTCACCACCAACCACCAAGCCCTCAGCGCCACCATCCAAGCCCTCATCCACACCATCGAAGCCGACTCCTCAACGGCACCGCTTTCCTCTCTACCGCTCTCGCCTCTACTTATGCTACTATCTAGCACCTCCTGCAAACCCTAGACGCTGAGATCCAGAC
>JAABUJ010006999.1_pt1 | contig 10680 bp, 14 predicted proteins | sample 5559131 | NCBI WGS metagenome assembly JAABUJ01 (sample SAMN10711875, study PRJNA513366) | rock metagenome | isolation source: Antarctica rocks | place: Antarctica: Victoria Land, Mt New Zealand nord | collected 2016-01-07 | reverse complement strand
AGAGATGGACAGCCTCAACATCAGCCGCGATGCCTTCCACGGGGAATGGAACTACACTCTGCAACCAACCAAGCCGTTAGTCCAAGCACTTGTTTCCGGATGAGCCCTTAGTGGAAACGACAATGGGTCGCTACAAGGCGCTGATCGGACCGCGTCTGCGAGCCCGCAGCTTCGCGACCCAGCAGACCGAGGCTGCTGTCGGCACGGCGGTGCTGAACCGGATGCTGGCGGCTGGGCACCCGGACTCTGTCCGCGTTCAGCGGGTCTTTGCATAGCAGTTCGGGGCTGGGGCCATCTCGACCTCCAGTCGCCAAGTGCACCAACGCCTGGCCCATGCCGCATCGAATTGGACCGCTTCGTGCGCGGCGTCGATCGTGACCTCCGTCGGGACCATCAATGGTTCCAAGGACGCGAGCGCCAGACGCCGGTAACGCCCGGGATCCGCATCGACCGCTTCACCATCAGCCTCAGCTAGCGCCTGCGCAATGCGATCGACCATTGAGGCTGGTTTGGCCAGCCGCTGCCTCGACAAGTTGGGCCTCCTGCCAGTTGCTTGTCGGCGGGAAAACTACGCTTAATCAGAAAATTGCACTATATGAGGTAGAGGGCATTATCGGATACATCGAGGCCGCCCGAGCGGATTGCATTGTGTCATAAGCCGGGGGTCATGAACCCGTCTTCCGGGATGGCTAGGCCTAGTTCAGTGCGCTAAGACTCATCCTTTTCGTGACATCCTTAATGAAGTCGTTCATGCAATAATCTGCCTGACCACTCCATCGTGCGACCGCCACCGTCTGACGTGCCTTGAGCGACGTTTCTAGGTGACTTATTCCATCTTCATAATAATGGGCAGGAAACGCCTCGACGAGTTCGAAGTTTTTTGCGTTCATCATCTCGCCTGCGCGGCCTTCCTCTATAGATTTTCTCGCATCCACAAGTTTAGCTTCTACAACTGAGTCAATATCGTCGGTGTGAACATTCGAAAATAGTTTATCGAAGCAATATCCAGGATGCTCATCCATGGTTGAGCAAACTTTATTATAAATCGCAATATATTCGACCTCTACCACTGCTCTCTTGATACGCTTGTCAAAGAACTCGATTGCCTTTATCGCTCGTTCGACCGATCCGACATCCAGATACATCTGATCCTCCACCCGAGAGTAGAACGACCCCAAGGCGATGGGCCGCTTATCAGGCGGTATGGACGAGTAAGGCACCGAGAGCTTCAGATTCTTGGCTTCACCGTCGTAGAGCCAAACCCACCGATCGCCGGCTCGATCGTAGTTCATGCAGTTGAGATTGCTGAATTTCGCCTGCAAACCGGATTTGCTGTGAAGATTGTAATACAGCCTAGTTGGCAGGAATATCTCTCCGGTCATTGTCTTGATAATTTGCTTATCTGTGATCATCAGTACTCTCCAAAAATGGGGTAGATTCAGGATACCTCACCACGCTGCATAGATGTACGGTGAACGATCGCCCGCATGGCCTCAAGTAACGGGCGCTCAAGCACCCAGCCTCGAAATCGTCGCCAGTCCGACATCGTAGCTCTTCGCCAATTCCTTGAGCGTCGCACCTTCAGCGCGGCGTCGACGGGCCTCCGCCTTCTGCGCGTCGGTGAGCTTCGGGGGGCGGCCCATGCGTTGCCCGCGTGCTGCTGCCCGGCTCCTGCCTTCCGCCGTGCGGGTGCGGATCAGGTCGCGCTCTACGTCCGCCAGCCCGCCAAGGACGGCAATCATCAACTGCCCGGTGCTGGTGGGGGTGTCGGCCCACGGTTCGGCGAGTGACCGGAATTGCCCACCCGCGTCCACGATCTGCTTAACGATGGCAAACAGGTCAAAGGTCGAGCGGGCCAAGCGGTCGATCCGCGTCACCGTCACCACGTCGGCGGGACCTACGGCCTTCAGCAGCTTCAGCAGCTCGCGCCGGTCAGCCCGCGCGCCGCTCACCCTCTCGCGGAAGATCCGAACACATCCTTCGGCGCGCAACTGCTCCAGCTGGGCGTCGAGCGTCTGCCCATAGGTGCTGACGCGCGCATAGCCAAGGCGGCGGGTTTCAGGGGTCGGTTTGGCCCCGGGTTTGAGTTTAGTTCCGGTCATATTTTACGGAAAGCATAACCCATTGACTCGGAAAAGGCCAGAAAAGTTTCCGAAAGTCTTGAGTTCTGCAGTGCGCCCCGATGGCGCGGATCACCAGTGGAGGAGGGTTCCACCCGGAGAGTTGTCGATTGCCCTGGTAGCTGACGAGCGGTTTGGCCGGGTAACCGGCTGGATCGAAGCCTCGTGACAAAGGCCGCCTTGGGCGGTTGAGCAATCCGACGGGCCGTAACGTGAGTGAAGCCTGAGCAGGCCTCGAAAGTAGAGGTGCGAATGCCGACCCGCCTGCAAAACGGGGAAGGCCGCGTGAGCGGGGAAGCAATCGACACATGCACCCGTCTCGATCCGCCGGGGTAGTGGGCACGGCACGTCGGAAAGGTGATCCGGGTAACGGGGGAGACCCATCCGGTCGGAGGTCGCGGCTTCAACGTCGCTCATGGCGGCGGACCGGGCGGGAGTCGGACAGGGGCATAGTACTGCTGAACCCGGGTAACTCCGGCGGAGGGAAGGCCCCTGACTTCTGGTGCGCTTTTGAAGACGGAGAGGAGGGGGTGATTGGCCATGCGCCTCGAAACACCCGATAAGATCAGGACCCTTCAGAGAAAGCTTTATTGTAAGGCGAAGACGGAACCTGCATTCCGCTTCTACCTGCTCTACGACAAGGTCTGCCGCGCGGACATCCTCGACCACGCCTACCGGCTTTCCCGCGCCAATGCGGGTGCGCCCGGCGTGGACGGGGTGGCGTTCGCACAGATCGAAGCGGAGGGCGCGGACGCATGGCTGGCGAGCCTGCGTGAGGAACTCGCCTTGAAGACGTACCGGTGCGCGCCGGTGCGGCGGGTGATGATCCCGAAACCAGGCGGCGGCGAACGTCCGCTTGGTATCCCAACCATACGGGATCGGGTGGTGCAGACCGCTGCCAAGCTCGTGCTGGAACCGATCTTCGAGGCGGACTTCGACGATGGAGCCTATGGCTACCGGCCCGGTCGCAGTGCGTCCGGCGCGATCCAGGAAGTGCACCGGCTGATCTGCCGGGGCTACACCGATGTCGTTGACGCCGACTTGTCGAAATACTTCGACACGATCCCACACGCGGACCTCCTGAAGTCGGTGGCCCGCCGCATCTCCGACCGGCACGTGCTGTGGCTGATCAAGCTGTGGCTGAAAGCGCCTGTCGAGGAGCGGGATGGCGACGGGGCACGGCGCATGAGTGGCGGCAAGACCAGCACATCGGGCACCCCGCAAGGCGGTGTCGCGAGTCCGCTGCTTGCCAACATCTACATGAACCGATTCCTCAAGCATTGGCGACGCAGCGGCCGCGGCGAGGCGTTCCGTGCGCACATCGTCAACTATGCCGATGACTTCGTCATCCTCAGCCAAAGACATGCGGCGGAGGCTCTGGCGTGGACAAAGGTGGCGATGGCGAAGCTCGGGCTGACGCTCAACGAGGCGAAGACCTCGGTGAGGAACGCCCGGACGGAGCGGTTCAACTTTCTCGGATACACGTTCGGACCGCATTGCTACCAACGAAACGGCAAGCGGTACCTGGGTGCCAGTCCATCGGAGAAGAGTGTCGAGCGAGCAAAGACGAAAGTCAGCGACATCCTGGTGCCCGGCAACATACAGCCATGGCCGGAGGTGCGCGACCGATTGAACAGCCTATTGCGCGGTTGGTCGTCATACTTCGGTTATGGAACACGGAGCCGGGCCTATCGGGCGGTTGATCACTACGTCTGCGAGCGCGTCCGCCACTTCCTCGGACGGCGGCACAAGGTGCCCGGTCGCGGAACCGAACGCTTCCCCAGCGATCTAATCTTTGGGGGGCTGGGAGTTCTGGCACTGGATTACCGTCGTGCGCCTTACAACGAAACCAGTCGGAAAGCCGGATGCGGGAAATCCGCACGTCCGGTTTGATGAGCGGGGACGGGAAACAGGGTGATGCCAAATGGCCCAAGCCACTGCGCCCGTCCTCGACTCTACTTCGACGAGCGGACCAGGGGGCACGATGGCGCAGGCTTCATCCATGCCCTGCTTGCCGGCCACGGGACGCGTGGTCCATGTTCTGGCCATGTTCATGGTGACCGAAGCCGATGCCGCCGCGATCCGTGCCGCCTTCCACGAAGAGGGCGAGCTCTCGGCCATCATCGAACTGCGTCAGCGGTTCCCGGGCATCACCGACCACGCGCAGGCGCGGGCCTGCGCCCGCACCATCGCCGGCTGGCGGCCGCTGCCCGCAGCGCCATGCTCGGTGGTGCCGCTGCGTCCTGACAAGGGACGCCGGCGCAGCTCTCCCGGCTTCTAGGGATGGCCACACGGTCTACTCGAAGCGGCACATGGGGCCGGTCGATCACCAAACAGACAGCGCCCAAAACCGAGTCCATGCCTGAACGTTCATCGCCCGCGCGCAAAGGCGAGCGACCACGGCCTGGGGAGGATGGAATGGCAGCAGCACCGAGCAACTTCAAAGAACTCTACACCGCGGACATGCGGGACCTCTGCTCAGCTAACGACCACATGCAGAAGATCGTGCAGGCGTTCAGCGAGAAGGCGACGGACCCGAAGCTGAAGCAGCTGTTCGGGCAATCCGTCACCGGGATCGCCCAGCACACGCAGGCGTTGCGCGCGATGATCGATGCGGACAGCGACAGTCCCAGCCCGGGCATGCAAGGGCTGGTTCAAGAAGCCACGCAGCACGCCTTGCAGTCCGACTTGCCGCCGCAGTTGCGCGATCTGGAGATGATCGCCCAATACCAGCGCATGTCGCACTATGGCCTTGCTGGTTTCGGAACGGTTGCGGCCTACGCCGAGGCGCTGGGAATGAAGGAGGAAGCAAACAAGCTGAAGTCGATCGTTTCGGACATCTACAAAGCCGACGAGTACTCCAGCAGCCTGGCGGAAAGTGCGCAAAAGGCAGCCGTTCAGGGTTGAGCGAGAGTAGGGCCGGCGCTCGCCGGCCCAAAGCTGCCTGACCTCGCGCCGGCGCACCGGGATCAGGGTCCAGCACGTCTTGCCGCCCCGGCCATGTTGACCGTGGCTCGAAGTTCCTTGTCGGGGCACGCCGTAGGACGGGCAGAACAGCGGGGTTCGCGACTTAATCTGTCGAAGTGGCAATAAAACTTTAGATTTCATTGCGATTTCGATACGAAATCTGAACTTTGTCCCAATCGGACTTAGTTCGATTACGACGACCGTAGCTCAAGCCGGAACAAGGGGTTGGAGGGCGGCGGCCGGAGATAGTCCAATTGGGACAGATCTACGACGGCCGGCCCCGAGTCTACTCAGTCGCCACTCGCTTGAAAACGCACTCCCCGCAGCGGACATCCGCAGAGATAAATTCCTATTGGGCAGTCACCAATTTACTTGGCCTCAGCATGAGATCCCAGGGCGGAACATCTCCGAAGCTTGCACTCAGATGCTCGATGAACCGGCGAAACTTCAAAGACACATGCCGCTTCGTCGGGTAGACGGCATGGATGGCCAGTTCGGATGTCTTATGGTCCGGCATCAGCATACGCAAAGCTCCACGGGCGATGGACTCCCCGAATACGAAGGTTGGCCCATACACCACCCCGGCTCCTGCTAGGGCGGCGGCCAGCAGCATTTGCATATTGTTGGCGACCAGCCGCGCCGTGCCATCGATGAGGTGAGCATTCCCTTGAGGGTCCGTGACTGTCCAATCACCGGCTGAGACGGCTTCACTGAACACGAGTCGCGGCGCCCGGCGGAGGTGTTCCACGGTTTTCGGCACGCCGCGTTGCGCCAGAAAGGACGGTGCTGCACAAAATACCATGCGGCAAGGGGCCAGTCGTCGCGCCACGAGCTCGGAATCCCGCAATTGCCCAATCCGGATGGCGAGGTCTATGCCGTCCGCCAGCAAGTCGACATAGCGGTCGCTGAGTGTCGTCTCGACTGCGACATCGGGATATGCAGCCAGATAGCTGGCGATCACACTTCCAAGATGCATTGTACCGAAGGTGGTCGGCGCGGTAACACGCAGCACGCCCCGAACAATTTGCTGCGCATCCCTGGCTTCCCTGTTCGCGTCCTCGTACTCTTCCAGTAAGCGCTTGCAGTGCTGGTAATAGGCTTGCCCCACATCGGTCAGCTTCAGCATGCGCGTGCTGCGCTGAAGCAGCCGTACGTTCAGTTGCGCCTCGATCGCGGAAACATGCTTCCCTGCCATGGAAGGGGATAGACCGAAACGCCGTGCGGCGCGAGCGAGGCTGCCCTCCTCGACCGCGGCGACGAAGACCGCCATGCTGACCAATCGATCCATCTGCCCACCAGTTCGATAATCCGATTATCGGATGCCGATAATAATTAGGCGATTATCGACCAGGACAACAAAATCTATCTCCGGTCCATGTCCAGCCAATCTCCGGCTGGTTTCGGAAAGGAGATTACCGATGAAAGTCGCGTCGAACGGATTGGCTATCCATGTTGAAGAGCAGGGCGAAGGCGACCTATCGCTCGTCTTCCTGCATTACTGGGGCGGCTCGTCCCGCACCTGGAGACACGTCACGGACAGGCTCGCAGCCGATTTCCACACTGTTGCCATCGACCATCGCGGCTGGGGTGAGTCTGACGCACCCGCCCATGGCTATGCCCTAGCCGACCTCGCGGCCGATGCAGAGGGTGTTATCAAAGCGCTGAACCTTCGGCGTTACGTGCTCGTAGGTCATTCCATGGGCGGGAAAGTGGCCCAACTCATGGCATCGCGCCAGCCCGCCGGGCTGGCCGGCCTCGTGCTCGTCGCTCCGTCTCCGCCCCAGCCAATGGCCATGCCGGAGGAGGCGCGAGAGATGATGACGGGCGCCTACGCGACCCGCGAAACGGTCGAGGCTGCCATCGACAATATGCTGACAGCCAAGCCACTCACTGTGGAGGACCGTGAACAGGTGATCGCGGATAGCCTGCGCGGCGCGTCTCCGGCAAAGCTTGCTTGGCCGAAAGCCACCAGCCGGGAAGACATCACGGGGCAGGTTGGCGCCATCAACGTGCCCACCATCGTCATTGCCGGCGAATTGGACCGCTTGGATACGCCCGACTTGCTGCGAGCAGAGTTACTGTCCCGTGTGCCGCAGGCCGTCATGCATGTGCTGCCAGGAACGGGGCACTTGTCGATGCTGGAATCGGCCGATGCGCTGGTTCCGCTCATCGAGCAGTTCTGCGCCTCATAGGGGTCACGTCACCACTTGCTCGAAACTGCACGCCAAGCGGATGCGCGCCTGGTTAGCCAGGTTTGGAGGCGTCCAGGCGGTCGTAGCCTTGCCAGCGGTAGATGATGGTGGAGGCGGCCCAGCAGAGAACGAAGATGCCGACGACGGCGAAACCCAGATAGCCGAAGCTGTCGTTCAAGCTGCCAACCGCATCCCAGAACGGGCCAGTGAGCGCGAGTTGGCCGCCCAGCAGTCCCAACGCCTCGACCCCGCCGATCAGCAGCGCCACGAGCACTGAGGCGGCGGTGATGGTCAGGTTGTACCAGAGCTTGCGGAGCGGGTTGACGAACGCCCAGCCGTAGGCGCCGACCATGAGCACGCTGTCTGCGGTGTCCACCAGCGCCATGCCGGCGGTGAACAGCGCCGGGAACACCATGGCCTGCCATGGCGACATGCCCTGCGACGCCTGGGTTGCAGAGATGCCGAGCAGCCCGACCTCGGTTGCCGTGTCGAAGCCCAGGCCGAACAGGAACCCAAGCGGGTACATGTGCCAGCTCCGGGTGATGGCGCGGAACAGGGGACGGAAAAGCCGTGCCAGCAGCCCACGGCTGGCCAGCAGCATGTCGAGGGCGCCCTCGTCCAATCGGCCGCCGCGCCGGAACTGGCGGAAGCTGCGCCAGACGCCGAGCAGGATGACCAGGTTGGCCGCGGCAATCACCAGCAGGAAGGTGGCGGACACCAGGGTGCCGACCACGCCGCCGATCCCCTTGATAGCCTCTAGCCGGCCCTGCATCGCAGCGGCGGTCGCGGCGATGGCCAGGGACGCCAGCACGACGATGGTCGAATGGCCGAGCGAGAACCACAGGCCCACTGTCTGGGGACGCTGTCCCTCCTGCATCAGCTTGCGGACGACGTTGTCGATGGCTGCGATGTGGTCGGCGTCCACCGCATGGCGCAGCCCGAACACCCAGGCCAGCAGGGCAGTGCCGAGCAGCGTGGGCCGGTCGTGGAACGCCGCCCAGGCCCACATCCAGGCTGCGAGGTTGGCAGCAGCCAGGATCGTGAACAGGCCGGTGGTTTTCGGGAGTCGTCCTGTCATGCGCCTGGTCCTGTGCTGCTTGATCGGTGCTGCGCCACGATGCGCAACACGGTTGGTTGGCTGACATTGTAGGCCCAGTAACCGCAAAGCTGCGCAAGATGGCCATCTCATGCCGCAGCGCCTTGATCGATCCCCTGAACCCACATTGTCGTCAATCGAACCCTGACGGACACTGCGCCGGGCATGGGCCGTACCATGCTGTCGAGCGGCGTTTGACGAAGTTATGCAGCTTGCCAATGCCGGCCTTTGCGGAAGGCCGCGTGCGAGCGGGCCGAAAGCGCTGAGGGTCGGATACAGGGAGATTTCTTACATTGACAGTGTAGTGTCATAATGACAGTACACAGCCACGAGGACAGCCACTTCCGCCGCCTTCACCCATCCCGCCAGCCGCCTCGCCGTTGAGGTGTTCCGCCTCAATGGCGCCCTGATCGCCGCCGGCGACGCCTTGGGCGCCCCGCTTGGCCTGACCAGTGCGCGCTGGCAGGTCATGGGCGCGGTGGCCGAGGCGCGAGGTGGCCTGCCGGTCGCGGGCATCGCTCGCAACATGGGCTTGGTGCGTCAGTCGGTGCAGCGGATCGCCGACGAACTCGCCGCGGAGGGAGTCCTCCGCTTCGCCCCCAACCCGCACCACCGTCGCGCCAAGCTCGTGCAGCTCACCGAGCGAGGCACTGCATTGTTCGAGGAAGCCAGCGCCCGCTGGCGGGCAATGACCGACGCGCTCGTTGCGGCGCTTGGGTCCGGCGAGGTCGAGCGGGCGGTGGCGCTGCTGCGCGCCTGCCGTGAGCACCTCCAGCCCCCTGCCCATGAGGAGGAAGCCGCATGATCCGCGTCCTGCACCCCATCGCCGGGGCCATTGGCCTGCTCTGCATCGCTGCTTCCTGGACCTCCACGGTCGCCGTCGAGGTGCTGGGCGGCCCCGCCTCCATCCTGGCAGTGAAGACCGTGGTCCTGTGGGGTTTCCTCGTCCTCGTGCCCGCGATGGCGGCGGTGGGCGCGACGGGCTTCCGCATGGCAGGCCGCTCCGCCGAGCCGCACGTCGCCCGCAAGCGCCGCCGGGTGCCCCTCATCGCGCTCAACGGCCTGTTCACGCTGCTGCCCGGCGCCGTGTTCCTCCAGGCCCGCGCCGCGGCGGGCGACTTCGGGGGCACCTTCGCCCTCGTGCACGGGATCAGGCTGCTAACGGGCGCCATGAACCTTGCGCTGATGAGCCTGGGCAAGCGCGACGCCTTCGCGCTGGCCAGGCGCTTCGCCAAGGCCCGAATGCCGGAGGCACAGGCCACACGGCCGCGTCCGGACCACCGCCGCCCGTGGATGTCGTGGACGGCCATAGGAGGAGAATGCGACCATGATTAATTTCCAGCCCCTAGACCCGCAGGTGCCAATCCAGCAGCAGCTCGGCGCCGATGCCGCGCCCGTTGTCCTCGTTAACCTCTTCACGGTGGACCCTGCCGACGTCGATGCGCTGCTCGCGGCGTGGGGGCACGATGCCAACTGGATGAAGCGCCAGCCCGGCTACGTCTCGACCCAGCTGCACCGTGCGGTTGGCGGCAGCTCGATGTTCCTCAACTACGCGGTCTGGGAGTCGGTGGCGCACTTCCGGGCCGCATTCACGCATCCGGAGTTCAGGAGCGCGCTCGACGCCTACCCGTCGAGCGTGGTTACCCAGCCGCACCTTTTCACGAAGGTCGCGGTGCCGAACCTGTGCACCGCCTAACGGCCCCGCGCGGCGGCCCGCGATCAAGCTACGGCGGGCACGGGACAATCGGAGGTCCGCGCCCAGACGGGCGCGACCCCGGGAGAGTTTTACGGAATACAGGAAGCGACCATGCCACCCCCGGAAGACCCACGGCCTTTTGCCGCCCGACGAGGATTCCTCCTGGGTCGCCGGCACCTGATCCCAAAGGAGCAACCATGACCAACCCTGTCCTTATTGTAGGCGCCGGCCCGACCGGGCTCACCGCCGCGCTGGAGCTGTCGCGCTTCGGCATCCCCGTGCGCCTCATCGACAAGGCGGCGGAGCCGGCCACGACCTCGCGCGCCATCGGCGTGCAGGCGCGCACGCTGGAGCTGCTGCAGCAGCGCGGCCAGGCGGACGAGATGGTGCGCCTCGGCAACCCCGGGCACGGCGCCAGCGTGTATAGCGGCGGCAAGCGCGTGGTCCGGCTCGACTTCGGCCATGTGGACAGCCGCTACGACTATCTGTTGTTCATCTCCCAGGCAGGGACTTCGCACCAAAGAGCCTGTCGTGCTGAGATGTTAGCCAGGCGTAAGGCAGCGCTGGATCCGGCGTAGCTGAGCAACGTTTGTTCGCGCATGTCAGAGG
>JAABUJ010006996.1_pt1 | contig 10682 bp, 12 predicted proteins | sample 5559131 | NCBI WGS metagenome assembly JAABUJ01 (sample SAMN10711875, study PRJNA513366) | rock metagenome | isolation source: Antarctica rocks | place: Antarctica: Victoria Land, Mt New Zealand nord | collected 2016-01-07 | reverse complement strand
AAAATAAGATAGGTTGGGGTGAGCTCAACGCAATTGTCCCCCGGAGCGGCCGCTCGAGGCATGTTTAGGGGCTAATAATTCGGGTTAGATGTTAGGCTTGATGTATTTTGTGTGGTGCGGGTGGTGTGTGAGCAAAGTAGGGTGGTGTACGGCTAGTGTTTACCTATAGTTTGGATATTAGAAACTCCCTCGAAAGAACTAATTGAGGACTGCTTTGCTTGTCAAATCATATGCACGGGGGCGAAATATGAGAGGTTCTCGTAATAAGCAAGGCGGAGGAAGGATAGTAATAGACGAGGCATGCGGCCATTGGAAGGTTGATTCACGAACACTCTTGAAGGAGGCTAGGATGGTCGATAGAGGATGGTACGCTTGGCAAGCCACTTCGGACCGTACCGAGATGCAGATCACCGTTATAACGTTCCTCACAGTGCCTCCGACGCTCCGTACCCAGGATCTCACGGGTGAGATTACTCTAGTGAGACGTCCAGTGCCCCTTTTGGCGCCAAAAGCAATCTCCATGGAAGCGGTATTGATTTCAATTAATTCTGTCACGAAGAGCAATTGTATCTATGGTTGCTGGCATACGGATGATTATTATCTTCGTACTATAGCATTCCAGCCTAATTATCGACCAGCAATCGTGCATATCAGAATCCATCGCTGCTCCAGCTCAGGCAGGGTATCAGTCGCTTGTTTGACCCGCAATCTTTGACCGAGCGACCAATCACCCACTTCGCACTCGAGCAGAACTGCGAACACATCCTTCAGGCTCTCTCGACGCCGCTACTCACACCGTTGTTGCCGTCAGAGTGCTTCTCATAGAGAGCCGGGTCCTCGTTGATATCGCGAATGCGCAGGCCCATGCGTGAAGGATTGATGTTCCAGTGACCGATGATGAGCATAATGCTGAAGACCGGCTTGGCGCAAAAGTCCAGCACGCCGTAAAAGACGGCCTCGGAGTCCGGCGAGATGACGTTGCCGCCTTCGGCAAGACCCCAACAGACAGGATAGAGTAGCCATAGGAACAATGTCCAGACACCGCAAATCAGATAGACGCGGTGGACATCGGAGCCCAGGGCTTTGGCGTGCTTACGGCCTTCGATACCGACGTTCCAGAAGACGTAGAACATTGCAGCGCAGCCCATGGTCCAAAAACCTATCAACATCGGAAGTCAGCCATTGAGCTCACTCCCCTAAAGTGATGGATGACGGGCAAGAACACCACTCACCCCATTTGTAGCGCGATTTGACCAGTGCGCCAATAAGTCCAGTGATGATCATGACCCAGTCAAGGAAGATTGTCCAGACGATGGTTGGCCAGGGCAGGCCGGCAGTCAGGAGAAGGTCCAAGAGTAGTAGCGGGGTGGTGACGAACCTATCGCCAAAGTCAATAACAATCCAGCAACACAGCGAGAAGGTCTTGTTCTATTAGTGAAATGATGACTGACCAATCAATGTAACGGGCATAGAAGATCTCGCGATTTGGGCCGTGAACCAACGGGTTCGCACGCGGGAACTCGACGGTGATGGGTGTCCAGCCTAGATTGGAGCCCATGGTGAAGTAGGCGATAGTCGCGGTCCCGGTGACAGCTGCGGTGATGTAGAAGAAGATACGATCGGTACGAGGCTTCATGGCCGATGCGGCGATGATACCAAGCGTTGTGATACCCATGACGGCGCAGATGGCGAAGTAGAAATCGGAGCCATGGCTGGTGATGGCGATGGCGACAGGTTTGTCGTTGACAACGTTGGGGTTCACGTTAACAGCGTTGTTAACCATGGTTGCGGTATTCAATGGCGGAAGTGGATGGTTGGAGTGGGTTCCTTCCTTGGGTCGAGGGCTTGGAACAAGGCGTATCCAAACAAATGGAGGGGAGAGCGAGTAAATATATTTGCGCAAGCCATAGTCAAGTCACTTACAACCTAAGTCATACTCATTCTCAGGTCCCAACGGAAGCCATGGAAGCTAGAGATGAATGACATAACGGTCGGTGCGGTCAGCGCGGCTTTCGGATGTGTCGGAAACTTGGCGTCACCTGCCAGCGTTTGCTCGGGTCAGAGCAAGCTTCGACGTCATGGGTAGGACCAATGGCAGGAGAAGTTGTCGTCGATAGAAGCATGCTCCTCTGTCGTCCATGTCCGTTGAGACAGCAGCTAGTCCTGTGGGACGGCGGGAATGGTCGAATTCCCATCTTCTTCTCTTTGTCTGATTTTCAAAGTGGAGCCATTACGCAATAGTCCGTCGCCGACTGCCTATGCCTGAGCCAGACCGGTTAGCTTCTGAATGCTGAATCTCCGAAGGTCAATGATTCGTCTGCAATGCATGCTCACATGGTTGAGAGCAATACTTTCGAATGAAGGAGCTTGTTCCGCAATTGAAAGTTCGGCGCTTGGACTTAGCGACATCGAAGAGACTCTTGTCACATGTTACGCAGAGACCTGGCCCAGTGTCATATCGTGCAGACATGTGACATAATGGACCTTTGTTTCTACGAGTAGCCGACTGTGTGTGCGGCGACACCCGGCGTGAGTATGTTCGTCGAGAAGCTGTTGAAACAACTTGAAGCATTGACCGTGTGTCACGGCTTCTGTAGCCTAGCGTCATGCAGACCCTTGACCAATCAGCATCATCCATGCTGGGCCCGTATGCTACCCAACCAAGGTCTGATCGAGGGCTGAAGTTGACGACGATGAGAGTCAGGTCTACAAAAGTTAGAGGTAAAGTACCTGAAGATGAAAGGAGCACGATGACATTTCTGCCGGCGTAAGGAATACATCCTCCTATAATTGGTCTGAAGATAGAAATTTGGAGCCTCGGGCATATCCTCATAGACCAATATAAGCGAGAAGCATAAGTCAAAGGGTAGATGAGAAATAAATGCAAATGTCTCCCCATGTGCTCGCTAGTTTAATCGCTCAGAATGCCATGCTACTGGATGTAATACAAGAGCAAATGCCGACAGTCTTGAACCACAGTCAAGCTCAGAGCTTCTCGATCTTGAAGCTATCCACGACTGACATAGCCAAGAGCCCTCCCTTCGCGGCCTGCTAGCTGAGTTGCCTTACATAGATCCAAGCCTTTGCTTTCCCGAACCGCTCGGAACATAGAAGCAACTTTAGCTGAACTGTTTAGCTGACATTGGGGCCAAATGCCAGCAATCGCCCAGTCCCGAGGACGACATCTGCCACCTGCTGGCATCCCTGCCCCAACGGACAGAGAAGGTAGAATCGAATAGTATAGTACAAAAGCACCGAGGCCTGTAAGAAGGCCGAGTGTGTAAGAGCTGACTGGTCTTGTGAGGTGTGGGGAGGGGAGAGCTAGTTAGAGTGTGACATGCATGTAGTCATTCTGCCCAAATGCTTTGTTGCAATTCGGACATTTTCTTGACCTGGAAGTTCGGCGCTCCTCGACGCATTCTTTGCAGAAGACGTGTCCACAGGTCTTGATAACTGTGTTTTTGAAGTTGATGCGGCAGACGGTACAAATCGCTAGGGTCTGATAAGCATGTCAGCGTGTCCACACAAGGCATCTGTTCCAGATAAAGTGGCTTGAGTGAACGCCAACGAGGGGATACTCACTCTGAGCATCTCGTACTCTTCATTTTGGTTGCCCAACCCTTTCGTCTTCCACGATTCCAAGCCCTTCTGCGTCTCCGCCAGGCGAACTTTCAACCCCTCGATTTCTGTTTCGGCCTTTCGATGCGCGCTGGAGACGAGGCCTGAAGAAGTATCCTTATTTACAAGATTCTTCTTCAGCTCTTCGACTTGTGATCTCAAGCCCTCGTGCAGAATGTTTCGTTCGTTGACCTGTTGCTGGGATGAGTTGTACTTGATTCCCAAAGCTGCTATCGCACTTTTCTGCTCAGCGACCTGCTTCTCGAGATTTATGATCAGGCTGCGGTTCGCGGTGTCGGATTCCTTGAGCTGTGACACGATCTCCGAGGTCTTCGAATTCTGCGCACGAAGTGTCCGGACCTCCTGCTCGCGAGCTTCTTTTGCTTTCATAGCTGCAAAGTACTTCTGATCTGCTTTGGACTTCTCGGCACCTAACCTCATCGTCTTCTCTTCGAGATTCGTTAGGTTGGTGACCTTCTTTGAAGCTACCGTAGAGGTTTTCTGGTAGACTTTCTCCATCGACTGCAGTTCGGCTTTAAGCATGGCGTATTGGCGTTCTAGGGTCGAATATTTGCTGTAGAGATCGTCTGTTGTGGCATCCTCAACACTGGGCTCTGGACTTGGAACACCGTTCGTCTGATTAGGCTGCATATTTATTCGCTCAATCTCTGATTCGAGAACCTTGATTCGCTCTTCACGCGCAATTGCAAGCTCCTTGATCTGCTCAATCGATGCACGCTCCTGGCTTTGTGCTGCCTTGCGCATCTGGACATCAGCTACGAGCTCATCTCTGGTTGTCCTTATCCTTGCCAAGTCATTTTCTGCTTGAGCCAGGAGAGCTTCCTTCTCCGAGACGACCATCCGCGACTCTTGTTCGAGCTGGGACCGATGTGCCGTTCGCTCTGCTTGAAGTTTTTCTGCCTCTTCCCTTAACTTCACGTTGGTGGCCTCCAAGTCGTTGATTCGCTTTATGACGTCCTCGTGCTGCGACTTCAGATGCTTGAACAGGTCCGTTTTGCTGTAGTCATCGTCGCTGAGGTGAGTCAACCGACTCTCCAGCGTCGTTATCTGTGCCGTGAGCTTCTCATTGTCGGCCTCCAGTGCTTGAAGCTGCTCCTTTTGCTTGGCAAACGAAGCGTCTGCCTCCTTCTTGGCCTTCTCGGCTTCGAACAAAGCTTCGGTGTCGACCTTCATATCTACTCCATCAGCGGTGTTGTCCAGCCCAACACTTGATTCACTTTTGCCGCTTGCGATAGCCTGCTGCTCGAGCTTCTGGACTGTCGTACTTTTCACCCGGTCAAGCTTCTTTTCTGCAAGCATGTACCGCAAGGACGCAGCCTCCAAACGCTCCTCGAGCTGTCCTTGTTCTGTCCGACTTCGCTCTAGCTCAGTAATATGGACCTTCTCTTGCGCTAGTAGTTCCGCAATCCGACCCTGAAGCTGGGAGATATCCGGTGAAGCTGGATCGCGACTGAAGAGATGTCCAATAGCTGATGAGATACTTTTAGACCTTGATTGAAGATGCTTTTCGAATGTCGATTTTTCGCTGTTTAGGAGGGCAGAAGGGAAAGCTGAATATGTTTCTTGGCTTGTCATGTCAACGACCAGTAGCTTGATTTCATCCAACAACTAGGTAAAACATGCCCGTCAGTATCTGTTTGCGCGGCAGATTCAGGCCTCACTCACCTGACTAAACCAAACGTCAATCATCCGGAGATGATCATCATGATATGTTGAGCGCTTTGACAGCTCATTTAGTCGAGTCTCCAGATGATTACGGTCCCGCTTGTACTCCTGCATTTGCCGCCAAAGAGCCTCTTTCTGGAAGCGCTACACGGCACAAAAGCTGTCAGCATGCACCTCTCAAAAAAAATCTCCCTGATAGAGGGTCCGTATCAGATTGTCGTGGTATCTCATGGGGCTGTACATGCTCACCTCAAGATCGTCTTGCCATGGCATGTCCGCATCGATATGGGCCTTCCCAGCGCCGTTTACAGACGTTGCTTGCCTCTTGAATGGCGGCGCCGGGTCGGCATTGTCAACGGCTGACCTCTTCCTTTCCTCCATCTTGACAATAGTGGGTGAAGGAAGAGAGACAGGAAGTCCTCCGACGAGGGGCATCAGTGCCACTGCGCGTTCTCCGCAGATCGAAGTGTTCCAGCAGCACACATGGAACACAATCCCACTACTCTGGAGTATCTAGAAGGTGAGAAGGAGTAGTTATTGTGAGTCGTAAATGCAAAAGGGGAGATGTTGCGATTCTTTCGCCTGGCCGGAAGAAGCTAGCCCACTTCAGACTAGCACATAGATGCCAAGCTTTTCGAACATCTTGCACATACTGAAGCGCCTCCTTATTCTTTGTTGGCCACGATATGCTGCTCTGTGAGTTTTATTGTTTTTCTGGCGTGCAGTGAGATGGCTTGCTGAATGACTACGTTCTATGGACCTTCGTGAAGGTGACTGTGCGGCATTCTGGGCGAGATTCAATGCCTTTGGAATTTCCTCTGTATACAGAGCCTTTCTAGATCTACCCAATACGTGGTACGGTCCTCTTCTAAGGTTTCATCCAGTAATGTCCGTTTGGAATGCCTACTGCGAGCGCTCATGCTGGTTGGTTCGCTTGAGTAAGGCAAACAGTTCGACAGTCTACCTCTAGAGCTATGGTCTGTACACGGTGTTTTGTACATTGTCCTTTTCGAGAATTGTGAAGTAGAACATGGATGATTTCTCGCTGGTGCACGGGAATAGATACTTGTCTTCATAAATTTCCTTATATATCTTAGCTCCTACGATTGTCCATGTACATCACATAGAAGGGTATATCAGAATTCGGGGGGCGCTTCAAATCATTCAACAACAACTCGGCAGAGCAATGGAAACAAGCTCAAATCCGGTACTGCGTGTCGTCACTAACAATACCATTGTACACTTTAGGTACTACGCTCCGGCATCTATTTCCGTACATCCTTCTGGCTCTACATCTGTCCAGATATTATCTCAACGTTTGGTTGAGCGTACCACGACGATCCAGTCAGCGGTGCATTACTGATGACCCATGTTCATCCTACCCAAGTCTCGATGCTGCACAGACCCCTGAGACCGATTAGTGTTGCTCCCGAGCAAACAAGGTACCAAACCTCTGTGTATACAGAGGCAGTACTGCGGGATCCTGCTGGGGACGCACTACCTTACTGAACTGTGCTGCTCTTTTCCTAATTCAGAATCAGAATATGCACACAAGGACCGTGGAAAAATTCCAGCAATGTTCCCAAGCGTCTACTATTATCGTGAGCATACGACGGCTATCAGCTTGAAAAGTAATCAGGATAAGGCACTCAAGTCTACTTACGAACGATTCTAGGGCAAGATGCATCCTATGTAGAGTGGTGTGATAGTGTCCCATGTACTGGCACTTGTGGGTTTCAGTTCGCTTGTTAATGTTTCCTGTTTCCTGTTTCCTGTTTTCTGAGGAACCTCCGACGGTATTCGCGACATACTTGAATATTTTACCACTTTGGAAATGGGTCGACATTACCAACTCGTCTACACATTGTTCCAGGGTGCAAATTAATATATTCTGACTTAGCCAGCCTATCAATTAGCACCCTACAGCCGCATAGCATAGCGCTTTACGCTTTAGACAAGCGGCTAGTATCCCGCCGGCTCGCTTTGATTAGAGAATGCAGGTCGATGCAGGTTCGACGTGCAAGATTGTTTCCCGCTCGCAGCTATCAGCACTCCTTTCCGAAAGTGCTTTCGTCATTTGATTAAACTCTCACAATAGTCCCTGTTCGACATTAAAGTCTCATCAATGAGTCACCTCGTAATGAAAGCTGGCCGAGCAAAAGCTCAGGCTCTTCAATCCACTTGGTACAGCCCTGTGAAGACCTGCTGCATCGAGTCTCGCATTCGAGGTCACGGCGAACAACGCAGGAACACCATGTCTGGATCACTGATCCTCTCGGGTAGGAAGCCCAGCTGGTGCACATACAGATGGCGGAGGCAGCGGCCTAGGTCGAGCTCTGTCTGCGGTCCTCTATCTGTGAGCTCGGACATGTTACTTGATCTGCATAACAATGACCTGGGCATCATGATGATGCCGTTCTTGAAGCTCTTGCTACATTGAGTCAGTCCCTCTAGGACGAGAGTCAATTCGCTTGAGCGGGGCATAAGTGTTAAAGGTGCAAGCCGCCGTTACATTTCCATCGTGGACCAGCTCAGAGTTTTCTGATCGCTCATCACAGTGCCGACCAAGCGTTTCGCAGTGCTGCAAAGCGGGCAGACTTTTACGCACGTCAGTGATCTGACTAATTCAAAGCCAAGGAGACCTGCAGAGACTTACTAACAGGGAGACCGGTCTCGCCGATCGAACAATACAATTCTGTTACGGAATACCACACCAGGTAGCTCGGGTTTCAGAACCCCCATGTTCGGTCGTCTTCTGGCCTCGTTCAACCACCGTAATCAACCCCAGCGCAGCACCGAACAGCGTGTACGCCTGCGCAGGCGAAAGCGACCTAAAGCCGTTGCTGCTGGTCATTTTGATTTCCTCGATATCAGGTTAAGGACCAAAATGGGTCATTTCCTCGTGCGTCTGCTGTTTGAAATCATCGTTGATGCCGCTATGAGACTCCACAGTCCGCCGAGGGAGGAGATATTTCCACGAAAACAGCGATCCAAATCAAGTGACAGAGCCCCAAGTTGGCAGTGAACAATTGGCCGATACCATTTAGTTACGGAACATTCTACATGTCATCGATTCATTTGGCGCCGAACCACCACCGCATTCATTGAGGTCCTAATGAAGCCCCTGCACTTGACCTCTTGCAGAACATGCGGTATAGAGTTGTACATGGGATGAGTTGCACGGAAACCATGCGGGGCAAACGACCATCGCTGACAGTGATCAACTCTATTTGTGTGTTGCAGCAGACCGATCGTGACTTGCGGAGCTCTTATTAGGCGACTATTCCTGCCGATCTGGACGATTGCTAACGGTGAAAGTGTATTTGAAACAGCAAGGAAAACTATACTCGTGACAGACTACCAACTATACGAACGGTTGATCCCGAAAATCCAGTCGAGAACTATCAGGCCAGAGAATACAAGCATTATAGGAAGTCTACAGTGGTAAGAGATGTGGCAAGCTCAGGTCCGACAATAGCCATCCCAGAGAGCAGTGAGATTGCAAACCTCGCCGTTGTGGAACGCGACGATAGAATCGTTTTCCCACTCATGGACACTGCAAAGCCATTTCATTCGACGAAATGGCTGTTGTTGTCGCTTCTCCGACCCAGAGGACTCGATCGTCCCGAGACAGTGACAGCGTTGCCTTCAATTGCCACTAGCCAGCTCTGTCTTTGATTCATAGTTTGCCATCCCATGAATATTGCCCCGCTTGCATAAGATACCAATGCAATGTGTGTTCGTTTCGGAAGGAAAGATGAATTCGGTGCAAACACAGGCGTGAGAAGCTATCCATACGGTGGCAGGAGATGGAGCACTACTTCTCGATCCGAACTGAAGCAGGATGTCTCTGTTGAGGTAATAGATATGGTTTTGACTCGGCCAACTCTTGAGATATCGTTCAAGCTATCGGATGGGTGTAATCAAGATAGTCGCGGCGTTAGTAAGACTCTTGGCATTCTTAATTCCAGAGCTAACTTCCATCCACCACGCCCCGCACAACTACTTCAAGATCCAGGGTAGATCGTGGATCTGCTCGACTTGTCGGCGGCTGGACAAGATGTCGGCTCTCGGTAGTTCGGTGATCAGTAAGATGGCCCAAGAACACTATCTAAAGCTTGATTGATGGTTATATAGATAAATCGAACACAAAGATCAAGCCTAAAGTAGCTCCAACGCGCCGAGCACCAGCTTCGACCGAGACCCCAGCGAGGGCAAGCATCGACAGCCAGGTCCTACCTGGAACGCCTCAGCCAGCCTTGTTGCTGCATAAACCTGAATCCTCGGCCGTACCTACACCTTCAATCCCACATTCTGCACCCGCAGCAATCGTTTCAGCAGCTCAAGCTGCAGCCGACAATGTTGACTCGGTGTCACAAAATGCGCAAATTAGCATTGAGGAAGAACAGGAAACAGAACTAGTCGCTTCTATTCAATCTCGAACTCGTCCTAGAGATCCACAAGCGGTCTCAATTCCTATACCCAGTACTCGAGCTCCGTCATCCGTAAAGAATACTCCAGCCGCGCTTCCGGTCAGCCAACCCAAGTCAGCTACACCAACCGCTCAAGCTAGCATATCGAGCAATTCTATTCAGCCCACTACAACATCAGAGGCTGGTGAATCTGTTGCCGAGCAATCGGAGCAACCAGCTGCAAAACGTCGACGGACACAACCTTCTCAACAAAAGGCCATACCTGCTGAACCCGTAACTGCGCAGGCCGAAGAAGCTTTACCAACAACAGAAACTAGTGGAAGCAGTAAAAGAACTCCACAAGTCCCAATCCTTACGCCGCCGCCCTCTCAAATCGATTCCCAACCTATCCGCACTTCTACCGAACCGGCAACACCAGTAAATAAGACTGGTAAGAAAAGACTTTCAGCGAAGGCCAAAGGTAAGCAGCGTGCTACAGAGACAGCCGCAGCGGATGTTGTCTTGGACGCTGCGCGCGGTTCCACCAGGGAGAATCCAGGTCTAGCGAAAGTGAGAAAACGAAGGGCTCCGAACAAGGACACAATCACCCAATCTGTAGATGACGCAGCGGAAAGGAGCGATGCTGAGCCCAAGGAAAAGCGCAAAAAGCGCAAAAAGCGAGAAGTAACCCCTGACAACGCAGAGGATGTTCGCATCGATCCATCGGAAGTTCTAATGTCAGAACTCACCAAGAACCTTCGAACCGGCAGAAAGTCAACACGCGAGGCACAACTCCAAGAGATGGAACAAGAAGCCAAAGCCAAGCGAAAACAGCAACGCATTGACAAACGCAATGGCGTGGCGACAGAAGAGCAACCCGACACCGACGACAACCCTACCGAAACCACAGACCAGCGCCTTGAACGCTTGGCACCGCACGCAAATGAGACCCGTCATGCAGTCCCC
>JAABUJ010006994.1_pt1 | contig 10683 bp, 15 predicted proteins | sample 5559131 | NCBI WGS metagenome assembly JAABUJ01 (sample SAMN10711875, study PRJNA513366) | rock metagenome | isolation source: Antarctica rocks | place: Antarctica: Victoria Land, Mt New Zealand nord | collected 2016-01-07 | reverse complement strand
AGCAGGTTGCCGACGTAACGGCCGACCGATAGGCGCCGCTCGGCCGCCTCAGCGCGCAGGCGGCGCGCCAGGTCCAGCGGGAGGCGGATGTTGATGCTGCGCACGGCGTCCTCGGCCTGCCGCCGGCGCCACGCGGCCAGCTGTGCGTCGTCGTCGGGGTGCGGTGTGGTGTAGACCATCGCGCTCGCCCTCCCCTTCCCTATCCGTTTCACCGTCTCCCCCAGTATCGCGTACCGCGCCCGTGGTCGCCGCGCATGCGCCGGTGCGGAGAGCGCCACGCGCGCGATTAGGGACTATCGTGAGATGTCTCCCCCTATGTTATGTCACGTTCCCCTGCCGCGCCTGCCCGCCGCGTGCGATCCGTGCCCCGAAGTGTTACACTGCCTATGCTTCCGCTGGCGATGCGCTTTGGGGAATTTAACGATGACCTGGATGGATGAGAATATAGCATTTATTCGGCGACGGCATCCGGACATAGCGGACGATCTGGCGCGCCAAGCGGCCGAAGGCTTCGCGGCGACCCTGATCCTGGTCCGTCATGCGCAAGTGGCGGTTGATCCGACCATCCCCTCCCAAGAGTGGCGACTCTCGGCCGAGGGGGAAGCGGCGACGGCTGTCCTTGCCACGGACCCCGCACTCGCTGGCGTTGCGGTCGTCGCCAGCAGCCTGGAGCACAAGGCGATGCATACGGCCCAGGCGCTCGCCGCCGGTCGCCCAATCGTTCCGGTTCCCGGCCTGCGCGAGCTTGATCGCAGCGCCCTGGGATGGGTGGGGAAAGGCGCGGACTACGAGGCGGCGGTCGCCGAAATTCTCCGACGGCCGGACGAGTCGATTCACGGCTGCGAGCCAGCGACGGCGGCGCGGATGCGCGTGATCGACGCTATCGATGATCTTGTGGCGGCACATCATGGTGAGGAAGGTCGTTGTTGTCTCACACGGCCTAGTCCTCAGCCTCTACGTCGCCCACCTCAATGGCGCTGATCGGTCGCCCATCGACATCTGGCGGCACATCACGTTTCCTGACCTCGCACTGGTCGATCCGCGTTGGCGGTATCTCATCGCGGGCTTCCGAGGACGATAGGGGACATCATACCAAGGGCTACTCCTCTTTGTGCCTTACCCTTGCTTGCCGTCGATGTACATGTGAGCTTTGCGCCCGCGGATCTCATCAGCGGCCCAACGCGATCATCGCCCTGTATCGTTACCCTCGCCCCGACGGGTACCGATCCTCGGTTGCCGTCACTATCTCACCTGACGCTGTCGAGGATGCGGGAGGTCAGCGCAGTTCGCTCCGACGACGACCCGTTATAGCGGCCGCCCCAGCCTGCGCAGACGGCCTACGTTAGCAGAACCAGGCCGCGACTAGCCCAAGGATTTTATGATGTCGCGGCGGTTCAACATGGCTACACACCACGCGAAATGCCCGTCACCCTCGGCTCCGTCAGGCGTGAAAAAGTTGCTGGTTGCCAGCGCGTATGCCGCTTGATAGAGGCAAAGAGTCTCGACGGTATAGTTCAGCTCTCCAGCGAAGCGGTTGGTGAGCGATGTTGAGATGGTAGGGGCATGTGGGCCATACATATTAAAAATGGCGGCGCTGACGGCAGCATCGAGGCGTGGATCACCGGCGGTGGACAGGAATCCGAAGTCGAGAACCGCAGTGACCCGCAACGATGGGTCCACCAGAATGTTCTCGCCAAAGAGGTCGCCGTGAACTACCGTCACGGGCGAGTCACTCAATTGCGCGAGTCGATCCACGACACGCTGGTACTTCCAGTCGAACGCCTCAACCTTCGGGGCGAGGACCGGCGCGAATCGACTCATGCGCCGATCTAGCAACCCGATCATTGCCTGGGGGAACGTAGCCTTACCCGCCCACATCGAGCTTTGTTCATCGAGGACGGGCACATCCTTCATGCGAGCGGTCACCGGAACCATGGCAAGCGCGGCCAGGACGTGTGACACAGCGGCAGCAGCAGCGGGCTTTGCATCAGGGTCTTCGAAGGCCAAGTGCTTCTGCAGAGGCTCGCCGTGAAGTTCCCGTTCGTAGGTAACCGCGACGCCATCCACGCCCTCGATCCTCAAGATCTCGGGGGTCGCGAAGGGCAGGCCAGCACTGGCCGTATCCGCATAGAAGCCCTGCATGCGCTCCAGTTCGGCAACCTCTCGCCGCCCCCATACCTTCGCCACCAAGCCATCCTCAAGCTTATAGATCGCGCCCTCGGCACCGGATGCGAGAGGACGCGCAGCAGGATAGCCTGCAGACTTGAAATAGCTGACCCACTCAGGGGCGTGGCTCTGAATAAACCCGGACATCCAGGGCCTCCTTTGAGGTAATGGACCAACGCTAGATGCTCGATCATAGTGGTACGGGCGGCTAGGCCCCGAAGGGTCGGGGCCGTTGCTGCCGACTCGGCTCCACCGACTAAGGGTTGGCCGCTACCGTGGGCCAGGCATTCGCCAACAATATCTGATCATACTGGATACCCATGCTCGTAACCATTGGGCTCGTGTCTCTCATGGTGTCGCCACCGCCGTGGTGGCGCGCTTGGCGGCCTGTAAGCGTTTAGTCGTGACGCTGGTGGCGTAGACGGCGATGCCCGCCACACGCGGGTCGAGGGCGGCGTAGCCCTCGATGATGGCCGCGTCTTCCAGGTCGGCGGCGAGGGCCTCGGCCACTTTCGTCCACTGCTTGCGGGCGACGAAGACGGTGTAGCGCGTGCCGGCGGGCGGCTCCGGCAGCCCCTTGGGCAGGTCCGGCACTTTCTCGCTCACGAGGGCGAGGACGACGGCCTGGCCCTGCTCGACGGCCGCGCCGGGGCGGCCGATGACGGTGATCTTCACGGTGGTTGCCCTCCCTGCGTTGTCCTGCTGGAGCTGTTGCGCGAGCGCGCGAAAGGTCTCGTCCGTCCAGGCCACCGGCGCGGGGCCGCTGGGGCAGGTGCCGCCGGCGTGCCGCTCCCTCCGGCCCTCATAGGGTGCCCACCTTGTCGCGGGAAGATATAGTCTTTGTCCTCCCGGCTGATCGCGTCGTTGGTGCGCACCAGGTAGAAGAAGACGCCGCCGGGGGTGCGACGGCGACCGTCGGGGAGGGTGAGTCCGCCCTGGGCCTCGACGGTGAGGGTCTGGCCGAGGACGGCGCGCGCGCGAGCGGGGCCGAGGCGGTCCACCGCGCGGGTGATGATGCGGATGGGCGGGGGCATCGTTTCATTGAGCACGACGGCGATGCCGCGAGCCAGCGCCCACACGTCGGGAGGCACGAAAGCGTACGATACGGGCGGCTGCACCGCCGCCGCTATCGTCGGCGCGTCCGCGTCCGTTGTCGGCACGGCGCCAGCCGGTTCCGCGCTTGCTTCCCCCACCGCGTCGGCCGGCATCGTTCTGTCGTGTCCCTCGGCCGTCGCCGGTAGTATGTCCTGTTCCACAGCATGCTCCCGTCATGGGTCGATGCGCCAGCTACCCTCACTATAGATGAGTCGGCGTTCCTCGCGGCGCGTGTCCAGGCGCGCGAGTTGGGCCGGGAGCGCGTCGAGCGCCTGTGTTATGTCGAGTATATCCTGGCCCCTGATGGAGACGAACACGCCGGCGGCCTTGAGTTGGAGCGTGGCCGGGGCCGCACGCGCCCCCACCCCAAGCGCGGCGGCGAGGGCCAGGGCGACGCCAGCCGGGGCCGTCGCGGGGCCGACGAGCCGGGCCAGGGGTAGGGGCGGGCCGGACGCGGCCAGCAGAAGCACGCCCCAAGGGTGCTGCTCCTCGCCGCGCACGGGCAGGAACGTGTGCCGCTCGACCGCGGCTCCGGCGGCGTGCAGGGCGTCGGCGAGCGGGCCGACGGCATCGGCCGTGACGTGATCCGTGGTCAGGGTGATGTGCGTCGGTGCGCCGTGTCCCGTCGTGTCACGTCCGTATGCATCGGCCATGTGAATCATCTAGCCGCCCAGGGCTTCCAGGTCCGCCCACAACGCGGCCCGCAGTTGGTCCGGGTCCGCATACCCCTCACCAACCTCGAAGAGCAAGCCGGTCTGCGTGTCGGTTGCTGCCACCCAGTTGTGCCCAGGAGCGCGTCGCGTCGATGGCGCATGATCGTTACTCGTCGCGGTTATTCCCATGTCAATGGTCCGCTCGGCAGCCCCACTGCTCTCCATGTGCTCGTGGGCTGGCGCGATAGCGAGGGGGGAAGCGGGTGGCAGATAATCTGCCACCTGGCGCCGATCCCCCTCCTCCCCTGTTGAGGTTCCCGTGCCCCCTTTCAGGCTGGACGAGTCTGGCAGATTATCTACCACAGATGTCGGCTGTGAACGCGGGCGTGTCGCCTGCACGTCCTTGACCTTGATGCGCTCGCCCTGGTCCGCGCGCGCGAGGAGGGCGTCCCGCGTCGCCGTGTCCTCCAGGTCGGCGATCTCCACCGCGACGGTCGCGCCCACGACGCCTTTCTCAATGGCGGCCTCAATGCGGGGGTCGCTCACGAGCTTGAGGCGATCCTCGACGAACGTGTGGCTCTTGCCGAGGCGTCCAGAGAGGGCGCGTATGGACAACTCCAGGCGGTCCAGGAGGCGACGATAGGCGCGGGCCTCGTCGAGCGGGGTGAGGTCGTTGCGCTGGATGTTCTCGACCAGGGCGATTGTCTCCATCGCGTCGTCGTCTACGTCGCTCACGATGCACGGGATCGTTTCCAGGTCGGCAAGCTGCGCGGCGCGCCAGCGGCGTTCGCCGGCGACGATCTGGTAGGTATCGGCCGCGCCAGAGGCGGGGCGCACGAGCAGCGGCTGGAGCACGCCGTGTTCCCTGATCGAGGCGGCCAACTCGTCCAGTGCCGACGGGTCGAACGTCTGACGCGGCTGGTAGGGGTTCGGCGAGAGGTGATCGACGCGCAGGACGCGCGCCTCGTCGAGGGCATCGGCCTCCCGGCCTCCCGCGATGTAGCCGATGGGGCCAAGCGGGTTGCGGCGGGGGGGGGTGTTAGCACGCGCCATCGGCGACCTCCGCGCGCGTGAGGTCGCGGGGGGCGACGCGGGTGCCTGCGCCGGCGTCGAGTCCCCAGGCGGCCAGCAGGTCGTCAGCGATGCGCTCGTAGGCCCGCGCGGTCTCGCTCTGGGGTGCGTAGCGCGTGATCGACAGGCCCCGCTCGGCGGCCTCGCTCACCGCCACGGCGCGCTTAACCTCGCCGAGCAAGGGGACCGTGCTCAGGCCGTCCTTGACTGTCTGGGCCATCGTGCGGCCGTGGTTGGTGCGGGCATCGACCATGGTCAGGATGATGCCGCGGGCGGCCAGGCGGGGATTGAGGCGCGTGCGGCGGATCGTCTGTAGCGAGTCGAGGATGAGACGCAGCCCCCGCACGGCGGGGTACTCCGGGGACACGGGGATGATAACTTCCGTGGCGGCGGTCAGGGCGTTGATCGTGAGCAGGCCCAGGCTCGGCGCGCAGTCGATGAGGACGACATCGTAGGCGCTTGCGGCCGGGTCGAGCGCCTGCTGGAGCACATACTCGCGGCGCACGGCGCTCTGTAACTCCATCTCGGCCTGGCCCAGGCCAATGTCGGCCGGCAACAAATCTAAACTCTTATCAATCGTGCGGACATACAGGGCGAGATCGCAGATCTCGCCCGTCGCGCGGGCCTGCGCTAGGGCGTCGTAGACCGTGGGGCTACCCTCGGCGATCTCCGTCCCGGTGTTGTCGGTCAGGCTGCTTTGTGGGTCGAAGTCGATGAGAAGGACGCGCCGGCCGCGGTCGGCGAGGACGGTCCCCAAGGCGTGTGCGGTCGTACTTTTGCCCGTGCCGCCTTTTTGATTGGCGACGGCGATCGTTATGCTCATGCGTCATGCTCCTCACAGTTCTTGTCGTCGGGTTGCGGCGGGGCGGCGGGAGCCGTGGTGGCGGCGCGCTGCCGGCGGCGTTCCTCGCGCCACATGAGCGGGCGAAAGTCTACCTGAATCAGCTCGCCGCGCATGGGATCGACGGCGCGGGCGATGCGCAACAGGCCGCGCCGCTCCATCAGTTCCAGGTCCGCAAGGCCGTGCTCCCCATGGGCCTGGTCGCCCATGGCCGCCGTGGTCTGGGCGGCGACGGCGGCAAACTCATCGTGTGTCCACCAGGGCATGTCGGGGGGCTCGTAGGCATCGGGCTCCTCCTCCAGGTGGACGATCTGGCCGCGCAGCATGCTCCTCTTGGGGGTGAGGATGCGGACGTGGCTGCCGGGGCCGCACACAGCGATGCGCACCACGGCGATGTCGTCGTCGCTGGGCGGGCAGCCCGGCCGGGTGATGCTGAGGCGGAAGGCCGCACCAGCGGGGGTGTCAGGGTCGATGCTCACGACGACACCCATGCCGTCCGCAGTGCGGAACGAGGCGCCGTGGAAGCCGCCGCGGTCAAGCGGCCCCTCGTACATAAGGTCGCGGTCGTCGATCAGCCGGAGGCTGTGGGTCGGGAGCGTGCGGGCGTTCATGCTCATGCGATGGGTCCCCCCGCGTCGCTCTCACCCGTTTCCAGCGGCCGGTCGAGGATGGCGCGCACGCGAGCGTCGAGGCCGGGGTCGTCCGGGTCGAGGGGGCCGGGGACCGCGCCGGGGGCCGGGGGCGCGAACAGGGGGCGGCCGGAGCGCAGCAGGGCGGCGAAGGCGGTCTGGAGCGTGGCGCGCTCGTCGGCGGTCAGGGGGGCGGTGGCGGCCGGCTCGATGAAGACCAGGCGGCCGTCGCGCTCAGGGGTGTCGTGGGTCGTGTCCATCGTCGTACTCCTCCGGGGGGTGGATCACTCCCCCCTCATCTATCGTGTGGCGCTCCGTGGCCGCGGCGTCCACGGGCGTCCTCTTGCGGCGCTTCGTGCGTGGGGGGCGGCCGACCTGGCCCAAGTGGGCGCGCCGGTAGGCTTCGATGCCGGCCACCGTCACCATGTTGAGGCGCGGGTTGATCGCGACGTGCGCCAGGGTGCCACGCCGGATCGCGTTCTGGACGGCGTTCCGTGAGATCCCTAACTGCGTGGCGGCCTCGGCCGTGGTGAGCAGCGTGGCGGCCTCGGCGGTGGTGAACAGCGTGCGCTCGTGCTCCATATCCATGTCCGTAGGGTACCGCCTGGAGCAGGGTCTTCGTACGCACGGCGGGATGGGCAGCATGACCATCGTCATTCCTCCTCCCTGTGATGCGCGTCGCGGCACCGGACGCCCTGGCGCCGCGCGGTGGGCGCGCTCGATCGAGCGCATGACCCCGCGCGGCGCGCGGAGAGGGGGGCGACTGCCTCATGATGTCCCCCTGACCCTGGGCGTCGTGTGGGTGTCCCCCTTGCGTCCGTCGCTAGCGCCCCTCGCGGGCGAGGTGGCTGGCGGCGCACACGAGTTGCCGCGCCAACTCACCCGCGTCGTCGGTGGTGACCAAGGCCGCGTACAGCGGCAACGAGGGCGCGGGCGGCACGTCCGCGCCGTCGCGGGCCAGTGCGGCGCAGGTGTCGTGGGCGCGGCGTACGGCGGCTTGGGCGCGGCGCATGGCGTCGGCGGCGTAGAGCAGGATCGTGCGCGGATAGTCCGGCGGCGGCTCTAGCGCGCACAGCGCCTCAATCTCATCGGTTAGCTGGCTCATCGTGGCTACCTCCGTGTGTCGGGTGGTGTGGGGCCTCTCGGGGGGCCAGCCTGTCGTCGTGGCAGGCCGGCCCCAGGGCTGACCGGGGCTAGTAGTCGTCGGGGGTGAGCAGGGTCGTGGCGTGCCGGCCCGCCTCGGTGATGCACCAGACGCGGCCACCCCCTTGCAGGTGGTAGACGCTCAGGATACGCGCCCCGTCGCGGATGGCGTCCTCATTCAGCCCGTAATCGCCGGGGTCGATATCGCCCCAATCGCCGGCCCAATGCCGCGCGAACAGGTGCGGCGGCGTGGTCAGGCCCGCTGCGCACGCATCGAGCGCGCCGACGGTGGCGGCGAGTACGCCAAGCCCGAACAGCCCCGGTACGGCTAGCTCGACGCGGCAGCCGGCGCACAGGCGGCGCGCGACGGCCAGCCGGCCGGCGGCGGGGATGGGGATGATGGCGCCGCCGTAGGGGCGGGGGCGCGGGCGCTCGCGGGTGACGCACGGCGGGCACAGCAGGCGGGCGCGATACTGGTAGGCGAGCGGCTGGGCGTCGTTGGGGACGCTGGGGGCGGCGATGGCGGTGATGGTCATGGTGTGCATCCTCCTGGTAGGGGGCGCCGTGGGCGGGGGATTGGCACCCGCCCATGGCTCTTGTGTGGTCAGAACGGTATGGAGTCGTCCAGGCCGATGCCGATGCTGAGAGCAACGGCCCGTTTCGTCACAGGGTCCGCGCTATGCGGCCGGTAGACTTTGAGCGCGGCGCGGTAGGCCCGTTCAAGCTGCGTGTGGTGCGCATCGCACAGGCCGCAGGTGTCGGCGCTGACTTTCCAGCCGTCGACGTGATGGCGCTCCGTCGCCTGCACGGCGCATCCGGGCCACGCGCACCGGCCCAGCGTCGGCGTCGCCTGGCGCGCGTGGGAGCGCGCCGTGTCGCTGGCTTTGTTACGCCCTAGCCGCGGCTCGCGGCCGAACTTAGCGCGATAGCTCGGGGCCAACTTCTCTAACAAGTAGTCGCCGTAGCCCCGGTCGAGGGCGGCTTGAAACCCTTTTTTGCCGATCATGCTCATGTGCGTGTGTCCTAACGTTTTGACGGTGGCCTGTCCGCCCAGGCTACCGATACGGCGGCAATGCGCGGCGCGTTCCTGTGGTGTCATCGGCCTCATCTCCTCTCCGCGTGGTGCGGCCCCAAGGGGAGCGGTGGGGCGTCCGCTCCCCCCAGGACCTACAGGGCGGCGTCCCAGTGGGCGATAAGGGCACGGCAGGGCGGGCGGCAGCCGTGGCAGGGCGGGCAGTAGGTCAGAATCTCGGCGGTGAGGGTCAAGGGGCGGTGGGCGCGCAGGGCGGCGCGCATGAGGGCTTCGACGTGGTTGCACCAGCCGCGCTGGGTGCGTACAAAGCCCTCCTGGCCGCTGGGGCAGGTGCAGGAGACGACGCCGGTGGGGTCGATGCTGACGATGTGCCAATTGAGGGGACACCCGGCCTGAAACAGCGCGATCTCAAAGTGGGCAGCGTCGAGGACACGGGTGGTCCACCACGTCGCGCGATGGTTGCCACGCGGGCGCCGGGGGGATACGATGGGCTCTGCTACCATGACAATGAACCTCCGTGTAGGGGGATTCACCGGGCGGGCTACCTAAACTCTTGCCGGAGGGGGTAGCCCGCTTTTTTATTCCCTACACCCTCATTATAGTGTATATAAGTACACAATATCAAGGGTAAAACGGCCTAAATACGGGCAAAACAGGTACATATTTCTTCGGCCAATCGGGCTTTCATCCGAATGGTGTTCTTCTCATGCGTCACGTTCGCCCCGCGCTCTCGTGAGTGTTCCTACCACCCGCGCGCGTTCTTGTATGCGTCCCCTATCGCGCCGTTTACCTCCTACCACGCGGCGTGGCGTCCCTATGAGGTGCCTGGGGCGTTGTGGTGGCCGCTGGCGGGCGCTGGCGGGCGTCGGCGGCTCCTGTGCCCCTGGGGTCGTAGCGGGGCTGGTGGCGGCCGTGGGCGCGCCGGCGTGCGGCGGCGTCTGCGGGCGGGGCGATCAGTGGGGGCAAGCCCCGACACCGGCGCTATCTCCACGCAGTTTCACACTGAGGGGAGCGGCGGCCGTGTGCGGGCGCCATCCAGCGGATGAGGGGCCAGCCAATGCCGACGGTGGGCGGTGGATGAGGGGACACCTGATGCCATCGTGAGGGGACAGGGGTTGCCGACTGTAAGAATGCACATAAGGTGCGCCGGCCCTACGCCTGCATTGACGCTGTGGGGCACATAACGTGCGCCGCTGATCGCACATAAGGTGCGCCACTCCTCTCTTTGTCGCGCCTAAGGTGCGCCGATCCACACGCGACAGTCGGGCCGGGCACGTGCTCTCAGCGCGGCGGTGCGACCTCGATCGAGCGTGGCGCGGCCACGTCGAGGGGAAGTGGGGGCAGGCCGTGGCGGATCGGTGCAGCTTCTATGCGACGGCGGGCGCAGGTTATATGCGACACGGCGCATCTTATGTGAAATCTTACATGGGAGATGTTGCTTGTGTAGCAGCAGAGACAGATGATATGTGGGAGAAAGTGGAACTACCTGGTTACATATTTGAGAGAATGGTGGGGTTTTCACTCCCAGCAGCCAGCGAAGTGGCGATTGTCTCATTCGAGGGCGTTCATATAATAGACCTAGAAAGCCCAGGAAATGTGCTAAACGATGATAGGTACCCAGAGGGGAAAGGTATTTATGACGAAAGAAAACAAGTCCTGGTTTACGAGGGCAAGATTTTCAAGATGCTAGGCGTCTTTGGTGGCGAGCCTATACTTGATAGCAGCCAAGGTGAGCAGTTAGTGCTTGACTTAGAAAAGGAGATCCTTACCTAGACTTTGGCCATTCATGCCGCGTAACAGAGCATCTCGCTGAGGTGCTCGACCAAAGCGCGTGGGACTTTAACGCTGTCCTCCGCTGGGGGCGACATGCAAAAAGTGGTGTGGGCCCAGAGTGAGCGGCGCACGAGGGCGAGGGCGTCGGCGAATGTGGGGTCGTGCTTAGGGTACCAGGCCGCCTGCCGGACGGGACACGCCCCGGCGGTGATCTGGTCATGGGCCAGGAGCGTCACGAAGGAAAACAGGCCCAGCAGGGCGGGTGTGACGCGGCGAATG
>JAABUJ010006991.1_pt1 | contig 10686 bp, 9 predicted proteins | sample 5559131 | NCBI WGS metagenome assembly JAABUJ01 (sample SAMN10711875, study PRJNA513366) | rock metagenome | isolation source: Antarctica rocks | place: Antarctica: Victoria Land, Mt New Zealand nord | collected 2016-01-07 | reverse complement strand
CCGGGGCGGGGCTGTGGAGCAGCGCCGCCGACCTCGTCGCCTTCGGTCAGGCCTATCTACACGATGCGCGTGGCGCGAGCGGCGCGTACCGCCTGCTGCCCCCGGCCTACATCGACCTGATGACGCGCGAGCACACCACTGGCATGGTCACGCTGGTGGACGGGCGTCCCGTCCCGGCGCACTACGCGCTGGCGTGGCGCAAAAGCAGCTTGGACGGGGAGTGGCCGGGCTCGCCGCGCGCCTTCGAGCACGACGGGGCCGCGGGCGGCCTGCTGTGGATCGACCCCGCGTGGGACCTCGTGTTCGTCTTCCTGACCAACGCCTTCGGCGCGGCGGACGTCCACCTCCCGCAGGGCGCGCTGCAGGCGGTGTACGGCGCGCTCGATACCTTGTAATCTAGTGGGGGCGCCTGGTTCGGGTGAGTTAGGCCACCGGGGCGCCGCTGTCCTCGGGGAAACGTCCACCATCGACCAGTCGATGGTGCAGGAAAAAGGAGGCTCCACCATGGGCGACATGGGCGACATATACGTACATGGCTATCACTCGCGGGAGAACGAGCGCCTGCGGGATCAGGCCGGAACGCTGGTCGACCTCCTGCACGCCGACACCGCCTACCCCGGCGGGAGTACGGTGCTCGAGGCCGGCTGCGGCGTCGCCGCCCAGACGGTCACCCTGGCCCAACGGAGTCCGGGCGCCCACTTCACGTCGGTTGATGTCTCCGCGGACTCGCTCGCCGAAGCCAAGCGACGGACCGACCGCGCGGGGCTCACCAACGTGACGTTCCAGCACGCGGACATCTTCGCGTTGCCCTTCGACGCCGCGTCCTTCGACCACGTTTTCGTCTGTTTTGTCCTGGAGCACCTCGCGCGGCCTGTTGAGGCCTTGGTGATCCTCAACAGGCTGCTCCGGCCCGGCGGCAGCATCACCGTGATCGAGGGCGACCACGGATCGACCTACTTCTACCCCGACAGCCCCGCGGCCCAGGCGGCGATCCAGTGCCAAGTCGAGCTCCAGCGGAAGGCCGGCGGCAACGCCTTGATCGGCCGGCAGCTCTACCCGCTGCTGGTCGCGGCGGGGTTCGACGCGGTCCGTGTCTCGCCCCGGATGGTGTATGTCGATGCGAACCGGCCCGACCTGGTTGATGGTTTCACGCGACGGACGTTCACCGCGATGATCGCGGGCGTGCGCGAACCCGCGCTCGCGGCGGGTCTCATCGCGCCGGAGACGTTCGATGCGGGCGTCCGCGATCTCCACCGCACGACCGCGGCGGACGGTGTGTTCTGCTACACGTTCTTCAAGGGCGTGGGAGAGCAGAAGCGACGTGTCTAAGACACTTCGGGGCGGTGCATAATCTGGCTCACATGTCCGCCGTGTCCCCAATTGTTACATGGATCATCCGCAAGGAGAGGAGATGGATGCTACCGTCACGCTCTATCGTCCGACTGGGCCGAAAGAATTGCAACTCGTGGCCGAGAGTGGCTATCGGGCCTGGCCGCCACGCCTGACCGGACAGCCGATCTTCTACCCCGTCCTCAACGAGGAGTACGCGACACAGATCGCCCGCGATTGGAACGCTAAGGACCGCTCGACGGGCTATCGTGGATTCGTGACGCTGTTCAAGGTACAGCAGGCGTTTCTCGCGCGCTACGAGGTCCACCGCGTGGGCGGCCCTGTGCATGACGAGTACTGGATACCGGCCGAAGATCTTGATGAGTTTAACCGCAACATTGTCGGGCCAATCGAGGTGATCGCGGAGTACGCGGGCGGTCCTGACCACGAACCCCGCCAGGCGCCCTAAGGTCACGCGGCTTGGGTAAGCCTGAGCGACCGTCATGTAATCCACCGAGGCAACGCGGGTATCTCCGCCGTGACCCCAACCGTTACACGGCGGCTTGGGTGCGCGCCACGATTGTGAGAGCGTCAGGCACAGCGGGCGCGACCGATCGGTGCGCGGCGCCACGGATGCGTCGCGGCGGGGCGGGGCGCCGGAACAGCCGGGACAGCGGGGTCTGCGGTGACTGACGGCGCGGGTGGCGGCTCCGCGGTTGTGGGCGTAGGCAGGGCCAGCGACCGGACATCTTCGGCTGGAGCGGGCGTGCCCGCGGTCGCCCGTCGGCGTGGCCGCGCCGGAGGGCACAGCCGCAGGCGCGTCCGCAAGGGGTGGGTGGCCCAGAACGCGGCCCCGTCACCCGAGGCGCGCACGGCGCGCAGCGTCGCCACCGCCTGCGCGCCCGCCTGTGTCCAGCGCATCCCGGCCCCCTTCTCGCGCGCCTCGATCAAGGTCTTGCACAGGCTCTCCACCGCGCCCGAGCCGATGGGCAGCTGCGCGGCCACATAGCGCGGATAGTCCATGCGCGTGGCGTTGTCCGCGAAGTAAGCGCGTTCGCGCCGCAGCACGTCCGCCGCCGCAGGGCCGGGCGGGACGAGCGCATCAAGGGCGGCCAGGATCGCAGGCGCGCCCCGCTCGTAAAGGGCGTCCTTGAGCGGCTCAGCCCAGGCGGCAAGCGCGTCGGGCGCGTCGAAGACGGCGCGGCCCGCCGCCCAGAGGTGCTCATAGGCGTGATAGAGGTCGAGGATCTCGACGACGACGATGCCCGGTCCGCCCAGGAAATGCGCCGCACGGTTCCAGATCCACTCCGCGCCATCGCCCCGCACGATCACCCGGCGCGTCTGCTGGCCCAACCCGGCGCGCCAGGCCGTGACGGCCACCCGCCACCAGCAGTCCTCGGCCCCCTCCAGTCCGGCGCAGATCGCCGCCTTCCCCCAGGCCAGGTAGGTGCGCCCCGCGCGGTGGTCGTGTCGCAGCGCTGGCCCCAGCGGGGCCGCGCGTCCCACCTTCATGTCGTGCCAGGCGTCCTCCAGATGCACCTGGCAGCCATCGACGGCCACGACCATGTCGCGGGCACCCTCTGGCGGGCGCGTCAGGTCGCCCCGCCGCACCCGCGCGATCTCCTCCTGTTGCGCCGCCTCCGCCACCGCGCCGACCGCTTCGGTGACCCGGCGCACCGTCTCGCCGCCCACCAGGACGCGGTGGTCCTCGCGCACCTGCGCCGCCGCCTCGTCGAAGGCCCCCGTGATGCCCGCCCGGCACACCACCCGCGCCAGGCGCGGCATCAGCGTCTCCGCGCCCAGCCCGAGTTCCGCGTCCAGCGGCGCATGGCCCCGCCCGCAGTCCGCGCGCGTGCAGACATAGACCGGCCGGACCAGCGTCGCGTCGCCCGTAAGTCCCTGCAGGTCCCGCCGCCGCGCCTGCTCGACCAGCCGCAGCAGCCCCCCCCAGGCCGGACACGGCGGTCGCTCCCCCCGTGGGACCGCTCGCACGGCCAACACCCGCTCCAACGTCGCCCCGCACACCCGCCGGCTGACCGCTTGCAGCCGCGTCTCGATCCCATCCAGGTCTGCCGTTAGCAGGTCCGGTCCCGCCGCGCGCAGTTCCTCCGCCACAATGGCGCTCACTTCCTGTATGATGGCCTCGGACAGCTCTGTTCTGTCCATGGTTCCCTCCTCCGGGCATGCTTTGGGCGCTCATTCCGCCCGTGCCCGGAGGTAGGGTACCACGCTCATCACAATCGTGGGGCGCACCCCGGCGGCTTGGCATAGCGTCTGCTTTCTACGACACAGTGTTACACTTGCGAGAATAAGGCAAGGCCTATTTAGGGCATAGAGTGCCGTTATTAGGCACTTTTGAGGGCATGGTTCAGAAATAAGGTGACAGTGTGCGAAGGAGTGCACGAGGATAGGGCAGAAGCGCAGCCTATCGTATGCTTGAGGTGTCAAGAACCCAAGGAGACGAAGGAGAGCATCAGGCCCTATCGGTTGGAGGATATCACAGCGGCAGAGCGGATGGAGGTGGCGACCCTGTTGCTCGCCGCTGAAGGTGCGTATGGCCTGGTCACGGGGCTGGCGCGAGAACTGGGCACGTCGCGCCAGTTCTTATATGACCTACGTGACCGGGCGCGGACGGCGCTGGCGCAGGCCGTGGTCCCCGGACGCGCCGGGCAACCGACGCGGGAGGCGCGGGTGGTGATCGACCGCCACGCCGTGGAGCGGGACGTGGTGGTCTTGAGCCAGGTCGCGCACGCCTCGGTGCGCGGCATCCAGGAGTGCCTGGAGGAGATGGTGGGCGTGGAGCGGAGTGTCGGCTGGATTGAGGGCGTGCTGCAGGAGGCGGGGCGGCGCGCGGAGGCGCTGGTCGCCGTGCCGGACGGGGCCGCGCCAGGTGGCCGCCGCTGAGGTGTACGCGGGGGGACAGCCGGTGTTGGAGGTGGTGGAGCCGCACAGCGGGCTGATCCTCACGCTTGCGCACGCGGAGAGTCGGGATGAGACGGCGTGGGGCTGTACGTGGCTGGACCTGGAGGAACGCGGTGTCGACATCGCGGGGGTGGTGGCCGATGGAGCGGAGGGACTGCGCGCGGGGGTGCGGGCGGCGGGGCTGCCGGAGTCACGGCTGGATCATTGGCACACCCTGCGCGACCTCGGGCGGCTCGCGCAGGTGCTCGAACACACCGCCTATCGGCAGGTGGCGGCGGCGGAGCGCGCGGAGCGGGCCACGGCGGAGGCGACCTACCGGGCCGCCCACGGGCGGGGGGCGCGGCGGGGACGGCCGCTGGGCGGTGCGACCGACCCGGCGACGGTGCGAACGGCCGTGCAGGCGGCGGAGGAGGCCATGGCGCGGGCCGACGGGACGGCGGCGGTGCTCGCCACGGTGCGGGAGGCGTTGCGCCCCGTCGAGGCAGGCCGCGGTCGGGTGCAGCCGCGCGACGCGGTGGCCGGCGATCGGCGCGTGGCCGCCGCGCGGCTGCGGGAGTTGGGCGGGCGAGCCACGGAGGCGGCGACCCTCCTGGAGGCGCGCGCGTCCGGCCTCACGGCCTATCTCGATGACCTCGACCGCGCGCTCGCCGGCCCCCATGCCGTGCTCCCGGAGGACACCGTCCGCTTTATGGCCTGGGCGTGGCGGCATCAGCAGGCGCTGGGACTCCAGGCCGACGACATGGCGGAGGTGTGGCCCGCCGCGTCGGCCGCCGCGCGCTGGGTCTGGGCCGCGCTCGACGGGGTGGTGCGCGCCTCGGGCATGGTCGAGAATCTCAAAAGCGCGCTGGACCCGCACCGCGCCGCGCATCGCGGCTTGCCCTGGCCCATCCTGGCCGTCTGGCGCGTCTACCGCAACCATCGCGTCTTCCCACGCGGCAAGCGTGCCGACCATAGCCCGCTGGATCTCTCCGGCTTGCCTGCCCCGCACTGGCTCGACGCCTTGGGCTATGGCCGCCTCAGGAGGTCGACAACGACCGCTGAATTTCCCGCGCGCCCTGCGCGAAGTGTCAACACATTAGCCGCCTGAAATGAACCATGCCCTTTTGAGCGTGACAAAGGTGGGAGCTGAGGTAGGGCATGCAGTATGTGCGCCAGGCCCCAACTATTACATACTGCGCTGTAACACCAGGCCGTCAATTGATATGCCATAGCTGAAGATCCTCATCGCCCGCATTCGCGAGCGTGTGACCGTCTGGTCTTATAGCCACAGCGTACATGACCGCCCCTGTGACGCCAGTGAAGGAGACGCGCCACGTACGCGCGATGATACGCCAGAGCAGGACGGCGCCGACGTGGCTGTACTTTTCACCGAACGCGCCGGACACGAGCGTCCCGTCATCGTTGAAGGCCACCGCATACGCCGTGTGGTCCGCGGGGCCGAACAACGAGTACCGCGGCACAGTTCATCGCGTGGCGATTATATGCCATAATCGCCACAAGTGCGCCCGATTGTGGCGGTTATATGCCATAATCGCCACATGGAACGCCATGGGTAATGTCATGGCGCATGGACAGGCTTCGGAGTGGAAGGATGGGCGGCATGGATTCAGCATACATGCGGCATCTCATCGCTGGCGGTGAGACCGCCCTTGTAGAGTTCAAAGTCGCGCCGCCACGCGTTGTCGATCTGGCCACGCGCATCTGTGGTTTCGCGAATGGCGACGGCGGCTCCATCATCTTAGGAGTCGCTGACAGGACGTGGGACGTGGTCGGGGTCAAGGACAGCGCCGCCGGTGACGCGTCTGTCGTCGCGTGCCGTCGTGCCTCTTACTCTCTCAGGCCGACGTCGCGCCCCTGCAGCCTGGGTGGGAGAAAAGGTTGATGACGCGATCGTGTTGATCGAGCGTAGGCTCTATCAATATGTCGCTGGATATCTTGATGATAACCGTGCCTGCGCAAGGGCAGGCCAAGGTGCGCCTGTTGTAGGCCCGCCCCCTGTTCTCGCGTGGAACGAGGTCGCGCGCCTCAGCCGCACGCGACATGACCCCCGCCGGGTGGCAGCGATCCGTCGCCTGCGTGCATACGAAACGGACGAGCGAGCGACGCTCACGGAGCAGCCGCAGGGTTTCCGCTGATGGATGGCCGTCGATGTTCCGCGTCCCGACGGAGATAACGACGTAGCGCGGGTCGACCAAATCGAGTACGTCGGATACATGCACGGGCGTAGTGAAACTCGCGCCGTGGTGCGGAAACTTGAGCACATCGGCCTTGAGATTGACCCCGCGTTCCCTCATCCAGCGCCATGCGCGGCCCTGCGCATCGCCCGTGAGCAGCACGGATTTGCCTCGATAATCCAGTCGCATGACAACCGACGTGTCGTTGATCCCACCACCGACTGCGAGCATGTCCGTAAGATCCGCCTTGGCCGGATGAAGGATAGTCACTTCCAGCCCACCGCCGAAGCTCATACTGCGGTCAGCGTAGGGGTCCGGGTCCGCGCTAATCCCGTCCCTCAAGCGTAGGGCCATATTTGCCAGTAGATGTTTGTGCTTCGCTTGCTTCTCAGGGTTCGGGTCTATAACCCTATCGTTGAGATACGACAGGCGTTCTACGCTGCCCCCGTACGCGGTTCGGAAATCGGCGATAAGCTTTGGGACATCGCCCGCGTGATCCTGGTCAGAATGGGTGATGATAACCCACTTGATGATTGTGATGTGAGCGTCTGCCAGGTATGCAAGGACGGTCTCTGAAGCCCCAGAGGGGCAATCGACCACGATGGCGCTGCTTTCCCCCGGCACGAGGACAACAATAGCATCACCTTTGCCGACATCTAGGAAAGCAACCACTAACGGGTCGGGTTCAACGGGCTGATGCATGTGCAACGCTGTATGTGGCCCCAGGCGCAACATCGTATAGGAGAGGTATCAAATGGCCTGGGTCGTTCAGCAGGCCAGTCAGAGCATCTTCTGATAGGTACGCGTAGTCCAGGGGACGATAGTTGGTCAAATGCTCGATAGGCACATCATCGGGGTCGCGGCCGTCCCACGGCGCATCTGCCTGAAAATCCTGGTTGTCTTGCAGTAACCAACCAGGCATCTCATCCAGAATAGGAATATCGAAATCCTCGTCGTCGTTATAGCCACTGATCCACAGGCGTATATGGCGTGCGAGGGCATTGATGTGGAGAACTCGCCCGGTAATCGTCACATGGCGCGCTTGCGGTGTATCATCTGAGGCAACAGTAGGTGCAGCCGTCGCAGTCCACTGGCTACCAGGGCGACGAAATTGCGAGAAATACTGATAGATGTGCTCTCTCAGTTCATGGTCGATTCCGAATGCATCGAAGACGATTGCGTCGATCTGCCGCACGAGTTGTTCGACATCCGCAGCGCCCCCCTCGGCCACAGCCCCGAGGTTGAATGCATCCTTCTTAATGTTCGTGATCACATTGACGAGGCGAACCACTTCGTCGCGTTGCTCCACACTGAAAGACGGATAGGGCATATCCTCCAAGGTTTCACTGGCAATCCACTTTCGCCTGTTGCGTGCGTCGACCCACGCATTGGCCATGGGACTGTTAAGGACCGCTGCCAATTCCTCAAGGGACGCGCCAACGTCACCAATGGGGATGATGCAGTAGAGATTCTGTCTCGGGAAGAGACCGATGTCGTCAACCGCAGCGTATAGTTTCCAAGGGCTGCCTGGGAACCTGCTGGAGTTGACGAGGATTTTGGCCCGCGGGGCGGCGAAAACTCGCTCGAGCCTGCGCCGAGGACGCTCCAGGTCGCCGGGATATTTGATATACCGTAGAGCTTGCTCACCCCATCTGATCAAGTACGGTTCCATATGGGTGGGTCCATTCAGCCATGGTCTGAACTCCTTTGACTCAATGGAGCTGAGTTCCTCACGTTCCTTGCCAGTGATGATACCGTTGCGCACATACGCCACACGCCCTAGGCGTGTCCTCGCCGCTGCCTCTACAGTTGACCATAAGGACGCGTCGAACGGGGATGCATTCATACGGGCGCGCTGATCGTCAAGCCACACACGCTGTGAGGGCACGATGAAGGAATACGACGCTTTCCCGGTGAGCCTGAAGGCGGCGTGATCGGCTGGTGCGCCCGTGACGCGCTCAACACGAACCGGGTTCATCCGCCGGACCCCGACGGGCCGTTTCCTCGCTAGTATAACGGCAGTCGCGACATTGGAAGACGGGAACATTCCCTCGGGCAAGTGCCACACCTCCAGTAGTTCGCATTCGGAGAGCAGACGCCTGCGCGCGCCCTCAGTGCTGTCGGCATCAAGGAACGTTTCGGGGAGAATGATTCCCATCAGACCATCCGGTGGAAGGAGATCGAGATACTTCTCTAGGAAGCGAGCGGCCAGTTGCTCGCGGTGGCCGCCAACCGATCTGTCATCCTTGAAAGGTGGGTTGCCGACGATAATGGTGGGGCGAGGAGCGAAGCCGCCTTCATCGATCTCCAAAAAGTTGCGCGCTTTAATATCCCAGCCGTCCTCTGACGGGACACTGAGTAGGAACAGCGAGAGCTGGGAAACCTCCGTGGCGAATGGATCGACGTCGACGCCGTGGAGATGGCGGACTAGGTAGGTATGGCCCTGCTCCCTGGTCAGACCGGTCGGCAGCAACGCGGCCAGGCGCTCGTAGCCCGCAAGCAGCAAGCTGCCAGATCCACAAGTACCGTCGAACACAGTCCGATCGCGCGGCGGAATCTCCTCTATCGGCAGCCGGGAGAGCATGCGCCTGGCCAGGTGTTGCGGCGTGTAATGGACCCCGAGGTCACGGCGCAGATCGTCGTCCACAAACGCGTTTTCGTAAAAATAGCCGAGCAACTCGTTGGTGAAACTCTGGAAAGTGAGGTTGCGCCGCAGGCGATCGTGCATGCCATCGGCCACTTCGTTCCCGACCGCAACGACCCGGCGCACGTCGAAGTACGACTGGAACGACCGGCGGGCTTTGTCAATGAGTTGCCGAGCGGACCGCGACCTCTCCCGATTACCTAGCAGGCCTTTATCCTCGAGAATCGCGGCAGCAAGGAGTTGCAGCGCGAAGCGGGTCAGCCGGTAGAGAGCGCTTTTCCTAGCTTGCGGCGCATCGGGAAGCTTTCCCCTCCCATAGCTCACGGCGTCCTCGAACTGCTCTACCAGCATCGTCCGTGTCGCGTCATAAGCAAAATGGACGAGGGTCGGGTCGACGTCGAAAAAACTTAGTTGCGTGCCGCGCGCCTTCGCCATTGCGATGGAGTCCGGCTGGAAATCTCTCTTGTGGGAGGAGAAATACTCCACTACCTCGTCATATGTTTTGCTTGTGAGTAGCTCCGATGTCCCGTCTGCCCGTACTTCCCATACGTCCGCAGCGTCACGTTCGACGATAATAGCGACGGGGACTGCCAAAAATGAGAGTCGTCTGAGCAATTCCGTGTTGCTAGTGTTCGGTGAAGGACGCCGCACAGCGATGCAAGACGTTTTCAGGTCATGATGGATGGAATCCGAGAACGCGACCAGATCCGCCCTATCCATCAAGGTATGCCCGTTGCGCGCCACGAAGCGATAATCCTGCTCGATGGTGTCGCCTTCGTACCCCGCGCCTCGGAGGCTCTCCCGCACGACCTGGAGCCGGCGATCCGACGTGCTAGCGGTGGTCATCCCGGTATCTCCAGAATGGCGCCCACTACTCCGGCGCACTTTTGGAGCGGCAACTTCATCTTAATTTTCCTATTCCTGGCCTCATAAACCGCCCATCGCTCCCGTCGGCTTCTCGCTATTATAGAGCATAAGTACTATGCTCGTCACTTTTACTGTGGATAAGCTGTGGGTAACTATCCTATTCCTGCGGATATCCATGTGGATAATACCTTACTGACGGTTATCCTGCGAAACAGGTTAAAACAGTGCCTCCTCTGGCTATTTTATGATTCGTACGCGCCCTGCTCGTCGGTGATAGCCGAGGGACTATGCCACCCAGCGGATATCATCTTACGTCCAACATTCTTTGTTTCTGCGGAAAGCTTGCCCTTGTCGGTAGCGTCACTATGGCAACATCCAATACGTGCGGTTATCCCGCCAGGATCTCGCCGCGCTTCCAGAGCGCTGTGCCGATGAGCAGCAGGGCCACGGCGGCGAGCGCGACGGCCAGCGCCAGCGCGCTGACGGCGAGCGGGCCGAGCGTCCCCAACACGACGGCGAAGAGGACCGTGGCCACGCTGACCGGCAGCGAGATGAACGTGACCGTGGAGGAGGCGCCCACGACCGTGCGCGAGCGCGCCGAGATCAGTAGCGCCGCGCCGTTGACCAGCAGCGAGAGCGCGCTCAGGAAGAGCGCCGCCGAGAGGACCGTGCCCAGCGGCAGCCACGCGGCGGCGGCCGGGGCGGAGATGTTGACGCTGGCGACGTAGACGCTGTAGGCCGCCACGACGG
>JAABUJ010006989.1_pt1 | contig 10688 bp, 7 predicted proteins | sample 5559131 | NCBI WGS metagenome assembly JAABUJ01 (sample SAMN10711875, study PRJNA513366) | rock metagenome | isolation source: Antarctica rocks | place: Antarctica: Victoria Land, Mt New Zealand nord | collected 2016-01-07 | reverse complement strand
ATGGCTTGCATCCTTCTGTCTATCTGTCTGCATGCACACAACCTCATGGTCTGTGTGCTGGTCGTGTACCCAGGCCGTACCATCCCGACTATAGGCGACACGACGACTCGTTCTAGCACCCGAACGGACCACTGCCCCCGGTCTGACGCGTACCCGAACGGACCAGTCGCCACCGCGCCGACCCGTTTATCTCCCTTGACCTGGCGACAACGGCGGAGACACGGGTCAGCGCGACCTATGGCCCCGCTCAAAGCGCCACCACGTCCCCGCATCATGCGGCGCAGGGACCCATCACCATGCACGATCAGCGCACATCCCGCGCGACAAGGGCCGATGTGGGCCAGCGTGACGGGGATGCGGGCTGCGCCCCGGCGACACGGTGGTCGTGGCGCACGGCGCGCGTACCGACCGCTACGTCGTCCGCTCGGTCAGCGTGGTCACGCCCGACGATGTGCGCCTGCTCAACGCCGCATACACCCGCCCCACGCTCGCGCTGATCTCCTGCACCCCCTACGGGGTCGACACCCACCGCGTCGTCGTCATCGCCCAGCTGCGCTAACCGACGCCGCACGGACCAGGCGAGCCCACCCGTCAACGGGCGGGGTGGCCGGGTTATCGACCCGACCGCCCCGCCCGTTGACGATAGTTGACGATAGAAGAGGCCCTGGCGCGCACGATAGACCGGGGTGCGCAGAGCGGGCGAGGTCGGCAGCAGGATCGGGTAGCGCACGCGCGCACGCGCCGCGGCCAAGGGGCTGATCGGTAAAGTCGGGTCTTCGCGGCGCTATCAGGCGCCCCCAGACGGGTCGCGGACGATCGCCGCGCTGGTAGTCCTGCGCGATACGGTCATGATGACACCCAGGGGACACGTCCTCGTCGTGGACGACAACCCGGACAGCGTGGCGCTCCTGAGTGACCTCCTCGCACTGGAGGGCTACCACGTCCACGCCGCCGTCGGCGATTTCGTCCTGCCCCTCGCCCGCGCCGTCCACCCCGACCTCATCCTGCTTGACGCCCACATGCCCGGCCAGGACGGCGCTGCCCTCAGCCGCCTCCTGCGCGCTGACCCTTGCACCGCCGCGATTCCCCGTGTCGCCGTCACCGCCGATCCTGATCGACGCGCACGGGGCACCGAGATGGGCGCCGTCGCCGCTGTCGGCAAGCCCTTCGAGTTGTACACGGCGACGTAGAATTGACCCATTTGCGCCAATTTGGCTTGACCCATCTTTTTCAAGTAGCTCGTTCCTGGCGTGCGCCCTCATCTCTGGTAGATGCGGATCGAGGCCTTTGCCATGTGGTCTAATGAGGGTCAAGCTAAATTGGCGATTGCTGGGTCAAATCTCACTGGCGTTGACAGAGTTTCCGGCCCTGCTGCGCTGTGTCGCCCACTGGGCCGGACCAGGGGCCACCAGTACCGCGTCTCTACTGCACACTCCCACCCTCTGAGCTATGTGGCCGGAGACGCACGCGCATGGGCGGGTCGTCGGTCACCGCCCTGGCCAGCGCGTCCCGTCGCCCCACGTCCTCGCACAGGGGACCGGTGGGGGACTCAGGGTCCGCGTAGGTGACGCGGAAGCGCTCCTTGGCGCGGTAGAGGGTCATCTTGACCGCGCCCGTGGACAGGCGCAGGGCGTGGGCGATCTCGTCGATGGAGAGACCGTCGCGCGCGCGCAGCAGCAGGCAGGCGCGTTGTGAGGGGGGTGAGCTGCGCGAGCGCGTGACGCACGGCCTCCCGTGTCGCCAGACACGTCGCCAGGTCACCCACGGGCGCGGGCAGACGCTCGTACGTCGCCGGGACCGAACGGCAGCCAGGTCAGACGCTTGCGGCGGCGCAGCGCATCGCGCGCCGTGTTCGTGGCGATGCGGTACAGCCAGGCTCCCACGGCTCCTTCGTGCGCCCCAGGCAGCGCCTTGTACGCCTTGAGGAAGGTGTCCTGGGTCAGATCCTCGGCCTGTGCGGGGTCGCCGACCAAGCCAAGAATGTGACCGTAGATCGGCCCGTGATACCGGGTGAAGAGGTGGTCGAAGGACAGCCCTGGGGTTGCCCCCTGCGTCCGGCTATTGACGCACCGCGCAAACGGCGCCGCGCTAGCCCTATCAGATCCTCGCGTCACCACCTGACCTGGCCGGTGCGCCGTCTCGTCCTTTGGCGCCGGGAGGGAGCAGACGCAGGGGACGGATGCTCGGGGGGGATGACGCTAGGACAATTGGGCTACCCCCTTCAGAATGGTCGGAACGGGTACTAGGACGGCGACCCATTCGCGCGTATCATCATCTCACAACGCTGAACGGCGCTCTGTCGAGCACGTCGAAAGGATACTTTATTGATCATGGTAGACAAGATAGGATTACGCTCCCGGTTGGGGCCCTGGTCCGCCGGCGTCCTGGTCCTGCTGGCCCTCCTGCCCTCTTGGCGGAGCCCGGGGGCGGCGGGGGCGAGGGCGTCCCGGACCCCGCCGCCCCTGCTGACGCGGGCGGCGCAGCAGCCAGCGACGTCGATCCGCGTCATCGTGCAGGTGCAGCGGCCGTCCGGCATCGCCGGCGTGGAGCGCGTGGTCGTCGGCCTGGGCGGTCGGGTGACCACGACCCTCCCGCTCATCCATGCGTTCGCGGCCACCCTAGCGGTGCGCGCGGTGCCGGCGCTGACCCGGACACCGGGCGTGCGCTGGGTCTCCCGCGACGCGCCGGTGGTCCAGTCGGGCCTCATCTCCGCCGCTGGCCTCCTCCCGCCCACATGTGCATCGTGCATCGATACGTCACACCTGCAGAACGCCTATATCCGCGCCATCGGGGCCGACAAGCTGTGGAACAGCGCGTCCGACCTGCAGGGCCAAGGCATCGGCGTGGCCGTCGTCGATAGCGGCATCGCCCCGCATGCGGATTTCGACGGCACAAATGGCAGCAGTCGTATCGTGGCCTCGGTGACCTTCAACGGCCTGCTCACGAGCCTGGCCGACGGCTACGGGCACGGCACGCACGTCGCCGGCATCATCGGCGGGAACGGGAGCCTGTCCAGCGGCGGTTACATCGGCGTGGCCCCCAAAGTCAACCTAATCAACGTGCGGGTCAGCAGCGATGCGGGTGCGACCAGCACCTCCGACGTGGTCACTAGCTTGCAGTGGGTTCTTGCCCACAAGACCACATACAACATCCGGGTGGTCAACCTTTCGCTCACCGGCGGCGTCGCCGACTCCTACAATGTGGACCCGCTCGACGCAGCCTGTGAGATCCTCTGGAACAACGGGATCGTCGTGGTGGTCGCCGCGGGCAACAACGGCAGTACCACCAACGGGGTCGTCTACCCACCGGCCAACGACCCCTTCGTCCTCACGGTCGGCGCGGTCGACGACAAGGGCACGGCCAGCACCAGCGACGACACACTAGCGCCCTACTCGGCCTACGGCACGACGAGCGACGGCTTCGCCAAACCGGACGTGGTCGCGCCGGGCTCCCACATCATCAGCACGCTGGGCTCGACGAGCGCGACGATGGTGGTGGCCCACCTCGACCACCTGGTCCTTAACCCCTCCTACTTCCGCATGTCGGGCACCTCGATGGCGGCGCCGATGGTGTCGGGGGCGGTGGCGCTGCTGCTGCAGGCCCAACCCAGCCTGACCCCCGATCAGGTCAAGTATCGCCTGGAGGCGACGGCGCATCCGCTCGGGACGGGAACCGGCGCGGGCGAGCTGGACGCCTACGCCGCGGTGAACAGTGCCACAACGGCCAGCGCCAACACGGGCCTGGCGGCGAGCAAGGTGCTCACCACGGGCAGCCAGCCCGTCACCTGGAACTCGGCCAACTGGAACTCGGCCAACTGGAGCTCGGCTAACTGGAGCTCGGCCAACTGGAGTTCGGCTAACTGGAGCAGCGACTACTGGGGGCCATAAGCGCTCCCGAAAGATCAGGACCCGCCGGGCAGGATTCCATCCCTGCCCGGCGTGTCTGGAGGGTACGGCTATGTCAAGACGCGCGTGGATGTATGTTGGTGGCGTACTCGCGCTGGGGACGCTCCTCAGCGGCCTCGCCCTGTCGCGTCTGACGCTGGTCCAGGCCCCGTGGCCGACCTTCGCCGTCTTGACCGTGCTGGCGACCCTCGCCCAGCTCTACAAGGCGGAGGCGCCCAACCATCAGACCTACTTCGCCACTCCGGTCTTCATTTTCGCGGGCCTCCTGCTGTTGCAGCCGTCCCTGGTGGTCCCGCTGGTAGCGATCCCGCATCTGGTCGAATGGGCCAAGGAACGCTGGCAGCGCAGCCCGCTGCTGCGCGCCTGGTACCTACAGCCCTTCAACATCGCCATGGCCATCACGGCCAGTTCCGGCGCCCACGCGGTGTACGTGGCGCTGGATACGGCGCGGACGCCGGTCGGCGCCGTGCCCGCCGTGATTAGTGGCGCGGCCGCCGCGGTCACCTACGTGGCCATCAACCAGGGGCTCCTGGGCCAGGCGCTGGTCCTGGCGCGGGGCGTGTCGTGGCGCCGCTCGGGGGTCCTGGACGGTGAGAGCCTGCAGGCGCAAGCGATCCTTCTGTTCGTGGGCTACGTCGTCGCGGTGCTGTGGCGCCTCAACCCCTGGTTGATCCTGCCCGCGCTCTCGCCTCTGGCGCTTATCTATCGGGCGCTCACCATCCCCCAACTCAAGCACGCGGCTCAGGTCGATAGCAAGACCGGCCTGTTCAACGCCCGCCACTTCGACATCCTGTTCACGGCCGAGTTCGAGCGGGCGCGGCGCTTCAACCGTCCCGTGGCCGTCATCATGGCCGACCTCGACCACTTCAAGACGGTGAACGATCGCTACGGCCACCTGGCCGGAGACACGGTGCTGGCCGGGGTGGGGCAGATCCTGCGCGCGACCAGCCGCGCGTATGAGGTCGTCGGCCGCTTCGGGGGCGAGGAGTTCGCCGTCGTGGTGCCCGAGGCGGGACTGCTGGAAGCCCAGATGCTGGCCGAGCGGATCCGCCAGGCGGTGGCAACCCACGCCTTTACGGTGGCGGCCAGTCCGACCCCCCTCCACATCACCATGAGCCTGGGCGTCGCTTGCTTCTCCTCGGATGCCAGCACGCCCACCGATCTGACCCACGCCGCCGATGTCGCCGTGTACCAGGCCAAAGCCGCCGGACGCAATCGCGTGGTCTGCGCGGCCGACGTGCCGCGCTCCCTCGTCCAGACCCACGCCACTCCGGCGGCCGGCCCTGTGGCGCCGGCCGCCCTCGCGGCGCTCCTGGCAGGGGAGCGCACCGACGATTCCGCGCCCGCTGTGGTCGCGGCGCCCGCTGTGGTCGTCGCGACGGACCCGACGGTCCTGACCGACCAGCTCACCGGCCTGGGCACCCATCACGCCTTCTATGAGGAGATGCGACGGGCGCTCGCGCGTGCCACGCTGCTGGGCGAGACGGCCGCGCTGGCGCGCATCGATCTCGATGAGTTCAAGGTGATCAACGACCAGCATGGCCACGTCTACGGGGATGCCGTGCTGGGTGGTCTAGCGACGGTGTTGCGTGGCGGCCGCGCGCAAGATCGCGCCTTCCGCTTGGGGGGCGACGAGTTCGCGCTGCTCCTGCCGCGCACGAACCTGCCGGAGGCAGTGAGTGCCCTGGAACGCCTGCGCGCGGAGACCACGCGCTGCCTCTCGGGCGTGACGGTGAGCGTGGGCGTGGCGACCCTGGTCCCGGATGAGCACGACCTGGAGACCTGGCAGGATCAAGCGGGCGCGGCGCTGGGCGCGGCCAAGCGGCGCGGGCGCAACGGCGTGGTGACGTTCGCGCAGGTGCAGGACGACGTCTCCCTCTTGCCGGCGGCCAAGGTCGCGGCGGTGCGCCACTTGCTGGCCGGGGAGCACATCGACGTCGCCTTCCAACCTATCTGGGACCTGGAGCACGGGACCATCCTGGCCGTCGAGGCCCTCGCACGGCCCGCCGCGGCCTTCGGACTGTCCGGCCCCCAGGAGGCCTTCGACATCGCGGAGCGGACTGGTCATGCCCACGCGCTCGATGCCCTCTGCCGGCAGGCCATCCTACGGCGGGCCGCCCTGCTGTCCCCCGACACCCTCCTTTTCCTCAACGTGTCGCCCCACACGCTCGAGCATGGCGGGCTCAACGGGTCAGTCCTGGTGGACGCCGTCGCGGCGGCCGGGCTGAGCCCGGAGCGCGTGGTGCTCGAGATCACCGAACGGTCCGTGGCGCGGCCTGGGGTCGTGGTGCGTGAAGTCAAGCGTTTACGCCAGCTGGGCTTCCGCGTCGCGCTGGATGACACGGGGGCGGGTAACGCCGGCCTGGAGATGCTCAGCCAGGTGCCGGTGGACTTCGTGAAGATCGATCGCACCGTCGTGGCCCGCGCCCTGACCGACACGGCGGCGCGCGCCGTCCTGGCCGGCATCATCGCCATCGCCCAGGAGACCGGCGCGTACGTGATCGCGGAAGGAATCGAAGATAGCGCCATGCTCGCGCTCGTGCGCGGCGTGGGCGTCGCCGAGCCCACGAACGGCACACGGGGCGGGGTGCAGGGGGTGCAGGGCTTCCTCCTTGGCCGGCCGAGCCAGACCATGCCCGTGGCGCTGGCCGCCGATCACTACCGCACCCTCCTCCATGCCGCGTAGCCAACATAACGGCGCGTTAGGACCCGCACGCGGGCGCGCGGTGATGCCGCTCGGACCAGCATGCTGACGACAGACCGGCCGTTCGCCTCGGGGCTCCCCACCGTGGTCCTCCACGACACCGCGCTCTCCTTGGGTGGACGGGCGGCATTGGCACGAGCAGCAGTCCCCACGGAGGCCGCACAAAGCCTCCTCTGGCGTGGTGATGGCCCGCCTCCTGTGGCGTACGCCCAGGACCGTCCCTGCGGCGAGGGGGCGGGACCTTTGTGGGGAGGGTGCATGACCCCTCAAAAAGGTGCATTAAGAGAATTGGCCGGCCTTTGACGTCTCAGAATATCTACGATGCCATGAGATGGGCATTTGTTCCGAGCGGGGTCTCGGAACAAGCGGCCCCTGGCGGGGCAGTTGCAACCGAGCCCGGCAGGGTGTAGCCTCTCCATTATGATAGCGTGGCAAGCAGAGGTGCGGGGAGGGCGGTGCGATGGTGGACGAGTTGAGCACATACTATGCGGACCTTCTGGATGGCAGTTACGATGGTTCCGTTGGGTCGTGCTGAGGTGCCTGAAGGCTGTTTGTTTCGTGCATGCGTGAGCATCAATTTCCTGCCCTTTTCGAGGCCCAAGGCGGTCACATCGACCGAAAACGCCAGGATCGACGCGCCTCACCTGAAGATCTTTCGGCCATAACAGGTCAACTCAGCACGACCCACCGAAACCGTCCCCTATCGCCACCCCGATGGCGGCGGTGTGGGGCGCGCCCGATCGTGGGCGGACCTGCCCGCCGACGAGCGCCGACGCCGCGCCGTTGAGGCCTGCCGCGATCACGACACCAAGGCCCTGTGGGACCTCACCGACGCGCGCCTGACACTGTATGGCCGCGCCGGGGCCAGGATCAGTCCCTACACACACGGCAACTACCAGCGGGGCGTCGCGGCGCTGGTCACGGCTTGGCGTCAGGAAAACCTCCTCCGGCCGCGCCGTGACGCCGGCGCGCTCTGGGTCCGCGCGCTGGAGAGCACCGGTGGTCCGGATGGCGCCGGACTTATGCCCTCAACGGTGAAGGTTTGCCTCGCCGGCGCACACGTCCTCTACGCCGCGCTGCGCTGGGCCGGCACGACCGAACTCGACCCACTGCGCGACGCGCATCCCGCCAAGGATCTGGTTCCGGCCTGGGAGAAACGCCATCCCTATGACGAGGATGAGATCCGTCGCGTGATCATGTTCTCGACGGGCGAAGACCAGGCGCTTGTCCTGCTCGGCGCCCACGCCGCCCTGCGCGTCAACGAGATGCTGGCGCTGCGGTGGGATGATGTCGACCTTGGTCGGCGGCAGGTCAGCGTGTGCGAGGGCACGGGCGACAAGCCGCGCACCGTGGCGATGAGCCAGAACCTCGCGGCGACGCGCGACGATCTCAGGGGAACGCACGAACACACGGCGGCGGGGCGGATAGCCCTATGGGACGGCCGTGAGCGCCTGGAACCGGCTCAAACGCGTCTGCGTGAACGCCGGCGTCACGCCGAAAGGCATTCATAGCCTCAGGCACGCCGCAGGCACACGCGTCGTGCATGAAACGGACTCGCTCGAGGAGACGGCGCGTCATCTCGACCATGCCAGCATCGAAACAACGCGCGTGTACGCGACGTGGAGCAACATCAAGCTCAAGGCCACGGTAGGGGAGTGGTGAGCACGCCCGCTGACGAGGAGTACTTCACGCTCGCCGAAGCCATGAGGCGTGCGGGCTTGAGGAGCAGCGATTCCCTCTACAAGGCGATGAAATTCGGCCGCATCAAGACGGTCACCGCGATGTCAGGGCCGCGCATCGTACGTCTGACGACTCAGGTATGGCTCGATGAGTACCTCGCCAGCCGGGCCACAGGACAACGCCCCGGCCCCGCACAGGACTCCAAGCCCACCGGTGACAACCCCACCTAACTCGCGATACCCTGCACATCACGCACGCGAGAGGGCCTGGCGCCATCAGCGGCGCCCGGCCTTCTCTGTCTCCTAGTCGGTAGTTTGTCGAAACGGGATGAGAGACTCCGTAATTGACGTTTGTAGAACCCATTAGGTCTTCCAGTGGGACGTGCCAATGGACTCCATATAGGTGCTAGAACGCTTGGCGAGCCCTACATAGCGTGCCTGATTGGCTGGCGGCACACGGGTCTATGCAGCCGCAAACGTCAATTACGGAGTCTCGCTTTTGATGATGCCGATTCCATGGCGATGTGCGGCGATAACGACGAGAAGTCATAGGGTTGGTTGGTGGCTGACGTCGTATCGACAGGGCACATGAACAATCAGGGATAGGAGCATTCAGTTCTCGCAGCTCGCGACCCCTCGTTTTGTTGCCGGGCTTCGTTGCTGAATGCCGTAGTCGGGATCGTACAAGGCCGGTCGACCATTTTGGTTGCCTAACTGGTGGACACCATCATACGTGGAGACAAGGTTCTAGGTTTTACCCCTATCGTGTGCAAACTTCCCTCTCGATCAGCAGCATCAAAAGCGCCCAAGAGCCCAAATCTCACCGGCGTTGACACGGTCAGGCCGCATGAGGAACAGGGCGCGAAATGAGCCTGTGGAGCGGCGGACGGTGACCGTCTCCCGCCACAATCGTCCGCCACGACGGTGACCGGGCTGCCCGTCCGACACCTGATTGCCGCCACAGGGCAGCGATGATAGACCTGACCGCGCGGCTCGTTGACGCAACCCAGTCGCCGGTCCCATCAACGTGGCTAATGGCGCGCCGGGCGGGGCGCCACGGGCCGCCCGTGCCGAGGCGCAGGCGACGGCCCAGGCTCACACGCTGCGTCAGGATCACGCGCTGGACGGTGCGCTGCGGCAGCATGGCGCTGACGTCCGGCCCTGTGCCGACGCTAGCGACAGACACGGGTCGTCGGGCGCCGGACAACCGCACGGTGGACGACGGACGCTTGTTCTATAATAAAACCAGGAGACGCACGCGCCGTGACCCTATCAGGACGACGATTCGCATGACGGAGACACGACCATGGCCGGCAGCTACAACAAGCTCGTGCGCCGCGTAAGCGGCGAGTTCGGAGTGTAGCGTAAGCTACTGAGATTGATGGACTATCTCATGCCCCTCACACTAAGGGGCCGTGCAGAAATAACCACTCCAACTTTTCGCCTCGTTCACGCCTACAGTGGACGGGGAGTTGACTACTTTATTTCTGCGCGGGCCCTAACCCCTGCCGCAAGGCTGAAATCTCGAAAGGGAAGGGCAACCAGAGCATGTGTGAAAGTCAGCGTAGGCACTCGTTCCCAGGGTGCCGGGCTGGTCGGGCAAGGTGTGCATGGCGAGAGCTGGATTGCTCAAACTCTAGTCAACCGCTCCAAGTTGTAAATTCTAGCGAAGAAGTCAGCATGAATTATAGCGACGGAGCAACACAGCACCCGGACCGCGTGCAAGCACCTCTTTCCCCCTTGTGTGGAGGACCTGAAACCTGCTGCCTCCCCCGCTAGAAAAATGCTGAATCCTCCGATGGAATTTACACCAAGTGTGTAGAGTGCGGCGAAAAGGGAACTGAAACGCCGTACCAGGGGACAATGGGGGATGTTATGTGAACGCTACTCAATTTACGGCCAGCGGCTGTTCGCCGGCACGGAGCGCGCCAGAGAAAAATGCCAGGCGTGCGCGGGTGGGGGCATCGACAGGATGGGACCTAGCACAGGAGCGCCCGCGCCACGACCCTCACGGACGCGCGCGTCTGGCGGACGCGGCCGACGACGAGCCGTTTTTCCTGACCGACCGCGGGACGCCCTACACGCCGCGCGCACGGGAGCACAGCATCAGCGCTCCCTAAAAAGATGTAAGGGCACGGTAGAGACGCCCCCCGCACAGCCTCGATCACCGCGCCTTGCTGTCACCCCCGGATGCCATCGATGGCATCCGGGGCGTTGGCCTCACCCGTGGAGCGATGCTAGTGGCCTTCTTCTCGCGAGTACCTTATGCCCCCGGGACGCGCTGTTCATCAGATATCGTACACTGTGTGCGATAGATTGATTGTGTCACCAGGCGAGAGGACTCTCTCACCGTGCAGACCGCCGCCGACTATCAGAGTCAGGCCGCGTTTCACGACGCGC
>JAABUJ010006986.1_pt1 | contig 10693 bp, 14 predicted proteins | sample 5559131 | NCBI WGS metagenome assembly JAABUJ01 (sample SAMN10711875, study PRJNA513366) | rock metagenome | isolation source: Antarctica rocks | place: Antarctica: Victoria Land, Mt New Zealand nord | collected 2016-01-07 | reverse complement strand
CGCCGTCGCGCCAGAATGTCCCGCATGCACATTGACGTTGGCGTCGATGATCCTCGGGCCGAGGATGTGCGGGCGTTGCTGGTGGTCCATCTTGGATTCTCGCGAGGAGCCACCCCTGCCGAGTACTCGTTCGCCTTGGACGTAGAGCAGCTGGTCGATCCGACGGTGACGTTCTTCAGCGCCAGACAAGCCGGACGGCTGGGCGGGGTCGCAGCACTGAAGCGCCTTGACGAGGCCAACGCCGAACTCAAGTCGATGCACACCAGCGAGGCCGAACGAGGTCGGGGGGTGGGCCGGGCCCTGGTCGAGCACATCCTCCTCTTCGCCGGGAAGGCGGGGTACCGCCGGGTGAGCCTGGAGACCGGTGCCACCCACGAGTTCGCCCCCGCCCGGGCGCTCTACGCCAAGCTCGGGTTCAGCCCCTGCGTGGCCTTCGGCGACTACAGGGCCAGCCCGTACAACACGTTCATGACCATGAGCCTGGAGCCCGCATCAGGCCGGACATCGGGCTGAGGCGGAGCCGATGCCCGGACTCTTCGGAGCGATTGAGCCATATCGCACCGGTGTGGTCGAGGTAGGTGACGGCCAGAGCCTCGACTGTGAGGAGTGCGGGTCGGGGACCCAGTCCGTGGTGCTCCACGGCGGCCAGGGGGCAGGCTGCACCACGCAGCCCGCCGCCTGTTCGATTCCGGCGCCTATCCATCGTCTACATCGATCAGCGTTCGGGCAGGGCGGCGTGGTTAGGCTCAGGAGCGGGAGCCTGTCTCTTTCGACATATGGTCGAATGCAAGCCTCCTCCGCGATGCCAGCCGCACGGGCCGGCACCGGAAGTCTCAACTCCGAGGACCACCGCATCCGAGGGTGAGCGTGGTGTTGGCGAAGAGGACCTGGCTGCGCCGTCTGTCGCACTAAAGCGTCGTGGGCGCCACTCTGCGAGATCGTCCTTATCGAAGCGAGTTCAGGAGGACGTGGGAGCCCCGCACCGCCCGGCCGACCTGGCATAGGTCGGGGCCACCCGCCCGGCCGACCCGCCAGACGTCGGGGGCACCGCCCGACGGGCGCGTCCTCCGGTAGGGCCGTATCGGGACACGATCGCTGCGAGTGGGGGCGGGTCGGGCAGGTGTCAGCATCTGTCACTCCCAGCGGAACATCAGCGCTGCGAGCGCCGGTGCACCGAGCGCCCAGGCGCCGAGGACCAACCATGCCCGGCCCGGCACCGCGTCTCCCGTGCCGAGGGTGGCGTGCAGTGCATCGGCCAGTGCGGCGGCCGGTAGGAGGCGCGCTGCCGTTTGCACAGGACCGGGGAGCCGGGACAGTGGGACGACCATGCCACCGAGGAGCAGCAGGACGAGATAGAGGCCGTTGGCGGCGGCCAGTGTCATCTCTGCGCGCAGGCTCCCTGCCATGAGCAAGCCCAGACCGGCAAAAGCCACCGTCCCCAGGACGATCACGGCCAGCGCAACGACGACGCTGCCTCGCGGCTCCCATCCGAGTGCCAGCCCGGCGATCGTGAGCACGACGATCTGGACCGCCTCCACCACGCCGATGGCGGCGATCTTGGCCGCCAGCAGCGCCGGTCGTCCGAGTGGTGTGGTCCCCAATCGCTTGAGCACTCCATACTGTCGCTCGAACCCCGTGGCGATACCGAGGCTCACCATCCCGGTCGACATCACGGCCAGCGCCAGGATCCCCGGAGCCAGGAACGAGATGGTGCTCGACCCCCCCGTCACCGCTTCGTCGGGGTAGCCGATGAGCGTGAAGAACCCAAGCAGCACGACGGGGATGCCGAGGGCCAACAACAGCGACTCGCTTCGTCGAAGCGTCATCCTCACCTCCGCTTGGACCTGTGCCCGGAGGGCTCGGCCCGACCACAGCGATCGGCGGGCGCCCCCGCCCAGCCCAGCGCCCGCGGCCCTAGCCCCTTTCTCCGTCGCCCCTCTCATCCCGCCCCCGCCCGGCTCGAGCGCCCGGGCTTGGCGCTGCGCCGACGAGGCGCCCGCTCGATCTCGGCGGTGCTCGTACCCGTGAGCCGCAGGAAGACGTCCTCGAGCGTCTGGCGACCGGCCCGCAGATCGGCGAGCGGCAGGTCCTCCTCGGCCAGCCATGCAGTGAGGGCGGCGACCCGCTCGGGCGAGGCGGACCCGTCGACCCGGTACTCGCCGGGGTGCACCTGCTCCACTCCTGCGCCGACGCGGCGCGCCAGCGCAGTCGTGTCGATCCCTGCCGGAGCGCCGAAGCGAATCTCGGAGCCACCTCCGGACGCCATCAACTCGCCCGGCGTCCCCGTGGCGACCACATGCCCCCGGTCAACGATCACCACTCGGTCGGCCAGGCGAGAGGCCTCCTCAAGCTCATGGGTGGTGAGCAGCACAGCCACCCCTCGGTCACGCAGCTCTCGGACGACCTTGCGGATGACCAGGCGGCCGCCGGGATCGACGCCCGCTGTTGGCTCATCGAGGAACGCGACGCTCGGCCGGCCCACCAGCGCCAGCGCCAGCGAGAGGCGCTGCTGCTCACCTCCCGACAGCCGCCGCCACGGGGTCCTGGCCACACCTTCGAGGCCGACGGTACTGAGCAGCGCGCGCCAGTCGAGCGGGTCGTCGTAGTAGGAGGCGAAGAGACGGAGCGCCTCGGCTGGTCCCATCGTCGGGTAGACGCCGCCCGCCTGGAGCATCACCCCGATGCCTCGCCGGACGGCGGCGGCGTTGCTCACCGGGTCGAGCCCGAGCACCCGGACGGTCCCGCTCGTAGGGCGTCGGTAGCCTTCGAGAGTCTCGACCGTAGTTGTCTTGCCTGCCCCGTTCGGCCCGAGCACGGCGGTCACCTCGCCCGCAGCGGCCACGAGGCTCAGCCCGTCGACGGCGGTCACGTCGCCGTACCGGACGACGAGATCAAGCACCTCGACGGCGGCGGCCACGGGTGGCCACGCTACCGTTGCACCCCTCCACGCCACACTCGCCCAAGGGCCTGCCCATGATCGACATCCGACTCGTCCGTACCGACCCCGACGCCGTCAAGGTCGCGCTCGGTCGTCGCGGCGTCGAGCCAGCGGTCGTGGACGAGCTCGCCACGCTGGACCGGAGGGTGCGCGAGCTCTCCGGTCGCCGCGATGATCTGCGCGCCGAGGTCAAGAAGCTCTCCGCCGAGGTCGGTGCCGCCCACAAGGCGGGTGACAAGCAGCGTGCGAGCGCGGTCGCTGATCAGAGCCGGGCGCTCGGTGACGAGCTCAAAGCTACCGAGGCGCGCGCCGATGAGGCCGCTGTCGGCCTGCGTGACCTGCTCCTGCACACGCCGAACCTGCCGTCGCCGGACGCCCCTGACGGTGCGGGTGAGCAGGACAACCCGGTGGTGCGGGTGAAGGGGTTCGACTCCGCCGCCTACGGGCCCCATCAGCGGGTCCCGCACTGGGACATCGGTGCCGAGCTCGGCATCTTGGACCTCGAGCGCGGCGCACGCATGAGCGGGTCGATGTTCGCGATGCTGCGCGGTGGTGGTGCCACGCTCGCCCGGGCCCTGTGCCAGCTGGCGCTCGACCGCAATGCCGATGCCTTCGAAGAGGTCCGTCCTCCGACGGTGGTGCGCACCGACACCATGATCTCCACCGGGCACCTGCCCAAGTTCGCCGACGAGGCCTACCACGTCGAGCGCGACGACCTGTGGCTGATCCCCACCGCTGAGGTGCCGCTCACGTCCATGGCCCGCGACGAGATCCTCGACGACCTGCCGAGGCGGATGATGGCCCAGACGGCATGCTTTCGCCGCGAGGCAGGGGCGGCGGGCCGTGACACCCGGGGACTGCTGCGGGTGCACGAGTTCGACAAGGTCGAGATCCTCGCCTATGCCACGCCCGAGCAGGCTGCCGACGTCCACGCCGACCTGCTCGCCCGGGCCGAGGGCACGCTGGGCGCCCTGGGCCTTGTGTACCGGGTGGTCGACCTGTGCACCGGTGACCTCGGGGGCCCCTCGGCGCGCACCTTCGACCTCGAGGTCTATGCCCCTGGGTGTGACCTGTGGCTGGAGGCGTCGTCGGTGTCATGGTTCGGCGACTACCAGGCTCGGCGGGCCAACATCCGCTACCGACGGCCAGAGGGAGGCAACGCCATCGCCCACACGCTGAATGGCTCCGCGCTTGCCGTCCCGCGGGTGTGGGCGGCGGTCGTGGAGACCCATCGCCAGCCCGACGGGACGGTCCTCATCCCCGATGCCCTGCGGCCGTACTTTCGCGGCGCCGAGCGCATCACCGCCAACCCGGGTTCCCGCCGTCCGTAGCCGGCCCTCGAGCGCTCTGGAGCTAGAGCGAGAACGGGCGGTCAAGCAAGAGGTGGGGGTGGGCCAGGGTCGGTCAACTCGCTCCCTCGCCTAGTGCGGCAGCGAAGTTGAACATCCACCGCACGCCGAAGCGATCGAGACACGTTCCCCAGGTTGCCCCCCAGAACATGTCGGCCAAGGGGCTTTGCTCACTGCCGCCCTCGGACAGGGCGTCGTAGAGACGCTGCGTCTCCTCTCGTGTGTCCGGCTCGAGGTTGATCGTGGTGTTGTTGCCCATCCTGAGCTCGTGTCCCATTGACTCCAGCATGTCCGTCGCCATGATCACGTGGCCCCCGAGGATCGGCAGCTCGACGTGCATCACCATGCGCTTCTCGGCCTCTGTTAGCGGCGGACTGTCGGGATCGGTCGGGACGTCTCCCATGCGCTGGATCGGTCCGCTGAAATCGGTGCCGAAGACATTCCGGTAGAACTCGAACGCCTCCTCGGTGGTGCCCATCAAGTTCATGTACGTGCTCACCCGTGCCATAGTGCTCAATCCCCTTGTGTCCGTCGGTCATCGGCAGCTTCGACGGTGGCGGGCCACAAAGATCATCGGCCGAAGGCAGATTGACCAGGGACCACTTCGCCCAAGCCGGGCAAGCCGTCCTGCATCCGCAGCCTCAGCAGCTGCGCACGCTCGGCGAGGTGAACGCCGAGGTGTCGACCTTGAGGTCCAAGACCACGGCGACGTGGACCACCTCTTGTCATCGAAGCACGGGTTCGGGGAATAGATCCCTCCGGCCTGCTCGTCACGTATCGGCAATGTGTGCGGCGACCGGCCCCTACAGCCCGGCGTAGGGGACCGGGGCCACCGCCTCGACCCCGGAAGGGTCACCGTCGGGGCGGAGCCTACCCGGGCCGGTGGTGGGCCGGGTGACGTAGGGGGGGAGAGCGCCCAAAGCCCCGAGCTGACCCAGGTCCCCTCGAGCTGCCTGGATCGCCTCCACGATGGCTGACTCCCCCGAGCGGCGCCCCGTGACGATCACGCTCCACACCGGCCAGCCCGCCATGAGCTTTACCGGGGTGCTCAGGAGCGAAGCCACTCTGGGCTGCGTGCCCCGTCTAGGTCATGGCGAGCCTGGCCGCTCGGCGTCGTCAACGTCGAGCGGATCGAGGTCCCAGTGAGCACAATCGAGGACCAGGAACATGGCCAGCGCCGCCCACGCGGCCCTCTTGTTGCCGTCAGGGATGGACGGTTCCCGCCCAGCCGGCAGGCCAGCACCGCTGCTGTGTCCACCAGCTCGACGTAGAACTCGTGACGCCGAAGGCGGCCTCACGAGCCTGCAGCGCGAGATTCAGCCAGCTCGGCTCGGGCATCGTTGGATCGGCGAGCCGCCGCCGGCAGAAGCGACAGCACCGTCACGGGGATGCGGGGCGCTCAAGGCGACCAGCTCGACATGGCTCACGCCGCCGCTCCTCTGGCGTGCCGTTCAGCGCGTCTAGCCAGGTCGCCGGCCAGGCACCCTCTATGGCGTCGATCCACCGCACCTCGTAGCCAGAGTGCGTCCCTGGCGGTCGCCAGAGGCGCGCCCGGACCAGCACCCACTGGCCTGCCGTCGGGCGCATGAACGGCCACCACGAGTCTTGTTGACCGAGCCAGGCCTAAATCCACCACCGCCTTGGTCCCCCGTCGACCCTGCTGGTACACCCACCCGACCTGTCCGACCAGTCGGGCAGGGCCTCGCTGGGCCATCAACCGCTGCCACGTATGCCACGCTTGCTCACCGCGACGGCGTCGGGCGCGAAGCCAACACAGCGTCACTCTCGCGTTCCCCTGGCCTTCGTTCCCACACCGCCGGAGTCGAGTCCACCCCCTGTAGCTCTGGGCGGGCGGTCAACCAGTCTCCGACTGGATGGCGGCGGGTTGGCGCCGGGAGGCGCCCGATAGCTTTGGGCCAGATGCAAAGGGCCCCACCAGCGGGCAAAGCGTCGTGTTTAGGCCCCAGCCCCGACAGGACGAGGCCGGGGCGGAGCCGTCGAGGGCGCCCATCGGATCGCAGAGGCGCCGGTGGTCGAACGCGGCGGCCGGCAGGTGCACCCATCGGTCGCCTGCGGTCGGGGTGGCGGCGCCGGTGGCACCTCCGACGCCGTGCTGGCCCCGCAGGGTCGCCTCCCGCAGGACCCTGGCCGCCGAGATCCAACGCCCAGCCTGACAAGGCCCGACGAACGCGCAGCCCGCCGCGTCACGGTCGGGCGGGTCAGCCATGGCCCGTGAACGCCACGAGGCCGATCCGCTCAGACCGCCGCCAGCCCTCCGAGCACCAAGACACTGGTCGGCAGGTCGTCGTCACCCCGCCACACCTCTGGAGCGCTGCCATGCCGGCGCCCCATCAAGTGAGAGAGCCGGGTCACCCAAAGGTGGTCTACCCCGAGGTCGGGCCTGACGCGGGTCTCAGCCGTCGTGCCGGCAGGCGTCGTGAGGCACGCCAGGGTCGCGACTGCCGGGCGTCGGAGGGACCTGTACTGACCGGCGGGCCCGGAACTACGCACGGTCCGTGGCCGGGGGCTAACGTCGGCGCCCGATGCCCGTAGCGTTGTCCCTCGCACAGACGCTCTTCGCCGTCGCCTTGGCCGGTGTCACGCTGCTCATCACGTTGTTCGCCGCCTACGTGGTGTCGACCGTCGTGTGGGCGGACCGTTGGTTCAGGCACCCGCAGGCGGGACGCCCGGTCGTGGGCCGGGCGAGCATCGGGAGGCCCGATGTGAGGAGGTCTGAGTGAGCGCCCGTCTGTCCGGCTCGCCGTCGAAGGCGCCCGGGGTCTACTCAAGGTCCACCGTGTACCGAGGCCGGTCCGGCCAGTGGGCGTTCGTGCTCCACCGGGTGACGGGGTTCCTCGTCTTCTTCTTCTTGTTGCTGCACATCGTGGACGTGTCGATGATCAACGTGCGCGGTGGTGCGACCTATGACGCCATCCATGCCCTCTATGGCAACATCTTGCTGCGGCTGTTCGAGGTCGGCCTGCTGTTCGGGCTGGTGTTCCACTCGCTCAACGGGCTGCGGATCGTGATGATCGACTTCTTCCCCGGCGCCGTGAAGAACCAGAAGTCGCTCTTCTCGATCGTGCTGGGGCTGACCGCGCTATTCACCGTCATTGGCGGCGTGGTCATCGTCAAGCCGTTCTTCGCGGGGAGGTTCTAGATGGCAGCCCGGGTTCAGGAGCGTCCCTCGGCTGTGTCGGCTGGCCCTCGCCTCGAGCGCCGGCCACGACAGAACTTCGAGACGTGGTCCTGGTTCTTCATGCGGGTCTCGGGGCTCATCCTGATCTTCTTGGCTCTCATCCACTTCTCGATCACCCATATCCTCAACGACGTCACCCACACGGACTCTGGTTTCTTGGCGCGCCGGTGGCACAACCCACTGTGGCGCGTCTATGACTGGTCGCTGCTGGCCCTCGGTCTCATGCACGGCGTCAACGGCCTCCGCGTGATCACCGACGACTACGTGCGCGCACCCGCCCGACGAGTGGCGACGAAGGCGCTGCTCTACGGCGTCACGTTCACCCTGTTCGCCTACGGCACGCTGACGATCATCACGTTCGGCCAGGCCTACCGGTCCTGACGAACACCAGCGGCCCCCGACCCGGCCCGACGAGCCCCGGTCCCCACAGCACCGGCCTGGACGCCACCGGCCTCGATAGCCTGGTGGCCATGCTCGAGCCTGGCAGTGATGCTCCCCTGTTCACCCTCGTGGACCAGTCAGGCAGCGATGTCAGCCTGGTGGGCTGCCGGGGGCGCAAGGTGCTGCTGTTCTTCTACCCGAAGGCCAACACGCCGGGGTGCACCCAGCAGGCGTGCGGGCTTCGAGATGTGGCGGCCCAGGTCGGGGGCACGGCCGTCATCGGCGTCAGCCCTGACAAACCGGGTGCCCAGGCCAAGTTCGACGCAAAGTACTCCCTCGGGTTCCCGCTTCTCGCCGACGTCGACCATGCGGTGGCCGAGGCCTATGGCGTGTGGGCCGAGAAGAGCATGTACGGCAAGAGGTACATGGGCATCGTGCGGTCGGCCTTCCTGATCGACGAGGACGGCAAGATCGCCGAAGCGTGGTACAAGGTCAGCCCCGCCGCCACCGCTGCCAACCTGTTGAGAGCGGTCAGCCCCGCATAGCGCACCACACCAGCGGGAGCACTGGCCGAGCCGGGGAGAGATGCGGATCGCTCAGCAGCTGAACCCCACGGGGGCGCCCCCCTCTAGCCGGCTGGCCGACCAGACGTCATCGGCCGGCGTTGGCAGCTGTGAGCGACCTCACGACGCGGTCCTGCCCCGAACGTGGGGGCACGCTTTCTCGATGGAAGGTGAACGCCTCAGCGGCGGCAGCCTCGGGCTGTCGTAGGGGTTTGGGGGCACCGTCCGCCGGGTGAGCGGCCCGTGGAGCGAGCCGGTCCACGACCTGCTGAGTTGCCGTAGCCGACGCCGGCTTCGAGGCAGCCCCGCTGGCACACGGGTGGGACGAGCGGGAGGGGGGTCCTCGGACCCCCGAACGTCAGCGACGCCGAGGGGCTGACCTGAGCTCGTCGTGAGGGGTGCTCAACACCGACCGCTACGCCGGCCGGTGGGGGCACCCGCCGTAGGGTGCCCGACCGCAGCTGTGACCACGGCGGGCGCCTTCACGCCCCGGCACCCGTCTCCTTCACTGCCCGGTCTCCGGCGGTGGGGCTGCTATCCTCCTGCGGCCGCCGCTCGCTAACGCTAACCCTTACTACGGGCGCTCACCTACCGCCGGCACTCAGCTCGTGGTGCGCCGCCCGTGATAGCCGGCGAGGGTCCGGATAGGGGGCCGCTCGCTGAACGGGACCTGCATCCCGACCACGCCGGTCTCACCGGCGAGGCTGAGCAGCTCGAGCGGCCCACCATCATCGGCCAACGGCTCGATGCCGGCGCGCTGGAGCACTGTGCTCAAGATCTCCATCGCGGGCAGCGTCAGCTCGTCAAGGGGCCGGTTGCGGTGCTCACGCACGCCTAGGTCAACCTGGGCGAGGCCCTCCACCCCTACCGCCCGCCAGGCGTCGATCAGCAGGCCGATGTCCACTCCCCACCCTTCGACCATTGGGAGCGCCTCGAGGAGCGGCCGCCGGCCGGCGTACTCGCCGGCAAGGGGCTGGGCGAAGCCGGCGAGCTCTGGGAAGAAGCGGCTGAGCAACGGTCGCGCCATCAGCTCGGTTACCCGCCCACCCCCGGTCGGCTGACCGTCGAGGGGACGGCGATAATGGCCTTTCACGAAGACCGTGCAGGGGTCCGTCAGCAGCGGCCCGAGCAGGCCCGTGACGAAGTGAGGCTCGAAGTTGCGGATGTCGGCGTCGACCCAGCACACGATGTCCCCGGCGCAGGCTGACAGCGAGCGCCAGATAACGTTGCCCTTGCCCCGACCGGGCGGTTCGTCGGCCATCAGGGCCGTGATCGGCACGACGTCGGCACCAGCATCCCGGGCGATCACTGCTGTCGCGTCCACGGAACCGTCGTCGACCACGATCAGCTCATCGACCAGGCGCACGGACTCGACGAGCCGCCGGCGGATGGTGCCGACGATGCCCCCGATCGTGGCGCCCTCGTTGCGTGCCGGAAGGCACACCGACACCGACAGGCGGTCCTCGGCCTTGAGGGCCGCGAGCTCGGTCGCGTCGTAGGACCACCACGCCGACGACATAGGCAGGCACCGGCCGGCCGTTGGGACGCCGCGGCCCGAAAGGGTGGTGGCGACGACTCCAGCGGGCCGCGGAGCCAACTCAGGCTTCGACGTCGACACCCTTCCAGAAGGCGACGTGGTCGCGGATCTCCTTGGCAGCGTCGAGGGGTGCCGGGTAGTACCAGGCTGCGTCGTCGTTGCGCTGACCGTCGACGACCACGCTGTAGTAGCTGGCCTCGCCCTTCCACGGGCAGGTCGTATGGGCGTTGCTGGCCTCGAGGTACTCACGCCTGACATCGTCGATCGGGAAGTACTGGTTGCCCTCGACGACCACCGTGCGGTCGCTCTTGGCCAGCGTGACCCCATTCCAGGTTGCCGTTGCCATGGCTCGTCTCCTCTAGTCCCGGACGGACAGGCTCAGCGCGAAGTCCCCGCCAGCATCAGTCCACCACCTCTTCAGGGTGAAACCCGAATCGGCGAGCTCTGATTCCACGCCCTGTCGACGGAACTTCGAGCTGATCTCCGTCCTGATCGTCTCTCCGTCGTCCACGTGGAGGACCAGCCCGATGTCTTGGACGTGGACCGTCTGAGGCTCGCGGCTGCGCAGCTGCATCTCGATCCATTCAGCGTCGGGGTCCCAGCGGGCGACGTGGTCCCAGCGGGACAGGTCGAAATCCGCGTGCAGGTGGCGGTTGACCACGTTCAACACGTTCCTGTTGAACGCCGCGGTCACCCCGGTGGGGTCATCGTAGGCGGCCACCAGCC
>JAABUJ010006985.1_pt1 | contig 10693 bp, 10 predicted proteins | sample 5559131 | NCBI WGS metagenome assembly JAABUJ01 (sample SAMN10711875, study PRJNA513366) | rock metagenome | isolation source: Antarctica rocks | place: Antarctica: Victoria Land, Mt New Zealand nord | collected 2016-01-07 | reverse complement strand
GGCTCTGCCGGACGACTCGGCGCCAGCAGGAACCCTCGATGCCCGTCGCCGGAGACTCGCTCGGCGAGGATCGTGTAGCCGGTGAGCGTGAAGAACGCCGTCGCCGTCGCATCCGCCAGGTAGTACGGGTGATCGACCTTGACCACGCGCTCGACGTTCCCCTCAATCGCGAGCATCAGGTTGATGTCGAGGATGTCCACGAACGCGTAGCCATCCGGCGCCGTGATCTGTCGCAGCGCCGCAAGCGTCGCGCGCACGTCGAGCAGGTGGTCGATCGTCTGGCACAGCAGCACCAGATCCCAGCTGCGTCCGCGCAGATCGAGCTCCTCGGCGAGCCCGGCGATCGTCTCCATCCCCGCGCCGCGCGCGACGGCCAGCTCCTCGGGTGCCGGATCGGTGATCGTCGCGCACGCGCCGAGCCGCGCGGCCAGCGCTGCGCCCACGACACCGGTCGAGCCGCCCACGTCGATGATCGTCCGTGGCGCCCGCCCGATCCGCGGGAGGATGAAGTCGGCCAGCTCGGCGGCGTAATCGCGCTGCTGCGCCTGCACCGTCGCCGCGTCGATCCGGCGGCCGTGGAAGGCCGACACCAGCGGGCGGTAGACGCCGGCGTAGAAAGCGACGTAGGCCGTCGCGATCATCCGCGGCGACAGCCAGCCCAACCCGCAGCGCGCACACGCAACCAGGCTCGCCGGGTAGCCATAACGGTCGCGTCGGGTCACCGGGATGACGTCCTCGCTCCGCGCCCCGCACAGGTTGCACACGTCGGCTCGCTCCTTGGGCTGCGCCCCGTAGTCGTAGGCGAGCGTGGCGATCCGCCCGGCAGCAGTGGACTCCGATGCCATCACGGTGCACAACAGGATGACCGCAAGCGCGCATGCCAGACTCGCGCCAATGAGCGAGCTGGATTGGGAACGCCGCGTGATGGTGATCGGAGAGGTCGCCCAGGCGCACGACGGCAGCCTCGGGACCGCACACGCGTTCGTCGACACGATCGCCGACGCGGGCGCCGACGCGGTCAAGTTCCAGACCCATATCGCCGCCGCTGAGAGCCGTGTGGACGAGCCATGGCGAGTCCACTTCAGCTACCAGGACGCCACGCGCTTTGAGTACTGGAGGCGGATGGAACTCAGCGCGGACGCATGGGCGGGACTCGCGCGACACGCGCAGGAGCGCGGGCTGGCGTTCCTCAGCTCGCCGTTCTCACTCGAAGCGGTCGACCTGCTGCGCAGCGTCGGCGTGGCCGCATGGAAAGTCGCCTCGGGCGAGGTCGAACACCACCCGCTGCTGGACGCCGTCGCGCGGACCGGACAACCCGTGCTGCTCTCCAGCGGGATGAGCGGCTGGACCGAGCTCGATCGCGCCGTGGCGCAGCTGCGCCGAGAAGGCGCCGGGACGCTAGCGGTGCTCCAATGCACGTCGGCCTATCCGGTCGAGCCCGAGCGGATCGGACTCAACGTGCTCGCCGAGATCCGCGCCCGCTATGGCTGCGCGAGCGGGCTCTCAGATCACTCCGGGACGATCTACCCCTCGCTCGCCGCGGCCGCACTCGGAGCACGAGTGCTCGAGGTGCACGTGACGCTCAGCCGCGAGATGTTCGGTCCGGACATCCCAGCGTCGGTGACCAGCCGCGAGCTGCGGATGCTCGTCGACGGCGTACGCACGATCGACGCCGCGCTCTCCTCACCGGTCGACAAAGACGCCGCGGCGCTCGAGCTCGCGCCGATGCGGTTGCTCTTCGGCCGCTCGCTCGTCGCGCGCAACGAGCTTCCCGCCGGGCACGTGCTCACCGCCGGCGACCTCATCGCCAAAAAGCCCGGCGGCGGGATCTCGCCCACCCGACTGCAGGAGCTCGTCGGCAGGCCGTTACGCCGCGCGCTGCGCGCAGACGAACCCGTTCGTGAGGAGGACGCCAAAGCGACGATCTGAGCCGAGCAGCGCTACAGACCACACAAGCTTCGGTGATCGTGAGCTCGACCCGCATCCCCGTTGGGGAAGACATCAACACCGTCACCGCCCACCAATCCCGAAACTCGAGGTGGTTCAGCGCGTTTCTGAAAGAACGGGGAAACGTCTGCGACTGCTCTCGCTACCACCGCTCCCGCCCGCCGGCGGGGTATTGGCCGGAGTGGTCGCCGACCCGCGGCCAGTGCTCGCGCGGTGCAGCATGTCGTTGCTGAAGTGACCGAGTCTGAGGTGACGCGCTCAGCGTCTCCTTCCGCGGCCTCCGGTTCTGTCCCGACGGCGATCCCAAAGCCATCTCAGGGTCATGAACTCCAGAATGCGCTTGAACATCGCTCTCCTCTACCTGTCGTAGTCAAGTCAGGCGTCTTTATGGCAAGAGCTTGCGCCAAACCACGCCGCTTGTCTAACAGCCAGTCCGCGGATGTACGTCCGGCAGAAGCCGTTGCCTTCGCGAGATGACGCTAGCGCGGGATGCCTGATGGAGCCGGCCGGGTCTACTTCCTCGCCTTCTCCCCTCAGGGACCGGTCCGGCTCCCTTACCGCAAGGTCGACCAGGCCCCCTCGAAGCTACCCGTCCTCGGCGGCCCAGGACGCCGGGCACGCTCGGGGTTCCGTCCGATCACGGTCATAGAGTCACGAAAAGGATGTTTTTCGTGACTCAACGAGCGGGAGGGGTGTGATGAGCGCGCAGGTGCCCGACGCGGCCAAAGCCGGAATCGACCGACGGGTGCACGCTCACGGCCTGCGACACACCTACGCCTCCGAGCTGGCTCGGGAGGGCACGGCGATCAACGTGATCCGCGACGCGCTCGGGCACACGTCGCTGGCGGTGACTGACCGCTACCTACGCGACGTCGCCCCGACCCACGTGATCGACACGATGCGCGCCCGGCGGTGGGACACCTGACCTGCTCAAGCGTTCGCCGGCCAGACGCCCCGGTCAGGTCGTCTCGCGGCTCCTGCGGCCCCTGGCCCGAGACGCCCGATCCGGGGGGTAGTTCGGGTAGGACGACCTGCTCGCAGGCCCTGAGAACGCCTGAGAACGCGTCCACCCGAGCCGATCCGGCCCGGATATCACCCAAGTGGGCTATGTCTGCTCGCGTTCTTGCTCGCGTTCTCGTTCGCGGCGCCGAGCTGCTTGGTGGCGCTCGACGGCCTGCTGGGTCTCGAGCTCCTCCGGGGTGACCGTGACGGCGTAGGGGACCGCCGGCGGCGCTGAGAAGCGCTGTCGTGGCGTGCTGAGCGTCTGCTCGCGCACCCCGGAGAGCAACCCCACGACCAGCCGATCAGATGCGAGCATCGACCGCTCCCGGCAACGGTTGATATGGCGCGCGAGCAGCTCGTCGGCCACCAGGTAGAACACCCGGTCGATCACCGCAGACCGCGCGTACATGTCCAGCACCGCCCGGATCCGCGACCGCGACTTCACCGTCAGCTCAACCTCCACCGCCAGCGTGCGGCCCTGCGCCCCATGCGCGACGAGATCCGGTCGATGACGACTCTGGCGGTATCCCGCGTGCTCAGACCACCCGATCTCCGCCGACCACCGATCATCCGCTAACAGCTCACGACCCCCGAGCAACGCCCGGCGGCGAACCGTGAAAAACGCCGCGGCCCACCCCACCCCCAAATGGTGCTCCCACGTCGTCGGCGCCGGCGCCCGACGCAACACCGGCACCCCCAGGCCTGCCGCCTGCGCTCCCAAGCCGGTCGCCCACACCAACGCCTCCTGGCCCTGGCGCAACGCCAGCCGCTCCAGCATCCCCGCCCGCTGTAGCCGCAACCGATGGGACTCCATCGCCGCCTGACCCCACCCCAACGCCACCCGCCACGCCAACTCAGAACACGGACCCACCCGCGCCAACCACCCCACCCCCTCAACCGACCGCCACCCCGGACCCACCGCCCTGCCCATCACCACCCCCCAAACCAGCTGACCACCAGCCCCCCACCAGACTCAAACCCCACCGTCCACCAGCTCCCCCTGGCCGCCCGCCACCCCGATCACATCGACCACACCAACTGCCGCCTGCCCGATTACCCTCGACCGCTCAAAAGTGAACACGTGGGGCGAGGGTAGATCGGGCAGGCGGCAGAACCAAAACCCCTACCAGATAAGGGTGGCGGGCGGCCCCGCTACACGTCCCCTGCCTACAGCGATGCCTGTAGCAAAACCTGTAGCCTTCGCCAGACCCGACCACCCCATCGTGGCTGCTGTTTTTAGTTCTCCCCGTCGCGATCGAAGCACACCCGCGCTACACCGCTCAACCGGCGCTCTGGGGGCGCCCGGCGATGGTCCCCGAGCCCGCAGGGCGAGCGGGGGCAAGAGACGGGCGCGAACAGGGACCGCTCGCGCCCGCGCACCCGCGCGTATCCCTTAGGACTTATCTAGTAGGTACATCCTTAAGCAACTCGCTGACCGGGCTTTTGGGCGCTTTTAAGCAACTCGCTGACCGGGCTCTTAAGCAACTCGCTGACCGGGCTCGGGGCTCCTAGTGACGCGCCCTGGGACTGCCGGAGACGCTCCAGCAACTAAATGACCGGGCTTTTCCGTCCGCGCTGGCCCCCACACTGCTGGTCGTGAGCGTGAGTCGCCATCACGGCCAGGCGCCGAGGTCTAGCCTCTTGCACCCGATGTTGGAGCCCGTGACCCGGGGCGATCCGAGCGACGAGGCGTTCGTCGCTCGCTGCCTGCTCGGCGCCGGCTGGGTCGGCGCCTCGCGGCGGCTGTCGATGCTCGACCTTCGGGTATGGGCGGCGCTGTGCGGCATGTTTCACGCGCAGCATCTCCGGGCTGCGGGAGAACACGACCCCGACCTGGACAGCCGGATCGCTCGCACGGTTGAAACGACCGGCTACCAGCTCGCCGAGCGCGTCTGGTCCGACGACGGCGGCATCTTCTACCGCCGACTGCTCCAGTCGCTGGGCCGTCTCGCCTCGGCACGGGTGCTGATGCAGACCATCGAACCGGATCTCGATCTCGCAGCGCTGCGCGTACACGCCGCCAACCTGACGCTGATCGGCGACATCACGATGGAGAGCACGAGGTTCAACCCGGGCACCCCGCGCGAGTGGGGAGCGCTCAAGGGCTCCACGTCACTGCGAGCCGAGATCGGCTACTGGCCTGCCCAGCAGATCGTCGCGCAGCGCTGCACCTGGCTAGACCTCGACCTGCTGCGCGCCCTCGGACCTGGACTCCCCGCCCGCCTGTTCGCCGCGTTAGAAGCGTGGGCACGCTGGCCACAACGATCAATGGACGGCGCCGAGGAGACCGCGATCGGCCTCGGGGTTCCCGCGCGGGAGTCGCTCGGCGTCGGCGGCTACGGCCGCCCAGAACGCGCCCGCGCGGCGCTCAACCGCGCCGGCGCGAAGATCGTGGGCGTCGATCCCGCCTACCAGTTCGTGGGCTGCGAGAAGCGCGGCGGCTGGTGCCTGGTCGTTCGCCGGGTCAGTGGCACGCGAGCCCGCGCAGCAGCCCGACGTGACGCGCCCTGGCGCTCGCCGGGGATCGCCGCCACCAAGCGACAGCGAGCCAAACGAGCCGCTGTACGCGCTCAGGCGCACGCTTCGCTCGCAGACGGACGGACGTCGTAAGCCGTTCTCAGGGCCGCTGGGAGTCGCCGGCGACGTGTCCGTCGCCGTGGAAGCCGCCGGGCGGACAGAACCGGGGCAGGACCCCCTTGCGTGGGTGTCGAAAAGACGACCAGTGAGCGACCTGAGCGACCACACCCCCGCCCCTGACCAGGACCCCGATGCCCCCCACGACGGGGGTCCCCGGCTTCTGTCGCTCACCGAGGCGGCATCAGCCACGGGCCTGTCACGGAAGGCGATCGAGCGGCGCGCGGACCGTGGCACGCTCAGGTTCGTGCACGACGACCGTGGGCGTCGCGTGGTCCCACGCGCTGAGCTAGAGCGAGCGGGACTCCTTGATGAGGGGACCCCCGCCGTGGGAGCCGCCGGCCGTGAGCTCGTCAAGTGGCAGGAGATGTATGAGCGCGAGCGCGAAGATCACGCCGAGACCCGAGAGCAACTGACCGCACGAGCCGATGAGGAACGTCGTCGAGGCGATCAGGTCGCCGCCCGAGCCGAGCAGCTGCACGCCGACCTGGCGGCGATCGCCAACGCCGGCCCGGTACGAGCATGGCGGCTACGCCGGGCGTTACGCGATCAGCAAACGATCACCGGGTGAGCCCGACCGTCGGAAGCGTCGGCGGGGTGACGCTCGTTATCTGGCCCGACGACCACGACCCACCGCACGTCCACGCCATCTACGGGACGCCGAACACTGCAGGAGCCAGGCAGTCGAGAATCGCGATCCAGACGGGTAACGTGATCGACAAGCCGTCCTCTCGCGCGCTGCCGGCCGCCAAGACCAGGCAAGTGCAGGAGTGGATCGCTCAACACCGAGACGAACTTCAAGCACGATGGCAGCAGCTACAGATCTGATTCCCGAGCCCGCGCCGGCGATCGCCGCGATCGCGATTCGGCCCGAGCACATCGTGCGCGTGTTTTTTACCGACGGCGAGGTTCGCGACGTTGATCTGACCCCAACGCTTGACCGGCCTCTGTTCGCGCCGCTGCGCGACCCCAACCTGTTCGCCGCCGCGCACATCGGCCCAGTCACCGGCGGGCTGGAGTGGACCGACGACATCGGGCTTGATCCCGATGTGATCTACGCCTCGCTCGAACGCAGCGCCCACTCGGCGCACATCCGCGCGCTCACGGCCGCCTAGCGAACAGGCCGTGCGCGGGCGTTGTTGAGCGAGTACGCGGTGATCTATGAGCAGGGCCCGACCAAGCTGGGGGGGGCGTGGGTGCCCGATCTGCCCGGTTGCGTGGCGGCGGGAGAGAGCCACGCCGAGGTCGAGCAGCTGATCGCCGAGGCGATCGGGGCACATATCGAGAGCCTGCGCGAGCATGGCGAGCCGGTGCCCGAGCCGTCCTCGACGGCTGGGGCTGTGCGGGTTCCGGCCGGCTGAACGGCGTCCTGGGGCAGATCCGCCCTCTCGCCCTGTTGGGTCACGTTTGCGCTCAACGCGTCCCGAGACCCCGTCATAGAGTCACGTTAATGACCATTTACGTGACTCAAAGCGCGGAGATAGCGAAGCGCTCCTTCGCCAAGTCGAATCGAGCTCACAACCTGTGTTGATCACCTCCCAGTGGGGGAGCTTGAGCACGAGCAGCCCGCTGTCCCCCGTCGGCGTTCAGTCGGTCCACCATCCGGGAACGAGCTCGGCGTCGGAAGGGATGGTCTCCTCGTCGCCCCTCGACGCGTGCGCCAAAGGCCAGCACCTCGAGACCGTCGGGACCGGGCCTCCCACGTGCGAAGCACCTTCGGGGCCACGCGAAACGCGTCGAGCGGCGCGACTTCGAGGATGTCCTCGTTCGAGCTTGACCCGGCCGGAACCCGACAGCACCACGTAGAACTCCTCTGCTTGCTGGTGGCGGTGCGCGAACCCCTGGCGCTTCCCGGGTCGAAAGCGGTGATGGGTGACACCGATGTCGGTCGATTGCAGATCGTGGGTCGCAAACCGTGACTCCTGCCACTCGGCCGCTTCGAGATCCGGCGCGGAGTCCGCCACCTGCCGTAGGTTTTTGTGCGTGTAGCGCTCAGGCATCGCGCCTCCTTTCCACGCGCGGCCAGTGCGACCGTGCGAGTTCGGACTTATGCTTATCAGGGGCATCGTGCCATCCCGCTTGACGCCGCCGATGTGCGCATCGAGAAACAAGCACGGCTTGGAATGCGTCGGACAGGGCCGGTGCGGGACCTCGGTTCTGTTCCGAGTCGGCGCATAGGGCACGCTTTGCCCCGATCGGAGCGGCACAGCCGGCACCGAGCGAGTCACGGCGACGCAATCTCGAGGTTGGCGGACTGAGGATCCAAAGCGAGCTGCGGATCAGCAGCACACGTCGATCCCGGCTCTCACGGCCGCTTCGACGACGGTTTTGCAGGAGGTCCACTGGACGATCCACCGCGCCTTCTCAGAGCACCAGTGCGTCAGCGAGGACCGCCGACACTTGGCCGCTGAGATCGGCGAGCTGATCGCCGCCTTCGTCGCCGAGTTGGTCGCGGCGGGCTGGACCGAGGAGCAGGCGCGTGACGCCGACGTGCACCAGCTCGCCGCGGTGCCTGCGCGGTGAGCGCCACCCGCTCGTCGACGAGGTCCTCGCCGACGTCGACACGGCGGCGCCGACCGCCGGAGGTCCTGACCGACTGGTAGCCGAGGTTCTCAGCGGGCCGCAGATCGCCGCACACGAGCCCGTCGAGCCCGTCGTCCTCTGCCGGCGTCGGGCTACGCTCGGCGCTCGTTCCACGCCTCGGGGTTGAGCAGCTGCTTGGGCTGCTCGCCGCGCAGGACTTTCAGCACGATGTCGACGGCCATCTCGCTGCTGGCGGTCCATACGCTCTGGGTGTTGGCCCCGCAGTGCGGCGTGATGACGACGTTGTCCAGCTCGCCCCAGCGGGGGTCTTCCATCGGCTCCTGCGTCCAGGCGTCGATGCCGGCGCCGGCGATCTGTCCTGAGCGCACCGCCTCGTAGACGGCGTCTTCGTCGAGGACGTTTCCGCGGGCGGTGTTGATCAGGAACGCGGTGGGCTTCATCAGGGCGAGCTTCGAGGCGTCGATGACCCGCTCGGTCTCCGGCATGGCGGGGAGGTGCAGGGTGACGAAGTCAGCCTCGCCGAGCACCCGCTCCATTGACAGGAGCTCCACCCCGTGCTCCTCGACGAACTCCATCACGGGATCGGGCTCGTAGGCGATCACCCGCATCTGAAAGCCGGCGGCTCGCAGCGCGACGCTGCGCCCGATGCGCCCGAGCCCGACGATCCCGAGCGTCGCCCGCCACACGTCGACGCCCTGCTGCGAGCGCCATTCGCCGCGACGCATCTCGCGATCGTGGCGCGAGATCCCGTGCGCGAGGTCGAGGATCATCCCCATCGTGTGGTCCGCGATGGCCCATTCGTTGGTGCCGGGGATCGTGGCCACGAGAACCCCGCGTTCGGTCGCGGCGGGAACGTCGACGGCGTCAAAGCCAACTCCGAAGCGCACCACGAGCTGAAGCTCCGGGCAGGCGTCGAACACCTCGGCGTCGTAGGGCTCCTGCCCCGCGATCACCGCTGCGCAGCCGTTCAGGCTTTCGATCACCTCCGCAGAGGTCGAGCCCTTGCCCGATCCGAATCGCAGCTCGTGGCCAGCCCGTCGGAGAGCGCCCGGAATCTCGCCGAGCTCGTCTTCGCCCCGGCTCATGTTGAGTGCAACCGTCGTCATGCCTCGCTCCTCTCCTCGCCTACGCGAACGCGTCATGGAGGAGCGCGCTCGGGTCGTAGTGCAGTCGTTTCTGAATCGGTGCGTCCACGCTCGCCAGCACATCGGCGATCGCCTGCCCCGCCGTGCCGTCGCCGTACAGCTCGCTGCGCTCGTAGCGCCCGTGGGCGAGCTGCGCGCGGATCGCATCGGCGATCTGGAGCGGGTCGTGCGAGGTAAAGATCACGTTGGCCGCGCACTCGCGATCCTGCTGACGGGTGCCGACGCTGACCGCGGGCGTGCCGAGGTACGCCCCCTCCCTCAAGGCCGCGGACGAGTTTCCGATCATGCACGCGCAGTGGGTCATGAGCCGGATGTAGTCGGCGGCCGGGAGGTTGCGGAAGAAGTGGCAGCGCTCGGCGAGACCCTGCTCGCGGAAATCGCGAATGCCGAGCGACACCTCGTAGCTGCCCGCGTCGACGTTGGGCCAGAACACGAGCGCCTGCATCCCGATCGCCGAGATCGCCTGCAGGGTCGCGTTGATCTGGTCCGTGGACTGGCCGTATTCGGTCGTCACCGCGTGCTGAATCACGAGCAGGAAGGGCTCCCGCGGATCGATCGGCGAGCCGTCGCCCTGATGCCCGATCACGGCCTCGGCGGCGGTGCCGGGTCGGCTTCGGGCCACCAGGTCGATCGAGGGGCAGCCGACGTTGAACACGTAGCGCGGGTCCTCGCCCAGCGCGATCACCCGCCGGGCGCTGAGCTCGGTGGCGGGAAAGTGGATGTGCGACAGCTTTGTGACAGCGTGGCGAACGCTCTCGTCAATCGAGCCCGACACCTCGCCGCCCTGCGTGTGTGCGACCGGAATGTTCATGTAGGCGGCGGCGATCGTCGTCGCGATCGTCTCGAAGCGATCGGCGACGGTCACGACGATGTCGGGCTCGAGCATCTCGAAGGCCGTCGGTAGCTCGAGCAGGCCCAACCCCGTGGACTTCGCCATCGTTGCCGGCGTCTGACCTTCGACGATCATGCGAATGCGGACATCGGGCGTGAAGCCCGCATCCTCGAGCACGTCCACCGCGTTCCCAAACCGCTCGAGCAGCGTCGACGCCGCGGCTATCACCTGCAACTCGAGCGCGGGATGATCCCGCACCGCCTCCAGCACCGTCGTGATCCGGGCGAGGTTCGCGCGGCTCGCCACGACCACGCATACCTTGCGGCGATCAGATGCGCGACGCGTCGGCAACACCGGCGGAGCATATGATAAACCAAAGATTCGCGCTAATACATTGGCTATTAATGCGCGCCCACGCGCGCCAGGAACACGCTCGCGCGTTGTCTCAGCTCCCGCCAGTCAGGCTCTGCCGGACGACTCGGCGCCAGCAGGAACCCTCGATGCCCGTCGCCGGAGACTCGCTCGGCGAGGATCGTGTAGCCGGTGAGCGTGAAGAACGCCGTCGCCGTCGCATCCGCCAGGTAGTACG
>JAABUJ010006983.1_pt1 | contig 10695 bp, 8 predicted proteins | sample 5559131 | NCBI WGS metagenome assembly JAABUJ01 (sample SAMN10711875, study PRJNA513366) | rock metagenome | isolation source: Antarctica rocks | place: Antarctica: Victoria Land, Mt New Zealand nord | collected 2016-01-07 | reverse complement strand
GACAGAGGATTGGTCGACCGAACGCCGGTATATGGACGCCGATCTACTCGCGCCGCTGGTTACCGAAACGTTGACCGCTTCAGTACCTAAGCGTTGACGAAATTACACTCGTCCGTGGACGCAGCCTTGGATCACCGTACACGACATAGATTTCGCTATGCGGAGAAGACGATGGTATGCCGCCGAGAGATTCGTAGCGTAGATTGCCGGAGAAGGCGACGGATACGGCGGCGCGGTCCCAATGAGACGCCGCAGGCCGAGCGTGAACGATGAATCGCGATTGATCTGCCAAGAAAAACTTGCGCGTTGGAGCCACTGCGTCAGGAGCGTGCCGCTGTCACGTCAAACCCGGACAATGTTTGGCTCTCATCGGCGTGGTACGAGGCCCGCCAACGCAATCGAAGTTCGGCCGATGTGGTGCGGAGATTACTGACCTGAGACCCAGCGTTATCCCACTAGTAAGGGCGAAGGTAGTTGCTTGAGGAGGGTCGTGACGAACTCCTCGGGAGGTCGGTTTCCGAGGGATGAGTCAGGGCGGAAGCGGTTGTAATCTTGCCGCCACGCTGCGATGATGTGGCGAGCCTCGGCTAGATTCGAGAAGTCATTCTCGTTGAGACATTCGTCCCGGAACTTGCCGTTGAAGCTTTCAATGAACGCGTTCTGGGTCGGCTTTCCAGGAGCGATGTGATGAAGTCGGACGCGGTGCTCGCTGGCCCATCGTAGCATCGTAAGACTGGTAAGTTCAGGACCGTTGTCGAGGACGATCGTCGCTGGATAACCACGGGCCGCGGCGATAGCGTCCAGGACCCGTGAAACGCGTTCGCCGGAAAGCGCGGTGTCGACTTCGATTGCCAGCGATTCATGCGTGAAGTCATCGACGATGGTGAGAGCGCGGATGCGGCGCTTCGAGGCAAGCGTATCATGCAGAAATCCCAAGACCAGCGTTCGTTCATACGCGTGGCCGCCGCTGCGATGTTGCCGCGACCCGGCTCGAAACAGCGGCCCCTCGACGATCGCGCTCATCATGAGGCACGCTTTTAAGGCGCGCACGAGACAGGACGTCTTCCCACGCAGAGACGCTCGAATCCATCGCAATCGACGGGCTTCGCGCGGAAGTCAGCTTCTTGCTTCAACTCGCTGTGCAATGAAGGCCGACCGTCGGCGTCCGTGTCAGACAAGCTTCGGGAGCCGCATACGCTAGACCGGCTGACGCACGACGTATCCGTTCGCGGCCTCGCGTAGTAGATGTCGCGTCTTTAATAGCTGCAGCGCTTCTTGGGCTTCGTCGAGCGCCGCGCCGGCGGTTACGCCTTCGCGCACGAGTTCCGCATCGACCAGTGCGAACAACGTCTCTTGCGTCAACGCGGGCGTTTGTGCGCTTGGAACCCCGCGGGCGAGCGTGCATTGGAGCGTCCAGCCGGCGCGCGCAGCATACTGCGCGATGACTTCCACGCGCTTGCGCCGCCCGTGCGAGCGCTCCCAAAGCAGCGCCGAGAGCGCGGCCTCGGCACGACCGGAAACGAGCGCCGCCCGGAATTCATCGGGGCCGACTTGCGCCTGCAAAGCGCGCTCGAGGTCGTCGACCGTCCAACATGTGACGTCGTGCTGCGTCAATTCGTCATCGAAGGATGCATCGTTGCCGAATGCGGGGCCGAGCAGCAACGCGTACTGAGCATTCGCCGCGGCGCGAAACTTCGCCGGTTCTTCGGGACGCGGGTTGCTGACGATGGCATCCGGACTTGCGGTTTTACATTCGAGTACGATGCGGTAGCCGTCGGTGCCGAGCGGAGCAGTCAGCACGCCATCGGGCGCCCCACCGCCGCCGACATGCGTCGCCAGGAAGCCGAGTGCGGCGAACGTATCGCAGGCGGCAACTTCGAAGGCCGCCGGATCGTCGCCGGTCGCCGTCGTGCGCAGACGCTCGCTGATGGATGCGATGTTTTCGGGCGTCAACCAACTCGGCAACGCGGGTAAGGCGATCGCGGGCCAAACGTCTGCCGGTTCGTTGAGGCGAAACTGCGAGGTGCCATCGATTTGAACGAGCTCCGGCGTTTTTCCCATGCCGAGCGTTCGCACGACGTACTCGTGCAGAGCGGTATACACGTACTTACGCGTCGTTGACGGCGGCAAGAGCTTGCGTGCCAGCGCCTGCGCGAGGATGTCGTCGGCGTCGTGCGTCTTTTCGTCGGCGAGTACCGCTAGAGCAGCGGCGATGACGTAGCCTTTGGGCATCGGCTCCGGTGCCGCGAGCAGCATGGCGATCTCCGCAACACCGTGACGGATCTCGCGTTCTCCGAACCTCTGCCGCCCGAGGTTGCTGCGCAAGCGCGCGAACACGTCCCCGAAAAGCCGCTCGTATTCCGGGAAACCGGCCGCGGTAACGGTTCCGTTGTGCATCGTTGCGAGATCGTTCCAGGGAACGGGAATCGAAACTTCGAGCGACGGCGTGCCGCGCAGCGCGTACGGTAAGAGCGATCCCATGCCCGGATGATTCGATTTCGTTCCCAGGTACACGCGGTTGCCCCGCTCGGCCCGCAGTGCCGCGGTGGTTATCACATTAGGGTGCTGCGTGGCGAGCGCGGCGGCAAAGTCGTGCAGCCATGGCCCGAGCAGCCCGTAGCTGGGACCGTCCGAGAACGGTATCCACACTGAAGCGCCGCGGAAACCGTCGAGCATGAAGATCGCGTCCAGTTGCTGCGCCGCAAGCGCCTCTCGCATGAGTTGCGCCGCTTGTTTTACGTCGTCGTCGGTCGCGGTGCCGCTGGGCGCAAGAATGACGCGTCCAAACATGGCACGATCGGGATCGTCGAGCGTCGGCGACCAGCCGTCTAGCTCGACGACGTTCTCGCTCGCGCACATCCAGTGGACGGCGTGCGCATCCAAGCGTGGGTAGCGGTGCAGGCCGGTTGAGGTGCGGACCTCGATCGTCGCGACGTCGGGCGGAGCATCGAAGAGGTCTTTATGAAAACCGGGTCGCCCTCCGGGCCGTTCGGATACGTAACCCGAACGACCGGCGTTCCTCCGAAGTGTCGCAGTAACCACGGCATCGCGCGTTCGTAGTGCGCGCGAATTTGCTGGTAGTCGAGCATCGTACCGGATGCGGCAGAGTCGGGGCGCATGTTAGGAGCCCGTGGACTCGACGCCGACCCGTTGCCAGGCCTGCCGCGTTGCAGCGGCAACATCGGCGCCGAAGAGTAACTGCGCAACGTTGATCGTGACTGCTGCGAAGCGCGCGAAGGAACAGCGCACGCCGATGTCGCGCGTCACCGTCTCGTACCAGATTCGCCCCGCGCGTTCCCAGGCGTGGCCGCCCAGGGTCGTCGCCAGCAGGTAGAACGCATGATTAGGAATGCCGGAATTGATGTGCACGCCGCCGTCATCGTCGCGGCCGTGATAGTAGTTGCGGTAGTTGTCCGGCTGGGGGTCTTTGCCGCCCATGACGATGCTGTCGTAGGCCGTCCCGGGCGCTTTGAGGGAGCGTAGCGCCTTTGCGGCCCTCTTGTCGACGATCAACTCGGCGCCGATGAGCCAGTCGGCCCGATCGACGGTTTGCTTGCGGTGCCACTGCTTCGCGAGCGATCCGAACACGTCGGACACCGACTCGTTGAGCGCCCCCGACTCGCCGTGATACGCGAGACCGCACGTCATCTGCGTGACGCCGTGCGAAAGCTCGTGCGCGATCACGTCGAGGGCGCGCGTGAACGCTCCGAATACGGCACGGTCCCCGTCGCCGTAGACCATCTGCGTGCCGTCCCAGAAAGCGTTGTCGTAATATTCTGCATAGTGCACGCTGGAGACGAGACGCATGTCGCGACCGTCGACTGAACGCCGGCCGAAGACGTTCTCAAAGAAGTCGTAGGTAATGCCGGCGTTGTCGTACGCCTCGTTGACCGCCGGGTCGGCGGTCGCGGGGTGTCCCTCGCGTCGCACCACCGTGCCCGGGAGTTGGGTGTCGTGAGCGGCATCGTAAATCGTTCGCCGCTCGCCGTGCTCGCGCGGTAACATTTCTGGAAAGCGGGCGGCGAGCATCCGTTGTCCGGTGAGGCGCGCGCTGAGTTCCAGCGTTTCGAGTGCGCGGCTGCGCAGTTCCGCATCGCCGTGCTCCACCAGCGCCTTGAGGATATAGGGCGGCACGATGAAACACGGCATCCGCAAAGATACGCCCGCGGTGACGCAGCGCCTTCGAACCTCGGGCGCATCGGCGCCGTCCCGGACGAAGAACGTCATCGGCGAAGCGCAGTATCAGGACCTAACGTCGCAAACCTGCGGGGTTCTGCCGTCGTAGCGCCCGCTTGGGCCGGAGCGCGCGATGTTGTTCCTGATCCTCGACACCGGCGAGCAAAAACTCTACGAAGTACGACGCGCGCCTGACGCCCGAACTACTGGACGTCTTCGGATGGCGCCGCCTTACCTGTTATTCCGGGCTCGTGCGGTACGATGAAGTGTTGAGCGGGCAAATCACGCACGCTCTACGGTAAGCTCATTTCAGTCACGTCGAACCTGAAGCGCTCAGGTCGAGTATTTCCGCTAAACCGAGGCTGACGGCTTGCAGCGCTTCGGACGATAGCATGCCCAGCTTCTTTCGCATTCGTAGGCGATCAACGATTCGTACTTGGCGGCACAATGCGACGCTGTCTTTGGTGAGGCCACCGTCACCCTTGCGAAGCAATGGCCGCACCATCCCAGCCGATTGCTTCGTGGCATTCGAAGCCGGCACAATGATGGTCGTGCGTCCGGCATTTGCGATTTCGCGTTGGACAATGATGCACGGGCGTGTTTTCGCTTGCTCGGACCCGCCGACGGGGTCCAGTTCCACAAGCCAAACGTCACCCCGAGACACGACCGGCCGATTATTCAATCTCGCCGAGACCGTCCGCTAACGTGCATTCCCAATCGGCATAGACCTGCGCATCGACGTCCTCATTTTCGGCAACGTCGGCAGCGATCTCGCGATCAATCCGTTCGCGGCGCGTTCGTTTGGCGATTTCGATGGCGGCTGAAACCATGAAAGCCGTGCGATTACCATTCGCTTCTGCGTCGATCTTCGCAAGCTGACTGTCGGGAACGACCATGGATATTTTTGCCATATCGTGAGTATAGCATAATCGAACATATAAGCCTCCTTTTGGGGACCTGCCTTCGCCCGGCACCTTATCCCGCATCGGATCGCTTCCTCGCGCGTGATCTGCGCGCTTATTGCCTCAGATGGCCGCTGTGGCACGAATGTTGGGTTTAGCCCACTAGCTGGTCTAATCGTCCATAAACGAAGGTTTAAGAACCCCACCGGGGGCGTTGATTCGCAGCTTAACGTCGCGTCCGGTCGTCGACGACCATCCGGGGACTCCAAAAGCTGCGAAGGCTGCAGGCAAGTCATTCGATCTGATGATCTATCCCGACGCGGACCACCGATTTCGTCAAAGGCGGTTTGCGCTACCGCGCGCTGCTCTTCTGGCGCAACCGCTTAGCGGGCCACGTGCTGATGGGCAAAGGCAACCGCGCGAGCAAGCGCAAGTACCTCGACGCGATCAAGACCAAAGCTGAATTCGCTCCGAGCGATTGGGAATCGCTGCTGGACTGGACGGCGGATTAGCTCGCAGTCGGATGCGGCGACGGTGTAGTCTTCGGAGATGCCGTCGGTTGCGGCGTTGGGAAGACGATCCCGGGGAGTTCGCTCGGTGTCGTAAAGTTGCTGCCATCGACGGTTGCATTCATTCGAGCATGCACGAATAGCGCGTTTGCAGCAACATCGAAGTGTTCGTGCTCGACGAGCCAGTAGTCGCCGACGCGGCCGAAGTCGACGATGCCTGCAAAGCGGCCGCTCGCCACAACGTAGTGGCCCGAGACTTCGCCGCGTGCTTCGCGTACGAGAAACGTTTCTGGATCGACGTACAGATCGGTCAGCGGATGCGTATCGGGATCGCGATACGCGGTCAACTTAAGATGGTAAACGTCGTTGTTACCCAAGCGATCGCGGCCCACGAGTTCGATATGGTAGAAACGCGCTGCTTCGACGCGCACGGAGGCGATGATCGGCGGTCCGCCGGTCGAAGCGGAGACCGCATCGGTCGCCGGGGACGACGCGGTGGCGTCCGGCACGCCCATCGCTGAGACCCCGGCTCCGGCAGGTTGCAACAGCGCGCTCGGGCACGGGCTTGCGGTCGAGCTTGGATTCGCGACCGCTTTGCTGATCGCACTGCCATCGCGCGTGCGAAAGTAAACGTCGTAGGTGGTGGCGGTTACGTCGCCGTGCCGGAGCCCGATGGTCATGCCGTCGCTCGTGCACGAGAGCGTAATATTGCGTCCCACGATGTGTTCACGAAACGTCACGTACGGCGGAACGGGCGCGCTTTTCATCGCGTGCACGGCGCGTAGGTAAATGGCCTCGGGCGTGAGGGCCGAGGTGCCGTCAGGCGGGGGCGGCGCGTCGGCATAAGCACGCAAGGCAACGAGTAGCGCGGCGCTCGCGATCGCACCGCTTGCGAGGTTTCGAAATCGGACGCTCATGGGGTGACGTACTCCAGAGCCATCGTTTTCGGGACGCCGCGATTGACAGCCGCCATTTTACTCTTGGCGCAAAGCCACGATGGGGTCGACGCGAGTCGCGCGCTGAGCCGGAAGCAGCGCCGCGGCGGCCGCGGCGATGACAATGACGGCTACGACCGCGCCGAACGTCAGCGGGTCCAGCGGAGGGGTGCGGTACAGCTGCGTCGCCAGCGCGTGAGCAGCGACCGCGGCGAGCACGACGCCGGCGAGAATGCCGATCGCCGCCGTGCGCAGCACGCGAGCCAACACGTCGCGCAGGATTCGCGGTGCGGGAGCACCGAGGGCGACGCGGATGCCGAGTTCGTGCGTGCGTAGTGCGACCCCGTACGACGTCACGGCGTAGATACCGGCGATTGCGAGTACGAACCCGATGAACGCGAGGCTCAGCAGCGTGATCGCACTCAAGCGCACGCGCTGGACGTCGTCGCTCAGATAACTCCCGAAAGGCCGCACGAGTGGCGCCGGCAGCAGCGGCTCGGCCGCGGGGATCGCACTCGCGAGCGCGCGCGAAACGTTCGCGTCCCCGCTCGTTTTCACGAGGAGCTCGACAGAGGGAAGCGGACCCTGGTGCAGCGGGCCGTAGATCGTGGGCGGAGCTGGGGCCGCGTAGGTGTTGCGCGCGTTTGCAACGATGCCGACGATCGTGGCGGGCTTGGCGCTGAGTCCGGTGATTTTCCGGCCGAGCGCCGATTGATTGCCGAAGTACCGCTGGGAAAAGGCTTCGTTCACGACGATGACGGTCGCGGCGTTGTAGGTGTCCTGCGGACCGAAGGCACGACCGCGCAGCACGCCGATGCCGAGCAGCCGGAAATATGCCGATCCGACGACGTTGACGTTCGCGGACGGAGTCTCCGATGGAGGAGAGGGATGACCGACGATGCCGAAAGCCGCGACGATCGTGTTGTGCGTCATGAAGGGCGCGGTGAACGCCCACGCCGCGTCGCGAATTCCGGGGATCGCACGCACGTGCGCCGCCACGCGATCGTAGAATGCGAGCTGCGAGGAGTTCGTTTTGTAGCGATACTGCGGCAGCGAGATTCCGCTCGCGACCAGGACGTTACGGGGCGAAAATCCGAGTGGCTGGTGCGTGAGCGTCAGGTAGCTTCGCTCGATGAGTCCGGATGAGACGAGCAGCGCGAGCGCCAGTGCAATTTCCACGATCACGAGCGCCGCGCGCGTTTTCCGGCCGCCGCTCGCATCACCGCCCCGGCCGGCCGAACGTAGTACGAGCGCGACCTTCCTCGACGAGAGCGAAAGCGCCGGGATGAGTCCCGCGACCAGCGTGGCGAGCGCCACGATTCCCAAGGTGTAGAGCGCCGACAACCAATCGAGCGTGACGTTCGAGGCACGTGGCAGATCGGGATGCAGCACCACGAAGCCCGAGACGGCGAGATAGGCCAGGAAAAAGCCCAAGAGACCGCCGCAGGCGCAGAAGAGAAAGGTCTCCGTGAGCAGCGCAGCGACGATGCGTCGGCGCGGTGCGCCGAGCGCGGAACGGATCGCCAGTTCGCGCTCGCGAGCCGTGGCGCGGCTGAGCAGCAAATGCGCCACGTTCGCGCAGGCGACCAGCAGCACGCCGGTGACGGCGCCGAAGATCGCGAACAAGAGGGAACCGGCCGAACCCAGGACGGCGTCTTGCAGCGAACGGACGGCGATCCCGATGTGGGCATCGTCATGCGGATATCGCGCGACCACGCGCGCGAAGACGGTATGCAGATCTGCTCGCGCCCTCGCGAGACTGGCCCCACGGCGTAAGCGCCCCACGGCCTCCGCAAAATGGTCGATGCGGTCGTACGCTTTACTATCGGGCTGCAACGCCGTCCAATAATCGGCTTCAATGAACCCGCCGCCGTAGTCGTTCGGCTGCCGGAAGGACGGCGGCATGACGCCGACGATCCGCTTCGCCTCGCCATCGAGCCGGACGACCGCTCCGATCGCCTTCGGATCGCCGGAGAAGACACTCCGCCACAGTCGGTAGGAGATCACGACGACCGAGGGCGAGCCGACCCGGTCGTCCGCGGGAACGAGCGCACGGCCCAGCAGCGGTCGCACGCCGAGCACGTCGAAGAGATTTGCGGTGGTCCGCATGCCGTCCAGCGTGCGTGCCGGACCGTACCCGATGAGCGTGTGTCGGTCATCGTCGAAGGCGGCGAGCCCCGAGAGGGTCGTGTTGTGATCGCGCATGTCGCGAAAATCGGGAATCGACATCGCGAACACGGCGCCTTTGAGGGTCCCCGTTACCTTGATGAGGCGCGGAGCGTCACGGTACGGGAGCGGCGCGAGGACGACGCCGCGCAAGATGCTGAAGGCGGTCGCGTTCGCACCGATCGCAAGCGCGAGCGTCGCGATGACGACGAAGGCGAACAGCGGCGTGCGGCGCAGCGAGCGCGCCGCGAAGATTACATCGCGTAGTATCATCGCGCCGTACTCGTACAGGGCGGTCCAGAGGGTGTCGACGTAGACGCGCAGAGCGAAGGCGATGGCAGCCAAGGGGCCGCGCAGGTGTGCCTCGTCGAGCAGGCCTTCTCTGAAGTCGCTGCTGATGTGCCGACCGCAGTCACGGCGAAACCGCGCCGGCGCGGCATAGAGCAGCAGCCGCAAAAGTGACGTGGCAACGGCGACTCCCCTCATGCACGCGCGAGCGCGGGCAGAAGCCGGCGCGCCCGCGCAACGCGAACGAGTTCTTCGAGACGCTGCGCGTCGGCTTGGGCGATGCGCCGGCCCCGCGGCGTCAGGCGGTAGTAGCGCCGCCGCTCGTCATCGTCGTCGTCGCTGCCGACGTCGGCAATCCAGCCATCGTTCTGCATTTGCCGGGCGAGCCGGTAGAACGTCGCGGGCGCGAGTTTGACGGTTCGGTCGGTCTGCGCCTCGACTTCCTTGATGATCCCGTAGCCGTGGCGTTCCCCGCCCGCAAGCGCAAGAAGGATGTGAAACATCGCGGCGCTCAGCGGCAGTGCTTCGCGAAGATCGTCCGCGTCGCGACTCACGGCCGGACCTCTCGACTTGCCTGCGTTTTTACTACCGACCCGCTCGGACTGCAACCAAACGCAGCCCGCGGCCCGTGCAAGTCGCACCGCAAAGAGTAACCGGCGAACTGTTGCCGTTCGACGAGCGACGGATTTACGCCGAAGGCCGGGCAGCTTTCAGATATGGGATCGCGACGATGGGTAATGCTCCGATTTGGTTCCATCCGTTCCAGTTATATCCATAACGGCCGGAATGTCAAGCGTCGCGGGTGGGGAGAATGGTTAGCAAAGAACCTTCCCCACCGTGTGATGTCCGGGAGCTGCCATTAGCACTCGCGGCTAATTCCGCGCAGCAACACGACGCTTGCCATCAAAGGAAGCCGAAAGGGGAACCGTAATCCCGGAAACGACCTTTGCGGGACGCGTCGCTTCCGCTTCAGCTTGAACGCGAGGCGTTTTCTATTTGAGTGCGCAAGTTTTCAAGCACGTCCGAGATGGTGGTGTTGCTCGTGTCAATAACGATATGATGCCCGCCATAGGGATCATATTCGCGATCGACGACATTCTTCCAAGTCAGTGAAACGGAGTCTAGCGAGCCGACAGAGCGCGTCTCAATTCTGCGACGATGTTCATCGCTATCGGAGCAAACCACTTCGACCTCGACGATCTGCGAGCAGGCTGTCTCGGCCACGCGACGCCACGCGTCACGAGTCAATGTAAGTGGATTGACGGAATCGGCAACGACGTCGCAGCCCGCGCCCAGATTTTCCTGAGCTAGCGCGTACGCGACTTTGTAGCCTAGCGGACCTATATCCCCCGATAAAGTCTCAGTCGTTCGCAACGCGTCCTCGATCGTGTCGATACGAAGATATAGCGCCTGTCGCTCTCGGGCGATAGTTCGCGCGAGCGTTGTCTTACCTGTCCCGGGAAGACCTCCAAATACGATCAACATTGTGCAGTGTTATTTAAACACGAGTGAAAAGGAGTCCGGACATCCAGTTGATCTGGGCCCCCAGCGGCAAACAACCTCAAGTCGATTTTGCGACGGTTCTATTCTAGGGGCACTCTGATTTAGCGGCGGAATCTGATACACTTACGAACGATGGCTGATGAACAGATGTCGTTTGCAAGTGTGAATTTCGAGCGCTACGCGAAGATCACACGGCGAGCCAAGTTTCTCGATGAG
>JAABUJ010006982.1_pt1 | contig 10696 bp, 12 predicted proteins | sample 5559131 | NCBI WGS metagenome assembly JAABUJ01 (sample SAMN10711875, study PRJNA513366) | rock metagenome | isolation source: Antarctica rocks | place: Antarctica: Victoria Land, Mt New Zealand nord | collected 2016-01-07 | reverse complement strand
CCGTCTCGCACGAGATTACGAACGGCTCGACACCACACTCAAAGGACTCCACCTGCTCGCCTTCGCTACACTCATGCTCCGAAACCTCGCAAACACACTCACGTCAAGTTCCTAACAGGTTCTAGAAACCATGCGAACACGCTACGACTTCGTAGTAGCCGGGTATGTAGTCATGCCCGAGCACGTGCACCTGTTCGTAAGCGAACCCAGGGCAGCGGTTCTAAGCACAGCCATTCAAGCCCTCAAGCTTTCGGTTTCCGTGCAGTCTCAACAGCGCCCGTTCTGGCAGGCTCGCTATTACGACTTCAACGTCTACACTCCGCGCAAACGCAGCAAGAAGATCGACTACATGCACCGAAATCCAATAAAAAGAAGGCTGGTGAGCGAACCGTCGAAGTGGTTGTGGTCGAGCTGTCGCCACTATCAAACGGGAGAACGTGGGGCCGTAGAGATTGAGCCGAAGTGGACGGCGGCGAAGAGAGGTCGGGCGGCACGTAAACCCATGTCTCAGAAGAGAGACATGGGGCACCCGCCTATTCATTTTGATCGCGCATACCGCACATGACTTTTATCAAGGAATTCAGTTATGTACTTCGCAGGAATGAAATAAGCAAAAGCGCTCGAGCTGTTCTGCATCTCGACCGCAAGTCCCAGCACCGCCCCATCTTTAGACCTGAAAACAGGGCCGCCGCTATTTCCCCTATCAATTCGAATGTCACCCTGATACATGTCCAACTTCTCTTTCCCTCCACGTTCCCTAGCATTTTCAGGTACCTTGAGTTTCCATGCTGAGGCGATTGAACCTTGCGTTGTTACAAGGTTCTCAGAGCCCAGAGGAAATCCGCACATGAAAATAGCTTCTCCGTCCTTAGAGCCTGTTATGAACTTTGTGTTTGCAAGTCCTTTGGAATCAGTAAACGATGTTGACAGCTTAGCTCTCCAGGAAACTGCTCGGCCTCAGACGGTGCCTCAGACGCGCTTCGGAGGAAGGATCTACAGCGAAACAGGTCATTTTTCCAGGAAGTTCAGCTCTCGGACACGGTCAAAGTTCATAACAGGCTCTAGCTCTTGCAGTGGCGAACCTAACGGTAGAAGTTTCAGGGTTGGAGGCGATCCTTACAAAGCCGTGTTTCGCAGGCTGCTGCCGATGAGGGTGAAAGGGGCTGACGGTCGTCACCAAATGAGCCAGGTCACGGGATCCATCCGTATCCGCCAGTCGAGCACTGCGGGATTGCGTGCCCTGTGATCGTATTTGTTTGTTCTCTACATTGGGTAGAGGCATTCCGATCATTATGTCGGCATTGACTCCACTCCGTATCAAAGCGTCCACCCATTCTTGTGCGGTCGCGCCCACGTGTGCTGCGGTTATCACGTCTCCAGAATCATTCACGAACATACCAGTTCCCATCAGGAATGTAGTTTCTTTGCCGAAATTCTGCCGAATCACTTCCGGCACACTTGCTGGCAAGTTGGTCCCGGGCGGGATGAAGACGAGAATCTGGACCACAGACCCGGCTACCTTTGCCACCAGTTTGGGCGTGGCCCTTTGTGCGTGCGCCGGGAAGGTGAAAAGGAATGTGAGGGGCAGAAGCATCACCCAGAAAGCTCGGCTAATCAGTTTCAATCTCAAAATCAGCATGTTACGGGATCTCCGCAAGATGTACCTTGCCGTACACAAGGATACAAGGGACAAGTTGAATGCGTATAGAACGGCTGTAACCCACTCACCCGTTCTCCACGCCTGTGCGTGCCCCATTCATCGCAGCTTCATCGCGATGAGTGGGATGTGGCAGCAAGAATCCTAACCCCAGTCCATACACTCCCGCATTCGAGGAGATTCAACGATGAAGGGTCTCACGCCCGCCACCAAATCCTGTCAACCCCCAGCCTCTTTCAAAACTCCAAAGCCAACAAAACAAGAGCCATAATCCAACAAAATAACTGGCCGATTCACTCCTTCCCACCCGCTACACTGATAGCAGAGAAGACATGGACGTCAGAAGGCCCGGCTAACCCGCCTGGGCTTTCCGAACTTAACCCACAGGAAGGACACCGCAGTCGGTAACGAACCAGTAACTCCCCTTCACTAACCTAAGCGGAATCAACAAACCGGCTGATTACCTAGGGGAGGGGTACACCTCGCCAGCAATCTCCGGCGTTGCCTTGCAACACGGGCCAACTTCGAGGACTGCATCTGGCCGAGACCAGGCCTGTCGAACCTAGTTCAGGATGTTCTCTTCACTATTGCGCAGCCGCACCACACGATCCACCGCATAAGGGGCGCGCCGGTCCGCAGTATGGAAATGCCGCACCTGCAACTCGCCCAGCAGCCCGATCCCCATCATCTGAATCCCGCCAAGGATCAGCACCGCGCCGATGATAAACAGCGGAGCATGCTGGTCGGTCAAATTGCTATGCGGCATCATGATCTTCAGCACCAGCAGATACAAGGCGACTAAACCACCAGTCAGCACGCCTGAAGCCCCGATCGACCCGAAAAAATGTAGCGGCCGCGTCATGTACTTCAGCAGAAATCGAATGGTCAGCAAATCGAAGAACACACGAAACGTCCGCCCAATCCCGTAGTGTGACTTCCCTGCCGTCCGCGCCGGATTCGAAATCGGAATCTCGACAATCGAAGCTCCATACCAGCTCGCCAGCGCGGGAATAAATCGATGCATCTCGCCATACAGCGGAATCGACTGAATGACCTCGCGGCGATATGCCTTGAAGGTCGTCCCGAAGTCGTGAATATCCACGCCAGAGAGCGTAGCCATCAACCAGTTCGCAACGCGGCTCGGGATCCTGCGCATAACGAAGTTATCGCCGCGCTGCGAGCGCCATCCGCTCACCACATCGTAGCCTTCTTCGAGCTTCGCCAGAAAGTTTGGAACCTCCAGCGGATCGTGCTGTAGATCGCCGTCCATGGCCAGCACATACTCACCCTGCGCGTGATCGAATCCCGCAGCCAGCGCCGAAGTCTGCCCGAAGTTCCGCCGCAGCTTCACCACCAGCACACGCGAATCCACCGCCGCAATCTCTTCGAGCAGCCTGTACGTGCGGTCGCGGCTACCATCGTCCACAAAGACCAGTTCGAAACGGTCGCGGCTCTCCGCCATCACATGCTCCATCACCGCCTTCAGGCGGTCGTAGAGCGTGGTGACGTTGTCCTCTTCATTGTGAAACGGCACGACGATGGAATATTTCAGCACCTTCTCATGATACCGCGTCGAACGAAACCGACGCTATCCCGTGACTTCGCAACGTCAGGAAAGCGGAATCACCGCCACCCGGCGAATCTCCTCCAGCAGAAACGATTCACCCGTCGCGTTCTTCGCCACAAACGCACCGTCCGGCTCGCGTTCAACCCGCAGCAGCAGCACATCCGGAGTAGGCGGCTCATCCACCACGATCACGACTTCGGCAAAGAACTGCTCGCCCGTCGTGAGTTCAACGGCCAGCACGCGATCCACCGAAACCTTCAGCAGCGCAACATCATCGGGGCTCAAGCAACACTCCTTACTGCGCACTCCACAGCTACTGTGCGCTTCGCAGCGGGGCCAGAAAGTTGACGGTCGAGCGCAGCACAACCTGGTCCCGCTGGTTCAACGCGCGAGTCGTCGTCCGCACGATGCCATAATTCTGCCGCGAGGTCGATTTCCGCACGCCCACAACCTCAATTTCGGTGCGCAAAACATCGCCAGGACGCACCGGTTCGGTCCAGCGCATCTCCTCTACGCCTGCGCCGATCATGCCGCCAAACACCTTGATGGACTGCACGCGCAGACGCATCACAACCGCCGCCGTCAGCCAGCCTGAAGCCGCCAGACCTTTGAAGAACGAGCCCTCGCCGGCGGCTTCATCCAGGTGAAAGGGTTGCGGGTCGTACTTCTGTCCGAACTCCTTGATCTCTTCCGCAGACACCTTGGCCGAGCCCTCCGACAGAAAGCGCTGGCCGATATAAAAATCCTCAAAGTACAGCTCTTGCGACATGGGGCAATTCCTCTGGCTCAAGACCGCGTCTGCGGCAGGGCACACGCTAAAGTCTAGCGCGGTCTTTGGTGGCGCGCACCGCGCGCTCAGTCGTAGCGATAAAAACCGCGCCCAGATTTGCGTCCCAGCCATCCCGCATCCACCATCCGAACCAGCAATGGACATGGGTTGTACTTCGGATTCCCCAGCCCATCTACCAGCACCCGCATAATGTCCACGCAAACATCGAGCCCGATGAAGTCGGCCAGCGTCAGAGGACCCATCGGGTGGGCCATGCCCTCGCGAAAGATTGCATCGACAGCCTCAGCCGTCGCGACGCCTTCCATCACGGCGAAACAAGCCTCATTGATCAGCGGCATCAGCACGCGATTGGAAACAAATCCAGCCGCGTCGTTCACCTCAACCGGCAACTTGCCAATCCGGGTAGAAAGTTTCTGCACAAAATCGAACGTAGCCTGCGAGGTCTGGAGTCCGCGGATCACTTCAACCAGCCGCATCACCGGGACCGGATTGAAGAAGTGCATCCCAATCACCTGCTCCGACCGCTTAGTCAGTGCGGCAAGCTTCGTAATCGAAATTGAACTCGTGTTGGTCGCCAGAATGGTCTCTGCCGGGAGCATGGCATCCAACTGCGAAAAGAGCTTTGACTTGATCTCGAACCGCTCCGTGGCCGCTTCAATCACTAGCTCGGCGCGGCTCTCCCCGACAGCCTCAAGGGTCGTCGCAGGCCGAATCCGCGCCCGAGCCGCATGTGCTTCGTCCTGCGTCAGCTTCCCTTTTGAAACTTCGCGCGCCAGATTTTTGTCTACCGTCGCGAGACTTTTATCGAGTGCCTCCTGCGAAAGATCGATCAGCTGTACCGAACAGCCTGAACGTGCGAACACGTGCGCAATGCCGTTGCCCATCGTCCCTGCCCCAACCACCGCAACCCGCGTCGTCACACTCGCCGCATCACTCATAGAAAACCGAGTGTAGTGGAGTACGGGTGGCTTAGGAAAGCAGAACAGCAACAGCGCCCTCTGCTCGCGATCTTTGTGGATAGAAGCGCATCACATTCGCCATTGCGCTAGCTACGCGCAGTGAGAGAGCATGACGCAGAGAAAGGATGTCGGCCGGATGCTAGGGAAACAATCTCAGAACCGTCAGCAGCCGGTGCAGTCACACGTTGCTGAGAATCATGCGCTGCACTGTTCGGCTCAGGCCTCGCACGCGTGAACCGCATCCTTCAAGGCGAAAATCTCTCCATCCTGCGCACCCTGCCAGCAAAGTCCGCGGACCTCATCTACATCGATCCTCCCTTCAACACCGGCCGACGTCAGACCCGGCCACAACTCAAAACTGTTCGCGATCAAGAGGGAGATCGCGTCGGCTTCCAGGGTCTTCGCTATCGCACCGTACGCTCTGAACAGCCGCCCACCGGCTACGTTGACAGCTTCGACGATTACCTCGGCTTCCTGCGGCCGAGGCTTGAAGAGGCCCACCGCATCCTCAACGCGACAGGTTCCCTGTTCGTTCACCTTGATACGCGCGAGGTCCACTACGTCAAAGTGATGCTCGATGAAATCTTTGGCCGCGCCTGCTTCCAGAACGAGATCATCTGGGCCTACGACTACGGCGCACGCGCGACCAAACGCTGGCCCGCCAAGCACGACAACATCCTCTGGTACACGCGAGACCCCGAGCGCTACACCTTCAACCTCGAAGCCTCCGACCGCATTCCCTACATGGCGCCCAAGCTCGTCGGGCCGTACAAGGCTGCGCGTGGCAAAACTCCGACCGACGTCTGGTGGCACACCATCGTTTCGCCGACGGGCAAGGAAAAGACAGGCTACGCGACGCAAAAGCCACTCGGCATCCTTGAACGGATCATTCGGGTCCATTCGCGCAAGGGCGACTGCGTGCTCGACTTTTTTGCAGGCAGCGGAACCACGGGGGTCGCCGCCCAGCGCAACGCACGCGAGTTTCTCCTGATCGACGAGAATCCTGAAGCCATCCACATCATGGAACAGCGCCTCAAGCTCACGTCCGAAACGTCAGCATCAAGCTAAAATGTCCACATGCGGAACCTGGTCGTGCGTCTGTTGCTTGCGGCACTTTGCTTGGGCGGAATGTCTGTCAGTATTCTCGCCCTGCACGTTCATACCATGGATCCATCGCAGCAGCCGCCGTGTGCGATCACTGAGCACTGGGACTGCGGCGCCGTCAATCACTCGCGCTTCGCGGTCTTTCCGCCGCGCTCGTTCGACGAAGCACCAGACAGCACCAAAACGCACATTCCGGTCGCCACCATCGGGATAGCGGGGTACGCAGTCATGCTGGTCCTGGCGCTCCTCGGTCGTTGGTGGGCGCTGCTGCAGTTAGCGGAGATCGGCTTCGGCGCTGCCTGCTTCCTCACCTACCTGGAAGCTTTTATCCTCCAGAAATGGTGCATCTACTGCGTCTGGTCGCAGGGGATCATCACGGCCCTGGTCCTCACCACGATTGTCGCTTTGATCCTGCGAAAACGTGCTGGACATCGCATGGACGTACCCGCCCCCGCCGCAACCCGCGCAATTTAACTCTTGTGTCCTCTCGCGTTCGTTGCCTCGGCCTCTGCGCTCTGCCGTTGATCCCATCCGCAAAGGTCGGCAAAAGCGTAAACTGAAGCCATGGGGATCAGCCGCCAACAAGCCCTGGATTGCTTCGCCTCCGACGACCTGATCGGCATCGGCATGGAAGCCGACGCGGTGCGCCGCGCGCTCCATCCCGATGGTGTGGTCAGCTACGTCATCGACCGCAACATCAACTACACCAACTTCTGCACCGAGTATTGCACGTTCTGTGCCTTTTACAGGCCGCTGAAGGGCAAGCTAGCGGCCGAAGGCTACATCCTCGAATTTAACCAGATCTACGACAAGATCCGCGAGACCGAAGAGATGGGCGGCACCGGCGTCCTGATGCAGGGCGGCATTCACCCGGACCTCAAGATCGATTGGTTCGAAGCTCTCTTTACGGGCATCAAGCAGCGCTTCCCCGGCATCTGGCTGCACTGCCTTTCCGCTTCCGAAATTCTTGCCATCGCCGAGTATTCCGAACTCGACCTGCGCACCACTATCATGCGCCTGCGCGATGCAGGTCTCGACTCCATCCCCGGTGGCGGCGCGGAGATCCTTGACGATGAAGTTCGCTTCAAAATTGCCCGCCTCAAGTGCCGCACCGAAGACTGGCTCAGCGTCCACCGGACAGCCCATGCCTTAGGTATGCGCACTACAGCCACGATGATGTTCGGCGTGGGCGAGACGATGGAACACCGCGTCAATCACTTCGAAGTCGTGCGGCGTCTTCAGGAAGAGACCGGCGGCTTCACGGCTTTCATTCCCTGGAGTTTCCAGCCCAACAACACCGCGCTTGGTGGACGCGGCTGGGATGAAGCTACTTCCGTCGAATACCTGAAGACGCTCGCCATCTCCCGCATGTATCTCGACAACATCGAGAATGTACAGGCCAGCTGGGTCACGCAAGGATTGAAAGTCCTGCAAATGGGCCTGCGCTTTGGCGGCAACGATGTAGGCTCAGTCATGCTCGAAGAAAATGTTGTCCGCGCGGCTGGAACCGCCAACTGCACGACCGAAGAGGAGCTCCGCCGCATCATCCGCGACGCCGGCTTCCGCCCAGTTCAACGCGACACCCTCTACCGCACACTCTTCCTCAACTAATTTCCGGAATCATTCGTCCTGAATTATTCTGGGAAGAATCTAAGTCACGGGGACGGCGACCATGGACAACTTACCGGAGCCTGAAATCTACACTCCCGAACGCATTGCGGAGTTCCTGTTGAATAATTCGCTTTCCGAAGAAGAATACCGCCGCAACCTGCGTGAGGTGATCTCTTTGGGCGTTGATCCATTAAGCATCGATCCCGCTTATCTCGACCGCAAGGAACCATGGGCCAGAGCTGAGCAGCACCAGGACATCCTGCAGATGCGGCGCACTTCGTGACCAGCGCTCTACGCGTCTTTGTCGATTCCAACGTCCTGCTCTCCGCCACCCGTGTAGAGATTCTCATCTCGCGATACGTCATTGAAGAGGTACGACGGCATCTCGTCCGCTCAGATCAGCGCGCGCGACTTTGGAAGGTCCTCTATAAAAGTCACCTCGCTCCCGATGGAGAAGAAGTTGTGCTGCCTGAACTCATCAAGCTTCCCGACAAGGACATCCCCGTGCTCCAGGCGGCGGTCGCAGGTAAGGCAAATCTGCTCATCACCGGCGATTTCAGACACTTCGGACCCCTCTTCGACTCCACAATAGCCGGTGTCCGCATCGAATCCACCAGCGCCTTCAAAGCGCGCTATCCTGCCATTTTCCCTTCCCGGGGCATCGCAGGATGATTTCGCAACTCCTTCCCCCAGACATGCTAATTTCGTTCGCCACGCTCGCTCTGCTTTTGCCTCCCCAGGGCGTCGCTCACTACTGGAAGACCCACTACGCCGACGCGACCTTTCAGCACATCTACCGGCTCACCCCGTTTGATATCGCCCTTCTAACTCCATACTTCATCGTCATGATCATTCTGGCGTTCTACGGAATCCACCGCTACCAGCTCGTCTGGCTCTACTTCCGCAACAAAAAAAATGCACCGCGCTGGGACCAGCCGCCCGCCCACTTCCCTGAGGGCGAACTTCCCTTCCTCACCATTCAGCTTCCCATCTTCAACGAGCAGTTCGTGATCGAGCGCCTGGTCGACGCCTGCTGCAAGATGGACTACCCACGCGACCGTTTCGAAATTCAAGTCCTCGACGACTCCACGGACGAATCCACCCTGGTTGCGCAGGAGATCGTCGCGCGCTACGCCGCCGGGACCGCCGGACTTGCGCCGCAGCCCATCACCTATCACCATCGCACCAATCGCCACGGCTACAAAGCCGGTGCGCTCGATGCCGGCCTCAACACCGCGCGTGGTGAGTTCGTCGCCATCTTCGACGCCGACTTCGTGCCGCCGCGCGACTGGGCCATGAAGGTAATCCACCACTTCGCCGAGCCGGAGATCGGCATGGTGCAGACGCGCTGGACACACCTGAATCGGAACTACTCCTTCCTCACCCGCGTCGAAGCAATTCTGCTCGACGGACACTTCGTCCTCGAACACGGCGGACGTTCCCGCGCAGGCGTCTTCTTCAACTTCAACGGCACCGCCGGCATGTGGCGCAAGCGCGTCATCGGCGAAGCCGGTGGATGGCAGCACGACACCCTCACCGAAGACACCGACCTCAGCTACCGCGCGCAACTCATCGGCTGGCGATTCAAATACCTGCAAGACGTCGAATGCCCTGCCGAACTTCCCATCGAGATGACTGCGTTCAAAACCCAGCAGGCACGCTGGGCCAAGGGACTCATCCAGACCGCCAAAAAGATTCTTCCCCGCCTTCTGAAATCCGAAGCGAACTGGCACGAAAAACTCGAGGCTTTCTACCACCTCACCGCCAACATCAGCTACCCCCTGATGATCGTCTTATCCGTACTGCTGCTACCCGCGATGATTATCCGCTCCTACCAGGGCTGGATTCAGATGCTGCTCATCGATTTCCCTCTTTTCATCGCTTCCACCATGTCGGTTTCGACGTTCTACATGGTGTCGCAGAAGGAGCTCTATCCCGGCCGCTGGCACCGCCAGTTGATGTATGTTCCCTTCCTGCTCGCACTCGGCGGCATTGGCTTGACTATCACGAACACGAAAGCCGTGCTCGAAGCGCTCTTCGGCATCAAGAGCGCCTTTGCGCGCACCCCGAAGTTTGCAGTGAAGAAAAAGGGTGAACGCAGCCAGGCACAGAAATATCGCAAACGTCTCGGCATCGTCCCTTGGATAGAACTCGCGATCGGCAGCTACTTCGCCGTCACGGTCTGGTACGCCTTTTCAACCGAAAACTATTTTACGATCCCATTCCTCATCCTCTTCGTCTTCGGCTATTGGTACACGGGACTTCTGAGCCTCCTCCAGGGCCGCTTCGAACGCAACGCAACCGGCAGCTCCGCCCACGAAAAACCCTTTCCAGTCGGCGTCTAGGCTTCCGCATTCAAAACACGTCCTGGCTCCTTCACATCGGTGTGGCCGTAATAGCGAAATTCGACGCCAATAGTGAAATTTGACCCCGCCCCGTGTCAGATCAAAAGGCAGCAGAGCCGGATTGAACGGAGAACTGGCATTGGGATTGGAGCCGTCATTCGGTTGCAAACCTGCCGCAATGCATTGACCTGGATCAGTAAAGCCACTCTGAGACGTTCCCTGTCGCGTCGACACAGGGAGAGTTGAAGATCGAATTGACGACGCCGAGAGCAGAGCGAACGGGAAACCGAGCATTACGTGCCGATGCCGTGCAATCGGCCACCTGTGCCTACCTCGCTGCACTCACCCTTGGCGGTCTGCTCCTGCGATCGTCTTCGGCTTGCGTTGGCTTGACCCGGTCGCCGCTCTCGCAGCCGTGCCAATCCTGATCGTGGAAGCCAGAAGGGCTCGGCAGGGCAGGTCTGTACCTGCTGCAACTGAAGTCGCTACCCGGCATGCTCGTTATCGATAGAGTCGAGCATCTCTGGGCAAATTAGGGTAATTATATAGTTGACGAATCAAGATAGTTCCTCTATTCTTAGTTTATGAGCGGCCCACAAACTCTCCAGGAAGCCATCCTTCACTTTGCAAACGCTGACAACTGCATCGCCTACATGGTGGCGC
>JAABUJ010006981.1_pt1 | contig 10696 bp, 12 predicted proteins | sample 5559131 | NCBI WGS metagenome assembly JAABUJ01 (sample SAMN10711875, study PRJNA513366) | rock metagenome | isolation source: Antarctica rocks | place: Antarctica: Victoria Land, Mt New Zealand nord | collected 2016-01-07 | reverse complement strand
CCCAGCTCACGGACATGACCATCGACTATCTCAACACGCGCACAAAGACGATCGTCACCAACTACTTCACAGCACCCCTGATCCGGTACGCGCAGTGACCGCTATATTTGGCGCTCCCCGTAATAGCTGCGTTAGTCGGCAGGGCTTCGACGTGGCGATCAGCTCTCAGCGTGCCGAGCTCGGCGAGCCAATGGCCGCTTTGCCGCTGTGAGCGGTATCACTGGGCGACGGGCGAACGGTGTCTGCGATTGCGTCCTCAATGTCTGCCGTGCCCGTCGCTCCGCCCGCGTCCAGTCCAGCGGTATCGCGCAGCATGCGCAGCAACCGCCGGCGCGACACTGGGCCTGAGAAGCGGCTGCGCTCGGCGCTGCACGCGCGCGGTCGACGCTTCAGGGTCGACTTGGCGTCCCTACGGAGGCGGGCCGGCCTCGCCCGGACATGCGTTCACACGTGCACGGGTGGCGGTATTCGTAGACGGATGTTTCTGGCATTGCTGTCGCATCCACGGTCGGCCGCCCCTATCCAATGACGACTACTGGGGCCCGAAGCTGGCTCGCAACGTGGCGCGCGACCGGGCCGACACCGAGCAGCTCGAGCGCGCCGGCTGGACCGTGGTGCGACTGTGGGAGCACGTGCCGATCGGTGAGGCCGTCGACGCCGTGGAGGACGCACTTGCCGGCGCCGCGACCGGCGGTCCGCGGGGCTAGCCGACCCCGAGGCGAGGCCGGTCTCGCCAGTGCTGCGCCATGCTTAGCAGGCGGCGGCGCGGCGCCGCCGAGGCTGACGGAACGCTTCGCCCACGTCGAGGGTGCGGATTTGCTCGGGGAGCTCGGAGTCCAGGGAGTCGAGTCGGCGAGCCGCGGCGGTGGCTACGGTCGCGTCGGGCAGCCGGAAGCAATCTTCGTCTGGGCGTTGGTGGCGACAACTTCGGGGAGGTCCCCGGGCTGCTGGGTGGCGAGGAGGACCGCCAGGCCCTTGGAGCGCCCCTCGCGGATCATCGTGTCGATCGCCTTGAAGGCCGAGACGCGGTGCGCCTCGTCGACGACGACGGCGTAACGGATCGTGTTCGCGACCTGGGGAAGGCCCTGGAGCTTGAGCTGGAGCGCGGAGAGGATGAAGCCGCCCGGCACGCGGCTGACCGAGCTGCGCACCGTCGAGGCCGAGCGCGCGCCCCTGCGAGGCGGCCGCGTGCGCCGCCGGCCCGAGCGCGCCGAGCCCGCCGAGGCCACGGAGGGCGAGCGCGAGGCGCCGCCCGAACCCGAGGAGCCGCAGCCCGAGGCGGTGGCGCCCGGGGAGCACCGAGAGCACGTTCCCGAGGCCGAGCCGGAGACCGAGACGGAGGGGCCCGCTGGCGCCCTGGGCCAGCCGGCGTTCGCGCCCCCGATCCTCGGCTGGGACACCGCTACCGGCGAGGCCGTGCGCTGGCATGCCACCGGCGAAGGGGCGCTCCCCAACGGCCACGTGGGAGATCTGGGGCTCATCCGGAGCCGGCAAGACAGAGCTCGGGCCCGAAGATGAGTCCGATGCCGGCCCATTCCAGGGTTCCGATTCCCGCTCGGAACTGCTTGAGCGCCGCGAGTTCGTCCACGGTTAGGCGGAAGTTGGACTCGCGGGCCACGGCGCAGGCGGCTTCGGCGATGCGGTTGAGCGACGCCCAGCCCGCCGCGACCGACGCCATCGATCAGCTACGACAGACGCTCAACGCGACACGATGGGCGGCGTACCCCGAGCTGCGGCGGGCCTTGACTTCGATCACGGCGGCCAGAGGCGGGTGTGGATCGTGTCGGGCGGCGTGGACGCCGTTTTCGGCCGTGTCGAGCGCCAGCACGAGCAGGTCCGCGCGCTTTACTGGGAACCAGTGCTTGTAGTCGTCGAGACTGGCGAGCAGGATGCGGCAGTCCGGCGGCAGCGGCCACGGGGTGGCGCGCCGCGAGAGCAGCGAGAAGGCGACAACGTGCCCGACGAGCTCGTTGATTACGGCGCCCGTGGTGGCGGCTTCCAGCGCCAGGATCCCGTAGCCCTGGGAGGCGACCTTGCGGAGTTCGCCCCCGATCTCCAGCGCGACGTCGCGGTCAGCCACGATTCCGGCGGCCTTGAGGCTGCGCCCGATCGCTCGGTCGGCGGGCCCGCCCGAGCGCTGGCTCAGCACCAGCGAGAGCGGCGAGTCGCCGCCCAGGCGTCGCTCCTGATGCAGGATCGCCACGTCGCCGAGAGCGGCGTGCAGGCTGTCGCGGCTCGCGTAGGGGTCGAGCGTTGCGACCCACAGCGCGAGCTTGTGCGCCAGGCGCAGCGGCTCTCTGACATCCGCGCTGTCGTCCGCAGCGGGGGATCCAGCTCGGGCGACTCGATTTGCAGCTGGGTTCCCTCGGCGGTGAGCCCGCGACGTGGATCCCGTCCATGAACAGGTGGCGTAGCGATTGAAGGACAGCAGCCGCTGACGGAACCGGTCGTGATGGGCCTCCCAGTCCTTGCACAGCCGGCAGACCGTCGACGCCGACAGCCCGGCGGCATCCTCACCGAGCAGCCCTTCAAGCGCCGGGCGGAAGTCGCCGGTCGACAGGCCCTTGAGGTACAGGATCGGGATCACCTCCCCGACCTTCGGCGAGCGCCGTGCATACGCCGGCAGGATCCGCGAGCTGAACTTCTGGCGCTCACCCTCCCCGTCGATGCGCTTGTCGTTGACGCGGGGCGTCCGGACCGGGATCGTGCCCGATCCGATCGTGACCTTGCGCTGCCGCGCGCGGCCGTTACGGACCACCCGCCGGTGCCCGTCCTCGTCAACCTCGTCGCTGAACCGCTCCACGTACTCGTCAGCCTCCGCGCGCAGCGCCGCGGCGATCATCCGCCGCGCACCCTCCCGCGCGAGCTGATCAAGCGTGTCCTGCATCTCCGCGTTGCCCTCCCCAGCGGGGAGCGTGCGAACATTCGTCATGGCGTGCCTTCCTGCCGGCCATCACCGGCCTCGGTCTTGATCAACCGGGAAGGTACGCCGCCTTTCTCCTCAACGCCGTCCACAACATTCGGTTATAGCTCTGGCGCGACGGTCGGTGTGCTTGTCGCTGTTCTGGCCGGACTTGGCGCAGCGGGGGCTTAGGGCGCCGTCCACTTCCGGGACACGAGCTGGTACTGGGGAAGTCCGTGGCCGACGTCCAGGCGCTGAGTGCCAGCACGGTGCTGGTGACCGGTTGCGGGTTGCTGCGCTCTGATGATGGCGGCTTGCGCCTGCGGGCTCTGCCCATTCCCGGCCAGTCCGCCGGGCATGGCCTGCGCGCGAGCAGCTTCAGCTCGCCCGAGGTCGGATACGTGCTGCGTTCCGACGGTCAGGTGCTGATCACCGGGATGGGGGCGCGAGCTTCACGCCGCATGGTGTTCTCCCCGCCGCCAGCCCCATCGGCCGGCGCGCCTCCCACATCCATGGTCGGCCTGGTCCTGTACACGGCGAACATGCACGGATCGCGCGGCTCGGACGCTACGTCGAAGAGCTATGTCTACCGGACGAGCGATGGTGGACGGACATGGTCGCCGGTTCTGCAGACCTCCGATCTCCTGACGGCGGTGGATTTCGGCGACCCGGCGCACGGGGTATACGCTGAGCGCTCGCTCGTCTAGGCCGCTCCCGCAGTGACCCCCGGGGCCGCAGGTGGGCCACTCCCGGCAATGGTGTTTCGGTCAGGCCACCGCTTCGCGCGCCTTACAGCGTGGCCGGGCTCATGCGGCGGTTCAACGCGCGTCGTCCAGGGGTGCGGCTGCGACGGCGACGCCGCTCGAGTCTCGGCATCGCCCGGAATTCAGGAGCGGACCGCCGAGCGGCCGGCGCGGCCGGCTCCCGTCCGAGGCGGGCGCTTACTCTGCTGCTGAGGCCGATCCGTTCCCCCTCCCCGCGAGGCATCGCCTATGGTCCACCGCCAGAGAATCGCCGCGGTACGGGCACTCCACGGCGCATCGAAACGAAGGCCATGACATGACTGCGATGAAGTGGTGGGGCTGGGGCCTGGCGGGCGTCGAGTTCACGCACGAGGACAAGCCCGACCTGGCGGCGTTCCTCAAGGACACGCTCGGCCTGGAGGTCGGGCGCGTGACCGCTGCGCCGATCCGGTTCGAGGACCTGAACATCCCCGAGCCGAGGCTGCCGGACGGGCTGCGCGCCGCGCTGGAGCAGGCGGTCACCGCTGCGCTTGTCTCGATCGACCCGCTTGATCGCGTCGTGCATGCGCGCGGCAAGTCCCTGCGCGACCTCATCCGTCAGCGTCGCCGCGACCTGCCCCGCGTCCCGGACGTCGTCGTGCGCCCCGGCAGCGAGGACGAGGTCACCGCCGTCCTGGGGGCGGCCATGACGTTCGACGCCGTCGTTATCCCCTTCGGCGGCGGCTCGTCGATCTCCGGCTCTCTCGAGGCTGCCGTCACCGAAACGCGCCCGGTCATTTCGCTGGACCTCGTACGCCTGGACAAGCTGCTTGCCATCGACGGCAACTCTCGCCTGGCACGCGTGCAGGCCGGGGTCTTCGGCCCGCACCTGGAGGAGCAGCTGGGTGCGCAGGGCTACACGTTTGGGCACTTCCCCGATTCGTTCACGCATTCCACGCTCGGCGGTTGGATCGCCACGCGGTCCTCGGGGATGCAGTCCGACCGCTACGGCGACATCGCGGACATGACGAAGGGCCTGCGGGTCGTCACCCCGTCCGGAACGCTCGTCACCCGCCCGGTCCCCACGACGTCGACCGGCCCAAGCGTCCGCGAGATGGTGCTCGGCAGCGAGGGGCGCCTGGGGATAATCACCGAGGCTACCGTCCACGTGCGGCGGATCCCCGAGCGTCGCACGATCCTCGGCTACCTCTTCCCGACCTTCGCCGACGGTCTGGCCGCGATACGCGACATCGCGGCGGGCGAGTGCTCTGTTTCGGTCACGCGCGTCTCCGATGCGCATGAGACGCGGTTCTCTTTCGCCATGCGCAAGCGGCCCACGCCCGTGGACCAGCTGCAGTCCAAGGCGCTGAGGACCTTTCTGCAGCGCCGTCTGGGGTATGACCTGCGCCAGATGTGTCTTTCGTTCATCGGCTACGAGGGCAGCGACGGCCACGTCGGCGAGCAGCGCCGGGCCGTCGGGAAGCTCGTCAAGCGCCACGGTGGGCTGTGCATCGGCTCGGGTCCGGGCGCGCTGTACGACCAGAAGAAGTTCGACACCCCCCACATCCGCGACTTTCTCCTGGACCGCGGGGTCGCCGCTGACGTGTCCGAGACGGCGATGCCCTGGAGCCATCTCACGCCTGTCTACGACGCGGTCACCGCCGCCGGGTACGGGGCCTTTGCCGAGCTCGGCGCTCAGGGCTACCTCATGTGCCATCTGTCGCACAGCTACCACGCGGGCGCCTGCCTCTACTTCACCTTTGCCTTCCAGCCGACGCCCGGCGGCGACATGATCGTCGACTACGGCGTGGTGAAGTCGGCGATCCAGCAGGCCTTCGTCGACAACGGCGCGACGCTGTCGCATCACCACGCCGTGGGGACCGAGCACGCCCAGTGGCTCGAGCAGGACATCTCCGCGCCCGGCGTCGTGATGCTCGAGGCGCTCTTCGACGGAACCGACCCGGGCAGGCACCTGAACCCGGGGAAGATCGTCTGAGACGTGTGGGGTGGAGCGCGAGCGTGAACGCGGTCGCGGCGCCAGCGAACGAGGGGGGTCTTTGGGGCCGCTCGGGAAACCTTCCCGAGCGGGGGGAGTAGCACCGGTATGGGGAGCAAGGAGTCTGCCAGCCTGGACGAGCCTTGGGCGCGAACTCTGCCGGGGCGTGTGGCACGCGAACTCCTGATCTGCGGCCTGTTCGGCTCGCTCATCGACGCGTACTCGCGCAGGGAGATCGTCGGTCACGAGCACCTCGAGCACCTCGAGGGCCCGGTGATCTTCGTCGCCAACCATTGCAGCCACGTCGATACGCCGATGCTGCTCCGTTCGCTGCCGGCCAAGTGGCGCCGGCGCACGGCGGTGGCGGCGGCGGCCGACTACTTCTACACCAAGCGCCTGCTGGCCAAAGCTGCATCGCTGGCCTTCTGCACCGTCCCACTTGAGCGCGGCGCCAGCGGCATGGGCACCGACGCCACCACCCACGTCGAGCACCTGATCGACACCGGATGGAGCCTGGTCGTGTTCGCCGAGGGGACGCGCTCACGCGACGGCCGCGTGGGACTCTTGCGCTCGGGCGCCGCGGTGCTGGCCGCCCAGCACGGCGCGCCGATCGCGCCCGTCCACATGTCCGGGACCCACGAGGCGATGCCGCCCGGGCGCAGCTGGATGGCCCGCCCGGAGGGTGGCGGACGCTGGGCCCGGCACACGATCCCCGTGAGCCTCGGCGCCCCGATCCATGTCGGCCCTCACGACGACCGCCTCGAGGTGATGGAGCGAGTGCGCCTGTTCATGAAAGCCTGCGGGGCGGACACGACCCCTGATCCCAAGCTGGCGGCTCGGCGCGCGGCAGCCGCAGCGAAGGCCGCCAAGACGGCGTCGGGCCAACCCGTCTGATGGCACGCGTCTTTCTCACCGGGGGCAGTGGCTTCATCGGCGGCGAGCTGGCCACGGCCTTGCTGACACGTGGTGACGAGGTCGTCGGCCTGGCCCGCACCGACGCCTCGGCGAGGGCGCTGGCGGTCCGAGGCGCGCGGGTCGTGCGTGGCGACGTCTTGGACGCGGGAGCGCTGGCCACCGGTATGACCGGCTGTGACCTCGTCTATCACGTGGCCGGCGTGAACTCCCACTGCCCGAAGGACCCCGTGCGCCTCATGCGCGTGAACGTCGCCGGGACCGAGAACGTCGTGCGTGCGGCAGCACGCACCGGCCTTGCCCGCGTCGTCTTCACCTCCTCGGCCGCGTCGATCGGGGAGGCCGAGGGTACGGTAGGGGCCGAGGACTCACCGCACCGCGGCTCCTACCTATCGGTCTACGACCAGTCCAAGCACGACAGCGAACGTGTTGCCTTCGCCGCCGCCGCCGAGACCGGTGTGCAGGTCGTCGCGCTGAACCCGTCCTCGGTCCAGGGCCCTCCGCGCAAGGGCGGTAACGGCGCGATCATCATCGCCTTTCTCAATGGTCGCCTCCGGGGGTTTGTCGATACTGACGTCAGCGTGGTAGACGTCCAGGACGTCGTTGAAGCGCACCTGCTGGCCGCCGAGCGCGGCCGCTCGAGGCAGCGCTACGTCCTGAGTGGCGCGACGATCACGTCCACCGAGGCTTTGCAGCTCGTCTCGGATCTGTCGGGGATCCAGCACAAGGTGCCGCTCGTCCCGCCGCGCCTGGCCCGCGGCGCCGCCACGATCGCCGAGTGGCTGTTCCGCGTGCGCGGCAAGACGTCGCCGATCTGCCGGGGACGCGTGGACACGATCCTCCACGGCCACCGCTACGACGGCTCGCTGGCTACGCGCGAACTCGGCCTGCGGTACACGCCAGTGGCCGAGACGTTCCGTCGTACGATCGAGTGGGCGGCGGCCGAAGGCCTTCTCAAGCGGCCGCTGCCAAAGGCGAGGACCGCGCCGCTGGAGTAGCCGGCGAGTTGCGGCACCGCCGCTCGCCGACGGGCGCATTGAACGAGCAGTAGGGCCCGACGCGGCGCTCGATGGGACCTGCCCCGGAACAGAAGCAGGAGCCAGGGAACGCTGGTCCGAGCGTGTGGGCACGCCTGTCTCGGAACGCACGCGGCGCGGTGGGCTGGCGATCGCCACGCTACCGCTCGCCTGGCGATGCAGAAGAGTCGAGCGGTGTCGCCTCCGCTGCGGCACCGGACGAGGATCGAGCGTACCGGATCGACCGGGCGAGCCCGGTGACGCTGCTGGGTCCTGTCCCTGCCAAGCGGATCAAGATGCGAAACAACGAACCAGAACTGCTTGGTCGGCCCGACCGCCAAGCAGCCAGCACCCGTCAACCGTAGCGCCGCTGCGGCCTACGGGCACCGCCGGCCACAGTGCTCCATGTCGCGCAATGCACAAGCGCGGCGATCCCTGCGTGGTCACCGATAAGTTGTGTGCTGGGGGCGTTGACGGCCATCGCCGCCGGCGAAGTTGGGGGCTATCGCCGGGGTCGCCGACCCGCTGACAGCTGGGGGTGTAGGGGGGTTTGGCGGTAGGGGTCGTAGTCGATTGGGTCGGCGTGGTTGCTGGCGGCGGTGTTGATGATCGGCCATTATTTCGCGGTCTGCTGCTCAAGACGGACGAGGGCGTCGCGCAGGCGTAGGCGCAAGAAGGGCCGCCATGTGCGGCGCGAATCGAGGTAAGGGCGGCTCGGTCGCCGATGTCGGCAAGGGCTCGGGCCGCAGCGGCGCGGATTGCTCCATGGGCATCATCAAGCGTTGCTACTAGCGGTTGGACGATCTCGGGAGCGCGAGTGTTCGCGAGCCCGCGGATGGCATGAAGCCTTCTGGCCATGTCATGACTCTGCAGCGCGCTTAGCATCATCGGGATCGTCGCCCTGTCGCCCAGATCCGCGAGGGTTGCCAGGGCGAGCAGCCGCACTTCGCTGTCTGGGTCAGAGCCGGCAACACGCATCAGCGGTCGGGCGCTCGTCGGGTCACGAAGTCTGTATAGGGCGAGCGCGACCCTTCGACGCACTTTCGGGGAGGCGTCTGAATTTCGCTCTGCGAGCAGCGCGAGGAGCGCCTCGGCATCCCGCCGCACTCGAAGCTTTTCGACCTCTCCAGGGGTGGCGCGCACCGTCGCGACGAGCAGCACGCAGCCAACCGGGGTTAGTGAGGCCGCTAGTCGCGACGGGCCGCTGTCGCGCGGAGATGTGGCCGGGCGCGCGATCTTGCGCTGGAAGACGACCTCTTGCCGCTTGAGTGCTGCACCCGGCGTTCGGACGCCGCAAGGCCCGTCTCTGGGATACGGGAGAGGGGCGTGGGTCCACTTGCCGCATTGTACGTGTCCCGGCGCTGGACTGCGTGCCAAGGACGTACCTCTCGCGCAACGCGGTAGCGGGTGCGTGTAGCGGACCGGCGACGCTACGTGCGTGTCCCGCGCTCGGGAAAGGCTCTCGTCACAGTGTCGAGGCCGTCGATTGCGCTCAGCAGGCGGCTGGTGTCGGTCTCCCCTTCGACGCTAACGGTCACGTTGGGGTGGGGTTGATGCAGGAACGCGGTGATGGTTCCAAGTCCGTCCCGCAGCTGCACCCGGCAGCCAATTTCGGGCTCCATGGGCTCCAAGTGGGCCTCTCCGCTGCCCTGTTCGACGAGACGGCGGAGCTGGTCGCAAAACTCTCGGATCTCGCTTGTCAGAAGCGAAATCCCATGCCGTCGGAGCTGGTCGCGGCCGATCGCGTCGGCCGTTAGCGTCGCTTGGCCGCGAAGCCAGTTGCTGTCGTACCAGTCGTCGTCGGTCTCAGCACGTTCGTAGGCGTCCAGCCGCAACCACAGGCTGCAGCCGTTGCCGCCGATCACCGCCTCTGCCGCCATGCTCGTAGTTTTCCAATTACGCCGAGGAAGCAACAGTCGCCCCGAGCCACGGCCGGGCGGACGCAAGCCCCCGTGCTTGCTCGGATGGGGGGCAGCGTGCCCCGCCCGATTTGAGTGTCATTGGCTGCTCGGGGTGTGGTCGTTGTGGGCTGCGATGTCGGCGAGCACTGCGTGTAAGGGGTCGTCGTGGCTTGCGCGGGTGAGAAGGCCCTCCAACCACCAGCTGCTGGTGCGATGACGCCGTTGGCACCGGCCCACTCGATCACCAGCTCGCGCTCTTCGCTCACAGCCGAACGCTCCGAGAACGCGCGCAGTAGTCGACTGGTTGGCATCGCCGCCGGGAAGGCGTGCTGGACGGCGTCGACCACGCCCGCGGCCGCTGTCTCGTCCGCGGCTCGAAGGGCGGGATCGCACCAGCGGATCGCCTCCTCAAGCAGCTCGCGATCAAGCTCCCACCAATCGCGCAGGTCAATCAGCGGAGCAAGCAGGCGGTCATCGGCAAGCAGTTTGGCTGCTTGCAGCACGAGCCGTCCTTCACAACCCGACGTGAGCTCGGCGAGCACAGCGGGGAAGGCACGCTTGTCGCGACGCTGCGCGAGGGCGACGATCGCCTCAGCGCGAGTATCGTCATGCGGATCGTTCACGCGGGCCGCGAGGGCGTCGCGGACCACCGCGCTGTCGACGACCAGCTGGGTCCCCAGCCGGCACTCCGAGACACGGGCGAGTCCATCGCACCATTGTGCCCACCCGCACCCGCTCAGGGGATCGCTTCGCTTCGCCGTGGACTGTGGCGTAACAGCACACACTCAACAGACGCTCGAACTTCGCGCGAAGCAGCCGCGCCAGGCGCGCCTTCAGTGGTGGTCGAGCGCGAGCTGAAACAAGGCAGTGAGCAACAGTCCGGAGGCGCTCAGGGCTTGCAAGACGCCCACACAGGGCAGCCGTGAGTCGCCGCGTCGGTAGCGGACGGCCTGTCGGACCGAGACCAGGCCGAGCCCGAGCGCGGCGACGTTGATCATGGCGACCCTGACAATCGCCGCCACGGTATCCATAACGTCGTCATGAAGTACCTGTAGTGGGTCGCGAGGGACACGAGAAACACCAACGCCAGCGCAGAAAGCAGCAACGAGACGCCGACTAGGGAAGCGTCAAATAATAAGATAGGAGGAGTGGTCTGGGTTATGTAGAACTGTGGTGGGGTGATCGATGAGCGCGCGATCGGTGATCGGTATCGGGCGGTGGCCGGGGAGCTGAACGAGCGTCAGCGG
>JAABUJ010006980.1_pt1 | contig 10697 bp, 3 predicted proteins | sample 5559131 | NCBI WGS metagenome assembly JAABUJ01 (sample SAMN10711875, study PRJNA513366) | rock metagenome | isolation source: Antarctica rocks | place: Antarctica: Victoria Land, Mt New Zealand nord | collected 2016-01-07 | reverse complement strand
TGCTTATTTCTTTCTCGGTTAGATGGCTTCTCGTCCTTTACTTTAACTATGATCTTTATGTATTTAAAGACTTTTGCATTACGGGTTTATTAGTTTCTTTTATTCTAAGTGTTAAGAACTACTTTTCAGAATTTGAATTTTTTAAACCTCTTTTATGTGATGGTCCTGACATAGGAAGGGCTAAAAGATCTGGTAATGGTGCTACGGGTCCAACTTCAGGTAATACTTATTCACGGACTGTTTATAATCCTAATGACAACAGATCTTCTGGTAATACTTATTTACGGGCTGTTGCTTATAATCCTAACGACAACAGATCTGCTGTTGCTTCTAGGTATTCAGGTGTTTCTTCTACCTCTAATCCCTCTAACGTTTCTAGAGCTACCACAACTTACTCAGTACCCATAATGTATGCTCCTTCTATTACTAGGGATTCTATATCTTACAGTAGACCTACATCAGATTTACATAGAATTTCAGGTGTTGTACAAAGACCTACTAATGATATGGTATCTACTGTATTACCTTCAAGACCTAGACATATACCTAGTATAATACCTTCTCCACAGCCTAGTGGGAATCTTTCTTTATTTCCAGATTCAACATCAATTGCTACTCAATATATTGCACCAACCAGCTCAGGTTATAATCCTCCTAGGATTACAAAACCTACCAATTTAACATCACCTAGTACAATTACAACTCAATATACTACACCATCCAGGTCACCATATAATCCCCCAAGTATTACAAAACCTTCTAATTTAACAACACCTGATACAATGTCACCATTATTCCCTGCATCTATACATAGTCATAATGTAGGAAATACAGTAAGCAGTTCACCTAATGTTAATCTAAATACAAGAGATGGGTTTAAATGTGATAGTGTTGTTAACAAACATATATCTAGTGAGAATGCATCAACTATAAATACAACAAAAGAATTTAGTAATCGAAGACATAAAATTATAGAAGCTGTTACTACAGAAATAAACGAACTAAATAGAGGTTATTCAAGTAAAGAAGTAGTAATAGCTAGAAAAGGTTTGTTTGGCAAAATAAGATTAGGTTTTGAATCTTTTGGTTCAGACATAAAATCTATATATGTAAAATATGATGGTATTACTAGACGTAAGCTTTTATGAACACTTTGAGAAGGAGGAACTGAAAAGTATAATTCATATGAAGAGTTTAAAAATTCTTGAGATCCAAACACAAAGGTATGGAAAAAGATAAGAACAGAAATAAAAATGTCATTAAAACAAGAAGTCGAGAATTTTTTAGACCATATGAGACCTTTTGATGGTGTTTTGGATTCTTCTAATAGAACTAAATATATGAATCATCGAAATACAACAAACAAAAATATAGGATTATCCAATTCTAATGATAGAAATAAGATAATTAATACTAGTAAAGGTTTGCAAAATGTTCATCACATGAAGGTTCGTCAAGAGAGCAGCAATACTGTTACAAATAATTTCTCTTCTGCTAACAATAATGTTAAAGCTCACTTAAATGACAATGGTAAAAAAATTCATACAAGTGAAAGACATTATACAAGTGAAAGACAACATAGACATCACAGAAGTCATAGAGGTGATAGAATTACTAGAACTTCTAGAAGATAAGCACAAGCACAAGTAAAAGATATAAATTCTTTATATAGGTTTATCTAGTTCCTTTAATCTAGTATTTTGTTCACAGTACCTAACAAAAAAATAACAATAAATATGTATTATAATAACTCGCCTAACGTACTTTTTAAAGATAAATATATAATTAGCGAGAAATTGCATTATGCTTTAGAACTTTCAACCTTAAATCCAGATATAGAACCTTCACATTCAGATCCGGGTATAGAACTTTCAGTCTCAAATCCAGATATTGTAAATTCAAACAACAAAAAAAATAAAGAGCAAAAAGGTATTTATTTAGTAATGTTTAGGGTTCTTAACTTAAAAACCAAGGTATTGGTTTATAATTATGTGTATTACCCAAACTTTTTCTTAGAAACTTTAGTAGTATACTTATCTAGTAGATGCAGCACAAGACCTAGTATAGTAATGAGAGAGTGAGGTGAATATACGTGTATACTGGATCATAATATGGCTGGTCTGACAGCTGAATTAGGTAAACTAGATTTAAATAGGTATAACCGCCAGCTAAATGAAATTTTATCCGTTCTAGGTGATAACCCCTTTTGAGCTACAAATTGGGAATCAATATTTAGAATAATTAATAAGCTAACATATTTAGCTGATTATAATTTAATGTTTAAATTAATAGATTTAGCCAATAACAAAGATTATAAAGGCTTTGCAAAAGAGATTTTAAATCCTATTAAGAATTATGACAAACTCTTTAATTCTTTAAAGGATCTTGAAGTTGAAAAGCCTTTTAATATAATTAATGGTTGTGTTTTTGTTGTTAATGATCTTAATCTATTTATCAACAATTTAACTGATAAAGGTCTTTTAGTTAATTGTGGTCCGCAAGCTCAAAGGGGACAAGTTAATTCTATAACTAATTTTTTAACTTGTATCGATCAGGATTTTAGAAGGGTTTTGTATAATCATAATAATTATCATGTTAGAGTGGGAAATATAGATAAAAACTATATATTAACTCGTGATAAATTTTCATTTAAAAATATACATATTAATATAGGACGTGTGCACTACTATTCAACTAGTGTAAAGCCTGTTAATAGAGATAGAACCTCTAGTATAAATACAGTAAAACAAGATAAAGAATTTTTAACTTTGTCAATTTTTAAACATTTGAGAATCTTTTTAGATAATAATCCATTAAATGTAAATACACAAAAAAAGATAGAATCCTTTATATTATCTCAATATAAATGATGAGAATCAATTAAACCTTCATATTCTGTTTTAGATATTAATATGGATCTTTTTACATCTAAATTTAACAATTTTTTTCTCGAAAAAAGGGAAGTTATTTATTCATATCTTGATAAGGTTAAACAAAATAATAAAACGATATATAAACTTAAATCTAAAGACATATTATCTTCTAAAAATAACATGTTTTACCTTAATAAAATAATCAATAAACTAGAAAATGAAAAAATATTAGACCTTATATTATATAATTTTTTTAAGTTAGTTACATATAATAATAGTGATTATGAAAATATTAACGAATTAAATTGTGCCATAGATTTTGGAAAAAATATATGTAGAGAGTATCTAGTAATACTATATAAACAGTCTCTAATATCTGATAAAAATATACAATTCTCAGTGTGGAAAACTCAAAATGAAGGCATAGTACAACCTTTTGAAGATAATACTGTATTATTTGATTTTATAGGTACGCGTATATTTGTAGAATTGTTAATCCAAGCAGATTTAGTGTATGAAAAAATTATTATAAATAAAGAGGAAAAAAATAAACAATTTAAGATTTTATGTTTAAGTAAGGAAGTTTTACAAATTATTGAGAATAATAAAATTTATGTAGTACCTCTTAAATTACCTATGATAGTAGAACCCAAACCGTACACATCTAAACAATTAGGTGGTTACTTATTAAATGATGTTGAAAAGACTGAAAATTTATTAATAAATAAAGCTAACTATAAGCAAAATTCTGAGATAATAAAAGGCAATATTATTTATGATATGGTCAACAATATAAATAAAACTTGTTATAAAATAAATAAAGAAGTTTTAGATTTTATTCATGAATATGGTGTTGAATATGGTTTAATAGAAGATGTTAATCAAAAACATCCACTAGAAAACATTAAAAGAAATAACAGACAAGATAAAATATATAGAGCATATAAAAGTAAAATAATACTAGAACAAAATATTTTAGGTGTTGCTGACACTTTTGCAAATATGTCTATATATTTTCCTGTTAGATTAGACCAAAGAGGGAGAATATACTGTGAACCTCTCTATTTTAATTACCAATCTAGTGAATTAGCTAAATCATTAATTTCTTTTACTTTTCCTGGGATTATTAACAGAAAAGATTATAACGCTATAGAATATTTAAAAGCATATGGAGCTAATTGCTATGGCCATGGTATAGATAAAAAATCTTATACAAAAAAAATTGAATGGGTGGATAATAACATAGCAGATATTCTAGATTATAAAAATGCTAAATTATTAACTAAAGCTAAAGACAAATGTTTATTTTTATCTTTTTGTATGGAATATACTCGTTTTACTGAATTCCTAGAACAAGATAGTATAGAGTTCCAAACTTATTTACCTATACAATTAGATGCTACCTGTAATGGCTTTCAACATTTAGCTTTATTATCTACAGAAACTAAGATCTTTAAAGAATTAAATATATCTAAAACATCCAAAAAGGATGACCCTAAAGATTTTTATTGTTATATGAAAAACTCACTAAATTTTATATTTAAAGAAAATTCTCACAATGAAAAGTTAAGTGATCTTGATAGAGAAAGTTATAACAGATTAAGTGCATTTCCATGGGATAGAAAAAATATAAAACAAGCTATAATGACATTACCATATAATGCTTCACTAAGATCAATTATTAAATACATTAAAGATACACTTAACATATGTGAGCTTAATGAGGAAGAATACGAAATTTACAAAGAAAATGAAAAAATTAGGAAAGAAAATGAACGTATAAGGAAAGAAAAATTAAGCAAAGATAAACGTATAAAAAAAATCACACCCATTACACGTTGATTCGGATTGATTGACCAAGCTACACCTAAACGTATGATAAACAATAGAGATATTGATTTATTAGGTAAGGCTATTAATGATATCATTGATAAGGACTTTCCAAAAATAACTAAACTTAGTGACTATTTAATTAATGTAGCTGGTATTTGTAATAGTTTAGGTATTCCTATAAGTTGAGCTTTACCTCATGGACTACATATAAATCAAAGTTACCTGCTTACAAAAACAGCCACTATAAAGCCATTTACTTTTCTAAAATCATCATTCAAACTTAAAGTAGCTGTTAATACTAAATTTGATCTATCTAAACAAAAAATTGCTTTAATGCCTAATTTAATACATTCCTTAGATGCTACTTCATTATCACTACTATATGATAGATTTTATGATTCACATAAGCCAATAGTTAACTTTTATGCTATACATGACTGTTTTACAACTACTTGTGACAAAGTCGATAGTTTAATTGATTTACTTAAAACAGTTTATTTAAGTTTATATACAGAAGATAATTATCTTCGTAAATTTGATAAAGGAATTATAGATTCAATTAAATATCATTATGGCAACGATTGTGTATACAATAGTGATAATAGAACTTTTACTATTGGAAAAAAGGATTATAGACTATATGATATTGAAGAAGTTTTAGGTAAAAATTTACCGACAAATTTAACTTCAGATCTCATAAAAGGAAGCCAATATTTAGTTATATAAACAAGAAAAAGTAAAAAAAAACCCTGTGCGTTTAACGACAGAGATAAAAAAATTTTTTTCCACTCCAACATTAAAGAATGTTTGAGTGTTTTTTTTTTTATTAGATTTAAAATACGAAAGATGTTAATAGTTATTCATCAGATAGTAACATCAGACGATAACAGCGTGGATAATTTTCATCAAATATTATATAGTATATACTATTTATATAGGTAAAACCAGTCAAATAACTCATTATTTGACTGTTTACGGTGTTTAAATAGTTAAAATTTAAAAGAAACACCCTAATATGACTAGATTAATAAATATTTTTTCTACCTATTTTATTTAATTCCATATCTATATCTTTTATAATAGAATCAATTAATTTTTCTCTATTTAATCGATCTATTTTAGATTTAATTAATTGAATTTCTAATACAGAGATTTTATCCTTTAAACTCTCTATCTCACTATTGGCGGATTCATAGTTTAAATCTAAGAGTTCTTTTATTATAACACATCCTTCTTGATATCTCTCAGGTATTAAGGATTCAACCCATAAATCGTTGGGATTAGTATCTATATGGTTAAATAAAATTTTATTATTATTATAAACAACAATTTGATCTTTTATATTTATATCTTTATTACAAAATAATTTGACAAAAGAGTTAAATTCCTGTTTAAATATGGATTGTGTATTCTCATTAATATTATCTGTAGTAACATTAGTTATATCTGTATTATCGTTAATAGTGAAAGTTTCATCCATTTCAGATAGACTATATGAAATTATGACAAGAAAAGCTATTAAAAACCCTATAGATATTGATATTATAGTGTTCAGAATTCTATCAAACACTTGTTTTACTCTAGATTTATTATAAAATGTTTGATATTTATTATATTTGTTACATACAGGTTTAGTATCTATTCATAAATTGTTAGGATTAAAGATTTTAGTATTTTTAGTATAGTTGTAAGAGTTATTTTGTGAGCTACGCATACCTAAAAAAGTAAGAAGAGAACGGGAACCTCTCAATCGCAGGGTCCCGAAATTAATTTTAGGTAATAAAACCAAATCTAAGTTAGGAGCTTTGTACACCACTAAACTTTTCTCCTTAGATATCTGAAAATTATTTGAACCTAATATTTTACCTTTATCTTTATTTAATACATGAAATCCCTTATTGGAAATATTTATAACTAAAGACTTTGTATCTATTCATAAATTCTTCTTATTAAATATTTTAGTTCTTTTAGTATAGCTATCAGCATTAAGAGTAATAGGTTTATTCTCAATCAGCACACTACCCTCATAATAATTTGTCGTAGAGTATGTTTTTTCACCTGTTTCAACATTATTACCTTTATACAATTCAATATAGTCCTTTTCTTCTAGCGTTAAACTCATTAGACCTTTAGCTTTTTTAATCTCTTTATCCTTACCTGTATCTTTATCTTTATCCTTAATTAAGCAATATGTCTTAGCACTTATAAAATAACCTCTAACTACTTTATGTTCCAATTTTAACTTACCCAATACCTTAGGGTCTACCATATTAGGTAACTCCTCAATATCAGTTACAATACTATCGGTGTCTGAGTAATAAATATTACCACCCATCTTTAATATTTGATTTTTAATTTTTGTTATATGTATTCTACCATATGCAGTAGTAGCTGCTGCTATTGGTATTGAAACACCTTCAAATGTACTACTTATGTTAGATTCTTTGAGAGCTTGAAGAGCTTTTAAAAAATCAATACTAAAACTAGCACATACAGACTCATCTATCTCTGGAATATATGTAACTAAAGTTCTGTAATCCGTAATTATTTTTTTTGAAGTTATCTTTCTAGTTAGAGATATTTCATGGAAAGTTTTATTATCTACTATTTCAGTAACAGGTTTACTAATATCCATCCCAAACCTACCTATTAAATTATTTAATAAACTTTTAGCTAAATTCTTTTGTGTAATATTCTTAGGGTTAGACTTCATCTTATATAGATTTTCTACATATTTAGTAAATACATTACTAACTCTGTTAAATTTATAGCCTCATTTAATATTTATAACATAACCATTTTCAACTGCATATTTTAATTCTTCACTGAAATACATACCTGATCATCTACCGCTTGGGAAGATAATACCTGTTTTAGTTCTAACTGGTAGAATACCTAAATAATTATATTCAGGTGCTTCTATATCACAATAAAAGAACCCAAATAGTTCATCTAAATTAGCTTTTTTATTTAAGTATTCTTGTTTATGACACTCTAAACCTACCATATCCGATAAAGAAACATATGGATATAAAGAATTTACATCATAATAATATAAATTTTCACCATATGGTTTATAAACCTCCGTCATACCCCCGTAGTAGCCTAGTTTTATATCTCTATATATTGCTTTTTTATTAATAAGGGGTATTGGTTTATCTACACTTAAATAATCTTTACTAAATATCTCAAAAGCCATTTTTGATACTGTTAGGCAATTAGTCATTTTTATATTGAAATCTAAAAACAGAGATCTATTTACTTTTTTTAATACTTGATAAAGACCTATCAAATCTTTTGATAAATAAGATAACGATTCTTCTTTAAAATCCCAGACATCTTTTTTTAAAGTGTTATACACTTTTTGAGTAATTGAATAACCGTAATATTTTATATTAGGTGTTTCACCTATATAAGACAAATTGTTTTCAGTAGCAAAACCATAGGGAAAAGATCCCTTACTCTCTTCTACCTCATATTTTTCACATAGATCAGATAATTTTTCTGTTAAAATACGGTAACTGTCCAATATACTAACTGAGTGTATAACATTATCTAGTTTACGCTTAATAGTCAATTTTAAGATTATATCATCTCTACATACAGTTTTTAATATATAAGGGTTTTTACTTTTAGGTGTATTGACTTCTATTGTATATGGATTATCAAGTATTTGTTTGTTAAATTCTAATATAGTTTTTATAATGAAAACACTATCAAACTTACCAAAATTATGCGCATAAAATGTTATACCACTATACTTAGCTCTAAGCATTTCATCTATACACTTAAGAACTATTTCCTCACTATTTAATGTTTTATTATCAATATAGTATAAAACAGGTTCTGGGTTTAAATTAGTAAAAAAACCTATGCTATATACTTTAGCTAATTTAAGACCCTTACTATACACAGTATAAGTTTCAAGATCTATAACCCCAATTCTAATATCTTCAATAATAGCATTAGTATCAACAATAGATCTTTTCTTTATAGCCGTTAAGTCAATTATTTTTTCGATAAAAATAATCTTTTTATCCTTAATTAAAAAAGTGTAATTACCATATTTCCTTTTTAAAACATTATTACCTATATTAATATCTTCTACACCTCCTAAAAAAACACCTGATATAGAATAGGCTTTTTTTATATAATGATTAGCGTTAATTATATCTATAACTAATATAATATCACCCCCACTCACACTCCTTTGAAAAAATAATTGTTTACTATGAAAAGTTGATTTTACTTTATCAGGTAAAAGGGTATTATTTTTATTAAAAAATTCAATAAAATCTAGAGAAACACCAGTCTGAACATTATTTGTTAATGTAAACACATTTTTAACTATACTATCTAATATTATTGCTTTTAATGGTTTACCAAAATCAGTTAAGTCAAAGCTTAAAGGAAAGTTTGGTGATATTCTTCTAAGTTTAGTATATTCATTCTTAGATATTATATTCTTAAGGCCGTGTATCTTTAGTTTTTCTAGTTCACCATAAAAAACCTCCCTGTATTGTATTTGAATTAAAAGCACATCCGGTTCACTTATACCATAACTATCTAGTGCAATATCTAGTCTATTAGATATTACATCCTTAAAATTATTAAAACTAAAATCATCTGTATATTCATTATAACTAAATGAAAATTGTTGCCCTAACATAGCAAACTCATCTACATTATATCTAATTTTAATTAATATCTGGTATTGAGTACGTACATCCAAATTTTTTATAACATATCTTTTAAATAAAAGAATATCGAATAATTCCTCTAATATAAGCCAAAAACTTTTAAATTTTATAGGCTTGTTATTAATGTTATTAATGTTATTAATGTTATTAATGTTATTGTTATTGTTATTGTTATTACTGTAAATATTGTTATTTATCATAATTTTTTTATTTATTCTTTAAATTCTGGAACAAAATACTAAATTTATAGTAAACTTATAGTAACTAAAGGTATTAGCTAGACCTATTACATAACAAATAATTGAGTGCTTAATGCTTAATGCTTAATGCTTAATGCTTAATGCTTAATGCTTAATGCTTAATGCTTAATGCTTAATGCTTTAATGCTTAATGCTTAATGCTTAATGCTTATCGTTATTTTCTACGGTAACTACCGATACGATTTATAACTCATTTAGCTTTACGCAGTCTGCGAAATGTGGCTGGAAACTCTTTTTCTAAATCTTTTTTAATTTCATCACGTATTTTAATCTCACCTCTAATAGAATCTTTAAAATCCTTAAAAGAATGGAATTCATCCGAAGGCTGTTTTCATAAAACCCAAAAAATTCTACGTTTAGCTTTATATATAAAATCTTTATTATCTTCAATATAATCCCTACTACTAGGATTAGACTGAGCTTGAACATGTGTATGAACTTGAGGACGAACTTGATTAACTTGTGCTTCAATAGGTCTGTCATATTGATTACGACAATAACTATTTCCAAAAGGTTGTTTTATAAATTCGTTTGACAAGTTTTCACTTACAGAAAGGTCTATCTTATGGAAAAAGAGATCAAAAATATCCAATATGAGAGGACGAATAAAAGAAACTAATAAACCCGTAATGCAAAAGTCTTTAAATACATAAAGATCATAGTTAAAGTAAAGGACGAGAAGCCATCTAACCGAGAAAGAAATAAGCAAAGTAATAATTAAAATAAATAAACTTCTAAGAGTGAATAAATTCTTAAGATTAGTAAATCTAGAAGTGAATATATTAATAAATATTTTAAAATTGTTAATAAGAGTAAGTATCATTTGTTTATATGTAATAAAAATAACTGCAATCGCAATACTAGATTACAGGGTCTAGATAAACCTAATAATTAAAAAGGTGTAAGTGAAAGGAAAGATGAGAAAAAGCGTTCACTGGATACAAGGCAAAACCGAAATAAAAAGGATAGAGGAGAAAAGAAAGGTCCTCTCCTCTATTACGACACCAAAAAAAAAGTGAAAATGTCCTCTA
>JAABUJ010006979.1_pt1 | contig 10697 bp, 11 predicted proteins | sample 5559131 | NCBI WGS metagenome assembly JAABUJ01 (sample SAMN10711875, study PRJNA513366) | rock metagenome | isolation source: Antarctica rocks | place: Antarctica: Victoria Land, Mt New Zealand nord | collected 2016-01-07 | reverse complement strand
ACCTCCGGCGCGACCCCAACGATCTCCTCATCGATCCCGATGTCCATCACGCTGGCAGCAACCATGCCAAACAAGTTCACCGCCGGGCTACATAACCCTTCCCAACACCTACCAGAGCACTACTAGGAGGTCGTAATGATTACGCTCGGCATAATACTTCTCATTATTGGGTTGATCGCCAAGATCGGGATCCTGTGGGTGATCGGGATCGTCGTGCTGGTGATCGGCCTGATTCTCGTCCTGCTCGGCACGATGGGGCGCGCGATCGGCGGGCGACGGCACTACTTCTGACCCGGCGGTGGCGCTGCGCGGTCTGGTAGACGTGCCGCGACGCCGCAGTCCTGGGATGCCCTGGTTCGCATTCGGACGTACGCGCGAGGACACCGGGGCTCGCACCAGCGCAGCGCTGAGAGCAAGCTGACCGATAGAGGTAGTCAGGTCGGCGGCGTTAGTCGAAGAGGCCCCCGCCTTGTCCCTGCGTCTCCTGCGCGGTTATGTGTACGGAAAGACAGAGGCACCTACCTCCGGAGGGCCCGCCGTCGGCTCGGCGGGCCCTCTTTTTACATGCGACTCCGGCCCAAATACTGTCCAGCCTCAGTGCACGGGCTCAACTCTTACGCCACCCCCGCCGATACCGGCAGAATGTCCTGGGTGCTGTTCATCTGGTGCGCGCTCATCCTCGCGTGGGCAATGAGGTGCCCGCGGACCAGCGATTGCCCAGCGACCGGCAGCCCCAACCCGCAAGCCATTAGAAGCGAGGCGAACAACGAGCGCGAGCCCGACGAAGCCTTGGCCGAATGGCGCGACCCGTACGATCTTCCCATCGTCGGCTAAAGGTAATCAAGACTCTGAGAGCCCACGACGGGTCGGTTGTGCTCTCCCGGTCAGAGGTTGACGGGTAGTTCGGCTGGCGCCTCACCCTGCCTCGCCGCCTGATCAACGACCAACACGATTGTATGGAGGGTAGGGACGTAGGCTAAACTAAAACGAGAACCGGATCGGCGGTTGCGTCCGTCCTAACGCACGGCGCGTGAGTGCGGGCGCTGCGTACCAGGTACCGACTATGAAGCGCATCACCGGTCCGAAGCTGAGCGCTGCCGGCGCGCCGAGGAAGTGGAGTCCCGCTACCGAGGACTCCATTCCGGGGCCGAGCACCGGGTACCCGCCGGCGAGGTTGATTTCAGCGGCGAGCTGGGGGGCGAGAAACGGGTATCGCCTCACGTCGACGGTGTACCCCGTCCCGAGAATGACGTGGTCGACCGTTCGCTCCGACTCGTCGTCAAGGAGCAGGCGTACACCGCCCCCGCGCTGCTCGGCCGCGACCGCGAACCGCTCGCACGAGACAGTCACATCCCCCAGGCGCGGACGGAGCCACCCAGAGCCGGCTGGCCTGATGCAACGGTACGCGACTTTCGGCTGGAGCGCGGCGGGCGTGCGCCGGAAGACATCCGGAGCTGCGGCGATCCAACCTGTCACCCTGCCGCCCACGTCGGTCGGGGGCAGCGGGACCGGGATCCGTGGCCGCCGCGCCACAGCCCCGTTACCGCCGTCCGCGAGCCACCTGATCGAGGGCGCTCGGGCCAGGATCTCAATGCTCGCGCCGACCTCACTGAGCAGTGCCGCGGACTCGAGCGCGCTCTGCCCGGCGCCGATCACGGCCACGCGTTTGCCACCGAGGAAGCCGAGGTCGGCGTGCTCGGAGGTGTGCGACGCGAGTGACGCCGGTAGCGAGTCGAACGGTTCGGGCCGGTGCGCGAACGGCGCCAGTCCCGCCGCCACTACGACGCGCGCGGCCTTGAGCCCGTCTCCGTCGGCGAGTTCGAGGCGGAAGCCGTGGTCCTCGCGTGTCACGGCCGTGACCAGCCGGCGGTCGAGGTCAGGCGCCGCGCGGCGCTGGAACCACTGGCCGTAGTCAATGAACTCCTTGAGTAGCAGCGACGGTGCGTGCAGCGTCTTGCCTTCGGCTTGCTCAAAGCAGTCGATCGTAAGCTCCCGATCCGGATCGGCGATGTGCGAACTGCGCCTGCGCGAGCGGAGCACCATCCCGCAGGGCATCTGGTGAGTCCAGAACTCAAGCGGCTCTCCGAATGAGCGCGTCTCGAGCCCGGCCGTCCTGAGGTGGACCGCCGCGGCGAGGCCATACGGCCCCGCTCCGATGATCGCGATCGGCAGGCGGTACTGCGTCCGTTGTCTCAAGCGCCCCACCGGCGCTGCCCCGACCGGATCACGAACGTCATGGGCGCCCGTGGCCTGCGAGATCGGCGCTGCCCGCAGCCGCATGGTCTTCGCCAGGAACAGCACGCGCGCGACGAACGGCCCCGGATCGCGAAGCTCGAAGTACGGGTGAACGACTCCGCGTCGCAAGCGAGCAACCTGGGTCGCAGCCGAGATCTCGCCGCGCCGCAGCCGCCACAAGGCATAACGCAAATCTGCGTCCTCCCAGCGATAGAAGACCCCGGACCGTGCCCGCACCGGTTCGGGCGCCCGCCCCAGGACGTGCTCGCACCAGATCGCGGGGAGGTTCGCGCCAGCACGGATCGCCAGCGCCAGCGAACCGTACGGCCGAGGATTGAGGTCAATCGCCGCCCACCGGTCCTCGCTGAGCTTGATCAGCTCAAGCTCGAACAGACCCTGCCAACCAAGATCCTCCAGCAGCGCCGCGACACTCACCGACAGCCGCGGCGGCGTCTCGATGGTTTCCGAAAAGGAGGCGTTTCCCGCGTCGGGATACCACGTGCGGTGGTAGCGCGACAGCGCCTCGGCGAGCAGACGACCCTCCGCGAACACCCCTGCAAACGACAGCACGGCGCCGCGCTCACGTCGCTGCAGAAGGCATGGAACGCCGTATGCGATGACCGCCTCCTCAAGCGCGCGTTCGCCTGTCACCAGCACGCTTCCGACGTGCCGCGGATAGCCGTCAAGCTCAAAGACCGAGCGTGCCGCCTTGAGGACGACAGGAAAACCGATCCTGCGCGCGGCGGTCAGCGCATCAATCGCCCCAGAACACAAGACCGTCTCGGGGGAGGTCAGCTCGTGGCGCGCAGCGGCCGAGATCAGCTTCTGCTTGTCAAGGCTCCGCTGCACCGCCTCGTGTCGTGGTAGCGCGATGCGAACGTGCGGCTCAAGCCGCTCGCGTCCGTACGAGACCGCGAGCAGAGAAGCATCGCTGCCGGGAACGAGGACCGAGTAGCACCCCGAACAAACCGCGCGCTGCAACGCCGCGAGAAAGCCGGCCTGGTCCTCAAGCGGATGCGGCACGAGCAGGCGCTCACGCACCGACCGCGACCAATGACCCGGTAGCGGTCGTGCGCTCTCCGCCGCCGCGGCAGCGACCTCAAAGCCCGCCGCGTGCAGCCCCCGCACCGAGGCGACGCCCGCCCGCGTCTCGGCGTCAGTGATCAATATCCGGCTCGTGCTTCCCACGAATTTACTCTGACACGAATCAACGACGCGAGTGGGCGACCGTGAAGGGCGGGAACGCCAGCGAGATGAAGCTCGTGACTCCGATCAAGGCCATGGGAAGCCATCGAGCCTGCGGAATCGACTTCGGGCTGTCTCGGTTTCCGGTCATTGGCAACGTGTATCGACCAGAAAGAGGCATAGCTTTAGACTAGGTCAAGGATGCGCCGAGCGTCGCGAGGCACATGCTCGAGCAGGACGCTCTCGTCCTCTGCGCGGCGCGGATACCCATCCGCTCGGCCGAGATAGCGATGGACATGCTCGGCGGTTGCCCATTCCTCGGCGGCCATGCCTTGATTGTCCCGCGTGCCTCACGGAGCCGGATCGGCGCCGCATCCTGTAAGCCGAACGACAACCGGACGCCGGCGCCGGGCACCCGCCGCCGTCCCGCAGACGATCCTGCCTCGAGACGACCACTGACGCTGGCGAGGCGGTTGGCGGCCGGCCAGAGCGCTCAGCCGATCTGCTCCGCCAGCTCGACGATGATCCCCTCCGGGCCGCGGACGTAGCAGAGCCGATAGCTGTCTTCGTAGCGCTCCACCTCGCCAACGAGCTCCGCGCCGCGGGCTCGCAAGCTAGCGACGACGGCGTCGATGTCGTCGACGGCGAATGCGACATGGCGGATGCCCGGGGTGTTCGCCGGCGCGTGCCGGTCGCCGCCCCGGCCCGGCGGGGCGTGAAACTTCGTCAGCTCGAGCCGTCCGTGGCCGTCCGGGGTCTCCACCATCGCGATCTCTGCCCGGACGCCCTCGAGCCCCACCACGCGGTCCACCGAACCTCCCTCGACCGGCCCGTCACCCTGCAGCTTGAGTCCGAGCTCGACGAAGAACGCCGTCGCGGCCGCGAGGTCGTCGACCACGATGCCCACGTGCTCCATGCGTTGGATCGTCATGCGCTCGACGTAGCGGAACGACGGCCCCAGCTACAGCGTCTCTCGGTTGCCGATCCTTCACGGGATTGCGATCACCATGAGGTAACCTCACGCCTGTGTCGCTTGCCTTGCGCACCTGGTGGCGGTCCTCCTTCGCGGTGGCCGTGACCTGACCTGTCTCGAGCCGCCTTCGGGCGGCTCGGCGCGTTCGCTAGCGCGACGAGAACGACGGAGGCGGCTCAACGAAGGAGAGCCGATGACCGTCGAGAGAACTTCCTCCCCGACCGCACCGAGCCAGCCGCTCGAGCAGCAGGTGCGCGACCACTCGCAGCGTTTCCGGGTGCTGACCGGGGACCGTCCGACCGGACCGCTGCACCTGGGGCACTACTTCGGGACGCTCGCCAACCGGGTCCGCCTGCAACGCGCAGGCGTCGAGGTCTTCCTCGTGATCGCCGACTATCAGGTCATCACCGACCGCGACGACGTCGGCGACCTCTCAGCCAGCGTTCGGGAGGTGGTCTCGGACTACCTGGCGGCCGGCATCGATCCCGCTCGTGCGACCATCTTCACGCACAGCGCGGTCCCCGCGCTCAACCAGCTCGTGGTGCCATTCCTCAGCCTGGTGACCGTCGCCGAACTAGGCCGCAATCCGACCGTTAAGGCCGAAGCAGACGCCACGCGCGCGCGGCGCGGCATGAGCGGCCTGCTGTTCACCTATCCCGTCCACCAAGCCGCCGACATCTTGTTCTGCCACGGCAACCTCGTCCCCGTCGGCAGGGACCAGCTGCCGCACCTCGAGCTGACCCGGCTGATCGCGCGTCGCTTCAACGAACGATACGCGGCCGGGACCACCGTCTTTCGCGAGCCTGATGCACTACTCAGCGCCGCTCCTGTTCTGCTCGGCACCGACGGCACGAAGATGAGCAAGAGCCGCGCCAGGACATTGCCCTACATCGACCAGGACAAGTTCAGCCTGACCGGCAATTGGGGTTGGAAGGTGCCGGGTCGCTATCCGATGACGCAGGAGCAACGCAGTAGCCCGGGAACGGCTACGGGCACAGTGGCAGCGGATGGCAACAGCGTCACCCTGAGCTGGCCGAGGTCGCCATGTGCCGACGCAGGCAACAGCATCGTCTTCAGGAGACAATGAGCGCGACCGACCCGACCCGACCCGACGCGAGCCGGGCATCGCCGGCCGTAGATGTGTTGCGTGAGAGAACTGACGAGATCAGACGCACGCGCCGCTGACGTCACCTGCGGTTGATGCGGAGCGGCGGCGGACTGTGCCGGCGGTACACGCGCCGCAGCGCGCTTGCGCCTTCGCCCAATCGGGAGCGTCCGGCTGCCCGCGGTCCCACGATCGCTTTCATCCTCCCGCCAGCTCGGGTCGCGCGATCGGGTTGGCGACTTAGGGGCCGGCCGGGTCGGGTTTCAAGCGGCGGTGCGCGCTGATGGCAGGCGACGTTCTTCGGCGTTTGGATGATTGTGTGACATCGGGGTCGGCGGGCGCTTGGTGTTGATGGCGCTGGGTGTTGTTAGCTGCGGTCTGATCCGTGCGTAGGCCCAGAGGCCGCCGAGGCTCGGGATCCAGAAGGCGATCGCGTGGTAGACGAGCACGCCAGCGACGGTTTGGGCCGGTGGGGCGCCGTAGATGACTAGTGTCCCGACCAGGCCTCCTTCGAGGACGCCTACGCCGCCGGGTATCGGGATTATGTTGGCGAGGTAGCCGATGATGTAGCCGAGTACCAGCGTCGCAAGTTGGGGGTGGTAGCCGACGGCATTGAGTGTCGCCCAGAGCACGGCGATGTCGAAGCTGAGATAGCCGAGCGAGCCGAGTTGCCGCCAGCTTGGACGCAGCAGCGCATGCTCGGCTTCGCCGATTCCGGCGATCAGTTCCTTCAGCCATGGCCAGCGTTTCGCCCACGTCGCGTGGTGGCGCGTCAGCCGGGGCAGGGCGACCGCGCCGCCGGCGCCGAGCAGACCGACGAGGATGGGCGGTCCTCCGAGCAGGAGGGGATGCGAGCTGGAGGAGATGCCGGTGAGCAGTAGGACACCACCGCCGATCAGGGCGGCCACGTTGGTGGCGCTGGTAAGGAAGAACAGGCCGCTCGAGCGCCGCACGATTTGCCGGGTGGGCATGCCGGCGCGGTGAAGGAGCCACCCGCCGATCGCTAGCGAGCCGGCCCCGCCTCCTGGAAGCAGGGCGCCGGAACCCATCTCGGTCCACGCCACCGCTCTGGTCAGGCGCCCGGGAAGGCCGTCGAAGAAGTGCCTGAAGATGACGACGAAGCTCAGGCACGAAGCCAGCTCCAGGGTGATCGCGAGAATCAGCCAGCCTTTAGATGGCGGATCTCGGCTAGCACCCCACGGAGCCCGGGCACCGCTAGAAGCACCGTCAGCACGCCGGTCGCGAGCAGCGTGAGGGTGGCTATCCGGACCCGTAGGGAGCGCGGCTTCAGCGGCCCGCGACCTCGCCGCACTTCGTGATGCGCGGGGCGTAGCTCGAGGTGGCGGGTCGCCGTCATTGCATGTCCCGTCATTCCGTCGCACGCGACTGCGCGGGCAGTCGCGGGCGGCCGCTGGCGCGGGTCACTGGACGTGGGACCGGCGCACCCGGAGGACGCTCCGGCCGGGGGCGACGGCGGCCACGACGTCGCCACAGCAGCGCCGCGAGGAACGTGAGGCCGGTGCTCACGAGGCCGTAGATGCCGAAGCTGGCGATGAAGTTTTTGCCTTGGGTGCCGGCGAAGTAGGCGACGAGGCCGATCGTCGTAGCCCAGCTGACGCCGCCGAGCGCGTTCCAGGTAGCAAACGGCTTCCAGGGCATGCGGGTCGCACCGGCGAGCCACGCCGCCCAGGTGCGCAGTCCGATCAGCCAGCGTCCGAAGAACACCGCGTGCTGGCCGTGGCGGTCAAAGAAGGGGATCCCGGCGTTCAGGACTTGGCGCCGTGACCCTGCGAAAGGTCCTGGCCGTTGCAGGAGCCACCGGCCGCCCTTGCGTCCGATCAGGTAGCCCAGGTTGTCCCCGATGATCGCCGCGCTCGCCGCGAGCGCGATCACGACTGGGATCTGCAGCTTGTGCTGGCTGGCCAGAAGCGCGCCGGTGACCAGCGCCGTCTCCCCGGGAAGCGGTATGCCGGCTGATTCGGCCATGACGAGCAGGAACACCCCGGGGTAGCCGACGTTCGCGGCGAGGTTGAGGATCGAGGCGAGCATCGGCCCGTCACTCCGGGCCGCCGGCGGCGGTCGCTGAAAGCTGGGCCGGTGGTCTGCGCATCACGCTGACGCTCGCCTGGTATCTCCGTCGGGTTGCCGAGCCCTCAGCTGGCGGCGCTGACGGCCGGCGTCGGCTGACTGCTCCGACGAGGAGCTCGGCGACAGACCAGCGACGCAGCAGTCCTACCCGGCTGCGGGGCGCCGATCGCTGAGCAGCGACGGCCGGGGACTCCGTCGGCCGGTGAGGTTCGTCTGGGGGAGCTTCGGTGGTCTGGGTGTGCGGCCCGCCGGGCGCGCCGCGAACGGCGCGCTCCGAGGTGAAATCTCCGGCGACAAAGGCGGCGTGGGGGTTTTCGTTGTCCATCAGGATGTCTCCTCGGTCTTTGCCTACGACGGCGTTTGGGCGGTACGGGGCTCGGGTCACGCGCCCTCGATCGCGAGCTCGGCGCCTGCCTGAGTTTGTGCGGTGGCCGCGCGGGCGGCGCTATCACGGGGAAGGATGAGCAGCGCGAGGAGTAGGCCGACGCCGAACAGTGCCGCCGCCCATTCAAAGGCGATGCTGTAGCCGTGGATCGATGCCGCGCCGGCCAGGCTCGCGGCGTGCCCGTGGGCGGATGAGAAACTGGCGGCAGTGGTGGCGAAGATCGTGCTGAGCAGCGCGGTGCCGACGGAGCCTCCGACCTGTTGTGAGGTGTTCACCATCGCCGAGGCGATCCCGGCGTCGTTGCTGCGAACACCGAGGGTTGCGGTCGAGAACGCGGGGGCGAAGATCAACCCCATCGCCAGACCACTGAGCACCAGTCCGGGGAGGACGTGAGTGAGGTAGGCGCCGTGCGCGGTCAGGCGGGAGAGCAGGATCATCGCTATCACCCCGAGTCCCATGCCGCTCATGACCAGGGGCTTGGCTCCGGTGCGGTGCAGCACCTGCGTCTGCACCGTCGTGGCGGTGAGGACGATCATCGCGGTCATCGGCAGGAAGGCCACTCCGGTCTTCAGGGGTGAGAACCCGAGGTTCTGCTGCAGGTAGTAGGTCAGGAACAGGAACACGGCGAAGATCGCCGATCCGGCCAGCGCGATAGTCGCGTACGCACCGCCGCGGGCCCGGTCCCACACGATGTGCAGCGGCAGCAGCGGATGCTCCACCCGCCGCTCGAGGAGCACGAACCCGCCCAGGAGCACGACGCTGGCGACCAGCGCGGCGATCGTGATCGGATCTGTCCAGGAGCTCGTCTCAGCGTTGGAGAAGCCGTAGACCAGCGCGAACAGGCCACCCGAGGCGAAGGCGACCCCCGGGAGGTCGATCCGCGGACGTTCGCTCTGGCGCTGGTTGCCCAACAACCGCAGCGCCACGACCGCCGTAGGCACCGCGATGAACAGATTGACGTACAGGCTCCAGCGCCAGGAGATCGCCTGGGTCAGCACGCCGCCGAGCAGCAATCCGAGCGACGCGCCTCCCCCAGCAATCGCGCTGAAGATGCCAAACGCCTTGGCTCGATCCGCCGAGCCCTGGAAGGTCACGGTCAGCAGACCCAGGGCTGACGGAGCGAGGAGCGCCCCGAAGGCCCCCTGCAGCGCCCGAGCGGCGACCAGCATCCCGAACGACTGGGCCAGGCCGCCGATCACCGAGGCGACCGAAAAGCCAACCAGGCCACCGATGAGCGTCCACTTGCGCCCGAACAGGTCACCGAGCTTTCCGCCCACCAGCAGCAAACTGCCGAACGCCAGGGCGTAGGCGGTTACGACCCACTGCCGGTTGGTGGCCGAGAAGTGCAGCGCGTGCTGCGCTGAGGGGAGGGCCACGTTGACGATCGTCGCGTCCAGCACAACCATCAGCTGCGCGACGCCGAGAAGGGCCAGGACAGCCCACCGGTTCGGCTCGGAGGTGATACGTGATGAAGCTCGGCTCATGGTCATCCCTTCTTGGTGGTCGGCATAGCACCACCGTAGCACGAATGATCAACGCTTCAGGTATAGATCATGATCAACGGATCATTCTCTCATCCGCGAAGATGACCGATTCGTGCTAGAATCGCCGGCGATGGAACGTGAGCCAGCTCCCACCCCCGCCGGCACGATGATCCTGCTACCGCGGCTGGCAAAGCAGGTCATGCGTCGCAGTGATCCCGAGCTCTTGGGGATAGATCTGCGCCTCCTGATGGCGCTCAGCTATCTGGGCGACCACGACGGGGCGCCGCAGCAGGAGCTCGTCGACGCGCTGTGCATCGACGCCAAGAACGTGGTGCTGCTGCTCAACGAGCTCGAAGATTGCGGGCATCTGGTCCGCCAACGCGACTCAGAAGACCGCCGACGCCACCGCGTGTTCATCACAGGGAGCGGACGGCAAGCGCTCGAACACGCCGCGCAAGCGCAACAGGACATCGAAAACGACGTCCTACAAGCGCTCAACGCCGACGAACGCGCTCAGCTGTGGCAGTTACTCAGCCGCGCGCTCCGCGGAGCTGAGCCCGCCGCTCACAGCGCATCAACGCCCATGCTCACCACGAGCGCGGGCTAGGCAAAAAGCCGTCTCCGCGGCGGGCTTCGGCCGGCAAGCCGACGCCAAGGCTCGAGCAGGACCTCCACCCCCCGCCCAAAGGCGGGGCGCCCGCACCGGCTGTCGAACACTCGCTCGGCCCCGCCGTGGAAGTCCATGGGCGATGAGTACGACAGCGCCCCGTTGACGTTCGGTTCCTGCTCCGCCGACGGCTAGGCGTTCGTTCTGCTCGCCGAGCTCGGGCGTGAAGGCCGTGCTTCGGGCACACCGCTTGGATCATCCTCGAAGCTCTGGCAGCCCGAACTGCGAGACCTCATGTCAAGACCTGCGAAAGGTGGACCACTTGCGCCGGTCCGAAAGCGCCAGCCAACAGATGACCCCCATTCGAGCCGCAGGACTTTTCACGCGCCCGTAACGTCATCACCGCACTGCCGCGTCGCGGACGATCGCATTCGCCTTCCCGCCTGACCGCCGGCGCGCGATCGCCTTGGCGACGAAGCAGCACCGGACCGACAATTGCTGTTTCCGGCGTCCGCGCCTTGCGGTACCAGTAGCTGTGGAGCGGTGGCACGACGGGCCGGAGAATGCAGTCAATTGGACCCGCTCGCCTGAGCCGGGGCTCGCACCGGTGGCCGAGCAGGACGCAGGCCGTGCCG
>JAABUJ010006978.1_pt1 | contig 10699 bp, 11 predicted proteins | sample 5559131 | NCBI WGS metagenome assembly JAABUJ01 (sample SAMN10711875, study PRJNA513366) | rock metagenome | isolation source: Antarctica rocks | place: Antarctica: Victoria Land, Mt New Zealand nord | collected 2016-01-07 | reverse complement strand
GCCGCGGGTGCCGCCCGTGACCAGTGCCACTCGTGCCATGCCGTCCTCCCTAATACCACTGCCCGCCGGGGTTGATCCCCACGGGGACAGCCGAGCTTGAAGCGGATCGGCGGCGTTGGGAAGGCTGGGTCGCCGCCGTGCGCGTCATTGGGGGCCGCCTGAAGATCAAATCCGCCGTACCCAGTCCAGCAGGGGCGTCCACAGCACCGTCTCCGCCTGCGACCCGGCGACCATGCCGACATGGCCCGCCTGAGGTTCGAGCCGATGGCTGCCTGGGATCAGCGCGGCCAGCGGGCGGGCGCTTTCGGGCGGCACGATCCGGTCGCGATGCGGCACGACGACGAAGCTTGGAACGCGCAACGCCGCCGGGTCTACGACGGCGCCCGCGACCTGCCAGGTGCCGCGGCCCGGGGTATTGTCGCCATACCACCCGGCCAAGCACTCGTGCGCGACAGGGGCCGCCAACGGCACGCCGTCGGCCAGCCAATCCTCCAGCGCCACGAACATGCGCGCCCGTGCGGTGGTGGGGTCCTGGGTCGCGAAGGCGCGGTACCGGGCGGCGACGCCATCGGTGTCCTGCAAACCGAACAGGGTCTGCAGCGCGTCGATCGGCAACGTCCCGGTGGCCGCCAGCAAGGGTTCGACCGCTCGCATCAAGTCCGCAACCTCCTGCGCCGGCTTGGTGGCGTGAAAATCCCATGGGGTCGCGAGCAGGACCAGGCCACGCACCATCGCCGGCTCCCGCAAAGCCGCCGCCAAGGCGAGCAGCCCGCCCATGCAGTAGCCGGCCAGCACGATTGGGCCGTCCAGCGCCGCCATAGCGCGCGCGAGGCGTCCGGCAATGTAGTCGGTCAGCGTGAAGCGCCGCTCCTCCGGCCCCGGCCAGCCCCAATCGAGCAGGACCGGCCGCACGTTCCGCCCGGCGAGCCAGCGCAGCATGGAACGCTCGGCCGCAAGATCCAGGACGTAGGCGCGGTTGACGAGGCTTGGCACGAACAGGACAGTCGGACCGGCCCCACCATAGTCGAGCAAGCGGCTGTCGTTCTCCTGCCACAGGCACGGCGGGTCCGGCAGGTCGCGCTGCCATGGATGGCGGCGATAGGCCGCGATCCCGGCGACCAGCGCGGGGTCGACCAGCCGATCAAGGCTCCAGGGCGGCCAGCCTTCGCTCGAGGGCGTCGACGCGGGCGGAGAGGCGGGCGATTTCGCCATCCCGTGGGTCAGGTGCAGCATCAGCGGCCGGGGTCCGCGACGCCGCATCGGACCCGGTAGTTCCGGCCGGGTCACGCCGCACTCCCAACACCGTATGCCATCGCGCCAGGGCCGATGCGGCGCCTTCCCGCAATTCGCGATCCCGCGCCATCCCGGCCAGCTCGCTGTCCCAAATGGTCCGCCAGTCCTCGACCAGGTCGTGTTCCATCGACGTCAGCCTCACATTCCCGCATTGCAGCATAAAACGCGCAATGCCCCTTCCGCGCCAGGCACCTGCGCGTGCTATGATGTTCCATCATCCACCTGGCGAGATTAGACATGTCCGACAACACGCTTGCTGATCCCGCTGCGGATACGCCGCAGCGTCCGCGGGTCGTGGTAAAAAAGTATGCGAACCGCCGGTTGTACAACACCGAAAGCTCCAGCTACATCACCCTCGAAAACCTTGCCGGCATGATCCGGATCGGGCGCGACTTCGTGGTGTACGACGCGAAATCGGGGGAGGACATCACCCGTGGCGTGCTAACGCAGATCATCATGGAGGAGGAGAGCAAAGGGCGCGCGATGCTGCCGACGGCCTTCCTGCGCCAGATCATCAGCTTCTACGGCGACAGCCTGCAGCAGTTCGTGCCGAGCTACCTGGAACAGGCGATGAGCAGCTTCGCCCTGCAGCAGGAACAGATGCGCTCGGCCGTGCAGCAGACGGTCGGCACCTTCTTCCCGGTGAACATGCAGGAGGTTGGACGGCAGAACATGGCCATGATGGAGCGCGCGATGAACCTGTTCGCGCCATTCTACCGCCCGCCGGCACGTGCCGGCGATGCCCCGGAAGCAACGCCGGTGGCCGAACCCCAAGCCGAACCTCCGCCCGAGCCGGATCGTTCCGAGCACCTCCAGCATCTTCAGCATGAGGTGGAGAGCCTGCGCTTGCAACTTGCGGCCGCGCGGGCCGTGGCGGTCGAGAGCCAGGCGCCGGCGACTCAGCCGATCGCTTCGAAACGGCCGGAACACCCGGTCCGCAAGCCAGCCGCCGTGGGCAACCCGGTGACGCCGCGCTCTGGTCAGTAGCGCCGGCCGGGAGGCGGCAGCGGCTGCTGCTGCACCGCACCGCCGGACAACGGCGTCGGAGCGGCGGACGCGTACGGCGCCGGTCGAGCGTCGGCGCCGGATCCTGTGCTGGCGGTCGCACTCGTCCCGTACTTCATCAGCACTTCGCGCAGGGGCGCCGCACCGGGGTTGTTCGCGTCCATGGAAATCACGATCTGCTGGGGCGCTTCCTCATGCCCGTAATAGGTGCGGTTCCAGTCGCTGCGGGTGGAGAGCAGGCTGCCGGAAATGGAAATTCCGGCGTATAGCCCGCGCGATCGGGTAAACCCGACGATGTCGGCATTGAAGGCGGCCGTGGTGGCGCCCTCGATCCCGCCGCCCCACTGCACGAAGGTCGCGCCCGCATCCCCGCCGATCTTGAACTGGCTATCCATGATGGCGCGCAGGCCCTTGTCGGTCAGGATCATCAGCACGACCTCGCTGTCCTGGATGCCGGCCTGCAAGCCGAAGCTGCCGGCGCCCATGCTGTAGAACGCCGGCGACGACCATGACCCGGCGCCGTCGCGAGCCACCAGAACGCAATTGCCGCCCTGGGCGCCGAACAGAAAGCCGGCCTGGAACATCTGCGGGCAGATCATCGCGCCGCGCGCGCGCCGCAGCATGTTTTGCGCATCGTGCCCATCGACGTCGTTCAGCATGTCTTGGGCGGCCAGCGTGGCGCGGTCGACCAGTTCCTGCTGTGCCGATTGGGCCCGCGCCGCCACCGGTGCGACAGCGACCAAGGCGGCTAGCGCGTAACGATACATGGCGAGTCTCCCCCTGAGAGATCCGCTTTATAGCGCCGGATTATGGCCTTACAAAGGAAACTTCGAGTCCGACGTTAAATTTCGCTCTCGTTCACGCTCACGACGCGCCATGCCGATGGATGCCGTTCGAGCCGGGTGAGGGAGATGTTCTGGACCGAGAAGTGCAGCGCCTGGTCCGCGCTGAGGCCGATCGCGTGGGCCACCGCGCCGCGGATCGCGCCGCCATGGCTGACGATCACGACATCCTTCCCCACATTCTCGGCGGCCACCCGCTCCATCGCGACGCCGACGCGCACGATCAGCTCGGCAAAACTCTCGCCGCCGGGGGGCCGTTCCTCCCCGGCCACCGGCCAGAACGGATGGGACGGCTGCGCCAGTTGGCTAGGCAGGTCGGCATGCGGCAGGCCCTGCCAGTCGCCGAGGTGCTGCTCGACCAGGCCGGGCTCGACGGCGAGGGGCTGCTCCGGGTAGCCGGCGGCGAACAGGGCGTCCGCGGTGCGACGGGTACGCGAGAGGGGGGTGACGATCCAGCGTGCCGGCCGCGGCAAGCGGGCGGCCAGGATGCGGTACTCCGCAGCCTGCGCGACGAGGCTGTCGGGGCAGAGCGGCACGTCCATCGTGCCGTACAGCATCGCGCGGGCGTTCTCCTCCACCACGGCGTGGCGAATGAGCCAGAAGCGGGTCATGCAGGTGTCCTTACAGGGCTTCAGGCACGTTGGAGCGCGGCATCCGCGAGTTTGTAAAGCCGCGGCCCGGATTTGCCTCCCTTGCGCCTGCGGAACGAGGGCGCAAGAACCGCTTTGTCGCCTAACGGTAATGATCGCGTCATTGTCCCGCCACGATCGATAGGCATTTTCCTGGCCATGCCTGATCAGCACCGCAGCGCCCGCCGAGTCTCCTTCCTCCCCGCTGGCCTTCCTGGCACCCTTCCCAGGGCGAACCGTCCTTGCCTGCCCAAGTTCGCAGACCCGTCCAGAGCGGGCCTCAAGGCAGATCCCAAGGAGGGTCAAGGTCTCTGGGCGGACACGATGCCAGCCAGCCGGCGGATGCTCCGATGGGCCAGGGCGGCGCGCAAGGGCGGGCTTGCGGTGGCCTGGACGCTGATCGCCTGCACGATCCAGGGCGTGCTGCTGCTGCTGCCGGGTCGCGCCAAGATCGCTTTCGCACGGTTCTACTGGGCGCCGATGGCTTGGTCGATCGGACTTGACGTGCGTGTCATCGGGGCTGCCCTGCCGCGTGGCCGCCGGGTGATCTTCGCCGCCAACCACTGCTCCTGGCTCGATATCCCGGTGCTGGGCGGCCGGTTCGAGGCATGCTTCGTCTCCAAGGACGAGATCGCGCGCTGGCCGCTGGTCAGCACCGTCGCCAAGCTGGGCCGCACCGTCTTCGTCAGCCGCCAGCGCGCCGCGACCGGGCGGGAGCGCGACGACATGCACGGCCGCCTGGTCGCCGGCGACAACCTGCTGCTATTCCCCGAGGGCACCAGCTCGGATGGCGGCCGGGTGCTGCCGTTCCGCACCTCGTTCTTCTCGATCGCGGAGCAGGCCGCTTGGCCCGAGGGCGACCCGCCGCTGGTCGTCCCCATCTCCGTAGCCTACGACCGGCTGGCTGGCCTGCCGACCGGGCGCAGCAGCCGGGCGGTGTTCGCCTGGTACGGCGACATGGATTTGGCTTCGCATTTCTGGCAGCTCGCGCAGTGGCGCGGGATGCGGGCGACCGTGCTGGTCCACCCGCCCCTCGATCCCCGCGAATTCGCCTCCCGCAAGGTGCTCGCGCAGGCTGCGTGGGAGGCGGTTGCCGGCGGCGCTGCGGCGTTGCGGCAGAACCGCCCCGCCCGCTCGTTGCACGAAGTTGCGCCAAACGCGGCGGGCCACGTGGTGTTCGCTTGACAGATACGGCGTCGTTGCGGGCACAGTCGGCCCACCACCAAGCGGAGGCAGACAGCAGCTGCGGCCCTTGACCGCCCCGTGCCCGGCAACGATTCCTTGTCCTTCTCCCGGCCGGGCTGGTCCGGACGGGGAGGCTGGAAGCGTTGCGATGATCCCTGTTCCAAAGCGCCTGCACGTCATCACCTGGGGCTGCCAGATGAACGTGTACGACAGCGGCCGTATGGCGGACGTGCTGGCTCCGCTCGGCTACACCGCCACCGCCACCCCCGACGACGCCGACATGGTGATCCTGAACACCTGCCATATCCGCGACCGGGCGGCGGAGAAGGTGTTCTCCGAACTCGGCAAGCTTCGGGTCGTCAAGCAGGCGCGGGCGGCGGCGGGACATGCGACCATCCTTGCGGTCGCCGGATGCGTGGCGCAGGCGGAAGGACGCGAGATCCTGGCCCGCGCGCCCTATGTCGACCTGGTGCTGGGGCCGCAGACCTACCATCGCCTGCCCGAGATGGTGGCGCGCGCCAGCCGTGCCGCCGGGGCGGTGATCGAGACCGACTTCGCCACCGTCGCGAAGTTCGACGCGCTACCCGATCGCGGGCCGCAGGGCGTGACGGCGTTCCTCACGGTCCAGGAAGGCTGCGACAAGTTCTGCAGCTTTTGCGTAGTGCCCTATACGCGCGGCCCCGAAACCAGCCGTCCCGCCGCGGCCGTCCTGGCGGAGGCGCGCCGGCTGGTGGGGCAGGGGGCGCGCGAGATCATCTTGCTCGGCCAGAACGTGAACGCCTGGCACGGCGAGGCGCCGGACGGCGGCGTGTGGGGGCTGGGCCGCCTGGTGCGGGAGCTGGCCGATATCCCCGGGCTGCTCCGCCTCCGCTACACGACGTCGCATCCGCGCGACATGGACGACGATCTGATCGCCGCCCACCGGGACGTGCCGGCGCTGATGCCGTTCCTGCATCTGCCGGTGCAGTCGGGCAGCGACAGCGTGCTGGCGGCGATGCACCGGCGTCACACCGCCGACGACTACGTCCGCCTGGTCGGCCGCCTGCGCGACGCTCGCCCCGACCTGGCGCTGTCCAGCGACTTCATCGTGGGCCATCCCAGCGAGACGGCGGCGGCGTTCGAGGCGACCCTGGCGCTGGTACGCCGGGTCGGGTTCGCCCAAGCGTTCAGCTTCAAGTATTCGCCACGGCCCGGCACTCCCGCCGCCGGGCTGCCCCCAGTCGACCCGGCGGCGGCGGATGCGCGGCTGCAAACCTTGCAGGCGCTGCTGCGGGACCAGCAGGCGGCGTTCAACGCCGCGTGCGACGGGCTGGCGATGCCAGTGCTGGTCACCGGACCCGGGCGGCGGCCGGGGCAGATGGGCGGACGGTCGCCCTACCTCCAGCCGGTCCACTTCGCCGGGCCGGAAACGCTGGCTGGCACGATCGTGACGGTGCGGATCGTGCAAGGAACCCCCACATCGCTGTCGGCTGTGTTCGCAGCCGGCCCCAACCAGGAGAGAGCCTGCGCTTGACCCAACCCATTCCGGCCATCGCCGCGACCATCCCGCCCGTGTTCGACGGGGCGCGTCCCCCGAGCCGGGCCGTGACGCTCCAGTTCAATGACAACGCTCTGCTGCCGCTGCTGCTCGGCGACCACGACCGCCATCTGGTGCGGCTGGAAAAGGGATTGGGCGTGCGATTGTCGTGCCGCGGCAACCGGGTGGCGATCTCGGGGGGCGACCCCGACCGGGTAGAGGCGGCGCAGGCGGCGCTGACCGGTTTGTACAAGCGGCTGGAACGCGGCCAGGCGGTCGGCAGCGCCGACGTGGACGCCGCCATTCGGATGATCGACTCCCGTGCCCCCGAGGGCGAGCCCCGCGTGCCGGCGTCGGAGTTGCCGGCCATCCACACCAAGCGCGGCGCGGTCGGCCCCCGCTCGCCGGGCCAGAGCGCCTACATGGACATGCTCGGGCGGCACGAAATGGTGTTCGGCATCGGTCCCGCCGGCACTGGCAAGACCTATCTGGCGGTGGCCCAGGCGGTGGCCATGCTGCAGGCCGGCCGTGTCGACCGCATCGTGCTGTCTCGCCCCGCGGTCGAGGCGGGAGAGCGGCTGGGCTTCCTGCCCGGCGATCTGAAGGAGAAGGTGGACCCTTATCTCCGCCCCTTGTACGACGCGCTCGGCGACATGATGCCGGGCGACCAGGTGACCCGGCGCATGGGCACCGGCGAGATCGAGGTGGCGCCGCTGGCGTTCATGCGCGGCCGCACGCTCGCCCACGCCTTCGTCATCCTGGACGAGGCGCAGAACACCACGCCGGCCCAGATGAAGATGTTCCTGACCCGCATGGGCGAGGGAACGCGCATGGTTGTCACCGGCGACTTGACCCAGGTGGACCTGCCGCCGGGCACGAGATCGGGCCTGCGCGACGCCCTCGACACGCTGGAGGGGGTGCAAGGCATCGGCGTTAACCGTTTCGACGTACGTGACGTAGTGCGCCATCCGCTCGTCGCGCGTATAGTCGACGCTTATGACCAACGGGCGGTGGCCGAGCGGGATACGCGAGGCCGCGCCAAACGGGAGAGTGATGGAGCCGCCAAGTAGCTGGAGTCCCGGTCAAGGGACTCCGCCTCCCTGCGAAAGGGAGACGCCGATCGTCGTCGCGGACCGATCGTGGCGACGGATGGTGCCTCGGGCCGAGGCGGTGGCCGCACGCGCGGCGCAGGCGGCGGGCGGGGCCGGCGTGGTCGTGCTCGCCTCCGACGGGACGGTGAAGCGGCTTAACGCCCGGCATCGCGGCCGCAACAAGCCGACCAACGTGCTGACGTTCGACAGCGGCGACATCGTGCTCGCGTCGGGCGTGGTGCGCCGGGAGGCGATGGCGGCCGGCCGGCGGATGTCGCACGTGCTGGCCCACCTGGTGGTACACGGGGCGCTGCACCTGCGCGGCCATGACCACGGCGGGGCTGGCGCGGCGCGGCGGATGGAACGGCAGGAGACGCGCATCCTGCACCGGTTGCGCGTGCCGAACCCGTGGCGGCGGCCGTGAGCGGCCTCATCAGGCAGAATTGGTTGTCGCGGATGCGCGCGCGCCTGACCGGGCGGGCCAGCGAGCAGAGCGTCCGCGACTCCATCGCCGAACTGGTGCAGGAGGCGGCCGACGCGCCGCAGACGCCGGGCGAACTACCGGAGCTCGACCGGCAGGAGCGCGCGCTGATCGCCAACGTGCTGCGCCTGCGCGGGACCACGGCCGACGACGTGATGGTGCCGCGGGCCGACATCATCGCCATGCCGGTCGACGTCTCGCTGGAGCAGGCGCTGGACGAGTTCCGGCGCGAGGGGCATTCCCGCGTGCCGGTGTTCCGCGAGCAGCTCGACGACGTCGTGGGCATGGTGCACGTGAAGGACGTGATGGCCTATGTCGGGCGTCCCGACGCGTTCCGGCTGGAGGCGATCGTCCGCACCCCGCTGATGGTGTCGCCGCAGGTCCCGGTGCTGGACTTGCTGCTGCAGATGCGCCAGGCCCGCACCCATCTGGCGCTGGTGGTGGACGAGTACGGCGGCATCGACGGGCTGGTCACCATCGAGGACCTGGTCGAGACGATCACCGGCGACATCGCCGACGAGCACGACGAGGTCGATGCGCCGATGGTGATTGAGCGTCCGGACGGCACGCTGGACCTGGACGCACGGCTGTCGGTCGAGGATTTCGAGGCCCGTTTCGGCCCGGTGCTGACAGAGGAGCAGCGCCACGCCGACATCGACACGGTGGGCGGCTTGGTGTTCACCCTGGCCGGCCGCGTGCCCGCCCGCGGCGAAGTGATCACCCATCATTCCGGCATGGAGTTCCGCGTGCTGGACGCCGATCCCCGCCGCATCCGCCGGTTGCGGGCGAAGCTGCCGGAAGCGGTCAGGGCGGAAGCAGCGGAGTGACCCGGCTGATACGGGCGTAAAGCTCGGGCATCCGCGGCCTTTGTTAGCATCCCCAGGGCTTGCGTCCTTGCCGCAGTTTAGCCATCTATCGCTCATCCGGACCGATGCGGTCCCCTTTGCGAGGCATAGTCATGTTCATCGAGACCGAGGGCACCCCAAACCCCGCCACCCTGAAGTTCCTGCCCGGCCGCGACGTCATGGGACCCGGCACCGCCGATTTCGCAACCGCCGCAGCAGCCGATCGTAGCCCGCTTGCCGCCGCGCTGTTCGAGTTGCCCGGCGTGGCCCGCGTCTTCCTGGGCGGCGATTTCGTCACCGTGACCAAGTCCGACCTGTCCGACTGGCAGGCGCTGCGGCCCCAGGTCCTCGGCGCGATCATGGAGCATTTCGTCGCCGGCCGCCCAGTGATCGAGGGGGCCGCCGACGCGTTGTCCGAGGACATCCTTCCGGAAGACGCCGAAATCGTGGAGCAAATCAAGGAGTTGCTGGACACGCGGGTCCGCCCCGCGGTGGCCAGCGATGGCGGGGACATCGTGTTCCGCGGCTACCGCGAGGGCATCGTCAAGCTGCACATGCAGGGCGCCTGCAGCGGCTGCCCCTCGTCCCGCGCGACCTTGAAGCACGGCATCGAGAACATGTTGAAGCACTACGTGCCGGAGGTCGTCTCCGTCGAGCAGGTCGACCTCTAACGAAGCTGGCCGTGTCGCTCACCCAACTGCTCGACCAGACGGGGACGCTCAACCAATCGGGCCGCGACCTGCTGTTCAACGATGCGCGGACGCAGAACAAGTGGCGGCCCGACCCAGTGGCGCCCGAGACGCTGCACGCGTTGTACGATTTATTGAAGATGGGTCCGACCTCGGCTAACTGCTCGCCCGGCCGCTTCCTGTTCCTGCGTTCGGCCGAGGCGAAGGAGCGGCTGAAGCCCGCCCTGTCGGCCGGCAACGTGAACAAGACCATGAGCGCCCCGATCGTCGCCGTCGTCGCCTACGACCCGGCGTTCTACGAACAGTTGCCCAAGCTATTCCCCCACGCCGACGCGCGGTCGTGGTTTGCCGGGAACGAAGCGCTGGCGAGCGAGACTGCCTTCCGCAACGGCACGCTGCAGGGCGCCTACCTCATCATGGCGGCGCGTGCAGTGGGGCTGGACGCCGGGCCGATGTCCGGTTTCGACCGGGCCAAGGTTGATGCAGCGTTCCTGGCGACGCTGGGCTGGAAGTCGAACTTCCTCGTCAACTTGGGTCGCGGCGATTCCGAAGGCCTGTTCCCGCGTTCGCCGCGCCTGTCGTTCGGCGAGGCGTGCGCCATCCTGTAATGCGCGTCCTGGCAATCGACGCAGCTTGCGCCGCGTGTTCGGTCGCCGTTCTCGCGGATGACCAGGTGACGGCAGCGCGGACGGCGGACTCGTCGCGTGGCGCGGCTTCAATCCTGCCAGGGCTGGTGGCGGATGCGCTCGCGGCTTCGCCCGGCGCGTTGGACGTCATCGCCGTCAGCGTCGGCCCGGGCGGCTTCACCGGGTTGCGCGCCGCCCTTTCCCTGGCCCACGGCCTCGCTCTCGGCTTCGGCGTCGAGTTGATCGGCGTGAGCGTGGCCGAGGCGCTGGCCGACGCGGCGGGCACTCTGGCTGGGCGTGCGCTCTGGGTCGCGCTGGACAGCCGGCGTGGCCGGGTGTTCCTCGACCGTGGCGGCCTGCTGGCGGCCGTGACGCTCGACACGCTTCCGGCGCCGGATGGCCCGGTTGCGATCGCTGGCGACGCGGCCATTCCCGTCGCGGCCCGGCTGGCTGCGCGAGGGTCCGACGTGCTGCTCACGGCGGTGCGCCAGCCTCAC
>JAABUJ010006977.1_pt1 | contig 10701 bp, 6 predicted proteins | sample 5559131 | NCBI WGS metagenome assembly JAABUJ01 (sample SAMN10711875, study PRJNA513366) | rock metagenome | isolation source: Antarctica rocks | place: Antarctica: Victoria Land, Mt New Zealand nord | collected 2016-01-07 | reverse complement strand
ACGCTCCGCTGTGAGCCATGGTGGTATTTTGTTGCTCTCGATCTGTATTCATTGAAGGCTAAGGTCGTATTAGTAAATTCGCTAGTCGCTTGGAAGATAGAATGTCGAGGAGACGCACACACATGTGATCGTCGAACCCAAGGTGACTGATTCTGTGGAAGACCCCAATGTCCGTAGTGGCACAGAATTGGTTAATCGAGGCAATTTGTGAGACGCTGAAGATACTTGGCAGAGGGCCAAAGTGTTGATAGCAAATAAGGATTTGTGATTACGTGGAACGGTAATGACTAGCAAAGTGTCATTGTGTTACCGCATTTTTAATAATTCCTCGATGTAACTTATTGAGCATGCAGTCGAAGTGTACATCAATCGTATACAGAGTGGCTTAACATCCAATCGAGGATTTACCATATCACAATGTGAGTCTATAAGTGGCAGATGAAGTTGCAATCAATGTAAGGAGTAGTCGTTCGACAAGTGAATGATCCTCACAGATTCTTACAGTTTACCGCAGGCAACTGCGGACGTCTACACCATCACCGAGACCTTTGATATGATCGACGAGGTCGCTCCTACTTTATCCAGTGCCAAGAAGATATGCACCAGTTTTTAGTACGTTTTGGGAGAATGCTTCGACGGCTTGAGGATGGGATAATATGTTCATTGAGCAACGCAAATTCAAATCCGAAAAGGTAAATATCGAAGCATTCCGCTTGGTCGAGTAAATCCCTTCGACAGGATGGTCCGGAGAGGTGTAACATGCCACCAAATGGCATTGCAATAGCCGTTGTTGCCCACAATCGTTGATGGAGAGGCATATCTCCCAAGACATGCATCGCAGACGTCGTCCAAGCGCTCATCCTGGCTTCAAGCGACCAACATTCGCCTATGAAGATGGCATTCCAAGCGTCAACTCGATGGGCGGATCCGTGAATGTCGAACTATATCTCATGATTGCAGCGAGTACTATGGGATGCACCGTAGGTCGACCGTAATCGCTAGCACCTGCATCTGCTATGATACTAGTCCAGCAAACGCTGCCGGAGTCGACTGCAAATGAAAAGCTCTTGGATAAGTAAGAGGTCGTACAAGACTCATCGATACCCAGACGCAGTAGGCCCAGTCAAGCCATGAATTGTACTACTTGTTGCGAGTGGGGATATGGTTCATGGGGGGTTCCCTGGTATACAGGATAATGCTGAAGAGCTGCTTGAACGACGAAAAGCCAGACCTAGATAGATTATGAAACGATTATTGAGATGCCGCTGCATGTAGCATTAGGGCTAGATCAAGGGAAGGAGAAGCTTGAAAGACCAGACGAGATTGAAGCATGCGGCGACATGATTCAAGGGTCGATGATGCTGGAAGCGAATTCTGCGACAATAAGGTTTAGTTGCAGTTGGCGCTGGTATCCCTTGCGGTGGCAGGGTGTTGATTCCAAAGTTGGCCGGACCATGAATTCAATACTTTGCACTCTTAAACAACGTCAAAGCAGATCAGTCCTAAAATCGAACGACTCAAGGAAGCAATGAGAGAAATGGTTTTCCATAGGGTTGCCAAGCCCATAACACGAAATGCTGCCAGCGCGGAGAATAGAGGGCGGAGGCCAATGAAACCTGCGTGTAGCAGGCTTGAAACTATTCCTCAAGGTCATTGCGAGTTGAATTCCGTCAAAAATCACCGCTTGCCCATCGGCATCATAGTCGTCGAGCGCTGATACATTCGTCGAGAATCGCCCAATTCACAGTAACAAGGTCAGCATACATCCATTGCGACGACGGCGCACAGTATGCAGTACCATGCCCGCTCCAAACAATACTTCTTCTGCTGTTGTGCTTGCCATCTGGGACGCTTGCCATTGGAGAGGCCTGCCAAATGTGCTCGTGAGGAAAACCAATTCCCACCTCCGCATACTAGGCCCAGCAGCGCCTCCGCATTTAGCCACAACGACGATGCACCCTCGGTAGGAAGTGTTTCTGGCAGACGAACATAGCTTCGTATATCAATACCTCCTGAGTGCCGCAAAGTTCCATAAGTCGTCTGGTGCATCCCAGCCCCAAAAGTCGTAGCTCTTGATTGTGCTAGGAAGAGTGACCATGGCCCTAACAGGCGTTCCAGAGCAGCCTCCTACACTACCCCGAGCTTCCCAACTGCTGCCATTCCGTTGCATACATATTACTGATCTCCACGCGCCAAGGATAATCGGAATACTCAGGAGATTGGATGGCGGTCCCGTCTCTGTAGAAGAGTCGCATTACACGACAGCATTCGCCCCGGATGAAAATTCCTTCACGTGGCAGTACCGCAATAGAAACTATGCTCGACGTTTGTTTGAGAGGTCGGCACCGCAATAAGAAAGACGAGACTAAGGCAATGAAACCATGAGCTACCATAATGCTTTGCAGTCAGGACAGGAAGATGCAGGATGGGACTGTACAATGTCTATTCTCGTACAATAGTTTCTATCGCAGCGCTGCGTTGTAGATATCTTGCAAAGCGCCTAGGAGAAAGCTGAATGATGTGCTCGATGTATAGACTGCGTCAACATGCGCTTATAAGCCACAGTGTTAGAGCGTTCCAACAGCATCAGACAGTAGAATGGTTTTTTTGCCTATTGCCTGTTGCTTCAGGCACGATTATCATGAGTCCAACAGGTGAGAAGGTCATATGAAGTTCACTCGTGGGTCCAGATAATGAATTACCTCCTCGAGCGGCGTCATCTGCATTTGCACGATAGAAGATCTTGAGGGTACTAAGACTTGTAAGGGTAATGGACCGTTCTTAATTCCAGGTTGCAAAGATGCCTATCCTGGTTGTATTAGTACAGAACTGACGACATCGGATGAATGTACAAGCCATCTCTCGACCATCGCGTCCGATCTGTTCTGATGCAGGCAGGTGTCCCATGCGCCGATAAGTATAGGGGTACTGAATTCAGGCAAGATTACCATCGTGCCTATCTGACCACCTATCCAAGGGCCTTCCATGGATGTCGTGAAGGGTACACGATGTTTGCCTCCTTGGCTATGGGTCCTCGCTGGTCGCATCAAGTTGTCATCATCCCATCAACATAATTTCCGAGGCCGAGGCATTGATGCTCGTTTGTTTGCCATGAAAATCGCGGCCTGCCAGCGGATTGAACGCCATAGGAAACTGCGTCACTGCTCCCACCTGCTACACCGCAGTACTGGACATCTCTGAGGGAAGACATCTCTCTTTGATTCTTGAAAGGCTCCAAATATTGGCACACCGGGTAAACTGGACACAAGTCAAGTCCTTTGTCCGTCACAAGAATTTTCCGTAGCCTACACCCTCATGTTCCATGCGCCGGCTACGACGGGTGGTTGTTGGCGTAATCAGCTTAGATAGTGGTCGGATCCTTACCTTCCTTTTCCTCATTGTCCTTTTGGGATACCCTGATCGAAAAGGCTATCCTGAATGCGACAGCTGAGCGCTCTTTTGGTCATCTTGGTCCCGTCCTCCCTCCTGACATGATGGCCATAGCGAAACTAGGCACCCCTTCAGTACGTGGCCAATGAGAGTCCATCAAGAATTTCCGCACACATCGAGTTCCTGTATTTCTTCGAGCCTATCCGACTTGGTCCTAGTATATTGAGTTGCTGTCAACGTTCGCATCGGCAATTTAGAGGTGCCGTGGCCCTTGCGAACTTCGATGAGACGGCCCAATAGGGCTCTTCCTCCTCGTAATGATGGAAACGCTGGTGACGGGGTACATGCCGTGCTTGCGCTACAGCTCTGGGCATTGGCCGCTCGTAGGATGTGTCTCTGTTTTTAGATCTTCTCGGCGGTGAAGGTGGCGGCGATGGCGACGAATCGCATTCGTATCGTGGCGCTTTCCGCGGTAGTACTGGATGGGAGCGATCCTCCCGAACATAGACAATTTCTTGAGGGTGAGGAACCAATTCCTGGACCTGAGGCTTCGCTGTCTTGTGACTGTGGCTCGTGGTGGGTCGTTCTTGGCTGTTGGCTTGCGCATGCTGTAAGCTCAATAGGATTGGATCGTGACAGACCGCACGAGAATCTAATGGCTTGGGCTTAGGTTTCGTAGGAGAACTGCTACGTCGGCCGCTAAAGAAGTTGAGAAGGGGGACGAGAGATTCGGCAGGATCGACAGGCTCCTGTTTACGTTTGGGTTGATGTTTGGGGCGTACCCAGGCCATAGCAACGATAAAAAGCTGTGCGGGCAATGCTCTGTTGAAATAGGAAAGTAATGGTATGTGTGAGGTTGCGACATCGTGAACAAAGCCCAACAATTCTTGAGACATCATGTCATTCATACTTCGCCAACCTCCCTGTTATTTCTTGATAGGGCTGAAAATAAGGTGGCTGGGACCGATCGGGCCACCGTTCCGCTTTGGCCGCTGCTAGCGTGGGCAAATACTTTAAGATTCGAACATACTCATTGTCGTATCAACGAACGTGTCTTTGGAACGATTATAACCGTCAAGGTGCAAGTATCACGGCTTGATGTATTCAATATCGCTGGTGTATCTCAAAAAACTCGAGGATCTATGGATGTCTAAGGTTTTTGTATCAGCTCGCCCAGTCTTGTACTATCTCCATAGACTAAGGTACTCTGTTCGCAGATACTAATTCCATTTTGTCTGAACGGAAAAATCATCAATGGCTACAAGGAGTAGTCTAGTTATGCTATCAGATATAAGCATTGCAACCCGTTCAATGCTAGGTCTGGATACCCTCCAAGAAGCTGAGGGATCTATAATGACACTGGTTCCGTGCCTACCTTAACTTTACAAAATTGCTGAATGCTAAAGGTGATCTTCCGAGTAGAATTGCCTTGCGCGCACTTTGTTTGGTGTCTTCTTCCGGGATATAGTCTCTATCCTCGTTCATCCATACTTATCGTCGAATGGCGCACCGTTCGCACAACACTCTAAGTTCAAGATCAGCATGCGATTTGCTTGAAATAGAACATTGTTTGTCGCGCCTGCCTACCCATTTCCGTTCACCAGATTATATCTTCGTCCAGGGGCTTGCTACAACTCGCGCATCTGCGATAAAGTGATGCGTAGCCCGAATTAATAACGTCCCAACCACCTGGTCCGACTTCCTCCTGGGTTCGTTCGACAGCTTGAGGACCAAGCGGTCTAGGTGGTCCGTAACGGGACATGTATTCTGCGAATACTTCTTGCCCTTCGTCTCCTTTGTGTACCACTTGAGAACTCGCGACTGGCCATTCATCTTGTACCCATCGGTCGAGTTCCTTGTCGGATTCAGGGACGGACGACCGGAGCAAGCTCAACAGAAGGAAGAACCCAATCGGATTTGCATATGTATTAATGGAGTCCCTCAATTTCTTCAGAGTGAGTGTCCTCAAACTCGGCAGCTGGTACATGTCGCCGAAGATGTACATTTGGACGAGATCTTCACCAATCTCTAATTCGCGCGAACTGAATCCGTCTAAGTCCTCTGTGTCCATGTCGTCCACGTCGTCCACGTCGTCGTCATCTCCTGCGCTGGCTGTGAGATCATCCGAGTCTTTTGCGTTTTCGAACACATCGTCCGCATTGTCCTCGGCTTCCCAGGCGTTGGTCTCCCAGGCATTGATATGCGTATTCTCCAAACAGTCGTACGACGAGTTCGAGCTTTCGTCGGCACGCGCGGCGTCCTGGTCTAGCCGGTGGTATTTCAGCTCTTTCGGGGACACGTAATGCCCGGAGTAGAGAAAGCGCACTAGACAGTCGACATAAATCGGAAGAGCTTCGGGCAACTCAATTGTTTGAGATGCTTTTTCTTTGAACGGATGCTGAGTCATGGATTGGAACACTGGTGACTGCTGCAGAACCGATGCATGCACCAAAAAAGGCGTCTTTTCGGAACCGGCCAGAAGGGTGAAGATAGCGGAGTTAAAAGAGCTGTTTCTGTTAGCCTGAAATATCGCCTTGATCATCGAGGAACGGCTTACATTTCGGGCTGGTGTGCGACACCAGCACTACCGCCAAGCCCTTCAAGTGGATCTGTAGGAATTCGTCAGCTAATCTCCGTGGATGTTGTCGGATGCTAAGACGACTAAGCTTACTCATGATTGATGAAGGCGTTAATAGCGCTCTTCATCCAACAGACGGTATTAATGATTAATGTGTGATCAATTCAACCTTGGGGGGAGACAATTCTTCCTGAAGGATGAATTGAAATGTAAGATGCATGCAAACGAAGTTGTCAAAACTATATAAACATATGTGATATGACCACGCAGTGATGTTGTAGCTCAGGTGATAGACTAGCGATCAGTGTGGATTTCTTCAGAGATCAATGTCACTTTGTGTGAATAACACAAAGAGTTCGCGCCCGGGAAGTGTTGCCGCACTTCGCTTCATCCCAAAGACAATGCTGTACCAGTGAGACTGTCTCATAACCTCATTGTGGTGTGGTGAATGCACCGGTAGGGCCAGGGCCAGAAGATTACTGGGGATTCCCTGACACCCTAAGTAAAGAGAAACGCGTTCTGAGATATGTTCTTCGAGCAACTGCGATTAACATTCTGGCGCATAATCCAATCTAGAATACTGAGATCTTGCGACGCTCTTCACTGAGCAAAAGCGAATAAAGCTCGAATATCAAGAATTGAGGACTATTAACGAAACGTATATATATAGATATATTGGGATAGACCATGAAGATCTGAAAACAGAGCGATTCCTTACAGCTGGGCTAGGTAGACCTGGACCTGCTAGCTTTCAGTACGATAGATCAAGTAAATCGAGATTGCTCAGCTCATGTTCACCCCTTAGGTTTGCCTTGAGCAAGCGGTTCGCGGGCAAACAACCATCCTACATGCTGGAATCATTCATGAGCGATCCTGACATCGCCTTACATGACTGTCTACGACATGATATTCATATCCTGCACAAAGCGTATTCGGAAAATCAGATATAGGCGGCAATATTCCATGCGGTGATACAAGTAGGTGTAATCTCCTTCGCAACCCTTGTGAGAAAATTTCTCCGAATGTTGCTTTAAGCCCCTCTGCCTAGATCACAGGAATTCTTTAATGTTTTGGTGCTTTGGTAAAGGTCTATTATTGATCACATAGTCCATTGCTATTTCGTCAGTAAGCTGGTTTAGAGTGCGGAAATATTGATTCTTGATCCAGCCAGCCCTTAGGATTTGCACCCTTCCAGCTCATGGGAAAACAAATAAACAGGATGAGCAGATCAAATAATAATTGGATGAAAGAGCCCTATAAAGCTGTACACGGGGTAACCGAAGGCCGATTGAATGAAACAATGCCGAACTGGTTCTGTGCGCACGAGGCAGTCAGAGTATACTAGCCGTTCGGTGACTCAAATTCCGAGTCACCGAGCCTGGAGACCTGGTCAACCAGTATCGAGAAGGGTGCTTGGTAGTGCAGTCTGTTCCTTCAGTGGCGAGTAAAGTTAGTTATCAATGTGGTCTATACTGAGTATGCTTGCTTCGCCTTCGGACGGCGAGTGATGGAGGAGAAGACACTTCGGAATAGAAAAGGATCATGCATTCCTCAGATCACATCGCTTTGCAGTCATGATCCCAGAGGAAAGAGCTCGCCGATTTGCCATATTCGCTCAGTGGCCTACACGACCCAGGGTAGTGATAGACGGTTAGAGCGCCACCCCTATGCCTGTCTTTCTAGCCTCTCCATTACTCGAACAGCGCCATAGCTCCATCGAATGGCACAACAACGCCGGCTTGCTCGACGCATATCGTTACACCGCAGCTAAGTTCAGCATTCTCGGAACCGGCGAGGACCCTCGCAAGCCGGAGTGGACAATGGCTTCCTCACCGCCACAGAAGGCTCCAGCTGGATTGCAAGTACCTACAGCGGCGGCGGGTTTCATTGGGTCCCGGACGACTCCACCACAGCTAAATGCTTCATCGACTTGCACTTCGTACCGGATGACGCTTGCGTCTCCGTCGAAGGCAGCGAATGTAAAGCCAAAGTAGGGACGACTAGGATCGCGAATGCGTGCCGACTAGAACATGTTGACTCATGCTTTAATGCCAACAACGGCAAGATTCCTGGGGCTGATTGCGTAATCAAAGATTGCCTCCACCCAGCACTCTTTTACTTCTTTCTGTTCTTGGAGGTAGAGCCACCTATCTACGACTATGGTAGATTCAACGACACCTGCACTGAAAGCCATCAAGCTCCAAACAATGCTGAGCTCTTTCTTCTTGTCTTTGTAGGTTTCTTCATATTGGCTGATTTCTTCATCTGTAAGCTCATCCTCCAGTGTCGTGATTGCTCTGCCATGAACCGGATCATGCCGTAACTTAGCAAAAGCTCCACGCACATAGGCGATAAATGAACAGTAGTAACTCTTTCGCAGAGGCCCAAGGATCACGGCTTGTCCAGGCCCGCTCCAGCCCTGAGGACTCCCAGCACCATCTGGGCTTGCATCGGCAGCTGGCTTACCCAAGATACCTCTGTCGACGAGGATTTTCTGAAGTAGAGCCCTAAAGAAATGTCGAGTGAAGAAGTCATCACTATCCTTGGGCGTCCAATTCTGAGGAGCTTGCACTGCCATCATTCTAGCAGTGATGTTCATGCGAATACCTTCTCCCTGCTGGTGCTTGTAACCTACTAGGCGCTCAGACATAGGGAAACCGTGAGGGTCGCATGCACAGGATGTGCTATCGAGGCGCTCATTGTGGCCGCGAAGAGAGGGAAGCTTAAAAGTTGCTGGGCGTAGTCTTTCGGTCATTAAGTTATAACAGCATCCAACCATGGCAACGGCCCTGACTGATGGATTGAGCATGAGAGAGCGGACACCGTGATGGAGTAGATTACCGCAAGAATGGAGCGAGATGACAAGGAGATTCGGGTCCGGCTTTTCTTCGCCCAAAACAGTCCGAATGCTGACCTGGGGAACGATGGCAGAGAGATCACCATCATGGATCATGGTCTCAATATACTGCAGGCTGCCTTGGGTCCGCTCTGGCTTCACACTGGTGACTTGTGGCGTTGTCATCCTACCGCATTCCTTATGGCTGGGTTTAGATAGCAAAGAGTTTCCAGCACTGCTGGATGTTCCCTGCAGTGGGCTTTCTCTGCCCATTCGGTATGTTTTCTTGTTTCTCATGATCCTCTCTTTTCCCGCTAGGTTCGCAAAGACGTCCATTGTCTTAGCGCCACCAATATTGTGCTGCTTGCTCTCGAGGGCGATAATATCCTTACAAAAAGGCGGAGAGGCCAAGGCTCTTCCCAAATAGTTCTGACCTGATCCGAAGTCAACAACATGCGAGATCTCACGCTCAGTAGAAGACTTGATATGTGCGATTAGCTCATCAATGTACTTCACAAAATGTTCTACCTCGTGCATTTTCTTCGGTTTCATGCCCACGCTCACATGCTTCGCCAAATGATGCTTGCTGGGATCAAAGAGACCGCCCTTGCGAGCCGAGCGGACTTGCCTGTCAAGCGTATGGTTGCGTACGGCCAGAAGATACTGTACTAAGCTTGAGGGAGGACTCGGACCACCACGCCACTCGAAATAATCGTCGCAAGTGTAAGATGTAGTAGCTCGGCAATTTCCAGTACTCGTAGCATGGTCGGAATGTCCACTAAAGAATGAAAGGTCTTCTCTCATTAGAAGGTCGAGAATATCTGAGATTCGATGAATCTTGAACCATTCTCGCCAATCCTCTGGTACTAGGATCGAGTAAAGATCCGGCTCCTGCGAAAGGAAGTCCAGTATATGCACACCGCCACAAAGCTGCTGGAAGAGCTCATGAGAGGTCACAAATTCCAGTAATGACTCGACGTAAGTCTCGTCATCGGAAAAAGCTTGAGGTAGCGGAAGTGCCTTCATGTCCGCGTAAAGCACTTTCATATGTTGGTATGACCTTGGCATGAAATCATGCACTGCATGACATATCGAGCAATTCGACAGCAAACTTGATGGCGTTGCTTCGCCGTTGTATCAGGGCCTGGCTTGTATTAGGGACAAGCTACACATTCAAGATGTACAGCTGGGAGGCGCCAACAAGATCCAGTGCCGAAGAAACCAAACGTGTAACTCAGCAGACCCAACGTCAACCTTGCGGACACATTAACGAAGCTACCTATGGAGGAAGAAGCGTTCTTCGAAAAGTGCCGCCAAGCCCCAACGGGCTGACGGCCCGCCTGAGCCCTAACAAGCAGCTGGCGAGGCCGCGCGAGACAGCCTGACAGGGCGCTGCCATACACGTCTGTGAACCTGACTGAGACTACTGTAAGGGCACAATGCTGTAGCCTTCCACACCACCCTCGAACCTCGAATCCCTTGTGATGAAGGGTCGTCGCGAGTGTCTGACCCTAAGCCCGCAAAATGATGTCCTCCACCAACGACGACCCTTTTCTCGAAGCTCAAGCGTAAGCCATAGCTGTGATCTTTGTTTTCCCAGTTAACACTTCAGTAGCGACGTCCTCTCGACTCTTAACATCACCCGTTCCCTCTTCTCCTCCTATATCCGCATCCGCTCTCTCGCATCATCAGCTACCTCTCCCGAACTCACGCAGGCCCGCAAAGAACTCGAGACTACAGTCCAGGACCTCAGCTCAGACCTCCAGGACCTTGTTGACAGCGTTCGTGCCGTCGAACGGGACTCGTTTCGATATGGCATTGATATCGATGAGGTCGGACGAAGGCGCAAGCTGGTCGAGGATGTTGGGAACGAAGTCGAGGATATGAGAAAGGAGCT
>JAABUJ010006974.1_pt1 | contig 10704 bp, 14 predicted proteins | sample 5559131 | NCBI WGS metagenome assembly JAABUJ01 (sample SAMN10711875, study PRJNA513366) | rock metagenome | isolation source: Antarctica rocks | place: Antarctica: Victoria Land, Mt New Zealand nord | collected 2016-01-07 | reverse complement strand
CGTTTCTATTACGATTTCGAGTCTTCTATCTTTGCTCGTGTTAGTAACGATTAACTATAGAAAATAAAGGCTCTTACAAATATGCGTCGATAGTTTCTCTTTGCATTTCTTGTTCCACTTCGTTCGCTTTACATTATTGGGTCGACGAGAGACCATTTTGTCTTTAGATCGTTTGCAGAGTGAATTGATTAGAAATTTCTAAAGGAGTCATCAACTATCGTTCCAGTAAACTTGATGTTATCGTTTAAAGAATCTAAGCATGAGTAGAAGTTGAATTAGACGTCAAAAGCCTTCGACTCTTCGTGGGGCTCTAGTTTTGGCACTCTCTCTTAAGAAGCCAAAATTGGAGCTCTTAAATCGTAGGAACGCAGGTGAAAATCTAGACATTTGCGTTGATTGAAGATTTGTTTTAATTCATGCCAAAGTTCTACTATTGTCACGAGTTGATTGTAGACTATGTAGATTTGCTCTAAAAGTATAGTCTTAGGGCCCAATGACTTGTTTGTGGAATGAAGAGATTTTTATACATATCATGTATGCAGACGTGAAGCTCGAGAGTATTTCATAAGTGTAACGTATTTAATTCGTCTATTTAGAAGTTTACATACAATAAAATCTCATCTCGCTCTATATAGGTTAGTGAATCACCTCTTGGGCTCTAAGCTATTGAAAGGTAGTCTTAAATTGCTAGCTTTGTGATTGCGAACGCGAAATCATCACGTGCTATGACGAAAGAATAATAGATTGCGAGTCGAATTCGTTGAGCAATCTCGAATCGATTGATAAGGCAAGTTCAAAGTTGATAAACGACGTCGACGTCAAGTTATTGGGTGCGATCTCGTTCGAGATTCAATCAATGCTCGAAAGCAAGCTTTCAGAGTTTGTAAAAGATGCTATCGACAAACTTCGCTTCTCCTAATTTGCTATAGAGTCGATCGAAGAAAGAGAGTAACTTTGATTGGGACTATTTTTCTCTTTTAGTCTTATTGATCTCGTAGGAACGATAATGTCGAGTGACTCGAACATTGGCGAGTCCATTGTTTCATTGACATGCTTGTAAGGGCTTTTTTCGTTTAGAAGGTCACAATGGTGCTCCAGCTTCACGTTTGCGTCGAGAAAAGCCTTCACATTTAGAGACGACTAACGTGTCAAACGACGCCTTTTGATCGAATCGAGCTTGATGCGCTCAACGCAATGTACATTCTAATAGTGACATTGAAGATCTTGAATCGAGTCGAAAGAAAGTGCACAACGTAAATTAGAACATAAGACTATCTTGCTTTCATTCGTTTTCATAGATCGATTGTATTTATCTTCTAAATGTCAAAAATGTTCTTGTAAATGCTCTTTTTAACTTTGTTTAACGAAGAATTGATGAAAACGTTTCGTTGATAAGAGCTTCAAATCGAAGAGACAAAAGAGACATTGTCCAATAGTAGCAAGAGTTCGACGAAAGATAAGTGAATTGCATTGAATTGATAGCGTCTCGAGATCAATAAGATAACGTTGGCAATGCTCAAATCATTTGATTCCATTAATGATTCATTTGTCGCATTAAAAATAGAGCTCGACAAAGTCGTATTTCCTTTCGAGATCGTCTTTGTGACAACGATAAATATGTTTTCATCTATCGCCAATATTGATGTTGTAGAATCGAAGGGTGTCTAGTTAGCGAGTTCGCAACAATCGAGCATTTGGGAAATGAGAAAGAAGAAGACGAATCGATTCATATTTCTCGCACATTAAGGTATAGGGCAACGACCCTTTTTAGGTCGCAAGCTTGGACGATAGGTCACTCGCGAATTCTCTTTGCACAACGTGATCATAACCTAAAGTGCGTTGCGATCTTGCTCGCTGCGAAGAAGAACGTTAAGAAAGAGCAAAGATGCTAGTCGATCACGTGGCGAATTCAAACGACGAATTCGATTGAAGTAGCTTGGCAAACTTGCGACTTGAGATGCTTCATTCTTCGTGTTTGAGGCAATCTTGCGTGATTGAATTTGTTGCCACTTGCTAAGCTTCTCGAACACGAGTTGACGTTTTCGCCAATACAATTTCTCTCGTCGAGCTCGAGCTAATTGGGCTTCATCTTCTAACGTGATGCTTCGAAGCTTCTTCCCCAATATTTTGATCTTCTTGTTAATGAAGACGAAGTCGACACAGTTATTTAGATTGGCTTTCACTTTTGCGAATAGCGATTGCAACAATTGAGAATGATGATGAAGCAATAGTTTACGAAATTCTTCAAGATGAACAATGCGACGTTTCTTGTTCTAGTAGTTGGTCATCTCGTCCATAGTGCTTAGCTTAGGCGCGTATGAGTCAAAGAAGGTGTTTGCGTTGTTATGATCGACGAATTTCATCCTTTTGGCGATCGAGTAGCCATTATCTTTAGTCGAGTCAATGTTTCTTAACGATTGTGTTTCGTTCACAAGAACTTATTATCGACTTTGACAAGAGCTTCTCTTCGAATATCATGTATCTCAATGTTTTTCTTGTATTCGACTCGATGTTCCAAATCCACTATTCGATTGTTGAAGAAGCTCGCTTCATGAATCTTTTCGATGAGTTCATTCGCAAATACAATTTGGAAGAAAGGTACACGTAGCATATTCTTCTTGATTCGAAGGTGATGCAAGAACTCATTCGAAGATAATGAAATCGCCTCGATCTCTTCGAAAGACCCATAGTCCTAGAAGGCGTAATTCGCGAGAGCGATTGCCAACAAAGATAGCATTGGGTTCGCAAATAGCGACTTCATGTCCTCATACATGCCATGTTGTGGCCTAGAATCACATTGGCATAGTTATCAAGAATTGCTTCTAATCATGATTTCGAAGCTTTAAACAAGGGAGTAACCTTTTGTGTGGCGTTTGTGAAAAGCCTTTTGCGTCCCTTGTGACTCGCACATCAATCTTCGCCTCTTCTTTTTCATTCTTGAATACGACGAAATCGATTGTTTGCTCGCAGCATAAGCGCGATGCCCGATAGCTTTCTTGGTCAATAGTGCCTTAGAGGATCACTCCACTCACCTCGTATAGTAGTCCACGATTGGAGCCTCTGCGCATGTTGGATTCAAAATACTCGCCCACTCGCGTCAACGAGTAGATGAATAGCATATAAATAGCGTGGTCTTGTGCGAGAATTCGTCCATGTTTGTATTGATGCCAATCTTTTTGCCACATATGCTTGATAACAATGGCGAAGTGGTTCATCGTCATGAAGTGTCGAGTTCGTCGAGTCGTTGAAAGGTTGAACTTCTTGCGTAGCTCGATTTGTATGTACTAGTATGATCATCAAATCTTGCGAACGAGAAGGAAGGACAAAGCGAAGCTCTAGATACGAACAAAATAAATCGATTTCGACACCTCGAGAGAGATCTTATCATTGCTAGATCGTCGCTTTTAATCGACGTCAAAGTTTATTCACTTTTGAAGCATGATGTACATAGACGACTTCTTCTTATTGGCATTGCAATCGCGCACAACACCCTCTATGAAGTGCTTTGTCGTTTTTATAGCGTGAGGACTAGCATTAGGGTTCCTTCTAACGTACCTAGTTCATCGAGACAAGACATCGTCAATAAGGGTCGTACAATATTTCGTAGAGTAGAGAAATACATGAAGACTCACTCATCTTAGAGGACCAGCATTCGATTATAGTTGATTTTAGTGTTAGACTCGAGATGCTTGGACACCTTATCGCTATTGATATTGGCCTCGATCAAGGACTCCAAATCATTCGTTTCGACATCATCAAAGAATTGCGCTGCAATTCTCTTTTTTTGTATCATTGGAGTCGAGGTCGAAGCGAGAATTATAGCAAGACAAGAATGCCCTAGCCACTGAGACGTATAGAGCGAAAAGAGGCAAAGACCGTGATATGTGGAGTGAATATGAGATGACAACGTACACAATGGCGTATTTGGTACATAGATGAGTTGCTGCAGGTCGCAGGCAATTCGAAGTGAAGGAGAAGAGCAAGAGCGAAAGAGCAAGAGGGCAAGAGCAGAAGATAACATGGTGGGCGATTGATGGAGCCATAATCGGCTTCTCTAATTAGCATCCAAAACGAGTTGAATCGACACTCTCGTTTAAACTTGTCAGAGAGCATGACCAGCTAAAGAGAAGGAAGTGGCTGAGGGAGGGCACGAGGGAGCAGAGAGGGAGCACAAGGGAGCAACGAGGGAGCAGAGGAGAGCAGCGAGGGAGCATGGGGGAGCAAAGGGGGAGCACATCGACGAAACGAGCGTTAGCGGGGGAGCAAAGCGGCGGCACCTGAGTCAGCCAGCGGTCACGTGTTGGCCTGGGTTCGGGGACACTATATATATATATATATTGTGGAGTGAAATGTGCTTTACTGAAGGTAAAGATATGTGAAGGTCAGAGGCACAAGGATAGAGAAGGTACAAGCGGACATCGTTGGTATTGCCATGTCAGCAAATTTGCTGTTGCGGGATGGAGAAGAAATATATGTAGGAGTGATGGTGTCTGGGGGTGGGAAGAGGGCTTTAAGTAGGCAGTTTCGCCGCCAAGCCTGCAGTGAACCCAACTGAGGACAGGTAATGAAGGAGCGCTCACAATTCATACGATCCATGGGAACGGAGTATTCTCTCGCGGCACGTGCGCTGGATTTGCAATCACGATGTGAGTGAACTTTCCCAAAAAGACAGCTCTGCTCAGCTTTACAGTCCGATCATGAAAAGCGTACGGCTGAACGTTACGATGAAACTTTCATTCGTCGCCACTGGCATATTGATTATAAGTCTTGCCCAACGTGAGTTCCAATATCCTGGGATGGCCGTGTGCGAGAATGCTCCAGCGTTTCATGAAAGCTCTATCCTTCAAAGCTCCACGTCTCTAGTGCCGCTGACGAGTAAAATTGTGCTTCCAAATTGTCGCCTCAAATCTTCTCGGCTGACGTCGTGGGTATCCTCGACTTCGCCCCACTTACCAGTTTGCCACCTCACTTCGAGGCTACAAGCCTCAGCGGCCTGCTCAATGCCGAATTTCGGCTGACCACCACCACGCTGCAGGTGTCTGAGCTCCTCGCTCCACTCGCACACCAATCGAGCAGCGATGCATAGACTCTTCCCCGCCAGCACTGCTCTCTCCAAGCCCGCCAATTCCCAAGCGGGCAAGCCAGCTATCCACCCCTTTATGACCGCGTGCGTAGCAACAGGTTGAGGTGTGGGCAAGATCGAGTCCGAGTCAAATGTGGGTTTGAGCTCGATGCCAGGCCAGACGTTGCTCGTCAAGTACGCGATGATCGGTTGAGCAGTCTGGATTTGTAGCTCTCTAAGAGTGGGATGTATGATAGCTTCATTCCCTTCTTGAACTGGCTTTGGCGCCCAGCAGAGGAGTGTATCAGTGTCTAGATATCGCATTAGAGTATTCAAGGTATCAGATCGGGTTTTCGACAATTGGCCTGCTGAGGCTGAGTCTTGTAATGCAATGTCATGAGCTCGGGAGGCGATGGATGTCATTGGGATGAGATGAGATCGGAGGGCTTGCTGAGCAGTTGTTATGAGTTCCCATTCCAAGGCTATTGCTGTTGCGAGACGGGGCTTGGAAGGTGGTATGGCCAAGGGCGTTCGATTCGACGGGTTGCGGACAGGGCGCGTATCGAGGTGGACAATATGACTCCCTTCTATAGAAGAAACCATCAACCCAAGGCCAGACGCTCAACGCATGTATACAGCGAGGAGTGATTTGCGTGATTCATATCGATAGCGGTTCATACCTCCATCAGTCTGCACGTTGACTTCCTTCCAGAGCCGCTTCCTCAATACACTGCCAGACTTCGTCTGGCCCGCCCGTAAATCCTGACCCCGCTTCAGTAAGTCAGCCTGCCGCCTCTTCCGGTCAGCTCGCTCCCCATGTTGCGAAGCTGCTGGAATAGGGGCTGAAGGGGGCGGTCCAGCGGTCGTGGTAGGAAGAGGATTGGCGGCTTTAGGCGTGGTCTTATGAAGGTATTTGCCAGGTTTCGACGCTGTCCAGCAACGCAAAACTTGACTGAAGGACCTCAGCAATGGCGAAGGGCCACTGGTTGTTGCGATGCTCATGATTGTAATGATAGAAAGTTGGTTCAACCGCGGCGACGTCTGCCAGACATATCGCAACCCTATCCTAGCCCTCCTTGGCGGTACTCAAGTGAAAAGGCTGTCCTGAGGCCCCAAAAAACAACGGAACCACCATGTCGATGGACCTTGGATAGGAACTTACCGCCAGTCCATTCCGGAGCACTACGCCTGGCTTATAACAGAGGCGTTCTTTGTCTTCGATATCCCTCCCAAGGATTGTGCTTTCTACCTGAGCCGTATCTGACACCCGATTGAAAATCCTTGCTTGAAGGTAGCGACGAGAATCGGAGAACTGCCCAACCTAATTGAATCCCAAAGTTCTACGTATCCAAGCGCTATCTTTGTTTTCATGTCTTAGCAAGCGACATCCCAGAGCCTACTTTGCACTCCCAAAACTCATCTTCAGGCTACCATCAATGCGCATGATCAGCACTCGGATCGTTCGACACCGGCACCAGCATCGTCGGTACCACGCTCCACTCCGGCGTGCAAAGTCCCAGATTCGCGACTGGGGCAGCGACCTGGACCACAGACAAGCAGCCCACCCACCATGATCCCGCTTCGGCGTTGAGCTGTCCGCGATACGCCACTGTTGAGCAGCCCACCCATAATGCCGTTTCGACATTAATGTCCGCGACAGACCAGTGTTGAGCAGCCCACCCCTAAATGTGAATTTGGCAATGTGTTGGCGACAGGTCACTGTCAAGCAGCTCACCTCAAAAGTTACAAATTCTCGTTTTTGTCTCCTGGTCTGTGATGAGCGTGAAGCCAAGATCCGGCGCCTCAAGAACACCAGTCAGTGCATGGCCTGTGTTTCCAGATCTAGGCTTTGTGATGGCGGGTGGGACATTGATGGTTTTCTTGTACGTATTTGGTTCCACGCTCCGGGCATGCGAGACGAGGTAAGGGTAATAGTTCAGGGCGAAGGCGCCGAAGCTGAGGATTTTCGGGACGGATGTTCCATTGAATAACGTGGCAAGGTCGAGGTTCAGATTGATGAACGTAGGTAGAAAGTCAGTGGCGTGCAAGTCGGACATGACGGAGTACTGTAAATTATATCCCTTGCTATTGTACACGTCGGAGAGGTAGCGGACGTTGCAGGGGAAGGAGTCATCGCCCAAAACGGCCTTGAGGCGGTCATGCTCCGTTACGTAACTATCGGCTTTGCCGGACGTGACGGGTGATCGATGAGCTTCAATGGCCGCTTTGACGCTCTGATGATGGTGGGAACGAAGCATTGTTGAAGCTGTTAAATCTCCGAGATTGGCCAGGTGGCGAGATCGATTCCCGTCTGCAACTGGCTGAGTTTCAAAGTTCCTTGAGCGTCATTCTGATTGAGCTTGATACTGGCAACGTTCCATGCATCAACGCTGGCAACCCATATGCATGCCACACCGTGTCTGGCGCATCCAGCTATGGCAGTGAAGTTCGAGTAGGTTTGCTCTAACATGCCTTGACCATCGAGATTCAGCGCGTTCGCCTGGAGAAAAGCGATTCGTCAGTCCCACCATATGACACAAGTTGATGGAAAATCTACCCAGCATCGGCTGACCCACCCCAAGCACTGGTCTCAACAGCAAGCCATAATAAGCATATCAGATCCGATGTATAAGTCCAGGCCTACCCAATTTGAGACTCATCACTACCAAATAGGCCGATGTAATCTTGGATCCACTGCAGAGCAGCGTACTGTGCATATCTGGCAGACACTGCTGCTCCGTGGTGGTACCGGCTAGGAAATTTAATGCATCAACCTTTCAACCATCAGCTACCGTCTTGGACCATGTTCGCAACCACAGACTCAGACCCTGTAGCTTCTCGCTGTGGAGATCACGTTACCACAGGACTCTTGGATCAGCCTAGTCCCAATATAGAAAGGTAGGAGAGGTTGGAGAGAATCTTTGCCGCCGTGGATGCATGCACTTCCGTGGACCTTGAGATCACCCGTGATTCCAGTGATGGTTTTGACCGCTTGTACCGGGACGTCGACATCTAGAAAGAGGCAGTCTTGAAAGGAATCAGTCTAAAATAAACATCTAGATAGCAGTATGTCCACCTTCAGAGGCTGGCGTTGACGAAGTGCTTGTGATACCGCCTGTGGGGCCAGAGGTGGGCGCCTGGATGCAAACAGGGCCATACGATTCATCTTGCGCACTATTTAGCTAATCTGGCTGTGCAGATTTCGCCCATGTGAGATTGCTGTGGGCGGAGCTGCATAACGGATGTTAAGAATACATATAGCTCTAGAGAATCAGCTCTGACAGGCTCTCTGACTGAAGGAAAAGGCTGGACTCACATTACCGTTGACATTGTAGCCCTCAATTTGATGGATTCTATAGAGCAGAGTCAGAGCTGGCAGAGCACCAGCCCGCTTGTCGAGCTTAGGCCCCAGCGGGAAGGGAGCAGCCCAGCCTGGGAAGAGTAACTGTAGTGCAAGCATTGTAACAACGGTGAGGGACATTACCAGAAAATACTGTAAATGCTTACGGTGCGATTGTGTTCCCTTTTCGATCGAGATTCGGGACCAATTGTAGCAGAGGATGGAGTCAAAGGTGCTGTAGGTTATCATCATAGACCTGGCATGGTGTTCTTGCAATACCCCCTACAAGAGCCGAGACACCACAGCTAAAGCAAGCTGCTAGCGAACTATCGTTGCATCTCCGTGTCGTAGTTTAAGATGCTGACAACGCCATCGACTTCGTCCTCCTGCCCAGGTAGATGAAACGTGGACGACCTGAGGGTGTTAGGTTGATGTAGAGAACTCTATTCAATAACTCCCTGATACCTAATCCGCGCTTTGAAACAGCCCGAGGTGAGAAGTGTACGGATAGTCTAGGAGCTGTGATCCGCTTCCAGACTATCTGTATTTGCTTGCCTTGTTCCGCGAGCATGAGATCTGGATTTCCTCATGCATACTGCAACCACAACAGCCACAAAGTGCGAAATACAATTTTGAACAGGTCTACACCAAATCCAGTGCAGGATATGAGGCGTGCCTCTGAGGGGCTGTGACTATGAGATCGGCACCTTGGATGTCCATTGCGCACAAGAACGAGTAAACGAACAAGAAATAGCCCATGTTTAGACAGAAGTAGGTGGGTATTGAGAATGCGGAATTCTGAGGGCCCTTCTTCTCCTCCGCTTGTTTAGGTTTAGCATCCAAAGCATGTGTGCAGCCCATCTGCATGCCGCTGTTATCAAGTAGGAGATTCTCGGAATGAGCCAGGCTAAAGCACTTTCGTTCTTTTGCTAGCTGGCATCCAGCCTCAAGACGTACCGGAACTGTCATACTTCATGGCTGGCCACTCGAGGTACCCTACTGACGGTCCTCATGCCGTTGAAAGATGCATGAACACGCAAGTAAGTAGTAAGGGCTCTGAGTATTGGACTACATACTCAGACAAGATCGATTTCGAGACTTTACAACGGAAACCAACGCACGTTGAATTTTATGCCTGTCATTAGCCATGTTATTTTTGCTAATTACAGTTGAGTGTCTCCACTACTCCGAGCAGAAAGCTGAGTTCAGCTCATCTATTGTTCAGCCTTTCCGTGGTAGGTAGCCGAAGCTACGCACTTTTTTGAGGCCAGCGAAGCAGAGCGAACCGTGGGAATTTGCTGTGATAGGTAGACTGTATAATGAGCTGATAGAAGACATTTTCTGAGGATATTTCCATGCCATGGATCAAAAAAACAATAAAATAGAAGCAGAACTGAGAAAAATTCATATCTGGAGTTGAAGATTGAACCCTGCGACGCCTTATCATAAGGCGTAGCGCCGGATATCGGCTCTAGAGACGCCGGCTCACCCGGTCGCACAGGCCAATGTCTGATGAGGTTCTGTTGAACACCCAGAATATCTTCAACAAATTGTGAAATGTATGATACGACCTGTCTGGTGTTGGCTTCATCCAGTGCTGTCATCCTTTTAGATCTCATTTAGTGTCTGCCTTCCGGATATCAGTCACAAGCTCTTGTATCGTGCTAAACTCGATCTAAACGTGAGTCCTCCGACCCTTTGCCTGAGTCTTTTGCTCTGCACCCTATGCCAGCCGGATTCGAGATGAAATTGGAGGCACTCGAAGCCTTTTGGATCCTTGCTGGCAGCACCTCCCTATTCGTGAAAGAACTCATGTAATGCTGACAACTGTATGGAGTATACAGTATTTACTATAGAAGGCCCTCGCACAACTTTCCGCTCTGATAAATAGCACATACCTTCATGGAGCTCGCATCGTCGTCTCAAATAAGGCACCGAATGTTCCGGGTTCTTTCATCGCGAAGCCGCAGCTCTAAAGATCGTATACGAGCCTGCCGTTCGTGGCAAAAGCTTTTGTCACCCAACAATTCTTAGTACCCTTTCTCCGATATGGAGAATGGCAGGAACGACCACTGCCTTGCCTTCCACCGGCCTTTCCACGCTAGAGACGATGGACCTGCTTATCCGCAAACCATCTACAGCCCTTACCTCAACCACCCAACAACGTCGATCCCTGTAGACGCGGAGAATAACCGAAGCAGCGAAGAGACTGAAGAGCTAGAATTTGAAGATGACGGACAAGAGACACACAATGCCGAAGATTGGATAAGAGACACCACTGCTGAAAGCTCCTACGGGACCG
>JAABUJ010006973.1_pt1 | contig 10706 bp, 13 predicted proteins | sample 5559131 | NCBI WGS metagenome assembly JAABUJ01 (sample SAMN10711875, study PRJNA513366) | rock metagenome | isolation source: Antarctica rocks | place: Antarctica: Victoria Land, Mt New Zealand nord | collected 2016-01-07 | reverse complement strand
CATGCTCACGGTCGTCCAGCGCTCCGTCGCGGCCGGCTGCCGCCTCAACCGCCGCAAAAAGAAGCCTAACACCTATCAACTCCTCCTTGAGCCCGCCTTGGCAGGATTAGCTTGATGCGAGTGGGATCATGACCGAACAGCACCCGGCGGTGCGCGACATCATCGCTCCCCACACCTTGGACGACATGCGGGCGCTGCGCCGGCTCGCCGCCACGGGCCGGCCCGACGTCGTCAACATCCACTACGGCCAGAACTACATCTCGCTCAAAGACGTCATCGCCGCGCGGCTCGCGCGGCCGCCTCGGCTCGTCGTCACCGTCCACCATCCCGTGCCCTGGAGCGACATGAGCGGGCGCAAACGCGTGATGACCCGCCTGGCGACGCTGTTCGCGCACGCTGTCACCGTCAACTCGCGCGCCATGCGCGACATCCTACTGGAGGCGGGCGTCGCGCCGCGCAAGATACACATACTCCCGCCCGGCGTGCACGTCCCCGCGAACTTGCCGGGCCGCGACAAGGCCCGCGCGCGGCTGGGCCTGCCCGTCGATGCGTTCGTCGTCGGCTGCGTGGCCCGTCTCGAGCCCCACAAGGGCGTCGGCGACCTCATCGAAGCGGCCGCGCGCGTCCCCGACCCCGACGGGCGGCTGCGGGTCATCGTCGCCGGAGATGGGCCGGAGCGCGCCACCCTGGAAAGTCTCGCCGCCGCGCGCCTAGGCTCGCGCGCCCTCTTGCTGGGCCGGGTCCCCGACATCGGGGACGTATACGCCGCCGCCGATGTGTTTGCGCTGCCCTCGCACATGGAAGGGTTCGGCCTGGTGTACATCGAGGCGGCCTTCCACGGCGTCCCGAGCATCGGCACGCGCGTCGGCGGCGTCCCCGACGTCATCCTCGACGGTGAGACCGGCCTGCTGGTCCCGCCCGGCGACCCTGACGCGCTCGCCGCCGCCATCGCGCGCCTGCGCGACGACCCTGCGCTGCGCCGTCGCCTCGGTGAGGCCGCGCGCGCCCGCGCCTATACAGAGTTCACCGAGGAGCGCATGGCCGAGCGATACGCCAACGTTTTCAGGTCGTGATGGTCGGAGCGTCCTGACATGGACAGCCCTCTCCTGCCCGGACGACACCTACGACGCGCTGCTGGCCGGCCTGCGCAGCAGAATGGCGCGTTTGTTCCACGACAACGTTAAAGGCCGCAAGGTCGGGGTGTCACACGACATATGCGCTACAAAAAGAAAGACCCCGGTCCTCGCCCCAGCCGAGGCTAGGACTGCACCGGCGCCGACGCCGGGGGAAGGATACCGGGGAATGACAATCGTAGTACACCAAGAGAGGGAGACCGGCGTCAAAGACGGGGTGTACCCCACGATTGTGAGACGCGGCCTGCGACTGCGGTCGCATGGCAAACCACGGGCACCGCGGTGCCAGGGCGGGGTATTGGAGCGGCGCGCGATAGGGCGACACCCGACCGCAGTCGGCGGTCGTTTGCCATGCGACCGCAGTCGCAGGCCCACGACGCCCACCATCACAATCGCGGGGCGCACCCCACCTGTAGGGCGACGGCGAGGCTCGCCACGTTGCCGATCTGCTCGCCGAGGGCGGCCGGCACGAACGCGCACGCGGCCAACGCCCCCGGCAGCGCCTCCTGCCGGAGGGCGCGCAGGGTGGGCGGCTCCAGCAGCGCCCGCTGCCGGCCGTAGATGCCGCCGATCACGATCCGCTCGGGGTTGAGTATGTCGACCAGCACAGCCAGCCCGCGCCCGAGTTGGCGCCCGACGACGCGCCACACCTCCAGGGCCAGGGCGTCACCTTGCCGCGCCGCCTCTCCCACGCTGTGCGCCGTCACGCCCGTCAATCCGGCCGGCGTCGGGCAGTACAGCGAGGTCCCACCCGCGCGCAGATGGGCGTCGGCCATGGAGCGCGCGAGTTGAGCGATGCCCCCGCCGCTGCAAAACCCCTCGAACGAGCCCGGCTTGCCATAGCCGACCGGGCCGTCGCGCTCCAGGCGCAGGTGGCCGATCTCGCCCGCCAAGCCGTTCGCCCCCTCGTGCAGACGGCCATCGAGGATCAGCCCCGCGCCCATGCCCGTGCCGAAGGTCAGGAAGATCATGCTACGACAGCCGCGCCCGAGCTCCCCAGGCCCACTCGGCGAGGGCGCCGGCGTTGGCGTCGTTTTGCAGCCCGACCGGGACGCCGAAATGGCCGCGCAGCGGGCCGACCACGTCGATGTGGTCCCACGCGGGCAGGTTGGGCGGCGACAGCACGAGCCCAGCCGCGCTGTCCAGAGGGCCGCCACAGCTGACGCCGATGGCCGCAAGGGGACCCGAGCCATGCTCCGCAAGCAGGTGATCGAGCTCACGGCGCGCCTGGTCGAGCGCGTCGCGCGGCGACGCCGGGGTGGGGAAACGGCGCTGGCCGGTCAGATGGATGGCGCCCTCCGCGTCCTCACCCACGCTCACCGCGCACTTGGTCCCCCCGATGTCGACGCCGGCGAGGACGCTCATGACACCGCCTCCACCTTTTGACGTGGCGCTCCCTGGGACCGCCGGCATCTTGCCGGCCCACCGCTGGTTCTTGGGCGCTTTTGATGATGGGGCTGGATACCGTGAGTTAGTCAATCTCGGCTGGCCTTCCTGAGGTGATGAGCAGCAGGTTCGGCACCGTCAACCTGCCGTTGTGGCGCCCGTCAAACGTGCCCTTGTCTATCTCTGGTGCTACCAGAGAAAAAGGCATCATCAAAAGCGCCCAAGAACCAGATCAAAACCGGCGCTTACAATGGCCACCAGCGATGGCAAACATGGCCTCCTCGTGGGCGGAGTTGAAGAAGAGAAAGGCTCTGGCACACATTTGATGGTGCCGGTCGTTCTACCGACAGATCGTGTCGCCGTTTTCAACAGTCCTAAGCACCGTCAGAACCCGCACCATCAAATGTGTGCCAGAGCCAAGAGAAACGCCTGGTTCATACCAATGAAATCAGCGCACCACTCCCAGCCATCTTCTGCCTGCCGACTGACATGGGGAGCGAAGTACCGGGAGTCCCACATGGCCCAGGCATAGCGGTAGCCCTGAGTATACTTTGCAAACACGTCGTCCAACACATGGGTCCGCTGGATATCACTCAATTCGTGGACATCGATCCGAAGGTCGACGCCGATCTGAAGCACCTGGCTGCGAATATCCCTCATGGCGCGACCATGACGTTCCTACAATCGGTGGCCTCTGCGGCCTCTATTGGGCATGCGTCGTCTTTCTCGCTGCCTCTATTGTAGGTGCAGTACGGTCGGCTTCGACGTCCCTCACCCGGTTTCCATCGCAGGGGGGACACCAGCGGCGTCCCCAACGAATACGCATACCCTTGCTCTTTCGGCCACAACTATGTTGCTCTTTGGGGACACATCATTTGGCCAAGGCTGGAGCGTGGAGCCCTGGCTACTCCCCCCGCTCAGGGCCTCCCCGTGCTTGACCCGTCTGCAGCAGCCGCCGCCGGCGCGGGCGCGCTCTCCCGCCTGGCCCCGGACCGCCGGCGCAGCTCGTCGCCCAGCGCGTGGCCCGGCCGAGGCCCCCAGGAGCCCCGCCACGGCCAGAGGGGCACAGGACCACCCCACCGCCCCCTCACGCCCGCCTCCGGCCACCACGTCGCCCTGGCCCGCCGCGTACGCCCCGCCGTGCCTTGACGCGCCCACAGCCCCCAGGAACGCTGTACACACCGCAGGGCCACAGGAGGCCCTGTAAGGCGTCAGATTAAGTGCGCCGTTGGTCACATTAGCTGCGCGGAAATTGTCACATTAGCTGCGCCAACCCACACGAAGACACCCTCCAGGCGACGCTAACCGTCTCATCCACACTCAACATGCCCTCTGCGGCGACGCCGCAGACGCTAAGGCGCGCGGACACACCCCGCGCGGATTGGCGCACCTAATCTGACCAAAAGCGAGGATCAGCGCAGCTACTGTGACCATTCCCGCGCACCTATCGTGGTTTAAGACCTCGATTTAAGGGTGGGATCGGCGCACCTAATGTGAAAACTTACAGATGGCGCAGCAACTCTGGGATTTGTGGCGCAGGAATTGTGGGATTTCATCGTTTCCCACGCCTGGCATCCGCGCAACAACTTTGGGATCTTACAACGGCGGCGACCGCTACTACCGGACGATTGACGGCGCGCGCGTCTGCGCGCCATGCATGCGGGCGTAACGGCCGTTCGCTGGCTCCGTGGTCCATGCACCATCGTGTGTAGGGATGATCGGTGTCAGGCGTCACAGGCGCTGCGCCGGTGGTCACAGCCACAGGAGGTGCGCACGACGGCTGACCGAGCGCTCTTGGTTGACGACCCCGAAGGAGGTACCCGATGGCAACTGTGACGAGCCTTTTACACGACAAAGGGCCGCATGAGGTGTGGTCCATCGCGCCGGAGGCCTCGGTGTACGAGGCCATCGCCATGATGGCGGCCCGGGGCGTGGGCGCCCTGGTGGTCCTCGACGGCCAGACGGTGGTGGGCATTGTCTCGGAACGCGATTACGCCCGCAAGGTCATCCTGCAGGGCAAGTCGTCCAGGGACACACCCGTGCGGGCGATCATGACCGCTACGGTGTACTATGTCCGCCCCGAGCAGACCATCGACGACTGCATGGCGTTGATGACGACACGCCATATCCGCCACCTGCCCGTCTTGGTGGACGAGCGGCTCGTGGGCCTCGTCTCGATCGGCGATATCGTCAAGGCGCTCATCGACGACCAGGCAGTCCGTATCCAGCAGCTCGAAGGGTACATCACCGGGAGTCGCTAGCTAGGAATCCGCTGTGCCGGCTTGTGCGAGAGTGCGTCATTGACGTTGAGGGACTCTCGGACGGAGGCAGACAGCCCTATCGCCAGCTCCGAAACGCCGGCCCACGGGGCTGCTACCCATGTGGAAACGCTGTAGGACCGGCCGCCGCGGGTCGTTATACATGATCCTAATCGGGCATCAATGTCAATGACGCACTCTCGCACAGGCCCAGATGCTCAGGTGATCCTGGAGGGCGAGGCGCGGGATCGGCGTCATGCTCATCCCACATCGGTACAAGAAGGCAACAGCACGCAAGGGCGTATCCCGGCACCGGTGATGGGCCGCACCGACGACGAAGGTCCAGCGCATGTCCGTGAGGCAACGGACGACAGCAGTCATAGGGATAGGGGTGGAGCGCGTCTGCGGTCGCGGTGCAGCCTGGAAACGGATACAGAGGGAGTGCCCTGACAATCACGGGCATCGAGCCCGTCCTTGTCTGTGCCGACTGGCGCACCTGGGTGGTCGCGCGCAGCCTGACCGACGAGGGCCTGAGGAGCTGGTCCTTGCCGCAGTAGCGACCCCTCATGACGGCTCCGCTGTATCCAAGGTAGGGACGAGTGTGTCCGTGCCGCCACGGCGGGCCCGCGCCAGCGTTGCCTGATACGGAGCGGGCACCGGCCGCGCGCCTGTTACCCAGGCCAGCTGCTCCGTCAGATCGGGGGCGTTCCCCGCCAGGGCGAGGACTTGGCCGAGATGGACCAGGATCAGCCGTTGCGCGCGGGGGAGCGCCGCGACCGCCCGTACGAGCGCATCGGCTGGATCAGCTTGCTCTGGCTCGCAGAGGGGGCACACCGGGAGCGGTTTCCCGTGCGGGTAGCGCTGGCGGTCCAGCGCCTCCTGGAGATCCGCGGGCGCGACACCGCGCGGAAACATGCGGTGCAGCAGACCCACGGGCAGCACGGAGGGGGGCGCAAAGCGGGGGTCCGTGTCGACGTGGGCCAGGTAGGCCAGCAGCGCCGTCAGCGTCACCTCGGCACCGTCACTCCCGGCGCGACGCGCGAGCACGTTCTCGATGCGCCACACGAGCGCCAGGACCCACGCACGGTCGGGCGGGTCAAGCCCACGGAGCAGGTCCTGCAGGTGATGCACACACCGCGCCCGGTGCAGGGGCGCACCCCGTGCGCTCGCACTTTCCAGGGCACGCAAGACGCCATACGTGCACTCGTAGTCGCTGAGCGTGGCCCACCACGCGGCATCCTGCGCGGTGATGGCGTCCGCATAGTCGATGGTCCCCCCGCCCTGCCTCGTCCCCGAACTACCTTGCAGCACCCGTTCGTCATCGGGTGGCTCCGCGTCCGCAGCCCCGGTATCGCCCTCCTGGTTCATGCGACCCTCCGTGTGCCTGTGGCCCTGCTCGTCGTCCCCGCGTTCCCGTGATTCGATGCGACAGATCTAAACGGCGATGCGTGATCATGATGCGGACGCCTGCACCCATGATCAGCGCCAGCATCACTGCCTCATTCTATAATGAATGCGCATCCCTACGCGCCATCGGGTGTAAGGCGTCAGATTAAGTGCGCCGTTGGTCACATTAGCTGCGCGGGAATGGTCACATTAGCTGCGCCAACCCGCACGAAGACACCCTCCAGGCGACGCTAACCGTCGCATCCACACTCAACATGCCCTCTGCGGCGACGCCGCGGACGCTGAGGCGCGCGGACACACCCCGCGCGGATTGGCGCACCTAATCTGACCAAAAGCGAGGATCAGCGCAGCTAATGTGACCATTCCCGCGCACCTATCGTGGTTTAAGGCCTCGATTTAAGGGTGGGACCCGCGCACGTAATGTGAAAACTTACAACCTTTATGACAACGTACAGGTATCCTTCAACTATAGTAGATCATATCATCTATTATACGAAGTAATTGAGCTAGCCTGCGCACTTCAGGCAATCGCGACATCAGGATCAATAGGTCATCGCTGAGAGGTCCTGCTCTCATATTGGTGATGAGCAGGGCTGCCCTGTTGACAATACTCTTGACTCTTGAGCCGATCTGCCACGGGTGGTATGTTGCAACCTGATGAAACGATGTGCAACATCATGGGCTACACCAACGAAGAGAACGAGGCAGCGAATGGCGGTCGAGTTGGAAGGAACCACCTATTTGACGGCCGGAGAGCTAGCCGACCAGATTGGGGTCTCGCGGCAGACTTTGTGGCGCTGGAGGCAGGAGGGCAAGGTGCCCATCGGTTATCGCTATCGCGACCGTCAATTGCTTTTCACCGAGGATGACTATCAGGTCGTCCGCGGCTATGCCCATCGCTTGCAACCAGCAACTCCAAGGTGTTCACAGGCGGCAGTGGCCGAGGAATCGGGTGAGGAGACAACACAATGAAGGCTCAAGAGGCTATTGTCGTCGTCAGCGGCGGTATGGACAGCGTTACCCTGGCATATCACCTGCGGGCCGAAGGGTATGCCCTTCACCTGCTCGGGTTCAATTACGGGCAACGTCACGTTCGTGAATTGGACTCCATGCGGAGCTGCGCGCGCGCCCTAGAGGCGAGCAGTGAGGTGCGAGATCTCAGTGACGTGTTCAAGGCTATGAGTACCAGCTCCCTCACCGGAAGCAAGCCCGTCCCGCACGGTCACTATGCCGAGGAGAGCATGCGTGACACTGTTGTCCCCAACCGAAACGCAATCATGTTCAACATCGCCGCCGGCATCGCGATCTCGCGTGGTGCCCAGGCTGTAGGGGTGGGTGTACACGCCGGTGACCACTTCATTTACCCAGACTGCCGCCCTAGCTTTATTGAGGCGTTACAACACGAGATAGATGAAGGGAATGAAGGCTTCAATCCGCCCCGCATCTTGGCACCCTTCCTGATGAAGACGAAGGCCCAGATCTGCTCCCGTGGTACCGAGTTGGGCGTGCCATGGGCGGAGACGTGGAGTTGTTATGAGGGTGGCGCCGTCCATTGCGGGCGCTGTGGAACCTGTGTCGAACGGGTGCTGGCCTTCCGCGAGGCAGGTGTGCCAGACCCCACCATTTACGCGGACTCGACGTATGCCTTGTCTGTGACTGCCCCCACTTCCCCAGCCCTGCTAGCAAGCGGCTCGTCTTAGCATGTACACCATCTCCAAACGCTTTCGCTTCGCGGCGAGTCATCAGCTGGAGCACTTAGGGTCGCGCCACAAGTGTAGCCGCCTGCATGGCCACAACTATGACGTAGTGCTGACACTCGCCTCTGACGAATTAGACGGCAACGGCTTCGTCAAGGACTACGGCTGCCTGGCCCACTTCCGCACCTTCCTTGACGAGGAGGTGGAGCATCGCCACCTGAACGATGTGTGCTCGTTCTATACGACGGCAGAGAACTTGGCACGGTGGTTCTACGACGTGGCACATGAGATGTGGCCCCAGGTGCTGAGCTTGACCGTATGCGAGACACCCGATACCACGGCGACCTATAGCCCATCGAGCGTGGTGTCCGCCAAGAGGGGAGGCACCGATGGTGACCACGCGCGACGTTGATGCGCTAGTGCCATCAGCTGTCAATGACGAGAACGCAACCAGCCGCGCTGGCACCCACCTCGTGGTGAGTGAGATCTTTGGCCCGACGTTTCAGGGTGAAGGACGATCGCTCGGTACGCCGTGTGTGTTCCTGCGCCTGGGTGGCTGCAATCAAACTTGTGTGTGGTGCGATACCCCCTATACCTGGGATTGGACCGGCAAGAATGGTGTCACCTACAATCCTACTAAGGAGTTGACGCCCCTCTCCTATCGAGACACAGTTGCATCAGTGATGCTTCGTACGGAAGGCGCCCCTGTTCGCCTGCTCGTCATATCGGGTGGAGAGCCATTGCTCCAACAGAGGAGACTGTGCTCGTTCCTGGAGGGCCTCCACAACACTGATCGGGCATGGGATGTCGAGATTGAGACAGCCGGCACGATTGCGCCGCTGCCGGCCCTCGTGGCCCAGGTAAGCCAGTTTAACGTGTCGCCGAAGCTAGCCAATAGTGGCAACCAGCTGGCGAAGCGGTACCGACCGCAGGTTCTGCGAGCACTCCAGGCTACAGGTAAGGCCACCTGGAAGTTCGTCGTCACAAGTAATGCGGACTTTCAAGAAATTGACGCGATAGTTGGTGACAACGGCCTGGGTCCCGTTTATATCATGCCCGAGGGCAAGGTGGCCGACACGGTCAATAGTCACGCGCAGGCGGTGGCGGAGGAGGTCGTTCGGCGCGGCTACCGTCTGACAACACGGCTGCACGTGCATCTATACGGCAATCGCCGTGGCGTGTAGCACTCTCGTACGAGGGCCAGCCCGCCAGTGGCGATGAGGAGCGACCACTCTTCCCCAGTCTGAATGCCTAACTTATCACATCTTGAGCCGATTGGAGACGCGGATGATTTTGGAAGACAGGCGACTAGACATTGAGGATGTGCAGAGTCGCGGGGATGAGCGCCAGATCCCCATCGACCAGGTGGGTGTCAGTGACATTCGGCATCCCATTGTTGTGCTGGACCGCGCCCGCGACAGGCAGCAGACCGTCGCCACCGTCAGCATGTCTGTGGATCTGCCCCATCACTTCAAGGGGACGCACATGAGTCGCTTCATTGAGGCGCTCAACGCACATCACGGCGAAGTGACGATGCGCACGCTCCCCGCCATGCTGCTGAGCCTGAAGGAGCGCCTCACCGCTGAGCGTGCGCGCGTGGAGGTGCGGTTCCCGTACTTCCTCGAGCGGATAGCGCCGAGCAGCGGCGCCAGGGCATTGATGGATTATGACTGTGCCTTCATCGCCGAGGCCAATGGGAGCAGCAACGACTTCCTCCTGAGCGTACGGGTGCCTGTCACCAGCCTCTGTCCGTGTAGCAAGGCCATCAGCGACTATGGAGCGCATAACCAGCGCGGGCAGGTGACGATCGAGGTGCGCAGCACGCGCACCTCTGCCGGGGAGCCGGAACTGATCTGGATTGAGGAACTGGTGGAGGTGGCGGAGGCGTCCGCTTCCGCACCGGTCTACCCACTCCTTAAGAGGCAGGATGAGCGGCATGTGACGATGCAAGCGTATGACAACCCTGTCTTCGTTGAAGATATTGTGCGTAACGTCGCTGTGCGCCTCCGGGCAGACGAGAGAATCGCCTGGTTTCATGTGCATGCCGTGAATCACGAAAGCATCCACAACCACAGTGCCTTTGCTCGCATCGAGTGGGCGCGCTCGTAGACTGGGGTCCAGTGAAAGGATACGATCATCCGTCTGTCCGGCATCATCACGCCCACCACGATGCCCGAGGAGGCTGCGAGGTGATGCGTGCGGTTTGACCTTCACCTGCGTGCTGGCATCAACGAACGTATTGAGGCTCTTGCCGCACAGATGCAGGAGTGGGAGGCTGTGTCCCGAGCCGACACGTCGGACTCCGCCAACCTGCTGCAGGCCCTGCAACCGTTTACTCATACAACCTCGACCCGCACCTTGACCGTGGTCGGCGTCGATGGAGGAGGAGACTACCCGGCGTTGGCGTACAGCGACTCATTTGTCTTCGTGACGCTTGCTCAAGCGACACACTACACCGCCGATCCTCTCTGTGGCCTTAACAGCCTATCCGGAAAGTGCCTGAATACGCTCTCAGAGGCTGCATAAGCCTCCCTGACGATTTTCCGGATAGGCTGTAAGGAGATGATGCTCACTCCTGTGCTGGCCGTATGGGTGTGCTGGCTCCCCTCGCCATCCACCACATCGTCGTGGGTGACATAGCAGTCATGTCAACGCCAGTGAGATTTGACCCAGCGATCGCGAGACTCCGTAATTGACGTTTGCAGAACCCATTAGGTCTGCACGTGAGCCGTGTCAATGGAGTCAATGGAGGTGCCAGAAGGCTTGGCGGCCCTACAAAGCGTGCTTGATTGGCTGGCGGCACATGGGTCTATACAGCCGCAAAC